>Ga0153954_1000273_pt1 | contig 44792 bp, 37 predicted proteins | sample TSFL038MetaG_FD_102277 | JGI IMG/M metagenome (GOLD analysis project Ga0153954, IMG submission 102277) | Attine ant fungus gardens microbial communities from Florida, USA - TSFL038 MetaG | ecosystem: Host-associated > Fungi > Mycelium > Unclassified | place: USA: Florida, Wekiwa Springs State...
GCGCGGATCGCATCGTCGAGTTCTTCGAGCGCGCCCTGGGTGCGGGCAAGCGCGATGACATGCGCGCCGGCGCGCGCCAGTTCCAGCGCGACAGCGAAGCCGATGCCGCGCGATGCGCCGGTGACGAGCGCGACGCGGCTCGCAAGCGGCCGGGCGGATGGATCGGGCTCAGCCATTATTCACCGGATGACAATCGAGCGGGGGGTTAGCCGACTTCCGCAAGCAGCGAGAGTTGCGATTTGGTCTCGCCGGCGACGTCGGTGAGATTGGTCGGGTAATCGCCGGTGAAGCAATGGTCGGTGAATTGCGGCCGCGCGGGATCGCGGGCCGATTCGCCCATCGCGCGGTAAAGCCCGTCGACGGAGAGGAAGGCGAGCGAATCGCAGCCGATATAATCGCGCATTTCCTCGAGCGAATGGGTCGCGGCCAAGAGCTTGTCGCGTTCCGGCGTGTCGATGCCGTAATAATCGGGATGGGTGATCGGCGGCGAGGAAATGCGGAAATGGACTTCGCGCGCGCCGGCTTCGCGCATCATCTGCACGATCTTCACCGAGGTCGTGCCACGGACGATGGAATCATCGATCAGCACGATTTTCTTGCCGGCGATCGCCGCGCGGTTGGCGCTGTGCTTCAAGCGCACGCCGAGTTCACGGACCGATTGCGTCGGCTGAATGAAGGTGCGGCCGATGTAATGATTGCGGATGATGCCGAGCTCGAACGGAATGCCCGATTCCTGCGAGAAGCCGAGCGCCGCCGGCACGCCCGAATCCGGCACCGGCACGATGACATCGGCCTCAAGCGCCGTCTCACGCGCCAGCTGCTTGCCCATGGCCTTGCGGACTTCATAGACGGAGCGGCCGTGGACGATCGAATCCGGCCGGGCGAAATAGATATATTCGAAGATGCACGGCCGCATCGGCCGTTTCGGGAAGGGATGGAGGCTTTCGATCCCGTTCTCGGAGATGACGACGATCTCGCCGTTCTCGACATCGCGGATGAAGCGCGCGCCGATGATATCGAGCGCGCAGGTTTCCGAAGCCAGGATGTAGCAGCCGTCAAGTTCGCCCAGCACCAGCGGGCGGATGCCGAGCGGATCGCGCGCGCCGATCAGCTTTTTGTTCGAGAGGCAGACCAGCGAATAAGCGCCTTCGATCTGCCGCAGCGCCTCGATGAACCGCTCGATCAGCCGCGGGCGGCGGCTACGGGCGACGAGGTGAAGGATCGCTTCCGTATCGCTTGTCGACTGGAAGATGGCGCCGTCGTTGACGAGATTGCGGCGCAGCGTCAGGCCGTTGGTCAGATTGCCGTTATGCGCGACAGCGAAGCCGCCGGAGCTGATCTCGGAAAACAGCGGCTGGACATTGCGCAGAATGGTCTCGCCGGTCGTCGAATAGCGTACATGGCCGATGGCGCGGCGGCCCGGCAGGCGTTCGATCGTCGAGGCTTTGGAGAAATGTTCGCCGACGAGGCCGAGCCGGCGTTCGGAATTGAACCTGTGACCATCGAAGCTGACGATGCCCGCCGCTTCCTGGCCGCGATGTTGAAGGGCGTGAAGGCCGAGCGCAGTGATTGCGGCCGCAGCGGGGTGACCGAAGATGCCGAAGACGCCGCATTCTTCGCGCAGCCGGTCGGCTTCAAGATCGAGAGGAGGAAAACAATCGCTATCGGCCAGTTCGGCCGCAGCTTCAGTCGCCGCATCCATTGGACCTGTCCCGCGTTTCGCAGCGTCCCGACTCGCGTCGTCGCAGACGATTCATTGGATTGTCATGGCAATCACATAATATGCGCGCCGCTAAATACCAACGACTTTAAGCGAAGAGCGACGGTTAAGCCCAGATATCGTCAACGCTTTACTCGCCTTCGCGCCGCGGTCCGGATCGGAATTTCCTTCCAGAACAATCTATAACGCGGCAATTTCCTAATTCTTGTTCTGCTGCGCCGGTGGCGTGGGCGATGGTGTCGCAGGGGCTGCGCCGCCAGGCGCCGCGGGTGCAGGCGCACCCGGTGTCGCGGGGGTCGTCGGGGTCGGAGCCGGCGTGCCGGGCGTCGGCGTCAAAGGCGCGTCGCTGTCGGGCACCGGCTCTTCGCTCGCGGGCTTGGCTTTCTTCAGCTTGTTGAGCAGCCCTTCCGGATCGTCCGGCAGCATGGCCATCAGCTCTTCGCCCGTCGATTGGAGCAGGGGCTTGATCTTGGCGTCCTTGACCCAGACGGGCTGGGCTTTCTCCGGCACCAGCCAGTTGAAGAACGCGAAGGCGATGACGCAGAGCAAGAGCCCGCGCAGCGCGCCGAAGACGAAGCCAAGCGAGCGGTCGAGCGGGCCGACCTTCGAGTCGAGAATGGCGTCGGAGACTTTGACGGTGATGATCGAGACGATGATCAGGGTCGCGAAAAAGACCAGCGCTGCTGCCGCGGCGAGCGCCACCGTATCCTTGCTGATGTAGGGCTTTACGTAAGGCAGCACCAAGGGGTGGAAGTAGATCGCCGCCACCGCGGCTGCGCCCCAGGAGGCAATGGCCAGTACTTCGCGGGTGAACCCGCGGACCATGGCGAGAACCGCCGAGATCAGGATAATGGCGATGACGCCGAGATCGAGATAGGATGGCATTGTGGCCTCATGCGCGCCCGACTGGCCCCGCTTATAGCGAAGCACTGGTCCCGCGTCACCCTGCGGTTGGTTCCTTACGACGCGCTTGTTGTGGCCTCGGGGCCGCAATGAAGGCAACGAGATCGGCGACCTCGGCGCAGCTTTTCAACAGCATAGCATCGGCTGCGGGGCTCTCCTGCGCAGGCGGCACGACCGCGTGTTTAAAGCCAAGCTTGGCCGCCTCTTTCAGCCGGGTCGCGGCATGGGCGACTGGACGAATCGCGCCGGACAGGCCGATTTCGCCGAAAAAGACGCAATGCGGCGGCAGGCTTTGCCCGGTCAGCGACGAGACGAGTGCTGCGGCGGCGGCAAGGTCGGCAGCGGGTTCGGCGATGCGCAGGCCGCCTGCGACATTGAGATAGACGTCATGCTGGCCGAGCCGCAGCCCGGCGCGGGCTTCGAGCACGGCGATGATCATGGCGAGCCGGTTCTGGTCCCAGCCGACGACGGCGCGGCGCGGCATGCCAAGCGGGCTTGGTGCAACCAGCGCCTGAATTTCCGTTAGCAGCGGCCGCGTCCCCTCAAGCCCGGCGAAGACGGCGGTGCCCGGGGTCGCTTCGGCATGGCCCGATAGAAATAGAGCGGACGGATTGACCACCTCGGCGAGGCCCCGCCCGGTCATCTCGAAGACGCCGATCTCATGCGCGGCGCCGAAGCGATTCTTCAGTGCCCGCAGGATGCGAAAATCGCGGCCGCCTTCGCCTTCGAAGGAAATCACTGCATCGACCATATGTTCGACGACGCGCGGGCCGGCGATCTGGCCATCCTTGGTGACATGGCCGACGAGGATGACGGCAGCCCCGGTCGTTTTGGCATAGCGGATCAGGGCCTGCGCGGCGCCGCGGACCTGGGTCACAGTGCCCGGAACCGATTCAACCGCGTCGGTCCACATGGTCTGGATCGAATCGATGACGAGCAGGGCCGGGGGACGGCTCTGCCGCAAGGTGGCGACAATGTCCTCGACCTTGGTTTCCGCCGCGAAGGCAACCGGCGCCTGGGCGAGGCCGAGCCGCTCGGCGCGCAGACGCACCTGGTCGATCGCCTCTTCGCCGGAGATATAGACGACGCCGAGGCTCTGCGCGGCAAGCGCGCCGCAAACCTGGATGAGCAAAGTCGATTTGCCGATGCCCGGCTCACCACCCAGCAGCAGAACCGAGCCCGGGACAAAGCCGCCGCCGGTGACGCGGTCGAATTCACTGATGCCGGTCGTAACCCGCGGCGCGGGTTCGCTGGCGCCGCCGAGATCGGAGAGGGCGAAGATACGGCCCTTGCCGCCCGCGAGGGCGGGGGGCGTGGCGACGCCCGATGTTTCCTCGATCATCGAATTCCAGGCGCCGCAGGAATCGCAGCGCCCCTGCCAGCGCGGTGCAATGGCGCCGCAGCTTTGACAGACGAAAGTGGTGCGGGCTTTGGCCACTCGTGCTCCAATATGCGGTTGCCGTCATTGCGAGGCGCTTAAGCGACGAAGCAATCCAGAAATAAAATGGATTGCTTCGCTCCGCTCGCAATGACGCCGGCGCGATGGACTCAAATCCGCGCCGGCAAATCCTCCTCATGCGCAAGATTGCCGAAGCGGGTCATCTCCGCCTCGAAGGCGAGTTCGACCGTCCCGGTCGGGCCATGACGCTGCTTGCCGATGATGACTTCGGCCTTGCCGAAGGCTTCTTCCATCTGCGCCTGCCATGTCACGAACTCTTCCGTGCCTTCGCGCGGCTGGCGGTTCTTCAGATAATATTCCTCGCGATAGACGAACATCACGACGTCGGCGTCCTGTTCGATCGAACCGGATTCGCGCAAGTCCGACAATTGCGGGCGCTTGTCGTCGCGCGACTCGACCTGACGCGACAGCTGCGAGAGCGCCACGATCGGCACGTTCAATTCCTTGGCGAGCGCCTTCAGGCTCGTCGTGATCTCGGTCAATTCCTGCACGCGGCTGTCGCTGCGCGACTTCGACCCCGAAAGCAATTGCAGATAATCGACGATGAGCAGATCGAGGCCGCGCTGGCGTTTCAGCCGCCGCGCGCGGGCGGTCAGCTGAGCGATCGAAATGCCGCCGGTCTGGTCGATATAGAAGGGCACGCTCTGCATGTCGCGCGCCGCCTGGGCGATGCGATGGAATTCTGCCTCGGTGATGTCGCCGCGGCGGATCTTGTACGAGGGCACCGCCGCCTGCTCGGCGATGATACGGGTCGCCAATTGCTCGGCCGACATTTCGAGCGAGAAGAAGCCGACGATGCCGCCGTTCGTCGTCGCATGCGTGCCGTCGGGCCGCGTCTCGAACTGATAGGCCTTGGCGATGTTGAAGCCGATATTGGTGGCGAAGGCGGTTTTGCCCATGCCCGGACGGCCGGCGATGATGACGAGGTCGGAGGCCTGCAGGCCGCCGAGCTTGTTGTCGAGCTCGTAGAAACTGGTGGCAAGGCCCGACAGGCGCCCGTCGCGCTCCCAGGCTTTCGCCGCCATATCGACGGCAATCGCCAGCGTGTCGGAAAAGCGCTGGAAACCGCCGTCATAACGGCCGGCCTCTGCAATCGCATAGAGCTTGCGCTCGGCCTCTTCGATATGGTCGCGCGGCGCGGCGGTGATCGGCGCATCGAAGGCCGTGTTGACGATCTCCTCGCCGATCAGGATCAGTTCGCGCCGGACGGCGAGATCATGCACCGTGCGGCCATAATCGGCGGCATTGATGATCGTCGTTGCCTCGGCGGCCAGGCGGGCAAGATATTGCGCGATGCTGATGCCGCCGAGATCGTGCTCGCCCAAAAAGGTCTTCAAAGTGATCGGCGTCGCGAGCTTGCCGGCGCGGATCAGTTGCGAGGCGACATCGAAAATGCGGCGATGCAATTCCTCGGCAAAATCCTGCGGCTTCAGGAAATCCGAGACCCGGTCGAAGGCATCATTATTGACGAGGATCGCGCCAAGCAGCGCCTGTTCCGCCTCGATATTATGTGGCGGCACCCGATAGGCGGGGTCGTTGTGCTGGGTGGTGGCGAGAGCGGTCGAGGTATTGGCGGCCATGAGTCCGACGGGCGAATCGAGAAAATCAGCCCGCCTGTTTTTGCACGCGGCTCGTGCTGCCTGCAGCTAAATTTTTAGCTGATCGCGCCGCCGGCCCGCTATGCTCATTATCCACACAGGGGCAAAGATTCCCCCGCGTCATCGCTGCGCCGGAAGGGCTTTGATCCGGCGCGCGATTCCGCCAAACGCCCGCGCTTTCGCTGCGCGGGCGGTGACGAATAGCACTTGACGCGTCTTAACCCTCGTCGCCGCCGGCTTCGGCGAGAGCCGCGCCAACTTCAAGGCCGAGATCCTGGATCGAGGTCTCCTCGACGACAGTGATCGTCTCGCCCTTGGCCTGGCGCTCGGCTTCTTCCGGCGAGCGGGCAACGTTGATCGTGATCTTCGTTTCAACTTCCGGATGAAGATGCACGGGCACCGGATGCAGGCCGAGCGTCTTGATCGGCGCGACGAGTTCGATCTGCTCGCGGCCAACCTTGAAGCCGCCGGCGGTCACCGCATCGGCAACGTCGCGCGCCGAAACCGAGCCGTAGAGATGGCCGGTCTCGCCCGCCTGGCGGACGATGATGAAGCTCCGGCCGTCGAGCTTTTCGGCGACCGCAGCGGCCTCACTCTTGAGCTGGAGATTGCGGGCTTCGAGCTCGACCTTCTGGTCCTGGAAGCGCTTCTTGTTGGCCTCGGTGGCGCGCAGCGCCTTGCCCGTCGGCAGCAGGAAGTTGCGCGCATAACCGTTCTTGACACGCACGGTGTCGCCCATCTGACCGAGCTTGGCGACACGTTGAAGTAGAATGACGTCCATGAGAAAAATCCTTCAGTTCATTGCGGGGAAATGGCGACGGCAGGTTTCCGGTCGCGCAGGGAAAAGCCGGCTTCGACCAAGCCGAGCAGGGTGAAAGGGGCGAGGGACCACGGTGTCAGCGGCACCACGAAGAGATAGATGAGAAAAAGCAGATTGTTGCGGAAACGCAGGCCGAGCGTTGCGACATGGATGACCGCGAGCCCCTGCAGAGCGAACGCGACGCCCATGACGCTCGCCGCGAGACTGGCAATGACGCCGACCGGGCCGCCGAGGAAGATCAGGCCGACAGCGGCAAAGAAGACCAGCGCCAACAGCCGTGGCACGCGGAATTCACGCGCGATATTCGGCCAGGGAACTTGCAGCCGCTGCGAAATCTGGACAACCCGGCCGGCAAGCCAGAGGTCGACCAGATAGGCGACGAAGATCACCCCGGCCGCGACGGCCGGCAGAGACCTTGCAAGGAGATGGGCAAACGCATCGACCTCGCGGGCCCGCAGCAGATCGGCGCCCGTCTGCTGCATCATCACCGGCTTGATGTTTGCCGCCATCTTGTCGACCAGCGCCGGAAAATTCTCGCCCTCGAGCTGCATGTAGGCAAGCGTGCCGGCAACGACGAGAAACGCGAAAATCCCGGCGGTGACGATGACAAGGCTGAGCCGCGAGACCCCCTTGCTTTCGTTGTCGTCCGCCGCCGACCCGGGCAGGAAGGGCAGGATCGGCGCGCTCAGCGAGAGGCTTGCGATTCGCGCCAGCCACCACGCGGGCAGCGCCTCGCAGAGCACGAAGACGATGCCGTTAAAACCGGCATCGAGGAACGCCGACGCGCTCAGGTCCTGCGGATTGACGGCGACCAGCAAGGCGACCAGCGTGATGAAAGCGGCGAGCACGGCGCCGAGGCCGGTGACATGGCCGAAGCCGATCGTCGCGATCATCAAAGGCAGCGGCGACAGATAGGCGAGGAACATCGCCGGCACCGAGCCTTGGAAGGCGGCAAGCAGCAACAAAGTTGCCGCCAGGCCGCTGCCAAAGGCGATGCCGCCGCGAATATCCGGTGTTTGCGCTTGCTTCGTGACCATCGTCGAGCTGTCCCGCCTGCGCGGTTAGGGATTGATCGTCCCAGCCGAGCCGCCGGGCTGAGCCGGCGGCTTTTTACGTCGAAAGATTAGCGGATCACATAGGGCAGAAGCCCGAGGAACCGTGCCCGCTTGATCGCCTTCGCCAGTTCGCGCTGCTTCTTGGCCGAAACAGCGGTGATGCGCGAGGGCACGATCTTGCCGCGCTCGGAGATATAGCGCGAGAGCAGCCGCGTGTCCTTGTAGTCGATCTTCGGCGCGTTAGGGCCGGAGAACGGGCAGGTCTTGCGGCGGCGGAAGAAGGGACGCCGGGCCGGCGTTGCAGCGGTCGACATCATAGAGCTCCTTCGTCAGTGCCGGCGTCTTCGCGCGGACGGCGCGGGCCTCTGTCACCACGGTCGGGACGTGGGCCACGGCTGCCGCGATCCCCGCGATCGGGGCGGTCGCCGCGGTCGTCGTCATCGCGCTTGCGCAGCATGGCGGAGGGACCGGCTTCCAATTCGTCGACGCGGACGGTCAGGAAGCGCAGCACGTCTTCGTTGATGCTTTCCTGGCGCTCGACTTCGGCCAGCGCCGCGGCCGGCGCGTCGATATTGAGCAGCGTGAAATGCGCCTTGCGGTTCTTCTTGATCCGGTAGGCGACGGACTTCACGCCCCAATATTCGGTCTTCTCGATCTTGCCGCCGTGCGCCTCGATGACGCCTTTGAATTGCTCGGTCAGGGTCTCCACCTGCTGTGGGGACGCGTCCTGGCGAGCAAGAAATACATGCTCGTAAAGAGCCATGATCTTGCCTTTCCTGTTGTGCGGTCGGCGCAGAGCCCTTCGAGCCCTCGGAAAGGCTCGAACGAACGAAGGCGGAGACACGGGAAGACGAATTTGCGAGAATTCTGCGTATCGTCCTGTTCGCACCTGACGATGCGGGCGATACGCCTTCCGTTCAGCCCCCGGCCGAGGCCGCTGACCGCGAGCCCATTGCCCGCGGGAAGGGCGCTTTATACGGAGAATTGCGCTGAAATCAAGAAATCTTGCGCTCGGGGCGCGGCAAAATCGATAGCCGGCTTTTTCGCCCGCCGATAATGTTCCCCCCATGGCCCGGCCGACCAAAGTCCTCATGCCTTTGCTGATTGCAAGCCTCGGCGGATTGGCCGCGGGTCCGGCCTTGGCGCAGGACGCCTATGGCCTGACGAATCTCAAGCCTTACGGCGGCGCGGTGGCGGCTCCGCCGGCCAACGGCCTTGCGAGGGTGATCCGTTCACAAAAACCCGAGGCGAATGGCGCGCCGCATAAGGCAAAGCCCGGAAGCGATCCGTCGTTTACCATCCATGCGTCCGGCGCAATGATGATCGACAGTACGATCCACCGGTAGAGCGGAATGCGAAAAGCCGACGCGCTGCTTTTCGCATGCCGAATGTTGACGCGGCGCAGGGCCGCCGTCCGGAATGATTAATCCTTGTCGTTGCTGCCGGCTGCCGGCGCCATCTTGTCGTGCTTGCAGGCGGAGCGGAATTTCTTGCGCGCCTTGCCGTGCAGGCCCTTGGCATCGGCTTCCTTGGAACATTCGATCGATTTTGCCGTATGCGCCGGCTTTGCCATCGTCATGGTCGATGAAGAGCTAGCGCTTTGCGCCAAAACCGGCGAGACACCGAAACCGGCCAGCGCAGCGCAGAGCGCGAGCATGGAAATCTTTTTCATAGGGACCTCCTCACTGAGTGGCTTCTTCTCGCCACGGATCAGGAGGCGCACAATCCACCTCTGCAAATGAACGCATCATGAAGTTGAAGTTGAACGCATCATGAAGTCACACGCAGCCTACCGGCGAGGCGATCAACGCGTACAGTGCCGCTTGTGTTTGGCCGCTTGTGCTTAGAGGCACGGTCCCCATTCGCCGCTCTCGCGAATGCGCCAGGACTTGAGCCCGGCCTTGGCGACGACGACGCGGCCGCTCTTGGCGATGGCGACGAGATGTTTGAAGACCAGCGGATTGCGCCAGGCAAAAGGCTTCTCTGGATCGCAGACCGCGCGATATTCCTCGGAATCGTCGTCCTCCATGAGGATCGTGCCGATGCGATCCGGCCGCATTTGCGCGCTCATGCCGCGGTCACCCTTCCACAGGCATTCATAATCGCGGCAGACCGTGGGCCGCGTGGCATAGACAGCGCAGCCCGTGCCGACAATGCAATTCGGGCAAAAGGGCCCCGCCGGCTTATTGATTTCTTCGATTTCGAGCACTTTGCAGCACATGTTGCATGCGCCGCAGGCCTTGCCTGGAATGTCCATGTTCGCTCCATGCAGCGATGCGCCGCAGATTCGGCATCATGCCGCCCCGCAGCGCCGTGGCAAATGAAATCCGCGCTGCACCCCAGGAAACTTGACAGCGCCGCGCCGGCAATGCGAGTCGCAGCGCCGAAACAGAGGATGAAACGCGCGCATGGCCAAGGCATTTGTATTTCCGGGGCAGGGGTCGCAGGCCGTCGGCATGGGCAAAGCCCTGGCCGAAAGTTTCGCGCCGGCGCGGGACGTTTTTGCCGAAGTCGACGAGGCGCTGCATCAGAAGCTCTCGGCCTTGATGTTCGAGGGGCCTGAGGCCGAACTGACCCTGACCGCCAATGCCCAGCCCGCGCTCATGGCAACGAGCCTTGCGGTCCTGCGCGTGCTCGAAGCCGAAGCCGGTCTCGATCTCGCTAAGGATGCGGCCTTTGTCGCCGGTCATTCGCTGGGCGAATATTCGGCTCTGGCCGCGGCGGACTCGCTCTCGGTGACGGATGCCGCGCGCTTGCTGCGCAAACGCGGCGAGGCCATGCAGCAGGCGGTGCCGATCGGCATTGGCGCCATGGCGGCGCTGATTGGTCTTGATCTTGATGGCGCCCGCGCCGTGTCGCAGGTGGCCGCTCAGGAGACCGGCGCCGTCTGTGCCGTTGCGAATGACAATGGCGGCGGCCAGGTGGTGATCTCCGGCGCGAAAACCGCCGTCGATGCGGCCATTGAAATTGCCAAGACCAAAGGTGTGCGCCGCGCGGTGCCGCTCGCGGTCTCCGCGCCGTTTCATTGTCCGCTGATGCAGCCCGCCGCCGAGGCCATGGCGGCCGCTTTGGCCGACGTCGAGATCAGGCGGCCGAAAGTGCCGCTGGTCGCGAATGTCGTTGCGGCGCCGGTTGCCGAGCCGCAGGACATTCGTCAACGCCTCGTCGAGCAGGTCACGGGCACCGTGCGCTGGCGCGAGAGCGTCGCTTACATGGCCGCGCAGGGCGCCAACACGTTTATCGAGCTCGGCTCCGGCAAAGTCTTGACGGGACTCTTGAAGCGCATTGTCGCCGAGGCGCAGGGCCTTGCGATCGGCACGCCAGACGAAATCGCCGCCTATCAATCCATCCCCGTATGAAAGTTTGAGGTCCGCTCATGTTTGACCTTTCCGGCCGCACGGCTCTTGTCACTGGCGCTAGCGGCGGTCTCGGCACGGCCATCGCCCGCGCGCTGCATCAGCAGGGCGCGACATTGACGCTCTCCGGCACACGCAAGGACGCGCTCGAAACATTGGCAGCCGAACTGGGCGCGCGCGTGCATGTCGTGCCCTGCGACCTCGCCGATGCGGGCGCTGTCGAAAACCTGGTGCCTGCTGCCGAGGCGGCCATGGGCGGTCTCGATATTCTCGTCAACAATGCCGGCCTGACGCGCGACGGGCTCGCCATGCGGATGAAGGATGCCGATTGGGACCTGGTGCTGGCGGTCAATCTGACGGCGGCCTTCCGTCTTTCCCGTTCAGCCTTGAAATCGATGCTGAAGCGTCGCTATGGCCGGATCATCGGCATCACCTCCGTCGTCGGCGTCACCGGCAACGCCGGGCAGGCGAATTACGCCGCCTCGAAGGCGGGAATGATCGGCTTTTCCAAGAGCCTCGCGCGCGAAGTCGCCGCCCGCAACGTGACGGTAAATTGCGTTGCGCCCGGCTTTATCGAAAGCCCGATGACCGACGTTCTGACCGAGGCGCAGAAGACGGCGATCCTTTCGACGGTGCCGGTTGGGCGGCTTGGCGGGGGCGCCGACATCGGCGCGGCAGTGGTCTATCTGGCCAGTTCCGAGGCCGCCTATGTGACCGGCGAGACTCTTCATGTGAACGGCGGAATGGCAATGATTTGAGGCCATTATCTGGCAAGGGGAGGGCCGCCGCTCGGCTCTCGCCAACCTGAATGAAGTGTGTTACCAACCGCAGGTCAGCTCGCGGGCAGCCGGTAAATCTCTACGCCGCGCCGCAAAGAGTTCATGAAATCCATCGGGGTTTCCCGTGGGAATGTGATCAGGCGACGAGAGCGTCGGCTTTCGGGGGGCTTGATTTCAGATGCACTTTTGATAACGGCTGGCGCCAGCTTTAAAGATAGGATGAAGGGTTGAATGATATGAGCGATGTCGCCGAGCGCGTGAAGAAGATTGTCATCGAACATCTCGGCGTGGACGCCGACAAAGTCACCGACGACGCGAATTTTATCGAAGACCTCGGAGCCGACTCTCTCGACACGGTTGAACTCGTTATGGCCTTCGAGGAAGAGTTCGGAGTCGAGATTCCTGACGATGCAGCCGAATCGATTGTGACCGTCGGCGACGCGATCCGCTTCCTCGACAAGGCAACTGCGGCGAGCTAATCGCCGCAATCCCGCCGCCGCGTTTCTGACGGCGGCGATTTCCCCAGTTTTCGCCGCGCCGCTTGCGCAATTTGCAAATCGGCGGCGGCAATGGAATAGAAGACCACGCGGGCAGGCGCCCGGAGGAGTGGACAATCTCTAATGCGCAGGGTGGTGATAACAGGTCTCGGCATGGTCTCGCCACTTGCCTGCGGCGTCGAAGCGACTTGGGAGCGTCTTCTCGCCAGTGAAAGCGGCGCAGGTCCGATCCATGGCTTCGAGACGTCCGATCTCGCCTGCAAGATCGCGATGCAGGTGCCGCGCGGCGACGGCAGCGGCCTGACCTTCAATCCCGATCAATGGATGGATCCGAAAGACCAGCGCAAGGTCGACGATTACATCATCTACGGCGTCGCGGCCGCCACGCAGGCCTTGGCCGATGCGAATTGGAAGCCGCAGACCGAACACGAGCGCATCCGCACCGGCGTTCTCATCGGCTCGGGAATCGGCGGGCTCGGCGGCATTGCCGAGACGGCCATCACGCTGCACGAAAAAGGCCCGCGCCGCGTTTCGCCGTTCTTCATTTCCGGCCGCCTGATCAATCTCGTCAGCGGCTATGTCTCGATCATGCACGGGCTGAAGGGGCCGAACCATGCCGTGGTCACGGCCTGTTCGACCGGCGCGCATGCGATCGGCGATGCGGCGCGGCTCATCGCGTTTGAGGATGCCGATGTGATGGTCGCGGGCGGGGCGGAATCGGCCATCAACCGCATCGGCATCGCCGGTTTCTCGGCGTGCAAGGCGCTGTCGACCAATTTCAACGATCGGCCGAAACAGGCCTCGCGCCCCTATGACCGCGACCGCGATGGCTTCGTCATGGGCGATGGCGCCGGCTGCGTCGTGCTCGAATCCTATGAGGGGGCTAAGGCGCGCGGTGCGAAGATCTATGCCGAGGTCGTGGGCTACGGCCTTTCCGGCGATGCTTTTCATATCACCGCACCCGATCCCACCGGCGATGGCGCATTGCGCTCGATGCAGGCGGCAGTGAAGCGCGCCGGGATCACGGCGCAGGACATCGATTACGTCAATGCGCATGGCACCTCGACGCCGCTCGGCGACGAGGCGGAGCTCGCGGCGGTCCACCAGCTTCTGGGCGACGCGCAGGGCACCAATGCTCTGTCGATGTCTTCGACCAAATCGGCCATCGGCCATCTGCTCGGCGCGGCGGGCGCCGTCGAAGCGATTTTCTGCACTTTGGCGATCCGCGATCAGATCGTGCCGCCGACGCTCAATCTCGACAATCCGTCGGTCACGACCTCGATCGACCTCGTGCCGCACAAGGCCCGCCAGCGCGAAGTGGAATTCGCTCTGTCGAATTCCTTCGGCTTCGGCGGCACCAATGCCAGCCTGATCCTCAAGGCGGTCGCTTGAGCCGGACGGCGGATTATCGTTGTCCCCGGGCTTTTTTTGGCGCTTTGGGGCGGGCCTGAAAGCCGCTTTGGCGGGGTTCGGTCCAGGGCGCAAAGCCCCATTTCCTCCGCAAATCGGTGCGATTGTAACATTCTGGTGAAGCGCGTATTCGGCGCCGCCGGTTTGCCGCACTCGCTGAATTTCGGTACAACACTGCGGCGCGGATGGACGATATCGGATGGCAGGCTCGCCCCAAAAAGACGGAGGCGCTTTGATGCGCCAAGAGGCTGACGACGAGCCGCCGGCGCGGTTTTTCGGCCGTCGCCCGAAGCTGCAAAGCCCCAACGAGGCATTGCAGCCCGAGCTGCCGCCGCCGCCGCCGTCGCCGCACAGGCGCCGGCCGACGCTTTCGGCGCTGTCGGGGTTTCTATCCTTTCTCCTGCTGCTTGCCTTTGCTGGGCTCTTCGGCGTCCTCTGGGGCGCGCATCGGCTGCAGCAGCCGGGCCCCTTGCCGGCGGACAAGGTGCTTTACATCCAGCCGGGCACGGAAGTTGCCGACATCGTCGCGCAACTCGATGAGGAAGGGATCATCGATAGCCCCTTGATCTTCAACGTCGCGCTTCTGATCGAGGGCGACCGCTCGAAGGTGAAGGCGGGCGAATATCTGGTCCGCGAACGCGCCAGCATGCGCGAAGTCATGGATACGCTCGTCTCCGGCCGGCAAATCCTCCATTCGGTGACGATTCCGGAAGGGCTGACCAGCCAAGAGGTGGTCGACCGGCTGCGCGCCAACGATCTCCTGATGGGCGATATCCGCGAAATTCCGCAGGAAGGCAGCCTGTTGCCGGAAACCTATCGGATTGCCCGCGGCATGCCGCGCGCCGATTTGATCCGGCTGATGCAGGAGGACGACCGGAAGCTCGTGGGGCAGATCTGGGCGCAACGCTCGCCCGATCTCTTGCTGAGCTCGCCCTATGAGCTCGTTACGCTGGCGTCGATCGTGGAGAAGGAGACCGGCAAGGCCGACGAGCGGCCGCATGTCGCCTCGGTCTTTCTGAACCGCTTGCGCAAGCATATGCGCCTGCAGTCCGACCCGACAATCGTCTATGGCATCATGGGCGGCCGCGGCACACTTGGCCGTCCGCTGACCCACGCCGATGTCGAGGCATCCTCGCCCTACAACACCTATGTGATCGAAGGCCTGCCGCCGGGCCCGATCGCCAATCCCGGCCGCGCCGCGCTCGAAGCGGTCGCCAATCCATCGCGCACTGCCGATCTCTATTTCGTCGCGGACGGGACGGGCGGCCATGTCTTTGCCGAGACGCTTGAAGAGCATCAGCGCAATGTCACGCGCTGGCGGCAGATCGAGAAGGACGCCAAGGACAAGGCAGGCTCGGACATCGATAAATATGTGCCGCCGGCGCCGGGACAGCGCAGCGACAATAGCTCCTCCGTCTTCGGCGCTTTACCAGCCAGCTTCGTTGCGGCTCCCAGTGCCGCCGGTCCGGCCAATGTGAGCGCCTATGCGCCGAGCCCTAAGGTCGGGGCCGCTGCCGCGGCGATCTCGCAGGCCGCGCCCGCAGCCGCGGCCCCCGCTGCCGGTCCCATCGTCGCCGATGCCACGCCGGCGCGGCGCCGGCATCACGCGGCGAAAACGACAGTGCCCAATTACGGCGGCCCGAGCCTCGATGATCTTGGGATCACTGTGCGTGGCATGGATCAGCCGGCCTCGGCGAAGAAGCTGCTCGATGGCCCCGTCGACAGTTCCGCCTCCGTCGCGCCGGCCGATCCGAACGCCTTTCCGGATGCCGCGACGGGGCCGGCGAACGGGCGCCAGCCACCGGCGCATCCGCATATCTACGATGCCTCGCAAGGCACGCCGCTCGATCCATTGCGCAACACGACTTACGATTTAAACTATTCGAAGACGGTGCCGCCGCCTTCGGAACTTAAGTAATCGCAGAGAAGCCGGGGCCCATTGTCTATCGCCAGCATGACCGGCTTCGCCCGGGTCTCGAGCGCCACGGCCAATTATCGCTGGGCGTGGGAATTAAAGTCGGTCAACGCCAAGGGCCTCGACCTGCGCCTGCGGCTGCCGCAAGGCTTCGATGCTATCGAGATTGAGGCGCGCGCCAGCCTCGCCGAAAAGCTCGCCCGCGGCACGTGCTATGCCACTCTGTCGGCGCAACGCGAGGCGGCAGCCCCCGAGGTGCATCTCAACGAGACGCTTTTGCGCCGGCTTGTCGAGGCCGTATCGCATATCCCGCGTGACAGTGCGCTGCGGCCCGCCTCGATCGATGGCCTGCTTGGCGTGCGCGGGGTCGTCGAGATCCGCGACAAGGGCGACGACGAGACCGACTTGGCAGAGGCGCAGAAAGCCGCTTTGGCCGGGCTCGCCGAGGCGCTTGCCGCCCTCGTCGCCATGCGCCGGAGCGAGGGCGCCGCGCTCGCCCAAATCCTCGGCCAGCGGCTCGCCAAGCTCACGACGCTGCGCCGCGCGGCGGAGGATTGCCCCGCCCGCAAGCCCGAGGCGATCCGCGCCAGGCTCGCCGAATCGATCGCGCAATTGGCAAGCCAGAGCAAATTCGACGAGACCCGGCTCTATCAGGAAGCGCTGCTGCTCGCCGCGAAGGCCGACGTGCGCGAAGAGCTCGACCGGCTCGAAGCGCATATCGCCGCCTGTACCGAGCTTTTGGAGCGGGGCGGCCCGGTCGGCCGGCGGCTCGATTTTCTGGCGCAAGAGCTCGGCCGCGAGGCCAACACGCTCTGTGCCAAGTCGAATGATGCGAGCCTGACAGCGATCGGACTTGAATTGCGCGTCGAGATCGAGCAATTCCGCGAGCAAGTACAGAACATCGAATAGAGAGTCTCTTGGCCCCTGCAGCGCATCACGACGCCGGCCCCAAACGGCGCGGCCTCATGCTGATCCTTTCGTCGCCCTCGGGCGCCGGCAAGACCAGCCTCACGCGCATGCTGCTGCAAAAGCCGGAGCTTGATCTGACGCTGTCGATTTCGGTGACGACCCGGCCGCGCCGGTCGAGCGAGGTCGAGGGCATCCATTATCAGTTCATCAGCCGGAAGCATTTCGAGCAGCTTCGCGACGAGGGCGAATTGCTCGAATGGGCCGAAGTCCATGGCAATTACTACGGTACGCCGCGCGAGCCCGTGGAGCGCACGCTGGCGCAAGGCCGCGACGTGCTTTTCGACATCGATTATCAGGGCACGCAGCAGGTCAAAGCCAAGGCGGGCGAGGATGTCGTGACCATCTTCATCCTGCCGCCGTCGATGCGGGAATTGAAGGCACGGCTCGAACGCCGCGCCGAGGACACGGGCGAAGCGATCGCCGCGCGGCTCGCCAATGCGGCCAATGAAATCCGCCGCTGGACGCTTTACGATTATGTGCTGATCAACGACGATCTGCAGAAGACGTTCGAGGACCTGATGGCGATCCTGACGGCGGAGCGGCGCCGGGCGGTGCGGCAGAACCCGGGGATCGAGGCCTTCGTCGAGCGGTTGCTCAAGGAGAAGTGAGCGTCACGTCCCGCTCGCCCGCATCTCTTTCAGTGCATTCGCCAGGGCCACGAATCCCACGACATCGATTTCTTCGGCGCGCTTGGTCGGCTCGATCCCGGCGCGGGCGAGCAGAGCGAGCGGATCGGCGCCAAGGCCTTTCAAACTTTGCCGCAACATCTTGCGCCGCTGGCCGAAGGCCGCTTGCGTGACGGCGGCGAGCACATCGGCGTCGCAAGGCAAAGGCGCGGCGCGCGGCACCAGTTCGACCACGGCCGAGGTGACCTTTGGCGGCGGGGTGAAGGCGGCGGCCGGCACATCGAACAGGATCCGCGTCGTGCAGCGCCAATTGGCAAGCACCGCCAGACGGCCATAGTCGGCGCGCTCGCGCGGCGTCGCGACGATGCGCTGGGCGACTTCCTTCTGGAACATCAGCACGAAACGATCGAAGACCGGCGGCCAGTGCTTGACCTCGAGCCAGCCGGTCAGCAGCGCGGTGCCGACATTGTAGGGCAGGTTGGCGCAAATCCGCGCCGGGCGCCGGTCGCCGATGAGCGCGGCGAGGTTCGTCTGCAACGCGTCGCCTTCGACGATGTCGAGCCGGCCGGGATAATGCGCGCCGATCTCGGCCAAGGCCGGCAGGCAGCGTGCGTCACGCTCGACGGCGATGACATGCCGGGCACCCTCGGCAAGCAGTGCACGAGTGAGGCCGCCGGGGCCAGGCCCGATCTCGACGATGCTCGCCTCGGCAAGCGGCCCCGCCGCGCGGGCAATGCGGGCGGTGAGATTGAGATCGAAAAGAAAGTTCTGGCCGAGATTTTTCTTCGCCGCGAGGCCATGCGCGGCGACGACGTCGCGCAACGGCGGCAGGGCGTCTTTCACGTCTTGGTTTTCGCCAGTTTGGCGGCGAGACGCAAGGCGGCGATGAGGCTCGCGGGATCCGCCTTGCCACTGGCGGCGATATCGAACGCCGTGCCGTGATCCGGCGAGGTGCGCACGAAGGGCAGGCCGAGCGTCGCATTGACCGCATTGTCGAACGCGAGCGTCTTGATCGGGATCAGTGCCTGATCGTGATACATGCAGATCGCGACATCATATTTTTCGCGCGCCGCGGCGTGGAACAACGTGTCCGCCGGGACGGGCCCGCGCGCGTCGATCCCGGCTTTGCGGAGTGTCGCGACCGCCGGCGCGATAATGTCGATTTCCTCATGACCGATATGGCCGGCCTCGCCGGCGTGCGGATTGAGCCCGGTGAAGACGAGACGCGGCGCGGCAAGGCCGAGCCGGCGCTGGAAATCGGCGTGGACGATTGTGCCTGTCTCAATCAGCAGATCGCGAGTGAGAAGCATCGGCACTTTGGCGAGCGGCACGTGGATCGTCGCCGGGACGACGGCGAGCCAGGGCGACCACAAAAGCATGACGGGCCGCGCCTTTTCGCCATAGAAGCGGGCCGCCAATTCGCCGAGAAATTCGGTATGGCCGGGATGCGTGAAACCGGCGCGCTGCAGAACTTCCTTGGCGATGGGATTGGTGACAAGCGCCTCGGCCGTGCCATCGTGAACGAAGCGCACTCCAGCCTCGATCGATTCGATCGTCGCCGCGGCATCGGCAATGTCGGGCGAGCCGAGCGCGCCGACGATGGCGTGCGCCGGCCCAACGACCGGCAGCGCGCGGCCAAACATGGCCGCGGCCTCCTGCGGCGCGGCCCGCTCGACTGGAACCTTCAGGCCGAAATGCCGTGCCAAACCGGCAAGATGATCCGGGTCAGCGACGACGAAAAAGGCAGGGGCCGTTGCATCGGCATGGGTCGCGGCCCATGCCTTCAATGCGAGTTCCGGGCCTATGCCGGACGGATCACCGCGCGTCAGTGCGATGAGGCTGCGCGCCATCAGCGCTTGACGATGACGGCGTAAGACCGCAGCTCGGCGAGGCGCCGCGCGGCGTCGGCGCGCATTTGCGCGCTCAGCAGCCGCTCGGAGATCGCCTTGCGCACGGCGGTGTCGTCGTTCGACATGCCTTTGCTGCAAACGGCGATCATCTCGACGCCGTCGGCAGACCGCTCCGGCGGGGTCAGATGGCCGGCGGGAGTCTTGTCCAGCAGGTCCTTGAGCTGATCGCTGATCGTCAGCGAATTGCGGATGATCTCATCCTTCACCGCGACATCATCCATGGCGCGGGCCAACGGCAGACCCTCGGCACAATTTGTAAAGCGCAATCGCAATTGCTCGGCGGCCTTCATGCGCTCCTGGGTCTCGGCGAAGACATTGTTGCCATGCAGGGTGAAGATCACCTGATGCAATTTGTAGTCGACGCCCGCGGCGGATCGGCCGCCGTCCTTGGCGAGTTCGGCGCGGATGGCGCCCTCGCTCGCATCGACGCCCTTGTTATAGGCCTGCACCAGCAGATTGAACTCGAAATCCGCGGTGAAATGATCCTTGATATGCTGCTCGGAAATCCCGGCTTGCTGGATCGCGCTCATGAGCGCCGACGGCGCCATATGCATCAGATTGGCTTCGAGCGAGATTTGCTCGCCGATCTCACTGCTTGTCGCGGTGATCTTGAATTTGTCGGTTTCGCCGATCTTGAGCTGATCGTCGATCATGCTGTTGAGCGCGTCATCATAGGATGACGGCTTACGCATCACGCGCAGCAGTTTCTCGCGCTCCGCGACATCCCAACTGGTGATCGGGGCTCCGTTGACCGTGGCAATGATGGCCTGCGCCTGCGCGCGCGGCGCGACGGAGAAGACGCCGCCGGCGACCAACAGGGCGACTGCCCACGTCAACGGCCGGTGGAACATGAGCCTGTCCAAGCTGATGCGACCAAACATTGGGGCCTTTCTCCCTCTTTCCGATACATAATCAAGCCCTTGATTCACGAAACGCTAGCTGATCACCGCAAAGTGGCAATTGTCTGCCCGAGCGAGTCGGGCGCTAGCGATCGATCGGCTGCGCGCCGTTGGCGTAGGTCGTCTGCTGGAATTTCGCATCGCCCAAGGAGCGCAACTGAAGCTGGACCATGAAAATCTGATTATGCACCAAAGTGCCGGTTCCAATATCCTCGTAGACCGAACTGTAATTGACGAGCAATGAGGTGCAATCGTCGGTATAGCCGGCGCCGACACCTTCGGAGGCGATCGCCCACGGCCCGACATTCTCGAAGCCGGTCAACGAGGGCGGATAATACTGCCGGCTCATGTCGAACGTGACATTGCCCTGGACGAAATAATGCGGGGTTAGCTGGTAGCGCGACGAGAGGCTCAGGCCCTCACGCGGCACATAATAACCGAGGATCGGCTGCGCCTGGTAATTGGCGAAATCGATGGCGCCGGTCCAGGCCCCGAGATTGAAATCGGAAGCGACGTCGAGCCGGTCCGGCTCAAAAGTCGCCGGGTTGAAGAGCCCTTTGGCAGTGAAGTTCAGCCAAGGGATCGGCGCAACCGTCACGGCGCCGACATAGTCCGAGGCCGTGTTCTCGAGGCCAGAGGCCAAGCCGTTGTTGACGGCGCTCGGCTGGTCAAAGCCGTTCGGGCCGGCGACCTGGCGCGATTGACCGGCGATGACATTCACATAGCCGCCGTTATTCAAGTTGAACGTGGCCTGGCCGCCGTAATTGGCGCGCGTGCCGGTTTCGAACTGGTCATAGCCCGAATATTTGTTCCAGGCGAACAGATTGGTCTCGTCGAACACGAGGCTTTGCGAATCCATGTTCACGAGCGAATTCGAGCCGAGGAGATTGTTCGGCCGGGCAATGATCTGGCCGATCGGCTCGACGACCAGCGAGCCGAGCTTGGTGTTGACGAGGATCGGATAGCGGTATTCGAGGCCGATACCCGGCATGACATAGCCCTGCACACCGCTCGCCTGACCGACGAAATTCGTCTGGTTGGAATTGAAGAAGGTGTAGGTCGCGGCATCGTTCGGATTGGTGGCCGTGAATGTGTTGCTGGTGTTGAGGTCAAGCCACTCGCCATTCAGGCGGGCGAAAGCGAAAGGCGTCCAGGCGCCGCCGATCGGATCGACAAACTTGCGCTGCCAGGACACGTCGGCCGTCGTGCGCGTCTGTTCGCCGCCGATGCCGCGCAAGAGACAATCGCCGACATTCGTTCCCGGTCGATAGTTCTGGCAATATTCGTAGAGCCCGACAGCGGGATCGAACAATTGCGTCTGCGGATTGAATCCCGGTCCCGCAACGGGTGAATAGGCGGCCAGCTGCTCCGACAGCGAGGTGAAATTGAAGTCGGCCTGAACATCGCCGCCGATGCCATGCGTCTTGGCCGGGTCGAGGTCAAAGAGCCGGTTGTAGTCCAACAGCAGGACGTTGGGCTGCGTCTCCTGGATGTCGCGCGGATCGAGCCCCTCGAAATGGAAACCGCGCAAGTCGAAATAGCTGTTGTTGCCTTGCCCGGTCAGATAGGCGTCGGAAACAGCCTCGCTGTAATAGTACGAGGAGCCGAGCGGATTGGCGAAGGGGTAATCCCAGAAGTACCACTTGTCGGTCAGCGCGGTGAGGTTCCAGCCGTATTTCCAATATTTGTCGAGCTGGAACTCGCCCTGGCTCGAAATCGAGCCGCGGAATCTGTTGTTGCCCGAGCCATAGGGCGATTCCGGGAAGAGACTTGGATTGGTCTCGTAAATCCCGTTGGCGCGAATGAAATAATTGCCGTTCGCCAGCCGGTGGCGCCATTCGAAGTCGTTGTAGAAGCCTTCGTTGACAAAATAGGTCGGCGTCCAGGTGATATCGTAATTGGGCGCCATCGCCCAGAAGATCGGCACCTCGACGCCGAAGCCGAGCTCCGAACTGCTGATCGTCTCCGGCATCAGGATGCCGGATTTGCGTTTGACGGTCGGGTCCGGCGAGGAGAAGACCGGGATATAGGCGATCGGCAGGCCAAGGAATTCGAGCCAAGCGTCCGAATAATAGATCATATGTTCGTTGTTGTTGTGGATGATGCGCTTGGCGCGCACCCGCCACAACGGCGGCTTCAGCGGATTGTCGGCGCAAGCGGCGCAGGCCGTGTAGGTGCCCTTGTTGTAGACCGAGATCGCGCCCTGGGTGATTTCGGCATGCGGGGCGCTGAAGAAGGTCTTCGCCGTCGTCGTCGAGCGCAGGCTTTCGACGAACCCTTCGCGGAAATCCTTGGTCATGTCGAAGCTGTCGCCGTAGATGATGTTGCCGTCTTTGTTGATCATCTTGGCGTGGCCGTAGGCATACAGCCGTTGGGTATTACGGTCGTAGACGACCCGGTCGGCCTGCAGCGTCCGGCCTTCGTAATAAATCCGGGCATTGCCGACGGCGGAAACCGTGTTCTTGTCCTTGTCGTAGACGAGCTGATCGGCCTCGACGAACATCTTGTCGGGCTGCTTTTTCGCCTGCGCGGCATCGCCGCTCGCCTGCGCCGCGGCGGGTGCGATCGGCGCGAAACCGAGATAGGCGCAAACGAGGGCGCTGAGCGCGAGCCAAAACAGGCGCGCGCCCGCGCGCCAGCGTGGCCGCAGCGTCCCGGCGAAGTCCTTGGGGCTAATACGCCGCCCCATCAACCGTCCTCCTGGTTGAGGAGTGCCAGGCCGCCGAGCATGCTGCCGACGATCGCCGGCGACCATGCCGCAACCGAGGCGCTCAGAATGCCAGCTTCGCCAAAATCGGACACCACTTTGGTCACGAGATAAAGCACGAAGCCCGCAGCCACGCCACCTCCGACCATCTTACCGATGCCACCAAACCGGAAAAATCTTAATGAAAATGCGCCGGCGATCAGGACCATCGCCACGAGCATCAGCGGCCGTGCCAGAAGTGTTTGAAATTGCAGGTCTAGCCCATTCGGGTCGAGGCCGGCCAGCGCGCTTTCGTCGCGCATCCGCCGCAAAGCCCAGAAGGGAACGGAGTCGGGAGTCAAGAAAGTTTCCGCAAGGTCTGTCGCCGAAGCATTCGTGGCCAGAAGGTAGACACCAACCTTGCGCGGGTCCTGCCCCGGCGCCGAAATCTCAGCATTTTTCAGGGCCCAGACGCCGGGTTCGAGCGTTGCGGTCGCGGCCTCGACTCGCTCCTCGAACCTGCCGTCCGGCTCATAGACATAGGCGATCACGGATTGCAATTTCTTCCCGCTGTCGAGCGCATTGGCGGCGCGCAAAATGGCTTCGCCATCGACACCGCTCTGGCGAATCCAAAGCGTGCCGTCGCCCTGGACCGTGCCGGCGCGGCCGAAAAGCTCCGCTTCGATGATATCGGCGCGCTGTTTCATGATCGCCGAAAGCGGATTGAAGGCGACGACCGAGAATGTCCCGATCAGGAGAGCGATCGCCACCGGGGGGAGCAGGAACTGCCAGACGGACACGCCAGCCGAGCGGGCGACGATCAGCTCCAACTTACGGGTGAGATCGATAAAGGCCGCCATCGTCCCGAACAGAACGCAAAATGGCAGGATCTGCTCGGCGACGGTCGGCGTCCGCAGCAGCGTCAGATAGGCGATATAGCCGGGCGTCACGCCATGCAGCGAATTGGAGCGGCGCAACAATTCGACGAAGTCGAAGACGTAGATCGTCCCGACGATGGCCGCGAAGACAGCCGCGATCGTTTTGAAAAACCGCCAGGTGAGATAGCGCCCGAGCGTCGAGATGAGAAGGCTCATGGCATGCACCGGATTGGCGCAACCCGGACTGCCGGCGCGCTGGCATTGGACGCGCGTTCTGCGGCTGCCGGCGCGGTGAGGCCGCCAGCGGTCGGCTGAGCGGAGCTGGGAGAGCTGGCAACGAACAACATAACGCGGGCGCTTCCGTGAAGAATGGGCTGCCTCAAGCAGATCCGGGGCTGCAAGTGGCGTCGTCAGACACACGGCCTCGAAAGGCCAAACCTTCGGGCCGTACCTTCGCGCAAACCTCTCCCGTCAGCGTCTGGGGGCCCGGTCGCGAAACCCGGGTTTTCCGGCCTGCCGGAATCGCAAATAGACCCCTGAAATTTTACTCCATTTTGGCTATCGAGTTGGCGCTATTGGTGCAAGCGGCTCGGGGCTTTTTCAGGGCGATCTTGCAGCAATGGCGGACCCGCGTTGCGCCGCGGCCACGGCCCCCGGAAGCCTGCCGCGCGGCGAAAAAACTGGCACGGAAATGCCGACCGGTGCTAGGGCTTGCGATCTGCGCCCGCGGCGGGGCCCGTCGGCGGCGTTTGGGAGGCCTTAAGTTTCTGTTTCGCGGCGACTTCGGCGGTTTTGGCTGCCTCAGATTTGCAGCGGAAGGATATGCAACGAAAGAGAGCGAGATGTCACACGCCGCGAAAATCGAATTTATTCCCCTCAACTCTGTGTCAGCCGCGCCCGCGAAGGCCACCGGCAAGAGCAAGAGCGCATCGGCGCTGGTGATCTTTGCTGGCGAAGATTTGAACTTGGGCAAGGCCACCCGGGCGTTGATCGGCGATGATGGCGCAGCGCTCGTCAAAAAGGCCGCGGGCACCGCCAAATTCAAGGGCAAGAACGCCTCGGCGCTCGATATTCTGGCGCCGGCCGGATTGGCCGCCGAGCGGTTAATCGTCATCGGTGTCGGCGGGGGTGACGACGCGGCGAAATCCAAGGGCAAAGAGCAGGACAAGGACAAGGCGAAGCCGCCACGCGATTTCCTCAGCCTCGGCGGATTCGTTGTCGGCAAGCTCGGCCAGTCGGCGGCCGCAACAGTCGTCTTCGACCTGCCGCGCAACCCCAAGGACGCATCGGCCGCCGCGGCCGAATTCGCCGAGGGCATCGCGCTGCGCCATTACAAATTCGACCTCTACAAGACCAAGAAGAAAGACGACGAGTCGGATGAGCCGATCACGGTCTCGATCGCCGTCGAGGACGCGGCCGCCGCCAAGCGCGAGGCCAAAGGCCGCGAAGCAGTTGCCGACGGCGTCATCCTGGCCCGCGAACTCGTCAACGAGCCGGCCAATGTGCTTTATCCCGAGGAATTCGCCAAACGCGCCAAGGAGCTCGAAAAGCTTGGCGTCGAGGTCGATGTCCTCGACAAGGCGGCGCTGACCAAGCTCGGCATGGGCGCGCTGCTCGGCGTTGGCCAAGGCTCGGCGCGGGAAAGCCGCGTTGTCGTCATGCGCTGGCGCGGCGACAAGGGCAAAGACGGCAAGTCGAAGCCCGTCGCCTTCGTCGGCAAGGGCGTGACCTTCGATACGGGCGGCATTTCGATCAAGGGCGCCGCCGGCATGGAAGACATGAAGGGGGACATGGCGGGGGCTGCCTGCGTCGTCGGCCTCATCCACGCTTTGGCCGCGCGCAAGGCGAAGGTCGATGCGATCGGCGCCATCGGCCTTGTCGAGAACATGCCCGGCTCGAATGCGCAGCGGCCGGGCGATATCGTCAAATCCCTGTCCGGCCAGACAATCGAAGTGATCAACACCGATGCCGAGGGCCGGCTCGTTCTCGCCGACGTGCTCTGGTACGTGCAGGACAAATACAAGCCGCAATTCATGATCGATCTCGCGACGCTGACAGGCGCAGTGATGGTCGCGCTCGGCCAGGAATATGCCGGCCTGTTCTCGAATGACGATGCGCTGAGCGAGCGCTTGACCGAGGCGGGCAAAGAGACCGGCGAGAAGCTTTGGCGGCTGCCGCTCGGCGCTGCTTATGACAAGCTCATCGATTCCAAATTCGCCGACATGAAAAACACCGGTGGCCGTCACGGCGGCTCGATCACCGCGGCGCAATTCCTGCAACGCTTTGTCAATGGCACGCCCTGGGCGCATCTCGATATCGCCGGCACCGGCATGAATGCGCCGGCGAACGACATCAACCAGAGCTGGGGTTCGGGCTTCGGCGTCCGGCTCTTGGAGCGTCTCGTCAGCGATTATTACGAAGGCCGCGCCACCTCGCAGAAGGACTGATGGAGGTCTGGTTCTACCATCTCCAAAGCCAGCGGCTTGAACGGGCATTGCCAGCGTTGCTCGAACGCGCTTCGGCGCAGGGCTGGCGTGCCGTCGTTCAGGCGACGAGCGAAGAACGGCTCGACGCGCTCGATGAAGTGCTTTGGACCTATGCCGACGCGAGCTTTCTCGCGCACGGCCGGGCGCGCGACGGCGATGCCGACATGCAGCCGGTCTATCTCACCTGTGAGGGCGAAAATCCGAACGCGGCGCGGCTGCGACTGTTCGTCGATGGCGCCGATGTCGCCGCAAGCCTCGCCACTGACGCCGCCTATGAGCGTGTGATCCTGCTCTTTGACGGCAATGATGAGGGTCAGCTCGCAAGCGCGCGCGCGCAATGGAAGGCTCTGAAGGACAAGGGCTTTTCGCTCACCTACTGGCAGCAGAACGAGCGCGGCGGCTGGGAAAAGAAAGCCTGAAGGCGCAGCGCTTACGACCGCGCCATCAACGAGACGGCAAGCGCATAGATGCGCAGCCGCGCCTGTTCCGGCAGGCCGGCCAGCGTTTTCAGATAAATCTGGCCGACCGTGCACATGCGGGCGTCGGGAATCGGCGGATTGGGCGTCTTGCCGTCGAGGATGGCGGCGACTTCGGCATCGGTGACGCCTTGCGCCTTCATCGCACTCGAAAGCGCATTGAAATCGGAATCGCTTGGCGACTCACGCTCGACGCCATTGACGCGGCCGCTGCCGATCGCTTCGAGCCCGGCAATCGCCATATCGGCGACAAGCGGGCGATGCGCCGCGGAAAAGGCGAAGAAGGCTTGGCTCGCGCCACCGTAGAGGAAGTCAACGCAAAGCTTCGGATCGGTCGCCGCGAGCTGCTGCATCATGCGCAATTGAATATCGAAAATATGCGCCAGTGCCGGCCCGTCGGCCTTGGCGGCGAGAATGCCGTTCGAGACGCGCAGATCACGCACCGCCTCCGAAAGCAGTGCATCGACATTGGTCAAATCCTTGCCGTCGAGCGCTTCTTTGGCGAAGCCATCGAGGATCGAATCATATTCGGCGGGGAGCGTTGAACGCAGCCGCGCGAAGAAGACGGCATAGTCCGGTGCTTTGGTGGCGATTTCGCGCTCGATCGATTGCCGCGCGAGCATCAACGGCTCCGGCGGTGGCGGCTCGGGCACGACCGTGGCACCTGCCTGGGCGGGTGGATTTGGTGCGGCAGCCTGCTTGCCGGCATCCATGAAAAAGCCGATCGCAAGCGCGACGGCGATCACCGCGGCGCAGCTTAAGAGCGCCAGACGCAGAATGTCCTGGCCCTCAAACCCCCGCACCAGAACAGGGCCGTCGTCGCCGTGATACGCGTCGGACAACTCAGGATACTCCCGCTTCACGTTGGCGCTCTTGGGTGGCGCCTGACGCGGCCATTACGTGGCGTTGGAGCATGTTCACATCGAACCCGTCGGCAGTTTTTTGGAACACACCCTAAGGTGTTGATTTGAAGCATACTTGCGCGACGAAGACCAGTGGTTCCCGAAGCGAAAGGCGAAAACTGTGCCGCAACCCTTCGCTTCAGTTCCACGCTAACCTCTTAGAATCGATCGCATATGGCATTTCGACCGATATATCGAAGGACATCGCAATCTCGCGAAGTTTTGTCAGCGTGCCGCGTTGAGCCGTTCGAATCCGGCCGCGAGATCGGCTTTCAGATCCTCGGGATCTTCAAGACCGATGGAGAAGCGCAAGGCAGGACCCGGTGATGCAAAGGTTGTCGCAGTGCGATAGGTGCTGCAATCGAAGGGGATGACGAGGCTTTCGTAGCCGCCCCACGAAAATCCCATGCCGAAGAGGGTGAGGCCGTCGAGAAAGGCCGCGAGCGCCGGCCGCGAAACGGGGTTCAGATAGACCGAAAACAGGCCCGACGAACCGCGGAAATCGCGTTTCCAGATCGCGTGGCCGGGGCAGTCGGGGAGGGCTGGATGCAGCACGCGCGCAACCTCCGGCCGTTCGCTGAGCCAAGTGGCGAGCGAAAGGCCCTGGCGTTCGGCTTCGCGCAGCCGCAGTTCGAGTGTGCGCAAGCCTCGCAACGCGAGATAGACATCCTCCGGGCCGGGGCAATTGGCGAAGAGATCGAACGCCGCGCGCAGGCGCGGCAACCAGCGTTCGTTCGCGGAAACGAGGCCGAGCAAAAGATCGGCGTGGCCAGACAGATATTTCGTGCCGGCTTCGACAGCGAGATCGATGCCGAAACGATGCGGCGGGAAGAACAGCGGCGTCGCCCAGGTGTTGTCGAGAATGGTGCAGAGATCTTTCTCGATCGCGACGGCGGCGATCGCCGGCACGTCCTGAATTTCAAATGTTTGCGAACCCGGCGTTTCGAGAAAGATGACGCTGGTGTTCGGCCGGACGAGGTCGGCGATATCTGCGCCAAGCCACGGATCGTAATAGGTTGTTTCGACGCCCATCCTTTTCAGAAACCGGTCGCAGAAATTGCGCGTCGGCTGATAGACGGAATCGCTGACGAGGATGTGATCCCCGGCCTTGACCGCCGAGAGGATCGCGAGGGCAACGGCCGAAAGGCCGGAGGGTGCGAGCACCGTGCCCGCGGCGCCGGCGATCTCCGTCCAGGCCGTCTCGAGCGCGTCGGTCGTCGGCGTGCCATGCGTGCCGTAGGTGTATTTGGCATTGCGCGCGACGAGATCGGCGTACGACCGGTAAAGCACCGTCGAGCCGCGATAGATCGGGGTGTTGATGAAGCCGTGCTGCTCGAACGGATGGCGGCCGGCATGCACCAGTTTCGTACGATCTTTCAAAGGCCGCCGCTCGTCCATCTTCGACATCGTCCTCTTCGCCCGCGCCGACACTATGGCCGAGGCTTTACGGCAAATCTCAGATTCGCTCCAATTTGGCGTTTTTGGCAATTTGTCGCGCCGCTTGACCGCGCTGCCGGAAAGTTCTGATAGTCGCGCCGCCCGCGCCCCCAGCTTGGAGCCGAAATGATCAAAGCCCCCCTGCTCAGATTCATTCTCTGCCTGTCGTTCGGCTTATCGTTCGGCTTGGCGGCGGTCTCATCTGCCGCCGCCGCGGGCACAACGCTCGACCAGGTCAAGCAGCGTGGCTATCTGAATTGCGGCTCGAACCCCGGTCTCGCCGGTTTCGGCCTGCCGGATTCAACCGGCAATTGGACCGGCCTCGATGTCGATTTCTGCCGCGCCGTAGCGGCGGCGATTTTCGACGATCCGAACAAGGTCAAGTTCATTCCGTTGACCGCCAAGGATCGTTTCACCGCCCTGCAATCCGGCGAAGTCGATGTGCTCGCCCATAACACGACCTGGACGGTTTCGCGCGAGGCAGGGCAGGGACTTCTCTTCACCGGCGTCAATTATTACGACGGTCAGGGATTCATGATCCATAACAAGCTGAACATTTCCTCGGCGCTCGAACTCTCCGGCGCGTCGATCTGCGTGCAGCAGGGCACGACGAGCGAGTTGAACCTCGCCGATTTCTTCCATTCGCATCAGATGCAATATGAATCGGTCACGTTCGCGACCTCCGATGAAGCGCTGAAAGCCTATGACACCGGGCGCTGCGATGCCTTCACCACCGATTCCTCGGCGCTTTATATCGAGCGATTGAAGCTCGCCAATCCCGACCAGAACGTCATCCTGCCGGAGATCATCTCAAAAGAACCGTTCAGTCCCGCCGTCCGCCAGGGCGACGACCAATGGTTCAATATCGTCAAATGGGTGAACTTCGCCATGCTCGATGCGGAGGAAGCCGGCATCAGCTCGAAGAATGTCGACGACAAGATGAGTTCGGATGATCCCACGGCGCGGCGGCTCCTCGGCGTCGAAGGCGATTTCGGCCAGTCTTTGGGCCTGACCAAGGATTGGGCCTATCGCATCGTCAAACAGGTCGGCAATTACGGCGAGATCTTTGACCGCAACCTCGGTGCCGGATCGAAGCTTGGGATCAAGCGCGGCATCAATTCGCTCTGGACGCATGGCGGCATCCAATATGCGCCGCCGGTGCGCTGAGCGGAATAGCGCGCAATGCCAGGCAGCCCGATTGAGCGTCACGGCGCGGCGCGCGGCGCGCTCGTCCAAGCCGCTTTTGTGCTGGCACTCGCATTCCTCGTCTATGAAGGCGCGGCGATGGCGCTCGCCCATATGCGCGCGCATCACATTCCGTTCGATTTCGGTTTCTGGGATGAGCGCGCCGGTTTCGATATCGACCAGCATCTGATCCCTTATTCGTTTACTTCGACTTATGGCCGCGCCTTTTTCGTCGGCCTCACCAATACGCTCGTTGTCGCGGCGATTGGAATTGTCTTTGCGAGTCTCATCGGATTCGCCATCGGCGCGGCGCGGCTCTCGCCCAATCTTATTGTCGCGAAATGCGCCGGCGCTTATGTCGAGGCGCTGCGCAACGTGCCGCTGCTGCTGCAGATTCTCTTCTGGTACAATGCGGTCCTCAAAGCCCTGCCGGTGCCGCGCGCATCGCTCGCCTTTCCGGGTCATGTTTTTCTCAACAACCGCGGCCTGTTCGTGCCGGCGCCGACCTTGTCGCCGCTGGGCATTTCGTTGCCGGTCTTTCACGGATTCAATTTCGCCGGCGGCGCGCGACTGTCGCCCGAATTCGTCGCGCTGACCTTGTCGCTGATCCTTTATACGGCCGCCTTCATCGCCGAGATCGTCCGTGCCGGGATCGCCGGCGTGCCGAAGGGGCAGGGCGAGGCCGCCGCGGCGCTTGGCCTTAATGCGCGGCAGACGCGAAAATATGTCGTCGTCCCGCAGGCGCTGCGGCTCATCGTGCCGCCGCTGACGAGCCAATATCTGAACCTTTTCAAGAATTCCTCGCTCGCCGTCTTCATCGGCTATCCGGATCTTGTGCAGGTCTTCGCCGGCACCGTGCTCAATCAGACCGGCGCGGCGGTGCCGGTCATCGCGGTGACGATGGCGGTCTATCTCTTCGTCTCGCTCATCGTTGCGACGGCCATGAATCTCTATAACCGCCGCATCGTCGGGGTCGCGCATTGATGCCCGCCGCCTATGTCCGCGCGACACCGGCGCCCGTCTTGCCGCCGCCTGTTGCAGCGGGGCCGTCGTGGACAAGGCTTTTGCGCAATCTCTTTGGCGCGCCGCAATCGCTGCTGCTGACCGTGCTCGCCCTGATTGTCTGGCTTGTGCCCGGGCTGTTGCGTTATTTCGTCTTCGATGCCGTCTGGCACGGAGGTGCCACCGCCTGCCGCGCGGCGAATGGCGCGTGCTGGACGTTCATCGGCGAAAAGCTGCCCTATTTCATCTATGGCTCCTATCCGCCCGATCAGCGCTGGCGGGTCAATCTCGTCTTCGCGATCGGCGCCGGTCTCATCGTCTGGCTGCTCGCGCCGCGGGCGCCGGCGCGGCGGCTCGGCACTTGGCTCGCGTTTCTGGTTTATCCGGCGCTCGCTTTCGTCCTGCTCTATGGCTGGCCGGCGCTCGGTCTGAAGCGCGTCAGCAGCGATCTCTGGGGCGGGATGCTCGTCACCTTGATCGTCGCAACGTTCGGCATCGTCGTCTCGCTGCCCCTCGGCATTCTCCTGGCGCTCGGGCGGCGTTCGCAGCTGCCGGCGGTGCGCTTGGCGAGCGCCGCCTTCATCGAATTCATGCGCGGCGTGCCGATGATCGCCGTCCTGTTCATGGCCGACACGATGTTGCCGTTGTTCTTGCCCGAAGGGTTCGAGCCGGACCGGCTGGTACGGCCGCTCGTCGGCGTCGCGCTCTTCGCCTCGGCCTATATGGCGGAAGTCGTGCGCGGCGGCCTGCAGGCCTTGCCAAAGGGTCAAAGCGAGGCGGGCAAGGCACTCGGCTTGCGCTATTGGGGGATTGAACGGCTGATCGTGCTGCCGCAGGTTTTGCGGCTGACGATCCCGGCGATCGCCGGCACGTTCATCGGCCTGTTCAAGGATACGACCTTGGTTGCGACCGTCGGTATTTTCGATTTCCTGCGCACGGTGGATTCGGCGCGGCTCGATCCGAACTGGTCGGGCCCGACGATCACGACGACCGCTTATATTTTTGCGGCCCTCGTCTATTTCGTCTGCTGCTTCGGCATGTCGCGCTATGCGCTGGGCCTCGAGCGGCGGCTCGCGGCACGCTACGGCCGCGCGACGGGTTGAGGGGCGACATGACCGACACATCCATGCGCGCCGTCGAGATCGAGCATCTCAACAAATGGTATGGCGCCTTCCATGTGCTGCGCGACATCAATGTCAGCGTGACGCCGGGCGAGCGCATCGTCATCTGCGGCCCGTCGGGCTCCGGCAAATCGACGCTGATCCGCTGCATCAACGGGCTTGAGGATTTTCAGCAGGGGCGGCTTGCCGTCGACGGGATGGATCTCACCGCCGCCTCGCTCGCCGCGGTACGGCGCGATGTCGGCATGGTGTTCCAGCACTTCAACCTGTTCTCGCATCTGAGCGTCTTGCAGAACTGCACATTGGCACCGGTCGAAGTGCGCAAAATGCCCCGCCGCGTCGCCGAAGACCTCGCCCGGCACTATCTGGCCCGTGTGAAAATGGCCGATTTTGCCGATAAATATCCGGCGCAGCTCTCGGGCGGCGAACAACAGCGTGTCGCGATCGCCCGGGCGCTTTGCATGAGCCCCAAGATCATGCTGTTCGACGAGCCGACCTCGGCGCTCGATCCCGAGGCGGTGAAGGACGTGCTCGATCTCATCATGACCCTCACAGCCGAAGAAAAGACCACGATGCTTTGCGTGACGCACGAGATGGGCTTCGCGCGGCAGGTCGCAGACCGGGTGATCTTCATGGCGGAGGGCGAGATCGTCGAGATCAACCAGCCAGACGCCTTCTTCACGGCGCCGCGGCATGCGCGAACGAAGCTTTTTCTAAGCCAGATTTTACGTTGAGCGCCGCGAGCTTGGCTTTTGCTGAGGGTTTTTGCCCTGGCGGCCATGAAGCGGGCGAGCCTCGTTCTATGCCAATGAGTTGTGACGTTTTCCAAAAAGTTCCTTAAAGAATTTGTGATTTCCCCAGAATTAACAAAGGGATAGAACGGGAACAAAGCAGTGCGTTTCCGTCAACCCAATGATAGAGCAGCACTATTGCCAGATCTTTGCGGTGGGAGATTTTTTGGGTCGCTTGACGAAGGAACATAATAGGAATAAAAAAGGAACATAAGACGTTCTTTGGGGATGCTTATGATACCTTTTCTCGCTGATGCGGCAGAACTCGCCTCACTCACCTGTTTTGTTGCGTTCATTGCTGTCGTAGCCCGGAGTTTGGGCGCCGCCTGAAATCTGTTGAGAGGCCCGAACGGGGCGGCGCGGATGCGGCGCTGAGCGATTAAGCTCCTGCGGCCGGCTTTCGCGCCGACCTATCCCCGACGCTGGAGCGGATTCTTGGACTTCCCCCTTGCTGATCAAGCCGCAGGCGGCGCGGCGCCCCAGGCGCGTGCGGCGCTCCTGGAGCCGGAACTGACCTCCGTCGCGGCTGCCGTCGGCTTCGTGCATCTCCACGTCCATAGTGCCTTTTCGTTGCGCGAGGGGGCATTGTCGATCGGCAAGCTCGCCAAGCTCGCCCTCGCCGACAGCATGCCGGCGCTCGCCATCACCGACAGCAACAATCTGTTCGGCGCGCTCGAATTTTCCGAAAAGCTCGCGAAAGAGGGCGTGCAGCCGATCATCGGCATCGAATTGACGCTCGATTTCGGCGACGGCAGCCGGCTCGCGCCACGCGGCGCCGAGACCCAAGCCGGGCGCGCCGAAATCGTGCTGCTGGCGAAGGACGAGACCGGTTATCGCAACCTGATGCATCTTGCCTCGCGCGCTTGGCTCAACCCCGAACCGGGGGATCTGCCGCATCTGGCGGTGGCCGCGCTCGAGGCGCGGTCGGAGGGTCTGCTGGCGCTGACAGGCGGCCCCGAGGGACCGCTCGACCGCTGTCTTGCTTTTGGACGTCCCGAAGCCGCCGAGCGGCGTCTCGATATTTTGCAGAATTGCTTCGGCGGCCGGCTTTATGTCGAACTGCAGCGCCACGGTCTCACGCCGGAGCGCGAAATCGAGCCGCAACTGATTGATCTCGCCTTCCGGCGGTCCTTGCCGCTCATCGCCAGCAACGAGCCTTATTTTGCCGGGGCCGGCGATTACGAGGCGCATGATGCGTTGCTCTGTATTGCCGAAGGCACCGTCGTCGGCGACCAGGCGCGACGCCAGCTTTCGCCCGAACACCGGTTCAAGACGCGCGCCGAAATGGCGCTGGCCTTCGCCGATCTGCCGGAGGCTTTGACGAACAGTGTCGAGGCCGCCCTGCGTTGCGCCTACCGGCCGCTGACCCGCAAGCCCATCCTGCCGCGCTTCTCCACGGCGGCCGGTGACGGCGAGAGCGAAGCCGCCGAGCTTGTCCGCCAGGCCGAGGCCGGACTTGCGGCGCGGCTTGCCAAGCGCGGCTTGGCGCCGGGCCTCAGCGAAACGGATTATCGCGCCCGGCTCGCCTTCGAGCTCGATGTCATCATCAAGATGCAGTTTCCGGGCTATTTCCTGATCGTCTCGGACTTCATCAAATTCGCCAAGCGCAATGGCATTCCGGTCGGACCGGGGCGCGGCTCCGGCGCCGGCTCGCTCGTCGCTTACGCCTTGACGATCACCGATCTCGACCCGCTTCGCTTCGGCCTTCTGTTCGAGCGTTTTCTCAATCCCGAGCGCGTGTCGATGCCGGATTTCGACGTCGACTTCTGTCAGGACCGGCGCGACGAAGTCATTCGCTATGTGCGGGAGCGTTACGGCGCCGACAGGGTCGCGCAGATCATCACCTTTGGCTCGTTCCTGGCGCGCGGCGTGCTGCGCAATGTCGGCCGCGTCCTGGAAATGCCGCTTGGCCAGGTCGATAAGCTGGCGAAGCTGGTGCCGCAGAATCCGGCAGCACCCGTGAGCCTGAAACAGGCGATTGAATCCGAGCCGCGCCTGCGCGAAGTGGCCGAGGCCGAGCCGCGCGTCGCACGCCTCCTGAAGATCGCCGAAACGCTCGAAGGTCTCTATTCGAACGCCTCGACCCATGCGGCCGGTATCGTCATCGGTGACCGGCCGCTGGAAGAGCTGGTGCCGCTCTATCGCGATCCCAAATCCGACATGCCGGCGACCCAGTTCAACATGAAATGGGTCGAGCCGGCGGGCCTCGTCAAATTCGACTTTCTGGGTCTGAAGACGTTGACCGTGCTGGACAAGACGGTGCGGCTCCTGGCGCAGCGCGGCATTGCCATCGATCTCGCCGAAATCCCGCTCGATGACCGCAAGACCTACGAGATGATGGGCCGCGGCGAAGTGGTCGGCGTGTTCCAGGTTGAAAGTGCCGGCATGCGCAAGGCGCTGGTCGACATGCGCGCCGACCGGTTCGAGGATTTGATCGCGCTTGTCGCACTCTACCGGCCCGGTCCCATGGCAAATATTCCGGTCTATTGCGCCCGCAAGCTCGGCGACGAGCCGGTGGAATATCTCCATCCAAAGCTTGAGCCCATCCTGCGGGAAACCTTCGGCGTCATCACCTACCAGGAGCAGGTGCAGCAGATCGCCCGCGATCTCGCCGGCTATAGTCTTGGCCAAGCCGACATCTTGCGCCGCGCGATGGGAAAAAAGATCAAAGCGGAGATGGATGCGCAGCGCGGGCGCTTTGTGTCCGGCGCGGTCGAGCGCGGTCTTTCAAAGGCCGATGCCGATAAGATTTTCGATGCTTGCGCCAAGTTCGCCGAATACGGGTTCAACAAGTCGCATTCGGCGCCTTATGCGCTCCTGACCTATCAGACTGCTTATTTGAAGGCCAATTATCCGGTCGAATTCCTCGCCGCCTCGATGACGCTCGACAAGAGCTCGACCGACAAGCTGGCGGAATTCTGCAATGAGGCGCGGCGCGTCAGCATTCGGGTGGAGCCGCCCTCGGTCAATCGCTCGGGCGTTGATTTCGAAGTCGCGGCCCAGGCGGACGGCACCCTGGCGATCCTTTACGCGCTTTCGGCCATCAAGGGTGTCGGCGATGGCCAGGCGGCGGCTTTGATTGCGGCCCGCGGCGCGCGGCCCTTCGCCGATCTTGCCGATGTCGCCGAGCGGATATCTGCGCGCGATCTCAACAAGCGCATGCTGGAATGTCTCGCCGCCGCCGGCGCCTTCGATGCGCTGGCACCTGACAGGGCCCGCGTCGCCGCTGCCATCGAGCCGATCTTGGCGCTGGCGCATCGGCGCGAGGATGAGAGGGCGGCGGGCCAATCCGGGCTCTTCGACACCGATCGCGTCGATCCGCTCGTTGGGATCAAGACCGAAAGCTGGTCGTTGGCGGAACGCCTGCGCCGCGAATTCGAATCCGTCGGCTTCTTCCTCTCCGGCCATCCGCTCGATGCCTACAGTGCCGTCTTGGAGCGGCTGCGCGTGCGGCGCTGGAGCGATTTTGCCCGGGCGGTGAAACAAGGCGCCTCGGCCGATCGTCTTGCGGCTGTCGTGCTCGACCGGCAGGAGCGCCGCACCAAGGCCGGCAACAAAATGGGCATCGTGCAATTGTCGGATCAGTCCGGCCAATACGAAGCCATTCTGTTCCAGGAAGGGCTCAATCAATATCGCGAACTGCTCGAAAAAGGCGCCACGGTTTTTGTGGCGCTCCAGGCGAGTGTCGAGGGCGAGGATGTGCGGGCGCGGATCATTTCTGTCGAGCCCTTGGATCAGGTGGCGAGCCGCCGGCAGAAGGGTTTGCGCGTCTTCCTGCGCGATCCGGCGCCGCTGCCGTTGATCGCGCGCGGACTTGCTGGCCGTGGCGAGGGCGAAGTGTCGCTCGTGCTCGCAACCGAGTCCGGCGAGGTCGAAATGAAATTGCCCGGTAGATATCCGGCGACGGCCCAGGTCGCGGCGACTTTGAAGGCGATCCCCGGCATTCTCAATGTCGAGCATGTCTAAAGCATCGGACCGAAAAGTGCGAAGCGGTTTTCGGACCAATCCGATGCGATGAGAAAGCTTAAGAGTGCCGATCAATTTGGACGTCCTATGGTTTAAGCGCCGGGCTTGGCGCAGTTGCCGCCGCCGTGCGGTCCGGTTAATTTGACGCCGATTTCTTGGGGTGGATTGTCGTGCTGAGTTCTGTGCTTGCGCTCGTCTTCGGCTATCTCTGCGGCTCGATCCCCTTTGGCCTTTTGCTGACCCGCCTTGCGGGAACCGCGGATCTTCGCAGTATCGGCTCGGGCAATATCGGCGCCACCAACGTGCTGCGGACCGGGCGAAAGGATCTCGCGGCCGCCACCTTGCTGCTCGATGCGCTCAAAGGGCTGGCCGCGGTCCTCATCGTATCCGCTCTTGCGCCGGGGCTTCCGCCGCTTTTCGCCGCCGCCGGCGCCTTTCTCGGCCATGTCTTTCCGGTTTGGCTCAATTTCCGCGGCGGCAAGGGGGTCGCGACTTTCCTGGGCTGCTTGATCGGCCTCGATTGGCACGTGGCTCTTGTTTTCATTGCGCTCTGGCTCGGCGTTGCCGTGGTGACGCGCTATTCCTCGGCCGGGGCGCTTGTTGCCAGTGCGGCGACGCCGGTCGCTCTGTTGATCGATGGGCGCCGCGATGTCGCAATTCTCTACGGTCTTTTGGCGATCATGCTCTGGGTTCTGCACCGCGCCAATATCGCGCGTCTTCTTGCGGGAACGGAATCGAAGATCGGCGCGTCCAAATCCGTCGGCGACAACGCATGAACCCGACGGCGGCGGAAAGGATCAAGCTTTCCGACGCGCAGCGTTTCGATTGGTTGCGGCTGTGGCGCAGCGAAAACATCGGACCTCGAACTTTCTGGGCGCTGATCAATCGCTATGGCAGCGCCGGTGCCGCGCTTGCGGCGCTGCCGCGGCTCATGCCGCGTGGGCGGCCGGCGAAAATCGCCGCTAGCGAAGACATTGAGCGCGAATTCGAGGCGGCCGCCCGCTGCGGTGCAGTCTTTGCGGCAATGGGTGAGGCGGATTATCCGCTGCGGTTGAGCCGCATCGACGCGGCGCCGCCGCTGATCGCTTTGCGCGGGCATTTACCGGCGCTGCAGCGTGCGAGCGTCGCGATCGTCGGCTCGCGCAATGCCTCGGCGGCGGGGCTCACTTTCGCCGAGCGGCTTACTCGCGGACTGGCCGAGGCGGGGTTTGTCATCGTTTCAGGTCTCGCACGCGGCATCGATTTGCGCGCCCATCGGACGAGCCGTGACAGTGGTACTGTGGCAGTGCTGGCCGGCGGGCTCGACCGCATCTATCCGGCCGAGCACGAACCCTTGCTTCAGTCGCTGCTGGCGCGCGGCGCGGCCGTCAGCGAAATGCCTTTCGGTTGGGAGGCGCGCGGGCGTGATTTTCCACGCCGCAATCGGATCATCTCCGGCCTTGCCGATGGCGTCGTGATCGTCGAAGCGGCGCACCGCTCCGGCTCGCTCATCACAGCACGTTTTGCGGCAGAGCAGGGGCGCGAAGTTTTCGCCGTTCCCGGTTCGCCGCTCGATCCGCGCGCCGAAGGCACCAACGATCTGATCCGCAGTGGTGCCACCCTCTGCACCTCGGCTGACGATGTCGTCGAAGCCCTGGCGCGACAGATCGCGGGCGCGCAGGCAAGTTTTCTGTCCGACACCTCGTCGAGCCTGCCGTCGGATGAGCCCTTGTGGGATGAGCTTGATCTGCCCGAGGTCGCACCGGCACCGAACATCGCAGCCGATATGAAGGACTCGGATCGCGCCGTCGCTGCGGCGGATGAAAGCGCCCTCGCGCCACAGGCACGGCTTGTCGCTTTGCTTGGGCCTTCGCCGGTGTCGATCGACGAATTGGCCCGCGTCGCCAATCTGTCGATGCGCGAGACGCGCGCCATCCTTCTTGAGCTTGAACTCTCGGGACAACTCACGCGCGGCGTCGGCGACCTGGTCAGCCTGATAAGCTGAATTTTACAAGCGCTTTTCGTCAGCAAAGCCTTGCCGGACAGAAGTCCGGCAAGGATTGTTCTAAGACGGACTAACAGCTTCCGGACGTGAGCTTGCCGTTGGGGTTGCTTTCCGCACCACCCGAGGCCGTTGAAGTTTTCCCATTGCCGCCAGTGCGGTCACTCGTGCCACTGGCCTGCGATGCGCAAGGCTTCGCCTGTCCTTGTTCCGTCATGTTTGAGCCAAGCGGCTGATTAGGCGCCGCCGCAGGCTTCGAATGTGCGCTTGGGTTCGAACTCGGCGCGCTCGTTTGCGCCATGCCGAGTCCCGGCGAAACCAGCGACAAGGCTGCTGCGAGAATGAGATATTTCATCTGTTCCTCCTACCGCTGTTGTCGGAGGTCAATCGCGGACCCGAGGTAGGGTTCCGCGCAAAATGGTCCCTTTTCTATGGGGATTCTTGCTTGAAAATCATGGGCTTGCGGTCATGGGTTGGCGGCGGCTTGGGCTAAAGCGCGAGTTCCGATCCAAGCTCGGCGCCGGCGCGCAGGAACCGCTCGGGATCGACCGGCTGGCCATCGATGCGCACCTCGTAATGGAGATGCGGACCGGTGGCGCGGCCGGTATCGCCGATATGGCCGACAATCGTCCCGGTCGCGACAGTCTCGCCTTGGATGACATCGATGCTTGAAAGATGCGCGTAGCGGGTCGCAAGGCCGTCGCCGTTGTCGACTTCGACGAGGTTGCCATAGCCGCCCATGGCGCCCGCGAAGGTCACGCGGCCGGGCGCTGTCGCGTGGATCGCGTCGCCATAGGCACCGCGTAGATCAACGCCGGTATGAAGCGCCGGACGGCCAAGAAACGGATCGATGCGCGGACCGAACGGCGACGTCACCTCAAGATCGCCGGGCAGCGGCGCTTTCAAAGGAATGTGCGGCAGGACGGATTTCAAATCCTGCGCCGTGACAAGCGCCGTTTGCAACCGCGCCGCCGCACCGGCGAAAGGCGAGCCGTCGGTGAGCGCCGGCAGCGGCACGAACGGGCCGCCAACGCCACCGTCTTCGCCATCGTGCGCCGCGCGGGCCGATCTCATGCGAAAGCGTTGCGCCGAAAGGCCGAGCGCTGCCAGCGTCTCGCGCACATGATGGGTCAATTGGTCGGCCGGGGTTTCGAGCGCCGTCAGCAAAGCAAGATCGACGGCGTCGGCATGGTCATAACGCGCCGACAGCGCGCGCATGATATCGTCCGGCGCCAACGCATTCGTCGCGCCACTTGGCGTGGCATCGCTGGTGCTGAAGGGCAGGGTGGCGGGGCGCGGGCCGTCCTGCAATCTCAGATCAAAACCGTCCGGATGCGGCTTGCCATCACGCGGCGGTGCGGAAAATTCGGCGGCGCTCGGTGCGGCGGCTGCGGATGCGGCAGGTGCAACATCCGCATTGGCCGGTGCTGCATCGCCAGCGACAGGCGGCAAGCCGATTTGTTTCTCGTGATCGGCGAAAGCGGCGATGAGGGCTGTGCGGCTTTCGACCTGGTCCTGACGTTGCGAAAGCGCGCGCAAACGGGTGGTGAAGTCGGTCGTCTCAGTATCGGCCCGCTGATTGGCGTTCTCCACGTCGCGCCGCAGAGCGGCAAGGCGATCCTCGTAGGCATATTGCATGTCGGCCTGGCGCTGCATCAGGCCGGCGAGCACGTCATCATGAAAAATGAAATAGCAGGTCGCCGCGAGATAGATGACGGCAATGACCGGGACCAGCAGAAACACGATCAGGGCGGCAACGCGCGGCACCGCCAGCGTCCGCGCATGCGAACGATAGGCGAAGCTTAGGATCAGCCGATTGCCATGCGGTGTCTTGCCAATGTGACCGTGACGGACGTGCATGCAACGGACTCGAGCAGCGCGGGGGAACGCTGCTATAAGACGCCGTTAAGGTTAACATCCCCTAAAGCGGGAGCTCAGGCCATCGCCTCGGCAGCCGCCAGCACGGCGGCGGCGTGTCCGGGCACTTTCACCTTGTGCCAGACATTGGCGATCTTGCCGTCCGGCGCGATGAGGAAGGTGGTGCGTTCGACGCCCATGTATTTCCGGCCGTAGAGGCTTTTCTCGCCCCAGACGCCATAGGCTTCAAGCATGGCTTTGGATTCGTCGGAGATGAGGTCGAGAGCGAGCTGATGCTTTTTCTTGAATTTGGCGTGGCTCGCTGTCGAATCGGGCGAGACGCCGAGGATCGCGGCACCCGCCTTGGCGAAGGCCGCTTTGAGGCTGTTGAAATCGATCGCCTCTTTGGTGCAGCCGGCGGTGTCATCCTTGGGGTAGAAGTAGAGCACGAGCGCTTTGCCGGCGAAATCGTCGAGACTCCGCGAACCACCTGAATCATCAGGTAATTCGAAATCGGGCGCTTTATCGCCGGGGCCCGGTTTCCTACCCATCTCCGCCTTCCTTTCGTCTCATTAAACAGCAAACGCTTGCGTGAGCCGGGTCCTGTCGCGACCGCGTCGGTTTTCGACAAGACTCGTATATTCGGGTACGAATCGGCTTTCCAGTTTAGCCTGTTGCCGAAAGGCCACTGCAGTTTGGTCGATCACAGCGACGATATGGGCGGCAACCTGCGGCGGACCGGAGAATCTCTGGCCGAACGGGACATGCGGCGTGCGCCGGCCGTTCTGCGCCGACCGCTGCGGCCGCAATTCACACTTCTGGCCTGGATGACACGCCGCCTTGTCGGTTCGGTTGCGGGCCTCGTCCTGATCGTCGTGCTCATTGTCGGCTTCGCCACGCTTTACGTGGCCAAAGGGCCGATCGCCATCGGCGGCCTCGGCACCCGCATCACCGAGGCGCTCAACGCCCGCATCGGCCCGGCCTATGCGTTCAAGCTCGGCACTGTGTCGGTCACGACCCACGGCTTGGGGCCGACGCTGTCGATCGACAATCTGACGCTGATGAGCCGCTCGGGCGCGACGATCATCTCCGCGCCGCGCGCCGAGATTTCCGTCGACCTTGTTTCGCTCCTCTACGGCAAAGTCGTGCCGAAGCGGCTCGAAGTCTTTGGCATCGAAGTGCGGCTTGCCCTGCTGCCGGACGGGTCGCTGGCCGTGTCAGCCGGTAACGGCCAGCGGCAAAATCTGCCGCTGCTTGGGCTCAGCGCCGCCATGGCGAAGGCGCCGCCGGGCGCTGCCTTGATCCCCATGCCTGCAGCCGGACCAGCCGGCGCCGCCCGTCAGCGTTCGCTCGCGGTAAAACGCATCGCGGTCGCCATGCGGCTGCTGATGGATATTGCGACGCGGCCGAACAGCCCCGTGACGGCGATTGATCACGTGGCGATCTCGCAAGGCCGCTTCGTCATTGAAGACGAGCTCAACAAGCAGACCAAGCTCTACAACGGCCTGCAACTCTCGCTCGCCAAAGCCGATGGCGGCACCAATTTCGATCTGTCGGCGCAGGGGCCGAACGGGGCCTGGTCGGTTTCGGCACGCGCCGCGGGTAAACCCGGCGCCAACCGGCGGCTCGATTTCGGCTTCAAGAATATTTCGATCGACGAAATCTCGCTCGTCAGCGGCGCCCGCGACATTGGCGCGGATTTCGACATGCCGGTTTCGAGCCGCCTGACCGTCGCGCTCGACGCCAAAGGCCAATTGACCGATGTCGATGGCAGCCTTCATTTCGATCCGGGCTATCTGCGCTTCGACGATCCCAATGACGAGCCACGGCTGATCGACGCGATCGATACGACCTTCCACTGGGACGGGAGTGCACGTCAGATCATGATCGATGGCGCGCATGTGCGCACCGGCGACACCGATCTCGCATTGCGCGGCTCGATCGCGCCGCCCATCCGCGAGGGCGATCCCTGGCTCATCAATTTCACCAATTCGCAACGCGGTGTCTACGGCACCGAGCGGCCCGGCGAAGACAAGATCTACTTCGACCATATCGATTTCCAGGGCCGGCTCGCGCTGGAGGACAAGGTCTTCAATATCGACCGCTTTGCCTTCAGCGGGCCGAACAACGGCTTTGCGATGGCGGGCGTGGTCGATTGGAAAAACGGGCCGCATATGAGCCTCGGCGCCTCGCTGGCGCCGACGCCGGCCACGGTGGTCATGCGGCTCTGGCCGTCGTTCATGGCGGCCGATATCCGCGCCTGGTTCCTTGAGCATGTGAAGGGCGGCACGATCGAACATGGCACGCTGCGGATGAACGTCGACGCGGCGATGATCGATCATATGCATCATCAATATCCACCGCCCGACCCCGCGCTCGCGATCGACTTCGCGGTGTCGGATGGCGCGCTTACCTTCCTCAAAGGCGTGCCGCCTCTCGAACATATCGCCGGCACCGGTCATATCACCGGCCGCACCTCGACCTTCACCGCGACGAGCGGCACCATGCAGGTCGGTGACAGCGGCACGCTGACCGTATCGGACGGCGGCTTTCATATTGCCCATGCCGAAATCCGGCCGACGCCGGCGCAATTCTCGGCGCGTGTCGCGGGCGACGTGCAGGCGGTCGGCGCGCTGCTCAATCTCGCCGCGCTGAAGCCCTTCGTGTCGCTGCCGGTCGATAGCGCGCGCTTGAAAGGCCAGATCGACGGCCTCTTGGGCATCGCGCTGCGGCTCGGTCCAGGCGCCGATCCGAAAAAGGATTTCAAGCTCAACGTCGATGCGATGGCGACGCAATTTTCCGCCGAAAAGCTGCTCGGCGATCAGGACCTCAACGACGGCACACTCAGGATCACGGTCAACGACGACGGCCTGCACGCCTGGGGCAAGGGTCATTGCCTCGGCGGGCTGGCCGACATCGACGTGACCCGGCCCGTCGGCGCAACGGTCGGCAAGGCCGTCGTCTCGATGACGATGGACGATGCCGCGCGGGCCAAGCAGGGGCTGGCGGTCTTGCCCGGGCTTTCGGGGCCGATCGGCATGCATATTACCGCGCCGCTCGGCGCGCCGGGGCCGCTCAAGGCGCACATCGATGTCGATCTGAGCAAGGCTGAAATCGACGGCCTGGGCATTACCAAGCCCGCCGGCCGGCCCGGCAAATCGAGCTTCGACCTCTCGGTCAACGACGACCACACGACGTCGCTCGATCAGCTCGTCGTCGAGGCGAGCGGGGCGATGATCAAGGGCGCGGTCAAGATCGGCGCGCCCGACGATGCGACGCAATTTTCGGCGCACCTCTCGCAGGTGCGGCTCTCGCCAGGCGATGATGCGCACGTCGACCTCGCGAAATCGGGCGACACGGTCAAGGTCTCCATCCATGCGACGTCGTTCGACGGACGGCCGTTCCTGAAAACGCTGACGTTGTCGCATGCCGAGGAAGCCAACAGCGAAGAAGGTCTGCCGCACAAAGCGCGGACGAAGCCCGCGGCCCATGCGCTGGCCAAGACGACATCCGATCTCAACATCGACGTCGCGTTGAAGACGCAAAGCCTGATCGGCTTTAACAAAGTGGCGATGAGCAATGTCGATCTGCATCTCGTCAAGAATGGCGACGCGCTGAAACAATTCGCGCTCACCGGCCGCTTGGGCCATCAGACGACGATCGTCGGCCATCTCGACCATCCCGGGACGCCGTCGCCGCAATTGGACCTTACGACGGATAATGCCGGCGGCCTGTTGGCCTTTATCGACCTCTACAAACATATGAAGGGCGGCACGCTCAATGTCGCGATGCGGCTCGGCAATGATGCAATGGCCGGCTCGCTCATCGTGCGTGATTTTGTTCTTGCCGATGAGCCGGCTTTGCGACGCCTGGTGACCGAAGAGGTGCCGCGCAACACCGAGCAAAGCGGAACGCCGCAGTTCGATCCGGATGCGGTGCCGTTCCGCAAGCTGCAGGTCAATTTCCAGCGCGCCGAAGGTCGCCTCGACATCAGCGACGGCATCATCTACGGCTCGCAGATCGGCGTCACGGCCAATGGCTGGCTCGATTTCGGCGCGAGCCGCGTCGATCTGCAAGGCACGTTCGTTCCCGCCTACGACGTGAACAA
>Ga0153954_1000274_pt1 | contig 44730 bp, 37 predicted proteins | sample TSFL038MetaG_FD_102277 | JGI IMG/M metagenome (GOLD analysis project Ga0153954, IMG submission 102277) | Attine ant fungus gardens microbial communities from Florida, USA - TSFL038 MetaG | ecosystem: Host-associated > Fungi > Mycelium > Unclassified | place: USA: Florida, Wekiwa Springs State...
CCAAGACGGCCGAGGTGACGATCCCGGACGGCTACTACCGCACCAGCGACGTCTTCCGCCGCGATGAGAACGGCTTCTTCTTTTTCGTGGGCCGGGTCGACGACATGTTCGTCTGCGGCGGCGAGAACATCTACCCCGGCGAGGTCGAGAAGATGCTGGAGCGTCATCCCGGCATCCATCAGGCCGCGGTCATTCCGGTGCCCGACGAGCTCAAGGGCCACAAGCCGGTCGCCTTCATCGTGCGCACCCACGACGCCACGCTCGACGAGCAGGCGGTCAAGACTTACGCGCTTGCCAATGCGCCGGCCTACCAGCATCCACGCCGCGTGTTCTTCGTCGACGAGATGCCGCTCGCCGGCACCAACAAGATCGACAAGCGCGTGCTCGCGAAACAAATTCCCGAAGGAATGGAGATCTAGATGAAAGCAGCCGTCGTTCGCGCCCATGGCGGGCCCGAAGCGCTCGCCTTCGAGAGCAATTTCCCCGATCCCGCGCCCGGCGAAGGCGACGTGATCGTGGCGGTGAAGGCGGCTTCGCTGAACTACCACGACGTGTTCACCCGCCGGGGCATGCCCGGCATCAAGGTGCCGATGCCCGCGATCATGGGTCTCGACGTGGCCGGCGAGATCGCCGAGGTCGGGCCGGGCGTCACGGGCTGGAAGAAGGGTGACCGCGTGCTGGTCGATCCCATCAATCGCGTGGAAGGCGGCCTGATGGGCGAGACGGTGCACGGCGGCCTGGCCGAACTCTGCCGCGCGCGGGCGCACCAACTCGTCAAGATTCCCGATGGCGTCAGCTTCTCCGATGCGGCGGCCCTGCCCGTCGCCTACGGCACGGCGCTGCGTATGATGGTCACCAACGGCCACGTCGCGAAGGGCGAGAAGGTGCTGATCCTGGGCGCCTCGGGCGGCGTCGGCGTGTGCTGCCTGCAGCTCGCCAAGCTTGCCGGCGCCGAGGTCGTCGCCTGCGCCGGCACCGACGCCAAGGCCAGGCGCCTGACGGAGCTCGGCGCGGACAAGACGATCAACTACGTCGAGAAGGACTTCGTCAAAGAGGTCTACGCGATGCACGGCAAGCCGACGCGGCGCGGTTCCGGCACCGAACTCGGCATGGACGTGGTCGTGAACTACACCGGCGGCGACACCTGGGTGAAGTCGCTGCGCGTGCTGCGCGTCGGTGGGCGCCTGCTGACCTGCGGTGCCACGGCGGGCTTCGATCCCAAGGAGGATATCCGCTTCATCTGGACCTTCGAGCTCAAGGTGCTTGGCTCCAACGGCTGGATGCGGACCGACATCGAGAAGCTTCTGGAGCTGGTGCAGAGCGGCAAGCTCAAGGTGCTGGTCGACAAGGTCTACAAGCTCGAGGAGGCGCGCGAGGCGCTGCGCGTGATCGAGGACCGCGAAGTGTTCGGCAAGATCGTGGTGACGCCATGAGCGACGCCGCCACCCGGCCGATGACCGGCGACGAGCTGCAGCGCATGCTCGACCATTCGCCCTTCATCCACTTCCTGGGATTGAAGGTGACCGAGGCCGATGCCGCGAAGGAGCGCGTCACCATGACCTGCGCCTTCCGCCCCGAATTCGAGCGCGGGCCGGGATCGGCCATGTGGCATGGCGGACCGATCGCCGCGATCATCGACACGGTCGGCGACTATGCGCTGATCATGGCGCTGCGCCGGCCGCTGCCGACGGTCAATTTCCGCGTCGACTATCTCCGCCCCGCGATCAAGACCAATCTCGTGACGACGGCGACCGTGCGCCGCGCCGGCAAGAGCGTGGGCGTGGTCGATGTCGACGTGTTCAACGACCAGAAGGCGCTCGTCGCCGTGGGCCGCGCGACCTACTCGACGCTGGCCAGCTGACCTGGTCCGACCGTGAAGATCTCCTGGCGAGGGCTCCTCGGGCTCGCGAGCGTCGGCGGCGTCGCCCTGGTGGCCTATCTCGCTGTCGCCTGGCGGCCGGCGATCGCGCCGGTCGAACCGCCGGCGCCCTCCTTCCCCGCCGATCAAGTGAAGTGGGGCGAGAAACTCGCCCAGGTCGGCTCGTGCATCGCCTGCCATACACCGGCCGGCAAGCCGGCGGGCTCGGGCGGCGTCGCCTTCTCGCTGCCGATCGGTACCTTCTATTCGACCAACATCACGCCCGATCGCGAGACCGGCATCGGCCGATGGTCGCTTGCCGCGTTCACGCGCGCGTTGCGCGAGGGCGTGTCGCGCGATGGCAAGCATCTCTTTCCGGTCTTCCCCTTCGACCATTTCACCAAGCTCACCGACACCGACATCGACGCGCTCTACGCCTATTTCATGTCGCTGCCGGCGGTGAAGGCGCCGGCCACACCCAACACCGTGCCCTTCCCGCTCGACGTACGACCGCTGCAGGCGGCATGGAAGTGGCTCTATCTCGACCAGGGCGCCTTCCAGCCGGCGCCCAACCGCGACGGCCAATGGAATCGCGGCGCCTATCTCGCCGAGGGCATCGCCCATTGCGGCACCTGCCACACGGCGCGCAACGTGCTGGGCGGCGAGCAGGCGGGCCATCCCTATGGTGGCGCGAAGATCGGCGGCTGGTTCGCGACGGCGCTCGACATGACGCCTTCGCCCGCGCCCTGGACCGCACAGGAGCTCGCGACCTATCTGCGGACCGGCGTGAGCCCCGTACACGGCGTCGCCGTCGGGCTGATGCGACCGGCGATCGAAGGGCTACAGGCTCTGTCCGACGACGATCTCGCGGCCATCGCCGCTTACTTCATGGATCTCAACCTGCCGTCGGGCCAGCCACTCGAGGAGATCAGGGCCCGTGCGCTCTCCCCGCCGCCACCGGCCAATGACGAGGAACGTCAGGCGGAGCGCCTCTACGTCGACAATTGCGCGGGCTGCCATGAACGCCGCGACGTGCCTGGCGCCGCGCGCTCGCCGATGGCCCTCAATTCGGCCTGGTGGCCGGAAATTCCGTACAATGCGGTGCGCATCGTCCTCGACGGCGTGCCGGCCGACAAGCTGGACACACCGACCATGCCCGGCTTCCGCAAGACCCTGACCGAGGACCAGCTCGTGTCCCTGATCGGCTATCAGCGCACGTCGCGCACCGGCCTGCCGCTCTGGCCGTACTTGCGCAAAGAGGTCAAGAAGGGGCTCGCGAAGCCTCCAAACTAGATAACGGAACCGGGATCCGTGTTGGCGCCGCAGATCAGGGTCGCCACACGCTCACCCGCGGCCGGACGATAAGCGCCGCTCAGCAGCGCCGCGAGACCCGTCGCGCCCGACGGCTCGGCAACCACATGCAGCTCCTCCCAAAGGGCACGTTGCGCCGCGCGCACGGCCTCGTCATCGACCAGCAGCGCGTCGCGCACCAGCTTCTGGGCAATCTCGAAATTGGGTGTCCCGATACGACTCGCGCCCAAGGCGTCGGCGGCGATGCCGGAGATCTTCACCTCGACCGGCCGGCCCGCGCGACGCGCCTCGTAGAGCGTCGGCGTGCCGTGCGTTTCGACGGCCACCACCTTGATCCTGTCGCCGACCGCGGTCGCGCATCCGGCGATCAGGCCGCCGCCGCCGACCGCGACCAGGAGCGTGTCGAAGCGCGCCTGCTCGGCGAACTCGAGCGCCACGCTGCCCGCGCCGGCGAAGACCTGTGGATCCTCGTAGGCGTGGATCTGCAGGGCGCCCGTCTCGGCCGCGCGCTTCTCCGAGGCCTCGCGTGCCTCGGCATAGACTGCGCCAACCTGCTGCACGACGGCGCCGTAGCTCTTGAGCCGCGCGACCTTGGCCGGCGCGGAGATGGTGGGCACGAAGATCTCGGCGCGGTGGCCGAGCGCGCGGGCGGCATAGGCGACAGCTGCGCCATGATTGCCGCCGGATGCCGCGATCACGCCGGCCGCCGGCACCTCGCTCGCCAGCAGTTTATGGAAGGCGCCGCGGCCCTTGAACGTGCCGCTCACCTGCGCCGATTCGAGCTTCATCGCGAGCGGCGCGGCAATGCCGAGCGAGCCCGCGGGCAGTTCGATCACCGGCGTGCGGCGAACATGCGGGCGAATACGCGCCCACGCCGCCTCAACGTCCTGACGGGAAATCATCGGCGTGGGATCACTGCGCGCGGCAGGCCTCGACATGGCGCAGGAAATAATCGAAGTCGGGCGTCGTCGCCTTCGGATCCTTGGCGCCTTCGTCGTACCGCCGCAGGCGTACCGCTTCCGCGTGCTGCGGGTGGCGACGGAATTCCTCGACCTCGTCGGCCGACATCAAACCGCCCTGGAGATTGAGGCTGCGCACCGAACCAGGCGAGAGCTTGTCGTAGTAATCGGACTCGATCGTGCAAAGATAGCGCTTGGCCGCGACATGCAGGCGAACGGGCTCGCTCACCTCGGGCCCGAAGCGCTCGGCAAGCCACTTGGCGCCCAGCTCCTCATGCACGTCATCGATGCCGCGGGCGGCAGGATCCTTGCCCAGCGTATGGATCATGTGACCGATGTCGTGCAGCAGCGAGGCAAGCACGGTCGCGGGTACCGCGCCGTCCTGCTCAGCGAGATTCGCCGACTGCAGGGCATGCTGGAGCTGATTGACGTTGCTGTCGCCGTAGAGTCGCGTGGCACGTCCGACGAAGATGTCGAGGAGTTCCTGGCGGAGGGGATCGGTCATGTGTTCTTCCTAGCATGAACCGGTTTGGCCGGCGCGGGTGGTGGCGGCGCAAAACCGGGAATCTTCGCGATCGCCTGCTTGAGTGGATCGGGACACCAGGCGCGCGTCATAAAATCGACATGCAGGTCGGCGCCGCCGCACGGCAGGAACGAAAAAGTGCCGGGCGTAAGCGATGCCGGCATCGCCGTCGTGTAGGAAATGTGACGCTTGGCGAGCATCGATTCGAGGGTGACGTGATCGTCCTTGGTCGAATCGGTATAGGCGCTGAACAGGAAAGCGAGCCGTCGCCGCGCGGAGATCCAGGCGGCGAACTTGTCCTCCTCGCCGTAGAGCGAGTCCATGAGGATCACGCCCTTGATGCGATGCACCGCGCCGCCATAGGAGAGCATGTACGCCGTCGTGAGATAGCCACCGCTGTAGGACACGATCACGACGGAAGCAGCATTGAACGCAGCGCCGGCGCGCTTGTCGCCGTAGAGACGCATCAGCCGCTCGGCCGCCTCGTCGATGTAGGTGGCGAACTGGCCGGGCCGCCAGAAATTGCCGGCGCTCGAATCCGCGGCGTTGTAGGCGAGCTGCGGCGCCACCAGCGCGACATTCTTGCCCGACTCGGCAAGCTGCCGCGGCACCGCCTGGCGCTCGATGACATCCTGCTCGAGCGTAGCGCTATGGCCGTGAAGGTAAAGGACGATCAGCACCGGCAGCTTGGGATCGAAGCCCGCCGGCAGATAGAGAAGGGAGCGGCGGTCGTTGAAGGTCTGATCTTCCCACAACACGCTGCCGTTCAGCGCCGTGTGGCCGAGACGTTTGCCGTCGCGCGCGTCGAGGAACGGCTTCTTCGTGCCGGGCATCAGACCGCGATAGGGAAAGGCCGACGCATTGAAGGCGACGAGCTGGGTCTTCGCGTCCTTCAGAGGCAGCGGCCCGATCGGCGCTTTCGGCGGCGTCGGAGCCGCCTTTTTTACTGCCTGCTTGGCTTTGTACTTCGTCGTCTGTCGCGTTGGTGTGCGGGCACGCGCGGCCGTTGGCATCAGGAGGGCCCCCAGCAACAGCGCGCGGCGTTTCACGCAACCGCTGGCCGCGGCCCCGCCAGCGGCTTCAGCACGGAGAAGAAGGCGGGCAGCGCCACGAGATAGGCGATCGCACCCACGAGCACAACGGCCGGCAGGCCGAAGCTCGTGGCGACGATCGGCACCAGCGCGGCACCGATGACGGAGAAGCAGCCGTTCACGCCCCAGGCCCACAGGAACATGTGGTCCTTGCCCAGCCGACCGAGCGTGGTCATGGCCGTCGGCATGGGGAAGCCCATCAGGAAGGCGGGCGGCATCAACAGCAGCAGGCAGCAGACGATGCGGAGCAGGTACGGCAAGGTGCCGATCCAATCGAGCGCATAGTCGATCGCGAAGGCATAGAGAGTCAGGATCAGGAAGATCGCCAGGAAGATCCTGGGCATGATCGTGCGCGCGCGATCGAGGAAGCGCTCCGACATGAAGCTGCCCAGACCGGAGAACACCAGCATGCCGGTGATCAGCACCGAGGCCGATACGGTCGGGTTGGAGAGCGCCAGCACGAAGTGGGCGATCATGCCGACCTCGACGATAATGTAGCCGAGACCGAGGCAGAGGAAGTAGACGAGCGTGCCGAACTTGCCCGGATTGCGGCTGAAGATGGAGCGCCAACCGAAGATCACCGGGAACAGGATCAGGGTGGCCGCGAAGATGGACGCAATGCCGAGCGTCGCCCACAGCAGGATGTAGCCCCACTCATCCTGCACCAGCTCCAGCCGGTCGAGGAATTTCGGCAGGTCCTTCACCTTGATATAGGCGGCGAAGTACGGCTGGTGGTTGGTGAGGATGCGCGTGTCGAAGACGTAGCGGTCGGCGACATTCTGCCAACCGCCATTCACCAGGTAATGCCAGGCGAGCCGGCCCATCGTGGTCGCGGGCACCAGCGGCGCGGGCGGCGTGTTGTCCGAAGGCGCGTCGGTTGTCGATGCACCGGTCGCCTCCGGCGGTGGCTTGTCGTGCGGCTCCTCGTCTTTTGGCGCCGTCGCATCATTGGGCGCCGTCGCGTCGACCGGCGGGCCGGCATAGAAGAACTGGTCGTGGTAGTCCTGCAGGAGCTGGTCGAGCCCCGAGGTGTCGATCTTGATGCCAGGATAGTAGATCTCGTCGAACGACATCGCCTTGGTGTGCTCATTGAGCTTGGCGATGTCCTCCGGCGTGAAGCCGCCCTGCTTGTAGAGCACGGTCGCGGTCGAGAGGTAGGAGGCGGCGACGTAGAAGTTCTTCGAGATGTCCGTGTCGCCACCCTGCTCGCCGGCAACGTCGCGCGCCGCGGCGGCCATGGTGGCGTAGAGCTTCAACACCGACTTGGGCGGCTCTTCCTTGTTCCAGAGCGTGACCGCCAGGACGCCGCCCGGCTTCAGCGCCTTCATGTAGGCGGCCATCGCTTCGCGGGTGTAGGAATACTTCTCGACGATGGCGAAGCCACCGGGGCTCGACAGGCCCGCGGAGTCGGCGAGTGACAGGTCGATGACGTCGTACTTGTTCTTGGTCTGCGCAGCGTAGAGGCGGCCGTCATAGTCGATGACGGAGACCTTGGGGTTGTTCAGGATGTCGCCGGTGAAATCGCGCAGGCCCTTATCCTCGCGGAACGCCGTCAGCATCGCAGGATTGCCTTCGGCCACCGTGACATGGCGCGAGCCGGACTTCAGCGCCACCGCCGTCGAGATGCCGCCACCGAACTGCACCACGAACGTGTCCGGGTCGTGCTTCAGCACATACGGATAGTACATCGGCAAGTAGCGGAAGTAGGCCACCTGGTCGGCCGGCAGATCCTTGATTACGCCCGCCGGTCCATCCGAGTCGATGTAGAGACCGAGATAGGCATTCTCCGGCATCGTCTTCAGATTGAAGGCGGCGTTGTCCGACAGGCCGGGCGCGAAGTGCAGATAGGAGGAGGAATAGACCTCCATGTAGCCGAACGGCGAAGGGCGCTCGTAGGTGCGCTTGTTGTCGGGGAATTTGCGCGCGTAGGCGACGCCCTTGTAGTCCGACACGGCGAGCTTGGGGATACCGAGCACTTGCGGCACGACATAATGGCCGAGCGCCGACAGCACGGCGACGAGGGTGAGCAGGAGAAGCCCGCGCCGGTCGCGGAAGGACACGAACCAGAGCGCGCCGCCCAGGAACCACAGGATCAGTGGCGCCATGATCATGTTCTCGGGATTGAACACGTACATGGCGAGCAGCACGGAGAGGCCGCACAGGCCCGAGCCCACGAGATCGGCGAAGTAGACGCGGTTGAAGGTCTTCTGCGCCTTCAGGAAGACGACGCCGAGATAGAGCGCGCCGGCGAGGAAGGGCAGGAAGTAGAGGACGAAGTTGGCGAACAGCCGCCACTTCTGCATCGGATCGGAGATCAGGAAGATCGCGTTGAACGGCACCTGCTGGGCGATCAGGTTGCAAGCGACCATCAACGGCCCGAAGGAGAGCAGCGCTCCCATCACGGCGCCGCGCCAGTGCCGCTCGAACCAGCCCTTGCCGACGCACATCACCGCCGACGTCAGCCCGAAGCCGAACATCGCAAGGCTGACGACAAGCGAGCCGAAATGCGCCCAGCTCCCGACGGAGAAGACGCGCATGATGCCGATCTGCAGCGCGATGATGCTGCCGGCGACCAGCCCGACGGAGAGATAGAAGGTTACCGGCGGCCGATTGTCGAGATCGACGGTGAGGCTCAAGTCAGCTCCTCATCTCCTCTCCCCCGCCAGGGGGAGAAGACGGGTGAGGGGAAATCGAAGGCTCGCACAGCCCCCTCACCTAACCTCTCCCCCTGGCGGGGGAGAGGAACACGAATTAGCGGTTATGCGTGCCGACGATCTGGTCGCCTTCAAGCTTGGTGAAGGGCACGAACGGCACGATCTTGCCGCCGTAGATGTCCTCACGAGTCGTGGTGATCGAGCCGTCGGCGCCCTGCAGCTTGGCGACCTTCAGCACGCGCTGCGCGCCCGGCGGGCCGACGGGGATCACCATCAGGCCGCCCGACTTCAACTGCTGCAGCAGGGGCGGCGGAATGTGGTCGATGCCGCAGGTCACGATGATCTTGTCGAAGGGGCCCGCCTCTTCCCAGCCATAGTAACCGTCGGCGTTCTTGGTCTTGATGTGCTGGTACTCGGTGTAGCCCTTGTCGATCAGCTTGTCGTAGAGCGCGCGCGTACGATCGGCGAGCGGCTTGATGATCTCGATCGTGTAGGCATTCTCGGTCAGGTTGGCGATGTAGGCCGACTGGCAGCCCGAGCCGGTGCCGACCTCGAGAACCTTCTCGCCGCGCTTGACGTCGATGACGTTGGTCATGCGGCCCTGCAGATGCGGGCCCGACATGGTCACGCCATAGCCGATGTCGAGGAAGGCGTGCTCGTAGGCGCGCTTGTGGATCGCCGGATTGACCGAAGCGAATTCCTCGCGCGGGGTGAGCAGGAAGGAACGGATGGTAGCCGCGCCCCAGATGTCCTTGTTCCGGACCATGGCCTGGAAACGGTCCCAACGCAGGCCGAGGAAGTACGGATCCTCGCCCCGGCTCTGGCCCCAGGCGATGAAGTTCTCGCGAGTGTCGGTGGGCGGGTTGAGGTCCCAGCTATAGGGCTTGATGGTGGCGGCGAACGCCGGACGAACGAAGCTGGCGGCGGCAAGAGCGGCCGACGCTGAGACGAAGGTGCGTCTCTTCAAGATACCCTCCTTGGCGCGGGCCCACATTAGGGGGGACGGGGCAACCGCACCCTAACTAGATACGGGAATTGTGGCGGTTTTGCCAGTGCGGCGCGCACCCGGGGCAAGCCGTGACGAGACGCCTCACCGGTCCGGCTATGACCGGCCGTCCCGACCGTCAGGACCGGCGCATCAGATGTGAGGTGCCTTCGATCTGGTAGCCCAGACGCTCGTAGAAGGCGTGGGCCCTCTCGCGTTTGATGCTCGTGTAGAGCGACGTCGCTTCGAGATGGCGTTCGGCGGCCCATGCCTCGGCCGCGTGCATCAGCGCCTCGCCGACACCACCGCTGCGATGCCGGCTGTCGACGACCAGCGTCTGCACGACGGCATCGCAATGCTTCTCCAGTGCGGGCCGCTCGAAGACGTGCAGGAGGCCGACGACCTCGCCCTTGTCCTCGGCGACGAACACATGATGCGTCGATGCGCCCGCCACGCGCGCGAAGCGTTCCCGGAATTCGGCGTCGTCGAGCGGGTAACCCAACTCACCGATCAGACGATTGAGGGCCAGCAGATCCGCCGGCTGGGCATCGCGGACGATCATGTGTACTTGCGCACGTCGTCGATGACCTTGCCGTCGTTGGGCAGGTTGCCCATGGCGGCGAACTCGACCTTGCCACCGACCTTGCAGACGGTGCGGATCGTGCCCTCCAGCGCCGCCGCCAGATCGGTCGAGGGCGCGGCCGTCTCGACCTTGAGCGTCATGACGTCGGCCTGGTTGACCCAGTCGATCACAAGCCGCAGGCGGCCCATGCCCGGATGCTTCCTCGCGATCTCGGCGATCTGCTCGGGGTCGACGAACATGCCGCGAACCTTGGTGCGCTGATCGGCACGGCCCATCCAACCCTTGATGCGCATGTTGGTGCGTCCGCAGGGGCTCGTGCCCGCGAGCAGCGCCGACATGTCGCCGGTGCCGAAGCGGATCAGCGGATAGGTGCGGTTGAAGGTCGTGACGACGACTTCGCCGACATCGCCCTCCGGCACCGGATCGCCGGTGCCGGGCCGCACGATCTCCACGATCACGCCCTCGTCGACGATCATGCCCTGCACGCTTCCATCCGGCGCGGCCGACTCGTAGGCGATCGTGCCGACATCGGCCGTGCCGTAGCTCTGCAGGCACGTCATGCCCTTATCGATGAACATCTGGCGCAGCGACGGCGGCAGGGCCTCGGCACCGACGAAGGCATGCTTCAGCGACGAGATATCCTTGCCCAGCTCCGCCGCCTTCTCGACCAGGATCTTCAGGAAGGACGGCGTGCCGACATAGCCCTTGGGCTTGATCGCGGCGATCGCATCGAGCTGCAATTCCGTATTGCCGACACCGCCCGGCACGATCGCGCAGCCGAGCGCCCGCAGCGCCGACTCCATCATGATGCCGGCCGGCGTGAGGTGATAGGAGAAGGTGTTGTAGACGACGTCGCCCGGCCGGAAGCCCGCCGAGAACATCGCCCGCGCGCCGCGGAAATAGTCGGGCTCGTCAGTGTCGACCTCGAAGATCGGACCGGGCGACATGAAGACGTGGCGCACCTTGCTCATCGGCACGGTGATCAGCCCGCCCATCGGCGGCGCCTTCTTCTGCACCTCGCCCAGCATCGACTTGCGCAGCACCGGGAGCCGCGCGAGCGCGGCACGCGAGGTGATCGACGCGGGATCGACGTCCTTCAGCCACCTGGCGAAGAAAGGCGCATTGGCCTTGGCGTGCGCGATCTGCGCCGGCAGGGCCTGCATCCAGGCCTGCTCGCGCTCGGCGGGGCTCCTCGTCTCCAGGATGTCATAGTGCTCGGCCATGCGTTTCCCCGTGCTTTTAACGAACGGTAGACGCCGTTCCCGGCCTTGCCAAGAAGCGTGGACTCAGGCCGCCGCGGTCCGAAGCGTCAGGGTGAACACGGCGCCGCCTTCAGGCCGGTTGTCGACGGCGATGGTGCCCTCATGCGCCTCCGCCACGCGCGCCACGATGGCGAGGCCGAGCCCGCGGCTATCGGGCTTGGCGCGATCGCGGCGCCAGAAGCGGCGGAAGATCGACTCGCGATCGACCTCCGAGATGCCCGGCCCATCGTCGAGCACGCGCACGACGCCTTTACGCGAGACCTCGACTTCGATCGTGCCGCCGGACGGCGTATGCCGGATCGCATTCTCGATCAGATTGCGTACGGCGCGGAACAGCGCCTCGGAATGGCCGTGTACCCAGACAGGCCCGTCGTCGCCGGTGAGCGCGATGGTCTTGGAGGACTCGACGGCAAGTGGTGCCATGAAGCCCACGGCATCGGCGCAGACGGCGTGGAGATCGGCCTTGGCATCTGTCGCGACAATGAACGCTTCAAGTTCGGCGATGTCGAGAACCTGGTTCACGGTGCGCGTCATGTTGATGAGGTCGGCGCGCAACGCGTCGCGCACCGGGCCTGGATCGAGCGAATCCACGCGCGCACGCACGATGGCGAGCGGCGTGCGCAGCTCGTGCGCCATGTCGGCAGTGAAGTCGCGCTGCGCCCGGAAGCCCGCCTCGAGACGGTCGAGCGCTTGGTTGACCGCATGCACCAGCGGCGAAACCTCCGCCGGCATGGTCTGCTCCGGCAGGCGCACCTCGGTGCGCTGCGGACCGATGGCGGCGGCCGCGACCGACGCTTCACGCAGCGGATCGAGGGCACGGCGGAAGATCAGGATGTCGATCAGCAGCAGGACCAGCAGGATCGGGAAGGTGATCCAGGCGACGTGCGGAAAGAACGAGGTCACCACGTCGTCGATGATGACGTCGCGATGGGCGAGATCCTGACCGACCTGGATGATGTACATCTTCTCGCCGATCGGCCGCGGCACGCTGACGCCGAACACGACCGATCCGCCGCTGCTGCGGCGCACGAACCAGTCGCGCACCGACTGCTCGTCCGGCGTGAACAGCGCCTGGCCGTCGGGCCGCGAGGTGAAGAGCACGTGGCCATCCGTATCGAGGATCGCGTAGGCATAGAGGCCGTAGTCCGCCGAATAGAGCGGCCGCACTTCCGTCGGGATGTCGAGGCTGACGTTGCCGTCGGGCTGGGGCCGCAGGAAACTGCCGATGGTGAAGGCCTGGCTGCGCAGCGCGTCGCGATGGAGATTGTTCGCCGCCTGGTTCAGGAGCCAGTAGAGCGCGAGCGGCATGAGGATCGACGTGACACCGATCGCCACCATGTGCAGCGCGACGATGCGGGTGACGATCGAATGGAAGCGCGGCATGGCGACGCGCTCTAGGATTTTTCCTCGGCCATCAGGTAGCCGACGCCGCGCACGGTATGAATCTTCACGGTGGCGCCGGCGTCGCTGAGCATCTTGCGCAAGCGGTGTACGTAGACCTCGACGGCGTTCGAACCGACATCGCCCGACAAACCGAACAGGTGGTCCTCGAACAGGCGCTTGGGCGCGACATTGCCACTGCGGCGTAGGAGAATTTCCAGCACCGCCGTTTCACGCGCCGGGAAAGCGCGCGGCGAGCCCGAGACGAAGACCTGCCGTCCCTCGGTATCGAGCGCAACGTTGCCGAAAGTGAGCATGCGGCCGAGCAGATTGCCCGGGCGCCGGAGCAATGCCTGCAACCGCGCGACCAGCTCCTCCATCGCGAAAGGCTTGGCGAGATAGTCGTCGGCGCCCTCGCGCAGGCCCGTGACACGATCAGTGACTCCATCGCGCGCGGTCAGCACCAGCACAGGTGTGGCGTCGCCCTTGCGCCTGATATCACGCAGAAGGGTGAGTCCGTCCTCGTCCGGCAGGCCGAGATCGAGAACGATCGCCGCGTACTTCATGGTGGCGAGCACGTGATGAGCATCGGCGACGGTGCCGACCGAGTCCGCTGCCAGACCGCTTTGCCCCAGCCCTTTGACGAGCAATGACACAAGCTCTGGATTATCCTCGACGAGAAGCACCCGCATTAGTATGCGTCTCCCGGTCACACAGTCATTCGCGCCGAAACTGTAGCACGATGGCTGAGCCGCCCTGTTATTTCGCGCGACACATTAGCATGCTATCTGAAAGCGTGCGTGTCAGGTTGACGTAATAAGAAGAGACTAGTTTTGGCCCACGTTGGGACCGCAGAGGTCTCTTCCCGGAACGCTTCCTAATGACGATCGATCCATCCCTGACCGTTCGACTCAGGCGCAATCGCCTATGGATTGCGGGTGGCGGTGCGCTCGCCCTCGCCGCGGCCGTCGGCGCGTTCTGGCTGTTCGACAGCGAGCAGGGCAATGCCGTCGCCCGGCCCGACAAGGTCACGCGCGACACCGACGGCGCCTTCCGTCCGACCGACACGCAATGGCAGGGCCTGAAGCTCGCTCCCGTCCGTCAGGTGGCCTTCCGCGACGAACGGGCGACCGACGGCAAGATCGGCATCAATGAGGACACCACGACGCCGGTCTTCTCGCCCTACTCCGGCCGTGTCACCCGTCTGATCGCCAAGCCCGGCGATCATGTCGAACCCGGCGCGCCGCTCTTCGCCATCGAGGCGAGCGAATATGTGCAGGGTCAGAACGATCTCGTCACCGCCGTCGCCGGCGTCGAGAAGGCGAAGTCGCGGCTCGAGCTCGCCCAGGGCATCGAGAAGCGCCAGAAGGAATTGCTCGCCATCAAGGGCGGCGCGGCCAAGGATCTCGAGCAGGCCGAATCCGACTTGATCGCCGCGCAGGGCGACCTGCGCTCGGCCGAGATCGCGCATGCCGCCGCGCGCAACCGGCTGCGAATCCTCGGCCGCTCCGAGGAGGAGATCGACAAGCTTGAGAAGGTCGACCGCATCGGCGCCGAGGTCATCGTCTCCGCGCCCATCGCCGGCACCGTAATCCAGCGCAAGGTCGGCCTCGGCCAGAACATCAATGCCGGCGCCAGCGATCCTGTGTTCACCATCGGCAATCTCGGCACGGTGTGGCTGATCGCCAACGTGCGCGAGTCGGATGCGCCCAAGATGAAGGTCGGCGCTCCTGTCGAGGTCACGGTGCTCGCCTATCCTGGCCGGGTCTTCCACGCCAAGCTTTCCTATGTCGCGCCGGCGCTCGATCCGACGACGCGTCGCCTGGCGGTGCGCGCGGAAGTCGAGAATCCAGGCCGCGAGCTTTTGCCCGAGATGTTCGCCTCGTACCGCATCGTCTCCGGGCCGACCCGACTGATGCCCGCCGTGCCGCAGGATTCGGTAGTTTACGAAGGCGCCGACGCCCGCGTGTGGGTGGCGCGCCCCGACCAGAAGACCGTGGTCACGCGACCGATCGAGGTGGGCGACACGGTCAACGGCCTTGTCGAGGTGCGCAAGGGTCTCCATGTCGGCGAGACCGTCGTGGCCAGCGGCACCCTCTTCATCGACCGCGCCGCCGCCCACGACTAAGGCGTCGGCGCCCACCCAACGGCCGCTCTCGAGCCCAGCGTTCCTCCCATGCAAATCATCGTCGCGGCCGCCCTCAAGCAACGAGTCCTGGTAGTCATCCTGGCCGGCGTGATGATCGTCGGCGGCCTGTTCGCCTATAAGCAGCTCAACATCGAGGCCTATCCCGACCCGGTGCCACCGCTGGTCGACATCATCACGCAGAATCCCGGCCAGTCGGCGGAGGAGATCGAGCGCTACATCACGATCCCGATCGAGATCCAGATGGCCGGCATCCCGCACGTCCAGGCAGTGCGGACCATCTCGCTTTTCGGCCTCTCGGACGTGAAGGTGCAGTTCACCTACGATCTGACCTACGAGCAGGCGGCTCAGTACGTCATCAACCGCCTGTCGCAGATCGGCACGCTGCCCAACAACGTGCAGCCCTCGCTGTCGCCGACCAGCCCGATCGGCGAGATCTTCCGCTATCGCGTGGTCGGCCCGCCCGGCTACACCGTGACCGACCTCAAGACGATCGAGGACTGGATCCTCGAGCGCCGCTTCAAGGCGATCCCGGGCGTGATCGACGTCACGGGCTGGGGCGGCAAGACCAAAACCTACGACATCACCGTCGATCTCGACCGGCTGCTCGCCTACGGCCTCACGCTCAAGAACGTGCTGGACGGCCTCAACAACGCGAACATCAACGTCGGCGCCAACACGGTGAACATCGGACCGCAATCAGCGATCGTGCGCTCGGTCGGCCAGATCCGCTCGATGGACGATATCCGCAACACCATGCTCGCCGCGCCCAACGGCTCGCCGGTCCTGGTGTCGGACGTGGCCACGGTGACGGTCGGCCACATGCCGCGGCTCGGCATCGCCGGCCAGAACGACGACGACGACATCGTCCAGGGCATCGTCCTGATGCGCCGCGGCGCGCAGACCATGCCGACGCTGCAGGGCGTGCTGGACGAGGTCAACAGGATCAACAACTCCGACATCCTGCCGCCCGGCGTCCACATCGAACGCATCTACGACCGCAGCGCGCTGGTTAACGTCACCACCCACACCGTGCTGCACAACATGGTGATGGGCGTCACCCTGATCTTCCTGATCCAGTGGCTGTTCCTGGGCGACCTGCGCAGCGCCCTGATCGTCGCGGCGACGATCCCCTTCGCGCTGCTGTTCGCCGTGGTGATCCTGGTGCTGAACGGGGAATCGGCGAACCTTCTGTCGATGGGCGCCATCGACTTCGGCATCATCGTCGACGCCACGGTGATCATGGTGGAGAACATCTTCCGCCATCTTGCCGAGGCGAGCCACGGAACAGGTGTGCGATCGGGCCGGCCGACACCCGAGGGCCTGACCGGCAAGCTCGCGGTGATCTATCACGCCTCGAGCGAGGTCACGAAAGCGATCTTCTTCGCCGCCACCATCATCATCGCGGGCTTCCTGCCGCTCTTCACCTTGTCCGGCGTCGAGGGCCACATCTTCGGCCCGATGGCCAAGACTTACGCCTACGCGCTGTCCGGCGGTCTGATAGCGACCTTCACCGTGTCGCCGGCCCTTGCGGCACTGCTGCTGCCCGAGCGGGTGGCGCATACGGAGACCTTCATCGTTCGCACCATCTCCCGGCAATATCGCCGGCTGCGCGACATCGTGCTGGTGCGCCGGCGCACGGCGCTGCTGGCCGGCGTCGGCGTCGGCGTCCTGGCGATCCTCGCCGGCAGCACGATCGGCCTGGAATTCCTGCCCAAACTCGAGGAAGGCAACATGTGGATCCGCGCCACGATGCCCGCCTCGATCTCGCTGGAGACGGGCAACGACTATGCCAACCGCATGCGCAAGCTGATCAAGGGCTTTCCCGAGGCGGAGACAGTGATCTCCCAGCACGGACGGCCCGACGACGGCACCGATTCCACGGGCTTCTTCAACGTCGAGTTCTTCGTGCCGCTGAAGCCCATGGATAAATGGCGCAAGGGCCTCGACAAGGAAGCGCTGATCGCCGAGATGAACGACGCGCTGGAGAAGGCCTTCCCCGGCGTCGATTTCAACTTCTCGCAATACATCCAGGACAACGTCGAGGAAGCGGCCTCGGGCGTGAAAGGCGAGAACTCGGTCAAGGTCTCCGGCAACGACCTCGAGACGCTTTCCAGGCTCGGCGAGGAGATCAAGAACGTCCTCGCCACCGTGCCCGGCATCGAGGATCTGGGCGTCTCGGCCTCGCTCGGCCAGCCGACCATCCGCATCGACATCGATCGCGCCAAGGCGGCGCGCTACGGCCTCGCCCCCGGCGACATCAACGCCACGGTGCAGGCCGCGATCGGCGGCCAGGCGGCGGGCGACCTCTACGAAAACGGCAGCGACCGGCACTTCCCGATGATGGTCCGCCTCGCGCCGCGCTATCGAGAAAACCTTGAGGCGATCAAGCGCATCCCGATCGGCGTCCAGAACGGCAACGGCGTCACCCAGGTACCGCTCGCCGAGGTCGCCACCGTGCAGCTCGTCTCCGGCGCCTTCTACATCTATCGCGAGCAACAGGAACGCTACGTTCCGGTGAAGTTCAGCGTCCGCGGCCGCGATCTCGGCAGCGCGGTACTGGAGGCCCAGCAGAAGGTGGCCGAGAAGGTGAAGCTGCCCGGCGGCTATCACATCGAATGGGTCGGCGAGTTCGGCAACCTCAAGAACGCGCTGGCGCGGCTCGCCATCGCCGTCCCGATCGCCATCTCGCTGATCCTCCTGCTGCTGTATGTGAGCTTCGGCAACCTGCGCGACACGCTGCTGGCCGGCAGCGCCATCCCGATGGCCTTGACCGGCGGCGTCCTGGGCCTTTTCGTTGCCGGCATGCCCTTCAGCATCTCCGCCGCCATCGGCTTCGTCGCCCTCTTCGGCATCGCCGCCATGAACGGAATCATGGTGCTGTCCTGCTACAACCGCGTCCTCGATTCGGGCATGGAACGGTCGGAAGCGCTGCGCGCGACCTGCGAACTGCAGATGCGGCCGGTGCTGATGACCTGCATCGCAGCCTGCGTCGGCCTTCTACCCGCTGCCTTCTCTAGCGCCATCGGCAGCCAGGTCCAGCGGCCCCTGGCGGTGGTCGTCGTGGGGGGCACTTTGCTCGCCCCCTTCCTGTTCTTGACCGTGCTGCCGGCGGCGATCGGCCTGTTCTCGCGCCGTCAGCCGAAGGTCGATGTGGCGGCAATCGCCGCGACGGAGACGCCGTGATGCGCGCGTCGACCCTGTTCGCCGGAACGGCGCTGACGCTGGCGCTCGCGCTCACCTTGCCGGGCTGCACGCTCGGCCCCGATTTCACGCGGCCCGATCCACCTAAGGCCGACACCTATCTGCCCGACACCCAGATGAACCTCGTTGCCGGCGGCATTCCCGGCGGCGAGGCGCAGACGCTGGTGCAGGGCATGGACATCCCGGGCCAGTGGTGGGCCGTCTTCCAGTCGCCCCAACTCAATGGTCTGATCGACAGCGCCCTGCGTGCCAATCCCGACGTGCAGGCCGCCGTCGCCGGCCTCAAGCAGGCAGAGGAGAACGCGCGGGCCCAGCGCGCCACGCTCTTCCCCATCATCCAGGGCGGCCTCGGCGCCTCGCAGAACCAGACCCCGAACAGCTTGTCGCCCGCGACCGCCTCGGGCGCCACGATCTACGGCCTGTTCACGGCAGGTCTGACGCTCACCTATGCGCTCGATCTCTGGGGCGGCAATCGCCGGCAGATCGAATCGGCCGAGGCGCTGGCCGAGGCGCAATGCTTCCAGCTCGAAGGCGCCTATCTGTCGCTCGCCTCCAATGTGGTCGCCGCCGCCATACAGGAAGCGGCGCTGCGCGCGCAGGTCGAGGCCACCGAGCGCATCATCGCCGCCCAGCGCGAGACCCTCGACATCCTGCAGCGTCAGTCGACCCTGGGCGCCATCACCGGAGCCGACGTCGCGGCCCAGCAGGCGTCACTGGCGCAGTCCGAGGCAACCCTGCCGCCGCTGCAGAAGGCGCTGGCACAGCAGCGCAACCTGCTCGCCGTGCTGACCGGCCGCCTGCCCAACCAGGAAATGGCCGAAAAATTCACGCTCCAGGACCTGAAGCTGCCGACCGACCTGCCGCTCAGCCTGCCTTCGCGCATGGTCGAGCAGCGGCCCGACGTGCGCGCTGCCGAGTCCAACCTGCATTCGGCGAGCGCTCTGTTGGGCGTCGCCATCGCCAACCAGTTCCCGCAGATCACGATCAGCGCCGGCATCAACTCGCAGTCGCTCTCGCTCGACTCGCTGTTCATGCCGGGCGTCCAGGGCTCGACGATCGGCGTGAGCGCATTGCAGACGATCATCGACGGCGGCGCGCTGTCGGCCAGGAAGCGCGCCGCGAAGGCAGCGCTCGAGCAGGCCGATGCGCAGTACCGCTCGACCGTGCTGCAGGCGTTCCGTAACGTCGCCGACACACTGCGCGCGCTGGAGTACGACGCGGTCACGCTCAAGGCGTCCGTCGATTCCGAGCGCGCGGCCGGCGTCAGCCTCGACATCGCCAAGCGACGGCTGGCCCTCGGTGATACGACCTATGTCTTCGTGCTGCTGGCCGAGCTCACCTATCAGCAGGCGCTCGTGACCGAGATCCAGGCGCAGTCCAACCGCCTCACCGACACCGCGGCGCTTTTCCAGGCGCTGGGCGGCGGCTGGTGGAATCGCGAGCCGCCGGGGCCGGAAGAGCAGGCGCGCCGCATGCGCTGCCGTCCGCCGGCGCCGACGCCCGCCCCCAGGAGCACGGCCGTCTCGCAGAAATAGCGGCCGCTTCTCACAAGGCCGCGCCTTGGCTACATCTGGGGCGTGACCGACGCTTTCATCGATCTCGGCGACCGACGCCTACGCGTCAGACGATTGAGCCCCCAGCGCAGCGACGGACTGGAGCGCACGACGCTCGTCTTCCTCCATGAGGGGCTCGGCTGCATCGAGATGTGGCGCGACTTTCCGCAGAAGCTTTGCGACGCCACGATGTGCGCCGGCCTGGTCTACGACCGCACGGCCTACGGCCAGTCGAGCCCGTGGCCCAGTGATCCCGGCGTGCGCTACATGGAGATCGAGGCCGACGAGGTGCTGCCCCGGCTGCTATCCGCGACGAGCGTCGACGATTGCGTGCTGGTCGGCCACAGCGACGGCGGCACGATTGCGCTGAACTACGCCGCCCGCGATCCCGAGCCGCTGCGCGCCGTGGCGACGCTTGCCGCGCACGCGATCAACGAGCCGATCTGCGTCGAACGCATCGTAGAGGCGAAGGCCGCCTTCGCCTCGGGCGATCTGAGGCAACGGCTGATCAAGTATCACGGCGACAATATCGACCGCGCCTTCCATCTCTGGGCCGATGCCTGGAGCGCGCCGGGCTTCGAGCCGATGGACGCCAACGGGCGGCTGCCCGGCGTGCAGGTGCCGGTGCAGGCAATCCAGGGCGAGGACGACGAATACGGCACCGAGCTGCAGCTCGGCATCATCGCCGGCAAGGTCGGCGGCTATTGCGAGACGCGGCTGGTGCCCGATTGCGGCCACAGCCCGCATCTGCAGCAGCCGGCCTACGTCCTGTCCGAGATCGCCCGGTTCATCTCGCCGCTGGCGTTGCGCGACTGAGCTCGCCCTCCCCCGAGACGGGGGAGGCAAGAGGATATGCTCAACGTCTGCCAGCAAGAGCTTCTATATATTTGTCGTCTCGGCTTCTTCCGCCCATCTTGGCGGGATGGTCGCGCTAAAGCCGCTTCAGCTCGCTCGACGCCGCCCAGTTATAGGGCGAGGCGGTCGGGCAGCGCGCCTGGGCGAGTTGCAGCTGCTCGCGCGCCCGCTGCTTGTCGCCGCGCCGCTCGGCATCCATGCCCATGAAGAAGGCGGCCGGGCATTTGCCGTTGGTGCGCTTGGCGGTTTCGTCGGACTCGGCGGCAACCTCGAGCTCGCCCGCGGGCAGGCGGCCCAGAAGGAACTTCGCGATCGGTCCCGGCCATTCGTAGAGGTTCTCGTTGCCCAAATCCTTGTTCAGGACGGCACGCGCGTCCTGCTTGCCGTGCACCTGCGCCGCATAACGCCACAGCGCGCTGTCGATCCTCGACTTCACCGTCGTCAGCCCCGCCATCGCCGTGTCGAAATCGGTCGCTGCCTGCGGGTAATTGGCGAGATTGAAATTGGCATGGCCGCGGAAGTAGGTCGCGAGCCGGCGGTCGAGCGTGCCACCCGCGCCATCCACCGCGCTGTCGAGCGTCTCCAGCGCATGCGGGAAATCGGCGATCTGCATCTGGACCTGCGCCTGGGCGATCAGCAGCCAGGGATCGTTGGGTTTCTCCTTCAGCCCATAGGCCAGCGTGCGCAACGCCGCGCCGCGGTCGCCGCCGCTGGCCAGCTCCGGCATGGTGCTCCACATCACGATCGGCCAGGCGTTGGGCAGGACCTTGCTCATCTCGGCCACGTCCTTCTGGCTGTCGGCCTCGCGGCCCAGCCGGCTCAGCATGAACGCGCGGATCGAGAGATAGAAACTGCGGTTGGGCGGGGAGAGCTGCGACGTCGACAGGATCTTGTTCAGCTCGTCCAGCGACTTGTTGCCCTGGCTGTTGTTCGACAGGCTCTGCGAATGCCCGAAATCGCGCGCCGACGGATCCCACTCGTTGCTACTGTTGTACTGTGCCATCGCACAGCCCGCGCAGGTCGCGAGGCCGGTTGCGAGGGTCGCCAAAACCGCCAAAATCCGCAGAATTTCGCGTTGCATGCCGGCAATCTGGCACACCCGAGCAGGGCCCGCATCCGTCGATTGCCTGTCACGCTTTCGACCCCTATTTTGCCACCCCGACGCAGGTTCGAGCCCCAGGAGTAAACGAAAATGGCCGCCGCCCACCCCAACAGTTTCAAAGCCCGTAAGTCGATGAAGGTCGGCCCGAAGAGCTACACCTATTACAGCCTCGCTGCGGTCGAGAAAGAGGTCGGTGATCTCAGCCGCCTTCCCTATTCGCTGCGCATCCTGATGGAAAACCTGGTGCGTCATGAGGACGGCACCACGGTCAAGAAGGCCGACATCGCCGCCTTCGCCGACTGGGTGAAGAACAACGGCAAGTCGACCAAGGAAATCAACTTCCGCCCTGCGCGCGTCCTGATGCAGGACTTCACCGGCGTGCCGGCGGTCGTCGATCTCGCCGCCATGCGCGATGCGATGGAGAAACTCGGCGGCGACGCCAAGAAGATCAATCCGCTCGTGCCCGTGGACCTGGTCATCGACCACTCGGTGATCGTCGACAACTTCGGCAACAACTCCGCCTTCAAGGCCAACGTCGCGCTGGAGTACGAGCGTAACCTCGAGCGCTACCAGTTCCTGCGCTGGGGCCAGATGGCCTTCGACAACTTCCGCGTCGTGCCGCCGGGCACCGGCATCTGCCATCAGGTGAACCTCGAATACCTCTCCCAGGTCGTTTTCCAGCAGAAGAACGGCAAGGAGACGGTCCTCTATCCCGACACCCTGGTCGGCACCGACTCTCATACGACGATGGTAAACGGTCTCGCCGTGCTGGGCTGGGGCGTGGGCGGCATCGAGGCCGAGGCCGCGATGCTCGGCCAGGCGCAGCCGATGGTCATTCCCGAGGTGATCGGCTTCAAGCTGACCGGCAAGCTCAAGGAAGGCGCGACCGCGACCGACCTCGTGCTCACTGTCACGCAGATGCTGCGCAAGAAGGGCGTGGTCAACAAGTTCGTCGAGTTCTATGGCGAAGGTCTCGCCGACCTGCCGCTCGCCAACCGCGCGACCATTGCCAACATGGCGCCCGAATACGGCGCCACCTGCGGCTTCTTCCCGGTCGACGAGACGACGATCGGCTATCTGAAGACCACCAACCGCGGCACCGCGGCGAAGGTCGTCGAGGCCTATGCCAAGAAGCAGGGCCTGTGGCGTTCCAAGAAGTCGCCGGAGCCGGTGTTCACCGACTCGCTGTCGCTCGACCTCGGCGACGTCGTGCCAAGCCTCGCCGGTCCGAAGCGCCCGCAGGACCGTGTGCCGCTCGACCAGGCGGCGTCGCAGTTCTCCGCCAACATGGAGAAGGAGTTCGAGCGTCGCGACGACGGCAAGCGCGTGCCGGCCGGCGATTTCGACCTCGGCCATGGCGACGTGGTGCTGGCGGCCATCACCTCCTGCACCAACACCTCGAACCCTTACGTGATGCTGGGCGCGGGCCTGATCGCACGCAACGCCAACAAGCTCGGTCTCAAGGTGAAGCCCTGGGTCAAGACCTCACTGGCGCCGGGCTCGCAGGTCGTCACCGAGTACTTCCAGGCCTCGGGCCTGCAGAAGGAGCTCGACAAGGTCGGCTTCAACCTCGTGGGCTATGGCTGCACGAGCTGCATCGGCAACTCCGGCCCGCTGTCGGACGATGTGAGCAAGGCGATCGGCGACGGCGACCTCGTGGTCTGCTCGGTGCTCTCGGGTAACCGCAACTTCGAGGGCCGCGTCAATCCGCTGACCCGCGCCAACTATCTCGCCTCGCCGATGCTGGTGGTGGTCTATGCGCTCGCCGGCTCGATGAAGATCGACATCACCAAGGATCCGATCGGCACTGGCAAGGGCGGCAAGCCCGTGTACCTGAAGGACATCTGGCCCGAGAACAAGGAAGTCGCCAAGTTCGTCGACAAGTTCGTCACGGCCAAGGCCTTCAAGAAGCGCTACGCCGACGTCTTCAAGGGCGACAAGTTCTGGCGCTCGATCAAGACCAAGCCCAGCCTGACCTATAGCTGGGACGACAAGTCGACCTACGTGCGCAACCCGCCCTACTTCGAGGGCATGGGCAAGGCGCCGGGCTCGATCTCCAACATCGAAGGCGCGCGTCCGCTCGGCCAGTTCGGCGATTCGATCACGACCGACCACATCTCGCCCGCGGGCTCGATCAAGAAGGACAGCCCCGCCGGCAAGTATCTCGAAGAGCACGGCGTGGCGCCCAAGGACTTCAACCAGTACGGCACGCGCCGCGGCAATCACGAGGTGATGATGCGCGGCACCTTTGCCAACATCCGTCTCAAGAACGAGATGGTGCCGGGCGTCGAGGGTGGCTTCACCCACGACTACCGCTCCGACGAGCCCGTGGCGATCTACGACCAGGCGATGCGCTACAAGAAGGAGCACACGCCGCAGATCCTGATCGCGGGCAAGGAGTACGGCACCGGCAGCTCGCGCGACTGGGCGGCCAAGGGCGTGAACCTGCTCGGCGTGAAGGCCGTCGTCTGCGAGACCTTCGAGCGCATCCATCGCTCGAACCTCGTCGGCATGGGCGTACTGCCGCTGCAGTTCAAGGATGGCATGACCCGCAAGACCTTGAACCTCACCGGCCACGAGAGCTTCGACGTGGGCGGCATCGAGGGCGGTCTCAAGGTCGGCATGGACGTGCCGCTCACCATCCACCGCCGCGACGGCACCAAGGAGACGGTAACGCTCACCTGCCGCATCGATACCGCCGAAGAGGTCGAGTACTTCAAGAACGGCGGCGTGCTGCACTACGTGCTGCGCAATCTCGCGCACGCGGCATAAGGACCGCGACGCGATGGCGACGGGGCTGACGGGCCATGTCGTCGCCATGGCGCACAACAATGCGTGGTCCAACCACCGCCTGCTCGGCGCCATCGAGGCGCTGAGCCTGGACGAGTTCACCGCGCCGCGAACAGGCTTCTTCCCGTCGCTGCGGGCGACGCTGAATCACATCCTGCAAGTCGACCGGTACTATATCGACGCGCTCGAAGGCCGTGATGCACTGCGTCGCTACGATGAGCCCGAGCTCGATATCGCCGACCCTCGCCAGCTGCGGCTCGAGCAGGCCGAGAGCGACCGCCGGCTGATCGCCTTCTGCGAGCGCCAGACCGAGGCAAGCCTGGCCGAGCCCTGCATCCTGCCGCGACCGAACCGCAAACCGCCGCCGTCACGCACCGACTTCGTGCTGGCGCATCTCTTCCAGCACCAGATCCATCATCGCGGCCAGGCGCATGGCATGCTGTCGAGCACGGCGATCAAGCCGCCGCAGCTCGACGAGTTCTTCCTCGCGGGCGAAGAGGACCTGCGGCGCGAGGAATTGCGCGTGCTCGGCCTGCCGCTGCGCTGATGAAGCCGCGCCCTTCCTTCGCCGGCGCCGCGATCGAGGTGAGCGACCTCGCACGCTCCGTCGCCTTCCATCGCCTGTGGCTGCCGATGCTGGGCTTCCGGCGCGTCTGGTCCGGGCCCGATCGCGTATTGTGGTCGCGCAACTACGACCACTTCGTCATGCGCCAGGCTCGGGACGGTGTGTCCTACGGGCCGGGCGCGCTGTGGCTCGCCGTTTCGGCGGAGAGTCGCGCGCAGGTCGATCAGGTCTACGCCGAGATGCGCGACGCGCGGGCCGAGATCCTGCAGCCGCCGCGAGAGCTCGACTACTTTGCACCCGGCTACTACTCCGTCGCCTTCCGCGATCCCGACGGCGTGCCGATCGAGGTGGCGCATCGCTGGGAAGACCTGCCGGCACTCGCCGATGCCGAGCCGGTGCAGGTGCCGGGTCATGGCGTGAGCCTGGGCGGCTATTTCTTCAAGCCGCAGGCCGGCCAGCCGCCGCATCCGGCGCTGATCCTGCTGCATGGCTTCGCCGGCCATGCCCACACTCTCGCCGGCCTGGCGCGGCGTTGCGCGGCCAACGGCTATGCGGCACTGGCGCTCTCCCTGCGCGGCTGGCTGGGCTCGGAGGGCGAGAACGACCAGGGCCTGCGCCAGCCGCTCGACGTGCTGGCGGCGATCGATTGGCTCGCCAAGCGCCCGCTGGTCGATCGCCATCGCATCGGCCTGGTCGGCGCCTCGATGGGCGGCCAGGTGGCGCTGTTGACGGCGGCGCACAAGCCGCCGATCCGCGCCGTCGCGGCCTATTTCCCCCCAACTGACCTCGTCCGCTGGCGCGAGGCGGTGCCGGCGATGCGCGACTATCTCGACGATCTCTGTGGGCCGGAGGGCCTGCCGGTGCGTTCGCCGATCCTGCGGGTGGCGCAGATCGACGTGCCGGTGCTGCTGATCCACGGCACGCGCGACGAGAATGTGCCGGTCGACCAGACGCTCGCCATGGCCGAGCAGCTCAAGAATCACGGCAAGGACGTCGAAACCTTGCTGCTCGAGGGCGCCACCCACTATTTCACCGAACAGGACTATGCTGCAGCCTTGCGCAGGCTGTTCGACTTCCTGCGCCGTCATCTCAATCGGAGTTAGTGTCGATGCGTGTCTCGGAAGCCATCAACTCCCGTCGCTCCATGCGGGTCTTCAAGTCGGATCCCGTGCCGAAGGCCGACATCGAATGGATCATCAACAATGCCAATCGCGCGGCGTCGAACGGCAACCTGCAGCCATGGAAGCTCTATGTCACCATGGGCAAGGCTCGGCTGCGCCTGTCGGCGGCGATCCTCAAGGCCATGGACGAGAACGACACCGGCCCGGGCGCCGAATACCACGTCTATCCGAAGCAATTCCCGGCGGTGTACGACGCGCGCCGCAAGACCGTGGGCAAGCAGCTCTACACCCTGCTCAACGTGCCGCGCGGCGATGCGGCCGGCATGCTGAAGCAATTCCGCAAGAACTACGATTTCTTCGATGCACCCGTCGGCATGATCCTCTGTGTCGAACGGTGCATGGAAAATGGTCAGTGGATCGACTGCGGCATCTTCCTCGATCAACTGATGCTGCTCGCCCGCGAGAAAGGCCTGCACACCTGCCCGCAAGCCGCCTTCAGCCGCTACCAGCATGTCGTGCGGCGCGAGCTCAAGGTGCCCGACGATCAGGTCGTGATCTGCGGCCTCGCCCTCGGTCACGCCGATCCCGACGCGATCCCCAACAACCTGATCACCGAACGCGCGCCGATCACGGACTTCACGACCTGGTTCACGGAATAGTCGCAGCACGGCGAGATCTCACCATCGCCGCCCTGTTCTGCGGCGTGGTCGGTCTCTACGATGTGCTCTACGTTGCCTCCCTGCTGACCGGCGGACCGCTGATCGGCCCCGCGTTCGGCGTGCTCTATCCCGATTTCCTGGTGTTCCATGCCGCAGCCCGCGCTTGGGCCGAGGGCAAGGCAGCGTTGATCTACGACATCGACGCCTTCACCCACTTCCAGAACGCGTCCTATCCCGACCGGTTCGGCGGCCCCGTATCGTTTCGGCCTTTCCTCTATCCGCCGATCTGGCTGCTGATGATGCTGCCGCTCGCCGCCGTCGCGGTCGGCAAGGCTTATGCTCTGTTCATGGCCGGCACCGCGGCCATCGCCACGGCGTTCGAAGGCCGGCGCCAGGCCTGGGGCTGGCTCGCCATCGTCACCTCGCCGGCCGCGGTATGGACAGTGCTGGCGGGGCAGAACACCTTTCTCAGCGTCGGCCTGTTCTATGGCGGCCTGCGCCTGCTCGATCGCACGCCGGTCGTAGCCGGCATCCTGCTCGGCCTGCTGGCCTACAAGCCACAGGTCTGGGTGCTGATACCGGTCGCTCTCGTGGCGGCACGGCAATGGAAGGCATTCGCCTGGACCCTTTTGACCGTTGCCGTGGTGTCACTTGCCAGTCTCGGCCTCTTTGGCGTCGATTTCTGGCGCGCCTTCCTAGCCGCCGCCCGGCAGGCGAGCTCGTTCCCGTTCGCCAGCATCATGTTCGAGCGGGTCTTCATGCATATGACCAGCCTGGTGGCCGCCGCGCGCCTTGTCGGATGGCCGACGCCGGTCGCCAATGGAATTCAGCTTGCGGGATCCCTGTTCGCCGTAGCCGCGACTTGGATCGCCTTTCGTGGCGCCGGTTCGAGCGACGCCCGGATCGCGGTGCTCGCCTCGGCGACCTTTCTGGTATCGCCCTACACGCTGAACTACGACCTGTTGCTCCTGATGCCGGCGGCAGTGGCGCTGTTCCGGCAGGCGGCGGCGCAGGGCTTCTACCCTGCCGAGCGCGTGGTCTATCTCCTGCTCTGGCTGATGCCGACCTACGGCATGGTCCTGAACCGCCTCGGTCTGCCCCTCATGCCGCTGATCATCCTCCTGTTCGGCTGCACGGCCTGGGTGCGTTTGCAGGCCGCGCCCAAAGGCGAATTGCGGGCGGCGGCGGCGGCGCGCTAAAAACGCGACAAAGCCGGAGGAAACCATGAGCGATGAGCTGATCGATGTCAGCGCCGACTGGGCCAAGCGCGCCTGGGTCGATGACGCCAAGTACAAGGCGATGTATGACGCCTCGGTCGAGGACCCGGTCAAATTCTGGGGCGAGCACGGCAAGCGCATCGACTGGATCAAGCCGTACAGCGACAAGGCCGTGCGCGACGTCGACTACACCGGCGATGTGCACATCCGCTGGTTCCACGATGGCGTGCTGAACGTATCGGCCAACTGCGTCGATCGCCATCTCGCCAAGCGCGGCGACCAGGTCGCGATCATCTGGGAAGGCGACGATCCGTCGGTCAGCAAGAAGATCACCTACCGCGAGCTGCACGGCGAAGTCTGCCGCATGGCCAACGCACTGAAGGAGCTCGGCGCGAAGAAGGGCGATCGCATCACGATCTACCTGCCGATGATCCCGGAGGCGGCCTACGCCATGCTCGCCTGCGCGCGCATCGGCGCGATCCACTCCGTCGTGTTCGGCGGCTTCTCGCCGGATTCGCTCGCCAACCGCATCACCGATTGCGACAGCCCCATTGTCATCACCGCCGACGAGGGCCTGCGTGGCGGCAGACCCGTGCCGCTCAAGGTCAACACCGACGAAGCGATCAAGAAGGCGCCCGGCGTGAAGAAGGTGCTGGTGGTCAAGCACACCGGCGGGAAGGTTGGCTGGGATGCGAATCGCGACGTGTGGTGGCACGAAATCAGAGCCAAGGTCTCCGCCGACTGCCCGCCCGAGCCGATGAGCGCGGAAGACCCGCTCTTCATCCTCTACACATCAGGCTCGACCGGTAAGCCGAAGGGCGTGCTGCACACGTCGGGTGGCTATCTCGTGTTCGCCTCGATGACGCACCACTACGTCTTCGACTATCACGACGGCGACATCTATTGGTGCACCGCGGACGTGGGCTGGGTGACCGGCCACAGCTACATCCTCTATGGTCCGCTCGCCAACGGCGCGACAACCCTGATGTTCGAGGGCGTGCCCAACTATCCCGACACCAGCCGCTTCTGGCAGGTCGTCGACAAGCATCAGGTCAACATCTTCTACACGGCACCGACGGCCATCCGTGCCCTGATGCGCGACGGCGAGGCGCCGGTGAAGAAGGCGAGCCGCAAGAGTCTCCGCCTGCTGGGCTCGGTCGGCGAGCCGATCAATCCCGAGGCCTGGCTCTGGTATCATCGCGTCGTCGGCGACGACCGTTGCCCGATCGTGGATACGTGGTGGCAGACCGAGACCGGCGGCATTCTCATCACGCCGCTGCCCGGCGCCACCAAGCTCAAGCCGGGCTCGGCGACGCGGCCGTTCTTCGGTGTCACGCCGGTGATGGTCGATGCCGAGGGCAAGGAACTCTCCGGCGCCTGCTCGGGCAATCTCTGCCTGATCAATTCCTGGCCCGGCCAGATGCGCACTGTCTACGGTGACCACCAGCGCTTCATCGACACCTACTTCAAGACCTACCCCGGCAAATACTTCACCGGCGACGGCGCCCGCCGCGACGAGGATGGCTACTACTGGATCACCGGACGGGTGGACGACGTCATCAACGTGTCTGGCCATCGCATTGGCACGGCCGAGGTCGAGAGCGCGCTGGTCGGCAACACCAAGGTCGCCGAGGCCGCGGTCGTCGGCTACCCGCATGACATCAAGGGTCAGGGCATCTACGCCTATGTGACGCTCAAGATCGGCCAGCAGCCGAGCGAGGAACTGCGCAAGGAACTGAACGCCTGGGTGCGCAAGGAGATCGGCCCGATCGCCACGCCCGACGTCATCCAGTGGGCGCCCGGCCTGCCGAAGACCCGTTCCGGCAAGATCATGCGCCGCATCCTGCGCAAGATCGCCGAGAACGACTTCGGCAATCTCGGCGACACGTCGACCCTCGCCGATCCGACGGTGGTCGACGACCTGGTGAAGAACCGCGCGCAGTAGAGCGTAGCAAGCAGCCCGCAGGAGAGCGTACCGATGGCCAACCCGACGATTCAGCAACGCGCCGCCGATCTGGCCGCCGGACGCACCACCTCGCGCAAACTCGTCGAAGAAGCCTTCGCCCGCATCGAGGATCCCAACGGCGAAGGCAAGCGCGTCTTCATCAAGCAGTACAAGGCGCAGGCGCTCGCCGCGGCCGATGCCAGCGACACCTTGCGCAAGGCGGGCATCGTGCCGTCGCCGCTCGCGGGCATTCCCGTCTCGATCAAGAACCTCTGCGATGTCGCCGGCGAGACGACGTTGTCGGGCTCCAAGGCACTCGACGATGCGCCGGCCGCGAAGGCCGATGCGCCGGTCGTGGCTCGGTTGCGCGCGGCGGGCGCGGTGATCGTGGGCTCGACCAACATGAGCGAGTTCGCCTTCTCGGGCGTGGGCTTCAACCCGCACTACGGCACACCGGGCAATCCGGCCGATCGCAAGCGGGTGCCCGGCGGCTCGTCTTCGGGTGCAGCCGTGTCAGTCGCCGACAGCATGGCGGTGGCCGCGCTCGGCACCGACACCGGCGGTTCGGTGCGTATTCCCTCGGCGGTCTGCGGTCTGGTCGGCTTCAAGCCGACGGCGCGCCGCGTGCCGATCGACGGCGTGGTCCCGCTCTCGACCAGCCTCGATTCGATCGGCCCGCTCGCCAACTCGGTCGAATGCTGCGCCATCGTCGATGCCATCTTCGCGGCAGAGCCTGTTGCCATTCCCGAAGCAGCGCCGCTGTCCGGCCTGCGCCTTGCCATCCCCAGGCAGTTCGTCATGGACGAGCTCGATGCAACCGTCGCCCAGGCTTTCGAGCGCGCGTGCGAGGTGCTCGCGGCCAAGGGCGCTTCCATCGAGCGGATCGACCTGCCACAGCTTCTCGAGCTGCCGACGATCAACGCCAAGGGCGGGTTCGCCGCGTCCGAGGCCTATGCCTGGCATCAGAAACTGCTGGCGCGGCGCGGCAAGGACTACGATCCGATCATCTATCCGCGCATCCTGCGCGGCCGCGAGATGAGCGCCGCCGACTATATCGACCTGCTCGCAGCCCGTGCCGATCTGATCAAGCGCGTCGCCGCGATCACCTCGAACTACGACGCGGTGATCATGCCGACCTGCGCCATCGTCGCGCCGACGCTGGAAGAAGTGTCGACCGCCGACGGCTTCACCAGGAAGAACATGCTGCTTCTGCGCAACACCACGGTCGGCAATTTCCTCGACCGTTGCAGCATCAGCCTGCCTTGCCACAAGGCCGGCGAGTTGCCCGTGGGCTTCATGCTGATGGGCGAGACCATGGCCGACAAGCGCCTTCTGGCGATGGCCCGAAGCGTTGCACCTGTCGTGAAGGGCTGATTAGCCGCGGGAACCTGGCCTCGCCCGGTGCGTTGTGAAAAACGCACCATATCTGCGAGGAGCGTCATGTCGGACGGCAACAACGGCAACGGACTGCTTTATTTCCTCGTTGGCGCGCTCTGTGTCGCGGTCGTCTTCGGCGCCTTCATCATCTTCGGCGGTGTTGTCGGCTCCTCGACCTCCACGGCGCCCTCGACGGCGGAGGCACCCGCCGTGTCAACGACGCCGACCGTCACCAAGAACATCACCATCGAGAAGACCGAACCGACCCGCGTGATCGAGCGGGACCGTCACTGACCGCGCGCTAGACCACGCCGCCCTGACGCATCTCCGCGATCTCGGCCGGCGAATAGCCCGCCTCACCCAGCACCTCGTCGGTGTGCTGGCCGAGCGTGGCCGGCGGGCGGTCAACGGAACCGCCATCGTGCTCCATGCGGAAGCCCGAGCCCACGACCTGGATCGGGCCGTGTTCGGTCTCGACGGTCTGCAGGATGGTGCGGTGCTTGAAGTGGTCGAGCTTCACCGTCTCGGGGATGGTGAGCACGCGGCCAGCGGGGATGTCATTCTTCGCGAAGCGCTCCGCCCACGTCGCGGAGGTCTCGGTCTTCATCGCCTCCTCGATCATGCCGTGCAGGACGGTGTTGTTGGCGATGCGCGTCGGCCAGTCCTTGAAGCGCGGGTCGGCGAGCGCGGCCTCGTGGCCGAGCGTCTTCATCAGCCGCTGGAACTGCGGATCGGTCATGACAGCGAGGACCATCCAGCCGTCCTTGGTCTTGAACAGGTTGCCCGTCGGCTTCTTAGTCACCGAGAGGTTCTGTCCCTGCTCGTGCACGCGGCCGGTCATCATGTGCTCGGTGAACTGCTGGGCGAGGAAGCCCGTGACCGCGTCGATCATGGCGACATCGACCAGCTGGCCCTTGCCGGTGTGTGTGCGCTGGTAGAGCGCCGAGGCGATGCCGAAGGCGCCGGTGAAGCCTGACATCACGTCGGCGCCGGCGAAGCCCACGCGCGTCGGGCCGTTGGCGGGGAAGCCGGTGATCGACATCAGGCCCGACATGGCCTGGATCATGCCGTCGAACGCCGCCGTCGCCTTGTCGGGCCCGACCTGGCCGAAGCCCGAGACCGCGGCGTAGATCAGCTTCGGGTTGATCTCCTTCAGCACGTCATAGCCGATGCCGAGCTTGTCCATGACGCCCGGCCGGAAGTTCTCGACCACGACATCGACCTTCGGCACGAGCCGCTTGATGGCCTCGATCGCCTTGGGCTGCTTGAGGTCCATGGTGATCGAGCGCTTGCCGGCATTGACCGCGACCCAGGGGGCGGCAAGGCCACGCTTCTCCCAGGCATCGGCGCGATTGCCGTAACGCATGTCGTCGCCTTCGCGGCTTTCGACCTTGATCACGTCGGCACCCAGCAACGCGAGCTGGTAGGAGGCATAGGGTCCAGCGAGAACACGCGTGAAGTCGAGAATCTTCACGCCGGCAAATGGCTTACTCATCTTACTCCCGTCAGGCGACGCCCGCCTTCTTGCGCTGCTCAAGTGCGGTCTTCTTGATCTTGTCGTTTTCGGCGCGGCGCTTGGCGACTTCCTCGGGCGGCATGCGATCGACGTTGTTGTAGTCGTTCTTCCAATCGCCGTCGTCGTTCCAGCGCAGCGGGTTCTGCACGGTCGTGCGTGGGCCGACGGCGCTCTCCAGCACCTTGAGAGCCAGATCGAGCGTGAAGCGTTGCGTGTCCGGCTCGTGCGGCTTGCCGGCCGAATTGCCGAGCGGGAAGTCGCTGAACAGGAAGCGCGGCACGCCCGCCCATTCGACGATGTCCTTGGCGGCTCCCATTACGACCGTCGGGATGCCGTTCCGTTCCAGATATCGAGCGACCAGACTCACGGTCTGGTGACAGACGGGTCAAGTCGGGACAAGCAGCGCGGCGTCGACCTGGTCCTGCCGGCAGCGCGCCAGGATCTCCGGCGCATCCGTCTCGAGCGTCACCCGCTGGCTGCGGTTGGTCGGGGCGCCATGGAAGCGCTTGGCGAGCGTGAAGCGGCCCTGACCCGCGAACTCGCGCATCAGCGGCAGCGGGAACCAGGTGCCGGAGTCCTTGGCCGTGGTGTGCTTGCGGTCGTAGCCGATGTGGCTGATGCGCGTGTCGTGGTCGACTGCGGTGTCGCCGGAATAGACGGAATAGAACTTGGCCGACGCGTTATAGAGCGCACCCGGCCCCTGATCGCCCTTGTCGGGCTGGTAGGGCGCCGCCGTGCTGATCAGCGCGAGCGTGCTGTCCTTCAGCGGCTTCTTGAGCGGCGTGAAGGGCGCGTCGGTGTAGTGCGCCCAGCGGTACGGATTGTCGTAGCCCAGCGCGAGGTAGTACTCGCGCGTGCGCCGCATGTATTCGAGCGGCGCATCGAATTCGGGCGCGAAGTTGATGGTATCGGCCATGAACCGAAGGTGCGGCCGTCGCGGCGTGAAGTCAATTTCGCCTCAAGTGACAATTTCGCGGGCTGACTTTAACTTTCCGCCCAAAAGGGGAGGCCTTCCATGAGCACGCTTCGCCGCCGCGCGGTCCTCGCGGGAACGATGGCCGTCGCTTCGCCGGCCGTGCTGCGGGCCGAGGAGCCGTTGAAGCTCGTCCTGGGCTTCCCGCCTGGCGCAAGCAGCGACACCCTGACCCGTCTGGTGGCCGACAAGATGCGCGCCTCGCTCGGCCGGACGGTCGTGGTCGAGAACAAGCCGGGCGCCGTCGGCATCGTCGCCAATCTCGCGGTCAAGGCGGCGCCGCCGGACGGCAATACGCTCCTGATGACGCCGCTCGCCGCCATGGTGGCGTACCCCCATTCGTACAGCCACCTCGACTACGACCCATTCAAGGACTACGTGCCGGTCGCCGAGCTCTGCGCCTTCTATGTCGCCCTGGGCGTCGGATCGTCGGTGCCGGCCAAGACGCTGGCCGAGTACGCCAGGCTCGCCAAGGAAGGCGGCACCTACGCCAACTTCGCCTCGGCCGCCGCGGGCAGCTTGCCGCATTTCTTCGGGCTGATGTTCGCCAAGGCGGCCGGCCTGCAGCTCACGCACGTGCCCTACAAGGGCACGGCCAATGTGATCCAGGCGATTCTGTCGCGCGAGATTCCGGCTGCCGTCCTGCCGGTCGCCGACTGGGGTACGCTCGTGCCGTCCGGCAAGGGCCGCATGCTCGCCGTGTCGAGCGCCCAACGCTTGCCGCAATATCCCGACGTGCCGACTTTCAAGGAAAGCGGCTACGACATCGAGGGCTCCGCCTGGTACGCCCTGTTCGCGCCGGCGCGCACGCCGCAGCCGATCGTCGACAAGCTCGCCAAGGCCGCGATCGATGCCGTGCGTCAACCCGACGTGCGCCAGAAGCTCGAGCCGCTCGGCCTCGACGTCACCGGCCTCGGTCCGACGGAGATGGCGAAGGTCCTGCACGACGACGATGCCAAATGGGGACCGATCATCGAGGCGTCAGGCTTCAAGGCGGACTAACCGCCGTCAGGGGGGAGGAAACAATGTCCATCATTACCCGCCGCGCCTTGATCGGCGCGGCCGGCGCGCTCGCCGTGGCGCCCGGCGCCTTCGCCGATACCTGGCCCAGCAAGCCGATCCACTTCCTCGTGCCTTATCCGGTCGGCGGCATCGTCGACATCGTGACGCGCTCGGTCGCCGAGCCGATGAGCGCCCTGTTCGGCCAGCCCATCGTCGTCGATCCGCGACCGGGCGCGAATACGACGCTTGCCACCTCCATGGTCCCCGCCGCGCCGGCCGACGGCTACACCTGGGTGTCCGCCACCATCGCCCACGTCGTGGCGCCGTTGCTGCAACGGGCGAGCTACGATCCGGTCAAGGATTTCCAGGCCGCTGCGCTCGTGGCCATCGCCACCACCGTTGCCACGGTCAATTCGAGCGTGCCCGTGCACGATCTCAAGGAGCTGGTCGCCTATGGCCGCGCCAATCCCGGCAAGCTCAACTATCTCAATCCCGGCAACGGCTCGTCGATCCATCTCTCCTGCGAGATGCTGAAGAACGTCGCCAAGTTCGACATGACCTCGGTGCCCTATCGCGGCGTTCCGCCGGGCGTGACCGATCTGATCGCGGGCCGCCTGCAGGTCGGCTTCCTGCCGGGGCCGCTCGCCAACCAGCACATTCAATCGGGCAAGCTGCGGGCCATCGGCTTCATCGGCAACCAACGCAGCAAGCTCCTGCCCGATGTACCGACCTTCACCGAGCAGGGCTTCGCCGATGCCGAAGTGATGAGCTGGTACACGATCGCGGTGCGCGCGGGCACGCCATCCGAGATCGTGAACCGCATCCACGATGCCGCCCTGAAGGCCCTGGCCATGCCCGAGACCCGCGAGCGGCTCGACCAGGCATCCTGCGAGATCCCGCCGGCCAGGAGTCCGGCCGAGGTGCAGGCGATCTATGCCGCCGACTCCGTGCGCTACGCCAAGCTGGTGAAAGAAGCTGGCATCATGGGCGAGCATTGACGGTTCCCGAACGCTCCTAAAATGCCCTCGCCTAAAATCCTTGTGAGGTTGCAGCCATAGTGCGGCCCAACTTGGCCAGGCTATATAAGGCGCGGCGGGGCCGGTTCGGGAGCGCGAAGAAATGGCGATCAAGCGGCGTATGGTTTTGGTGGGCTCGGCCGCCCTGTGGGCCGGTACGCCGGCGCTCCTGCGGGCCCAGACCCAGCCCTCCGGCGACACGATCAAGCGCCACGGCTTCGCCACCCACGGCGACCTCAAGTATCCCGCCGACGCCAAAGCCCTCGACTATGTGAATCCCGACGCGCCCAAGGGCGGCAATATCAAGCTCGCCGGCCGTGGCACGTTCGACTCGCTCAATCCCTTCATCCTCAAGGGCACGCCGGCCGAGGCCGTGGGCGGCATCTACGAGACGCTGCTGATGCAGACGCAGGATGAAGCCGAGGCCGCCTATGGGCTGGTGGCGGAATCGATCGAGTATCCGAAGGACCGCTCCTCCGCCACGTTCACGATCCGCGACGCGGCCCATTTCCACGACGGCCACCCGATCACCGCCGACGACGCGATCTTCTCCTTCGAGACGCTGAAGACCAAGGGCGCGCCGCAGTACGCCGCCTACTGGCAGGACGTGGTCAAGGCGGAGAAGCTTTCCGACAAGGTCGTGAAGTTCACCTTCGCCCACGGCACCAACCAGGAACTTCCGGGAATCATCGGCCAGTTGCCGATGCTGCCCAAGCACTGGTGGGCGACGCGCGATTTCGAGAAGACCTCGCTCGAGAACCCGCTGGGCAGCGGCCCCTACAAGGTCGACAGCTTCGAGCCCGGCCGCTTCATCGTCATGAAGCGCGTGCCCGACTACTGGGGCAAGGACCTGTGGCTGAGTCGCGGCATGAGCAACTTCGACACGATGCGCTACGACTACTATCGCGACGAGACGGTCGCCTTCGAGGCCTTCAAGGCTGGCGATATCGACTATCGCGAGGAATACACCTCGCGCATCTGGGCGACCCAGTACGACTTCCCCGCGGTGAAGTCAGGTGCCGTTCAGAAAGCCGAACTTCACCATTCCAGCACGCTGCCCATGCAGGGCGTGGGCTTCAATCACCGACGCGAGCTCTTCAAGGACCGCAGGGTACGCGAAGCCTTCGTGCACCTGGTCGATTTCGAATGGTTCAACAAGACACTGTCCTACGGCCTGCTGACCCGCATCAACAGCTACTTCTTCAACTCGGAGCTCGCCGCGACCGGCCTGCCCTCGAAGGAGGAGCTGGCGATCCTGGAGCCGTTGCGCAGCCAGGTGCCGCCCGAGGTCTTCACCACGGAGTTCAAGCTGCCGGTCACCGACGGCAGCGGCAACAACCGCGAGGGCGCGCGCCGCGCGATCGCGCTGTTCAAGGAAGCCGGCTGGGAAGTCAAAGACGGCAAGATGACCAACAAGCAGAGCGGCAAGCCCTTCGTCTTCGAGCTGCTGCTGGGCGAGCCGCGCCTGGAGCGTTTCGCGCTGCCCTTCAAGCAGTGGTGCGAGCGGGTCGGCGTGCAGGTCAATCTGCGCACGGTCGATCCCGCGCAGTACCAGAAGCGCATGGACGATTTCGACTATGAGGCGTCGATCGTGATCATGGCTCAGTCGCTCTCGCCCGGCAACGAGCAGCGCGAGTTCTGGGGCTCGAAAGCCGCCGAGACCAAGGGCAGCCGCAACCAGATGGGCATCTCCGATCCCGCCATCGACAAGCTGGTCGAGCTGGTGATTTCCGCCCCCGACCGCCAGAGCCTGATCATGCGCACCCGCGCCCTCGACCGCGTGCTGCTGTGGCACCACTATCTCGTGCCGCAGTACTACTCGACCGAATGGTGGATCGCCTTCTGGAACAAGTTCGGCCGGCCCGAGAAGCTCGCCAAGTACGAGCCGCGCGGGCTCGGCTTCTGGTGGATCGATCCCGAGAAGGAAAAGGCCTTGGGCAGCGCGCAGAAGTAAGGCGAGCCTGGTGATGGGGGCCTGATCGATGGGCGCTTATATCCTGCGCCGCCTCGCGCTCATGGTGCCAACCCTGCTCGGCATCATGATCATCAACTTCTTCATCATCCAGGCCGCGCCCGGCGGGCCGGTGGAGCAGGCGATCTCCAAGCTGCAGGGGCGGGGCGACGTCACCTCGCGTTTCACCGGCGGTGGCGAGGCCAGCGCCGGCGCCCGGCAGAACAACAGCGACCTGTCGCGCGGCGCGCGCGGCCTGCCGCCCGAGCTGATCGAGCGCATCAAGAAGCAGTACGGCTTCGACAAGCCGATCGGCGAGCGCTTCCTCGACATGATGCGCGGCTATCTCGTGTTCGATCTCGGCGATAGCTTCTTCCGCAACGCCCGGGTCACCGATCTCGTGATCTCCAAGATGCCGGTGTCGATCTCCCTCGGCCTCTGGACCACCCTGCTCACCTACCTGATCTCCATTCCGCTCGGCATCGCCAAGGCGGTGCGCGACGGCTCGCGCTTCGACGTGGCGAGTTCCTCGGTCGTGATCGTCGGCAACGCCATCCCCGGCTTCCTGTTTGCGCTGCTGCTCGTGGTGCTGTTCGCGGGCGGCAGCTACTGGAAGATCTTCCCTCTGCGCGGCATCGTCGCGGATGACTGGCGCTCGCTCAGCTGGCCCGACCTGATCGTCGACTACGCCTGGCACATGGCGTTGCCGGTGCTGGCCATGACCATCGGCGGCTTCGCCACGCTCACCATGCTCACCAAGAACTCCTTCCTCGAGGAGATCGGCAAGCAATACGTGCTGACGGCACGCGCCAAGGGTCTGGTCGAGCGCCGCGTGCTCTATGGCCATGTCTTCCGCAATGCCATGCTGATCGTGATCGCTGGCTTCCCCGCGGCCTTCGTCGCCGTGCTGTTCAGCGGCTCGTTGCTGATCGAGGTGATCTTCTCGCTCGACGGCATGGGCTTGCTGGGCTTCGAGGCCGCGATCAGCCGCGACTACCCGGTGATGTTCGGCACGCTCTGGGTCCTCTCGCTGCTGGGGCTCGTGGTCGGGCTGATCGGCGACCTGCTCTACATGGTGGTCGACCCGCGCATCGACTTCGCGACACGCGGAGCCTGAGCGTGCGCCTGCCGAAGCTCCGTCCTGTCACAAAGCGCCGCTGGCGGATCTTCGCCGCCAACCGGCGGGGCTTCTGGTCGCTGATCATCTTCGGCGTGCTGTTCGGGCTCAGCCTCTTTGCCGAGTTCATCGCCAACGACCGGCCGATCCTCGTCTGGTACGACGGCAGCCTCTATTCGCCCGTGCTCAAGGCCTATCCCGAAACGACGTTCGGCGGCGAGTTTGCGACCGAGGCCGACTATCACGACCCCGAGGTCATCAAGCTGATCCAGGCAAAGGGCTGGATGGTGTGGCCCGCCATCCCCTATCGCTACGACACGATCGTGACCAATCTGGACACCGCGGCGCCCTCGCCGCCGACCTGGCAGAACCTTCTCGGCACCGACGACCAGGCACGGGATGTGCTTGGCCGGTTGATCTACAGCTTTCGCATCTCCGTGCTGTTCGGTTTCCTGCTCACGATCTTCGGCTCCATCATCGGCGTCGCCGCCGGCGCCGTGCAGGGCTATTTCGGCGGCCTGGTCGATCTGCTCACCCAGCGCTTCCTCGAGATCTGGTCGAGCATGCCGGTGCTCTACCTGCTGATCATCATGGCGAGCTTCATCCAGCCCGGCTTCTGGTCGCTGCTCGGCATCATGCTGCTGTTCGGCTGGATGAGCCTGGTCGGGCTGGTACGCGCGGAATTCCTGCGCGGCCGCAACTTCGACTATGTACGGGCGGCCCGCGCCATGGGCATGCTGGACGCCCGCATCATGATCCGGCACATCCTGCCCAACGCCATGACCGCCAGCCTGACCTACCTGCCCTTCATCCTGGCCTCCTCGGTGACGACCCTGACCGCGCTCGACTTCCTGGGCTTCGGCCTGCCGCCGGGCGCCCCCTCGCTGGGCGAGCTGCTGCTGCAGGGCAAGAACAACCTCACCGCGCCATGGCTCGCCTTCACCGGCTTCTTTGTCGTCGCCATCATGATGACCCTGCTGGTCTTCATCGGCGAGGCCGTGCGCGACGCCTTCGATCCGCGCAAGACGGTCGTATGAGCGAGCCGGCTCTCCTCGAGGTCCGCGATCTTTCGGTCCGCTTCGGCAGCGGTCCGAACGCCGTCGAGGCCGTGAAGGGCGTGAGCTTCGATATCAAGCGGGGCGAGACCCTGGCGCTGGTGGGCGAGTCGGGCTCGGGCAAATCGGTGACCGCCCTCTCGGTGCTGCAGCTCCTGCCCTATCCGATGGCGAGCCATCCGAAGGGTTCGATCCGCTTCCAGGGCCGAGAGCTGGTGGGCGCGCGCCAGCGCGATCTCCTGGACGTGCGCGGCAATCGCGTGTCGATGATCTTCCAGGAGCCGATGACCTCGCTCAATCCACTGCATACGATCGAGCGGCAGATCAACGAAGTCTTGATCCTGCACAAGGGCCTGAACCGCGACGCCGCGCGCCGCCGCACGCTCGAGCTGCTGGAGCAGGTCGGCATTCCCGAGGCCACCAAGCGCCTCGACGCCTATCCGCATCAGCTTTCGGGCGGTCAGCGCCAGAGGGTGATGATCGCCATGGCCCTGGCCAACGAGCCGGACCTGCTGATCGCCGACGAGCCGACCACCGCGCTCGACGTCACCATCCAGGCGCAGATCCTGAAGCTCCTGAAGAGCCTGCAGGCCAAGTACGGCATGGCGCTGCTCTTCATCACCCACGATCTCTCCATCGTGCGCAAGATCGCCGACCGCGTCTGCGTCATGACCCAGGGCGAGATCGTCGAGCAGGGTACCGTGGCCGACGTCTTCGACCGGCCGCAGCACGCCTACACCAAGCACCTCCTATCCGCCGAGCCCAAGGGCCGGCCCGCGCCGGCCGATCCCAACGCGCCGCAGATCCTGACGCTCGGCGAGATCAAGGTGCACTTTCCGATCAAGCGCGGCGTGCTGCGCCGGACTGTCGGCCATGTGAAGGCGGTCGATGGCGTGAGCCTGGCCCTGCGCGAGGGCCACACGATCGGGCTGGTGGGTGAATCGGGCTCGGGCAAGACGACCTTGGGGCTGGCGCTCCTGCGCCTGGAAAAGAGTGAGGGCGGCATCCATTTCGACGGCCGCGATCTGCAGGCAACACCTCAACGCGAGATCCGCCCGCTGCGCCGTCAGATGCAGATCGTGTTCCAGGACCCCTTCAGCTCGCTCAGCCCGCGCATGACCGTGGGCGAGATCGTGGGTGAAGGGCTGGAAGTGCATGGCATCGGCACGTCGGCCGAGCGCGCCCGGATGATCGACGACGCGCTACGCGAGGTCGGCCTCGATCCCGCGCACCACACGGGGCTGCGCGACCGCTACCCGCACGAATTTTCCGGCGGCCAGCGCCAGCGTATCGCCATCGCACGCGCCATCGTGCTGAAGCCGCGCTTCATCGTACTCGACGAGCCGACCTCGGCGCTCGACATGAGCGTGCAGGCCCAGATCGTCGACCTGCTGCGCGACCTGCAGCAACGGCACAAGCTCGCCTACATCTTCATCAGCCATGACTTGAAAGTTGTGCGCGCGCTCGCCGACGAGGTGGTCGTCCTGCAGTCCGGCAAGGTCGTCGAGCGCGGCCCGGCCGCACAGGTCTTCAGCCACCCACAGACGCCCTACACAAAGGCGCTGATTGCGGCGGCGTTCAATCTCGAGACAGTGGCGTAACAGGGGGAATCCATGGCGGGGGCCATCGCTTACATCAGCCGTGACACCGACGGACTGCACTGGAAGAAGATCTTCGAGGACGCCTTCGGGCCGATCGATTTTCGCACCCTCAAGGCGGGGCTCGGCAAGCTGGAAGACATCGACATCGCGCTCGCCTGGAAACCGCAACCGGGCGTGCTCGCGTCGCTGCCCAATCTCAAGATGGTCGTGTCGCTCGGCATGGGCGTCGATCACCTGCTGGCCGACGGTCTCGTGCCGCCGGGCGTGGCCGTGACGCGCATCATGGACGACGGGCTCGTCGGCCAGATGAGCGAGTACGCGATCTACTGGGCGCTGCGTCACCACCGCGACATCGACAAATACGCCGAGAGTCAGCGCGCCAAGACCTGGAAGCCCGAGGACTTCGTCGACACCATTCATCGCCGGATCGGCATCATGGGCCTGGGTTCGATCGGCCAGGATACGGCGGCGAAGTTCGCTGCCTTGGGCTTCCCGACCGCCGGCTGGAGCCGCACCGCCAAGACGCTGCCCGGCATCGAGACCTTCCACGGCGCCGATGGCTTCGCAAAGTTCCTCGCCCGCACCGACATCCTGGTCGCCGTCCTGCCACTCACGAGGGAGACGCGCGGCATCCTGAACGCCAAGGCCTTCGCCGCGCTGCCCCAGGGTGCCTATCTGATCAACATGGCGCGCGGCGCGCATGTGGTGGACGAGGATCTGCTGGCCGCGCTGGCCTCGGGCCACCTCAGCGGCGCCGCGCTCGATGTGTTCAACACCGAGCCGCTGCCCGCCGACCATCCTTACTGGACGCACCCCAAGGTGCATGTGACGCCGCACATCGCCGGCGCCACCAACCCGCGCACGGCGTCACCGGGCGTGGTCGAGAACATCAAGCGCCTGCGTGCGGGTCAACCGCTGATCCACACGGTGGATGTGAAGTCGGGGTACTAGAGTTTGTCATCCCGAGCTCATAGCGAGGGATCCCTACTGGTCCAGTAAAGATCCCTCGGCTGCGCCTCGGGATGACAATGGGTGTTGTATCTTGTTGTGGTTTATTGTAAATTAACCCCTCGGAGACCCGGATCCGAGGCGTTGTCGCCGAAGCGCGGGGGCCTTGGGAGACGCTGCACGATGGGGCAGATCGAGCAAGGTAGGGGGAGTTAGCGCAATTAGCGCAGCTGCGCAGGACCTCGTCGGCCTATTTTCCCGTTATTTTAACGGAGCCCGGAGGGCGGAGGGGGCGTGCCCCTCCCCCGACGATGAGGCGGAACTATTCCGCCGCGACCTTCGCCGCCGCCTTGATGTTCGACCGCTTGATGTGGTCGAGGTTCGCGCCCTCGATGCGGACCAGCTTCGTGACCGTGTCACGCTTGGGCGAGTGGATCACATGCACGTCGTAGAAGTGTGCGTCGCCGGGGCGCAGCACATAGACTTTCTCCGGCTCGACCAGGGTCGGATTGGTGCCGTCACCCTTACGCACGACCTTCCAGTCGGTCATCTCGGTGTCGCCCTCGGCGAGACCGTAGATCGCCCAGCTCGAACCGTGATCGTGTGGTTCGCCGTGCGCGGCCTTCATGTAGACATGGCCGCAGACGCAAAAACCCGTCTCGGGATCCTCGTAGAGCACCTTGCGCGGCTTGCAGTTTTCCGGCGTCAGGTATTTGGCGATGAAGTCCTTGTCCTGGCAGACCTTGGACACGAGCTTGCAGACGGCTTCCTTGCCGCCCTTGCCCGGATCGGCCTTGAGCGCGGCCTTGATGTCGCTGGAGAGCTGTTCGAGCGTGTACATGGCTTCACCCTCTTTCACTGGATGCGCTTTTCGATGGCGGCGAAGATAGCGCGGGCGGCCTGGGCTTCGCCACCCTCCGGACGGCCCGGCCGGGACGCGTTGTTCCAGGCCATCATGTCGAAATGGGCCCATGGCACGTCGTCGGGCACGAATTCCTGCAGGTAGAGTGCCGCGGTGATCGCGCCGCCGAAGGTGCCGCCGGAGACGTTGTTGATGTCGGCCACCTTGCTGTCGAGCAGCCGGCGATAGGGCCGGTAGAGCGGCATGCGCCACATCGGGTCGGATTGCGCCGTGCCGGCGGCGACAAGATCGTTGGCAAGCGTGTCGTCATTGCAGAACAGCGCCGGCAGGTCGGTTCCGAGCGACACGCGGGCGGCGCCAGTCAGCGTGGCACAATCGACCATCATCGTCGGTTTCTCCGACGCGCCCTCGTGCAAGGCATCGCACAGGATCAGCCGGCCCTCGGCATCGGTGTTGCCGATCCCGACGTTGATGCCCTTGCGGGTCGGCACGACGTCGAGCGGCCGGAAGGCATTACCCGAGACGCTGTTCTCGACCGCCGGCACCAGCAGGCGCAGGCGCACCGGCAGCTTCGTCGCCATGATCATCGAAGCGACCGCCATCACCGTCGCGGCGCCGCCCATGTCCTTCTTCATGTTCAGCATGCCGGCCGCGGGCTTGAGGTCGAGACCGCCGGTATCGAAGCACACGCCCTTGCCCACGAGCGTCACCTTGGGATCGCTCTCGCTTCCCCAGGTGAGGTCGATCAGGCGTGGTGCGCGCACGCTCGCCCGGCCGACGGCATGGATCATCGGAAAGTTCTGCTTCAGGAGATCGTCGCCCACGATCACCTTGATCTTCGCCTTGTGCGTCTTGGCGAGTTCCTGCGCCTGGGCGGCGAGCTCGGCCGGCCCCATGTCGGACGACGGCGTGGTGATCAGATCGCGCGCCATCGAGATCGCCTCGACGACCGCCGTCGCCCGCGCCCTGTCCGCGTCCGCCGGCCACAGGATCTTCGGACCGGCCTTGGCCTTCTTCGCGCGATAGCGTTCGAAGCGCCACGCGCCCAGACCGATTGCGATCGCGGCATCCGTCGGCGACACGGGCGCCGTGTCGCCGAGCTTCCACGTGCCGGCCGGCAGCTTGGTCGTGAGCGCACCGAAATCCCAGAGCGTCGGCTTGTCGGGCAACACGAGCAGCGCGCCTGTCGCCTTGCCGTCGCGACCGGGCAGCACAGCGAAATCGCCAGCCGTACCTGCGAGGCCGAGCGAGTCGAGCCATGCACGGCGCGCAGCCGTCTGCGCTTTCAGCCAAGCTCGCCACTTGTTGGCGAGCACAAACTGCACAGCAAGAGCAGAAGAAGAACGGTCGACGAAAGGCAGCGACATGGCCATGCTCACAAAACTGTAGGTCAACGGTCAAGATTGCCGGCCAAATTGGGTGGCTGGCAAGCGAATGCGCCCGACCGTGTGAAGAGGGGAGGAGACATGGCCGACTTCACCTTGGTGATCGGCAACAAGAACTACTCGTCGTGGTCGCTGCGCGGCTGGCTGATGGCCAGGATCGCGGG
>Ga0153954_1000275_pt1 | contig 44554 bp, 46 predicted proteins | sample TSFL038MetaG_FD_102277 | JGI IMG/M metagenome (GOLD analysis project Ga0153954, IMG submission 102277) | Attine ant fungus gardens microbial communities from Florida, USA - TSFL038 MetaG | ecosystem: Host-associated > Fungi > Mycelium > Unclassified | place: USA: Florida, Wekiwa Springs State...
GGCGGCGATCGACAGGGTTTCTTCTTCCGAGATCTTGCCGTCCTTGTCCTCGTCGATCGGCGGAATCTCGATTTCGCTCGACATCGGATCGAAGCGCCATTCGAGCTCGAGGGCGGTGAATTTACCGTCGGTCACGATCGGACGCACATGCTGGGAGATCCAGATGTGCGGATGCGCTGCTGCGACGGCGGGCACGCCCAGTAGCGCCAGCAGGACGACGATTGAAGATTTCACGCGGCGGGTACCTGCCTTGGCTTGCCATCCTCGTCGATGGCCACGAACACGAAGGTGCCATGCGTAACCTGGATGGGAGTGGGGTCGAGGCGGCGCTGCACAATGGTTTCGAGAGCGATGGTGATCGAGCTTCGGCCGATTTTTGTCACCTCACCGTAGATCGAGACCAGGTCGCCCACCTTGATGGGCTGGACGAAAGTCATGGCGGTGATGGCGACCGTCGCTACGCGGCCTTTGGCCACCCGGGCCGCCATGGTACCGCCCGCGACGTCCATCTGTGACAGCACCCAGCCACCGAAAATGTCACCGTTGTTGTTCATATCGGCCGGCTGAGGAACCGTCCGTACGATCGGGTCACGCTTGTTGTCGGACATCCTTCCACCGCCGGATATTGTTGATTTCGCGCGATTTTACTACCATATCGATGACAACGCGGTCATCGGCGAACCCCTCGCGCGGCTGCAAAACGACAAGACGAAACATGGCCCAGAAAAGCGGCAAGAACGACGACCTGTTCGAGCGGTCCGGCGGCAAACGCGGCGCAGCGACCAAGGATAATTCCTACACCGCGCGGGATATCGAGGTGCTGGAGGGGTTGGAGCCTGTCCGCAAGCGCCCCGGCATGTATATCGGCGGCACCGATGAACGCGCCATGCATCATCTCGTGGCCGAAGTGCTGGACAACGCGATGGACGAAGCCGTCGCCGGCCATGCCGATACCATCCATCTCGAGCTGCAGGCCGGAAACACAGTCATCATCCGCGACAATGGCCGCGGCATGCCGGTCGATCCCCACCCGAAGTTCAAGAACAAGTCGGCGCTGGAAGTCATCCTCACCACGCTCCACTCCGGCGGCAAGTTCAACAGCAAGGTTTATGCGACCTCGGGCGGCCTGCACGGTGTCGGCGCTTCGGTGGTGAATGCGCTGTCCGACGAACTGACCGTCGAGGTGGCGCGCGACAGGCAGTCCTGGGTGCAGACCTTTTCGCGCGGCAAGCCTACCTCGAAGCTCAAATCAGCCGGCCCTGCTCCCAACCGGCGCGGCACAACGGTCAGCTTCCATCCCGATCCCGAGATCTTCGGCAAGATCCAGTTCCAGCCTGAGCGCCTTTACCGCATGGCGCGCTCCAAGTCGTACTTGTTCCGCGGCGTCGAAATTCGCTGGAAATGTGATCCCAAGCTCCTGCCCAAGGACAGCAAGGTATCGGCCGAGGAAACGTTCCACTTCGAGGGTGGCCTCAAGGACTATGTGATGTCCGAGATCGGCGACCGGCCGACCGTCGTGCCGCAGCCTTTTGCCGGGCAGGCGAAGAGCGAGAGCAACGGCTCGGCCGGCGGCAAGGTCGAATGGGCGGTGTGGTGGCCGAACGACGAGGAAGGCTTCGTCCGCTCCTACTGCAACACCGTGCCGACGGCCGAAGGCGGCACACACGAGTCGGGTTTCCGCAGCGCCCTGGTGCGCGGCCTCAAGCGCTATGCCGAGCTCACGGGCAATCGCAAGGGCGGCATCATCACGGCCGACGACGTGATCGACGGCACGGCGGCGCTCGTCTCGGTCTTCATCGAGCAGCCGCAGTTCCAGGGCCAGACCAAGGAAAAGCTGGTCAGCGTCGAGGCGAGCAAGCTGGTCGAGACGATCGTCGGCGACAATTTCGAGCACTGGCTGACCGGTGACAAGGAAGCCGGCAACGTCCTGCTCGAGCACGTGATCGGCAAGGCGGAGGAACGGCTACGCCGCCGCCAAGATCGCGAGCAGCAGCGCAAGACGGCGACGCGCAAGCTCCGCTTGCCCGGCAAGCTCGCCGACTGCTCGAGCTCCTCGTCGAACGGCACGGAGATCTTCCTGGTCGAGGGCGATTCAGCCGGCGGTTCGGCCAAGGCCGCACGCAACCGCGAGACCCAGGCGATCCTGCCGTTGCGCGGCAAGATCCTGAACGTGGCCAGCGCCTCGGCCGACAAGCTGCGCGAGAACCAGGAAGTGCAGGACCTGATCCAGGCCCTGGGCTGCGGGACAGGCACCAACTACAACGAGGAGCGCCTGCGTTACGAGCGCGTCATCATCATGACCGACGCCGACGTCGACGGTGCTCACATCGCCTCGCTGCTGATGACCTTTTTCTATCGCGAGATGCCGAAGCTGATCGAGAACGGCCATCTCTTCCTCGCCCAGCCGCCACTCTATCGGCTCAGCAAGGGCGGAAAGACCGAATATGCGCTCGACGACGCGCAGAAGGACGAGCTGCTGCGCACGGCCTTCAATGGCGCGGGCAAGGTCGAGGTCAGCCGCTTCAAGGGCCTGGGTGAGATGCAGTCGGTGCACCTGCGCGAGACGACGATGGACCCCAGCAAGCGTGTCCTGCTGAAGGTCAACGTGCCGACGCTCGAGAATGCAGTCGAAGGCACCGACGGCCGCCGCGAGGAGATGCGCACCCGCACGCTGGTCGAGGACCTGATGGGTCGCAAGCCCGAGAAGCGCTACGCCTTCATCCAGGAAAACGCGAAATTCGCCCGCGATCTCGACGTCTGAACCCGCTTACGCCATCCTGACGATGACCGCGCGACATTGTGACGTGATGGGATCGGCCCGTGAGCCTATTGTCGTGACCCAGAGGGCACTTGGAGGAACGTCCGATGCGCTTCATCAGCAAGATCGCCTTGGCGGCAATCGGCGCAGTTAGCGCAGGTGCGCTGGCCGCTCACGCCGCAACCCTGGGCGGCAACCAGATTGCGATCCAGTACGACTATCGCGAGTTCTTCGCGGTCACGGACAACAAGACTTTCCGGGTCGAGTTGCTCGGCGATCCCTATCCCGGCATGGCGATGGACGACGTTGCGCGTCGACTGCTACCGGTGATGCAAGCCAACAAGCCGCCGCCGAACCTCACCTTCACCTACGATAAGCCGGCCGAACCGCAGCATCCGGACTATCGGCTGATGCTGGTCTTCAATCCGGCGAACGATCTTGGATCGGGGCCCGTCTGCAATGGCGTCAAGCGGTTCAAACCCGCTACCCCCGGCCGTGTCTACGTGTTCGCCGTCTATTGCCGTAACGATTTGGCTTTGTCCGAGGTCACCGGCTGGACCGATTCAGTGGCGCCGGACGATGCCGGCATGGGCGACCTGATGAAGGACCTCTTCAACGTCGTATTCGATCGCTCGCCTTATAGTCAGCGCCAGCACGGCCACGGCTCGCATCCGTGAGCGCCTAACGCTCCCCGTAAGCGCTCCACAGGCCAACTCTGCTAACCAGACCGCATGGCTGTCTGGTACGCATTCGCTGATCTTTTTCTGTCCCGTCTCGATGCCGAGACGGCGCATGGACTCGCCCTCATCGGACTGAAGAGTGGCCTCGTGCCGGCCGATCGCAAGCCCGATCCGCCGTCGCTCGGCGTCGAGGTCTGGGGACGTCGCCTGCCCAACCCGATCGGCCTCGCCGCCGGGTTCGACAAGAATGCCGAAGCACCCGATGCCCTGCTCAATCTCGGTTTCGGCCTGGTCGAGATCGGCAGCGTCACGCCCAAACCACAGCCCGGCAATCCGCGACCGCGCCTCTTTCGCTTGCCTGAGGATCGCGGCGTCATCAACCGCATGGGCTTTCCCGGCCATGGCCAGGACGCCGTTCTCCCGAGGCTGCGACGCCGCACGCGCCGCGGCTTCGTCGGCGTCAATGTCGGCGCCAACAAGGACAGTGCCGACCGCACCGCCGACTACGTCACCGGCTGCGCGGCTTTCGCGCCGCTCGCCGACTATCTCGTCTGCAACGTCTCTTCGCCCAATACGCCCGGCCTGCGCAATCTTCAGGGCCGCACGCAACTCGCCGATCTCCTGAAGCGCGTGCAGGACGCCATCGCGTCGCACCCCGTGCCCTTGCTGATCAAGATCGCGCCCGATGCCACCGACGACGATCTCGACGACATCGTCGCCGTCTGCCGCGACCTCAAGATGGATGGCATCATCGTCGGCAACACGACGCTCTCGCGTCCCGCCTCGCTGAATTCTCCGCGCCGCGAGGAGGCAGGCGGTCTTTCCGGCACGCCGCTGATGGCGCTGTCCACCGAGGTCCTGCGCAAGACGGCGCAACGTGTCGAGAAACAGTTCCCGCTGGTCGGCTGCGGCGGCATCGGATCGGGCGCGGACGCCTATGCCAAGATCCGTGCCGGCGCGACCCTGGTGCAGTTCTATTCGATGCTTGTCTACGGTGGGCCGCCGCTCGTACGTCGCATCAAGAATGAGCTGGCGGCGCTGCTCGCCCGGGACGGCTTTTCGTCCGTCGCTCAAGCCGTCGGCGCCGACGTCTAGTCGTCGAGATACTGTCCCGCCTCGAACTTCACGTAGGCGTCCTCCTCGTCGTAGGCAACGCCGATCGGATCCATCCCGGCTGCCACGGCTTCGATCTGCTTGGTGAGCAGATGACGCAGCATGGCGATGCCCTGATCGGACGACATCAGATGCTCTTCCGAATGGAAAGTGATCGGCCCCTGCCCGACCTGGGCCTCGACATCGCCCGGGAACTTCTGGTGCTCGTCTTCGCTCAGCTCGGCCCAGCTCTTGCCGTTGTAGCGTGACTTGAACCTGGTGAGCTCGCCCTTCTCCTTCACACGACCAGCGACGTAGATGCGGTAGTGCGTATCGTCGATCGGCACGGTCCAGCCGATCGACTCGACCATGCCGTACTGCGCCACCCTCGGATTAGGCACGACGCGCAACGTCGGCACGACGGCCTCGGTCACGCGGCGAAAGCTCTTGCCGTCGGGCCCGGGACGGATCGAGGTCGCCGTCACGCCGTGCGGGCCGTATTCGAATTTCACCTTGGGGAACGCCGCCATCTGCTCGACGAACTGCGGACCGCTGAACGAGCCGTGCAGGATCGGCACATGATACGGATCGACGACATTCTCGAAATGCTGCAGCCAGTTGCAGGGCGCGATCACGATTCCGCCCGAGCCGATGCTGGAATCGTCGGCCTCGACGAATTCGCCCGTACCCATCACCTCGAGGCACTCGTAGCGCGGCAGCACCGGCTTTTTCTCCGGCGGCCCGAGATAAGCGAAGACGAGGCCATAGCGATCTTCTGCCGGATACCAGGGCTGGCGCACCCTCTGACATTGCGGGCCGCTCGGGTTGGGTTCGGCCGGCATTTCGAGGCACTGGCCTTCGACGTCGAACAGCCAGCCGTGATAGCAGCAGCGGATGCCGCGCTCCTCGACCTTGCCGTAGTAGAGCGTCGTGCCGCGGTGGCAGCAGCGGGGATAGACGAGACCGGGCCGTCCCTGCCCGTCGCGGAATAGGATCAGCTCCTCGCCCAGGATTTTCACAGGCCGTGGCGTGTCACCGGCATCGCTACTCAAACCGACCGGATGCCAGTAGCGGCGCAGCAGCTCGCCCATCGGCGTGCCGCGTCCGACTTCAGTAAGCCTTGCATTGTAGGTCGGCGGTTTCAGCGTATAGGCGGTCGTCATCATTCCACCCTGGCACCGGATTGTTTGATCAGCTCGGCCCAGATCGGCGTCTCTCGAGCCAGCACTGCGGCGAGCTCATCGGGCGTCGAGCCGACGGGCGTTTGGCCCTGGGCGATCATCTTGTCGGCGACGGATGGCTCAGCAATGGCAAGTTTGATCGCGCTCTGCAGGACATCGATCGTCTCGCAGGGCGTGCCGGCCGGTGCATAGGCGCCAACGAACAGGCTGAGATTGAAGCCCAGCACATTCTGCTCGCTGAAGGTGCTGAGCTCCGGCATCGACGCCGAACGCCGTGCGCCGGCCGCCGCAATCGCCTTCACTTTACCGGTGGAGATCTGCACCTTGGCACTGACGGGACTCGCCCAAGTGAGATCGAGCGTGCCGTTGGCGACGTCCTGCAGCGCCTGCACATCACCGCGATATGGCACATGGCTGTAGCTGCCGCCCAACGCGTGTTGCAGCATCAGCCCGTAGAGATGGCCCGAGGAGCCGATGCCCCAGCTTCCGTAGGTTGCAGGGCGGCCGAGCGCCTTTACCCAAGTGCCCATGCCCCTGAGATCGCTGAATGGCACGTCGCCCTTGGCTGCGATCAGGATCGTACCCAGCGAGACCAGCGACACCGGCACGAGGTCCTTTGCCGGATCGAAGGGCAGCTTGGCGTAGAGCGACGGATTGTTGGTGTGGGTGGAGTTGGTCGTGATCAGGAACGTGTAGCCGTCGGGGGGCGCCTTGGCGACTATGTCCGAACCGAGGATGGTGTTCGCGCCCGGCCTGGGATCGACCAGGATCTGCTGGCCGAGCCGCCCCGTCAGCGAATCGCCGAGGACGCGGACCAGCGCGTCGATCGCGCCGCCCGGTGCGAACGGTACGACAATGCGGATCGGCTTGGCCGGCCACGTCACCTCGGCGCGCGCCACGAACGGCGCGGCCACAGCGGCTGCCAGGCCAAGGGCACTTCTGCGCCTCGAGACAGGCATCTTGTTCCTCCCCGACGCAACCTAGCATCAGGCGCTCGTGGTGGGCAGCCGGTCGGCCTTTCGAAGCCCGGGAAAGAGAACGGCCCAGAGGGCCACGATGGCGAGCGTTCCCAAACCACCCACGACGGCGGCCGGCACGGTGCCAATCAGGGCCGCGACCACGCCCGATTCGAACTCGCCGAGTTGGCCCGAAGCCCCGATGAACAGCCAGTTCACCGCACTCACCCGTCCGCGCATGGCGTCGGGCGTGGTGAGCTGGACCAGCGTCTGGCGGATCACGACGCTCACCATATCGAAGCCGCCGGCGACGGCCAGGGCAGCAAAGGACAGCCAGAAATCCTTCGATATGGCGAAGACAAGGGTCGACGCGCCGAACGCCGCGACGCAGCCCAGCATGACCGGCCCGGCATTGCGGTGGACCGGCCGGTGCGCCAGCAGAAGCCCGATCAACGCGGCACCCACGCCGGGTGCGCAACGCAACCAGCCCAGACCGACCGGGCCGACATGGAGGATGTCGCTGGCGTAGATCGGCAGCAGCGCAGTCACGCCACCCAACAGAACCGCGAACAGATCGAGTGAGATCAGGCCGAGCAGCAGCTTGTTCGAGCGGATGTAGCGGAAACCCGCCAGGATGCTCTTGTCGGCCTCCTCCTCCCTGGCACGCTCGGCGTGGCTATGTGCCAGATGACGCACCTGAAGGAGCGCCACGAGGTAGACCGCCGCCGCGGCGGCGAACATGCCCGGCCCACTCACGGCATAGAGCGCGCCGCCAATGGCGGGCCCGGCAATGGAAACGATCTGGAAGGTCGAAGAGACGATGGCCACGGCGCGGGGGAAGTCCTTGGCCTCTACCGTATGTGGGAGCGACGCCGAGATGGCCGGTCCAAAGAAGGCATGCGCCGCCCCGCTCACGATCAGCAGCAGATAGGCAGGCGCGATCGTGCCGGGTTCGGTCGCCGACCAGACGGCAAACGAGCCGAGACACAAGGCCTGCACGAACAGTACGACCCCGAGGATGCGCCGTCGGTCGAAGCGGTCGGCCGCATGCCCCGCGAACAGCAGCAGGCAGATATCGGGCAGGAACTGCGCCAGCCCGATATAGGCGAGGCTCATCGGATCGCGCGTGGCCACGTAGACGTACCAGCCGATCGCGACATTCATCATCTGAGTGCCGAGTTCGTCGGCGGCCCGCATGATCATGACGGCGCGAAGTGCGGGCCGGCCGGCAAGCCAGCGCCAGAGAGGTTGGGTGGTACTCACAGTTCCAGGCGGCGGACTTTACTGGCCTGCATCGCGGAAAACAGCACCGCAGACGCCTCCATTTCGATTCCCTAAACTGCCGGCGGGGAGGAGCCGTGCCGCTCTGGATAACGATCACCGTCGCTGCCGCGCTGTTTCAGAACATCCGCACGACGATGCAGCAGAAGATCCGCCATGTGCTGAGCGTCGATGGCGCCAATTTCATTCGGTATCTCTACGGCGCGCCGCTCGCGCTTGGAATGCTCGCTTTTCTCGTTTGGGGCACCGGCCGGGAAATGCCGCCGTTGTCAGTGTCATTCCTGGGACTGGTGACGATCGCAGGCCTCGGCCAGATCATCGCGACATCGCTGATGATCCATGCCTTCACCTTGCGCAACTATGCAGTCGGCACGGTCTACTCCAAGACCGAGACCCTGTTCGTGGCGCTGTTTGCGACCTTCGTCGCTTCAGAACCTCTGACCTTCGGTTCCTGGGCTGGCATCGTCGTGTGCCTGTTCGGCGTGGCGGTCCTGACGGTGCGCGGATCGTTGGCCAATATCACCCATGTCCTCTCGGAATTCCGCCACAAGGGTGCGCTTTACGGCATCCTCTCGGGCGTCTTCTTCGCGATAGCCGCGGGTACGATCCGCGAGGCGTCGAAGCATCTGCCCGAAGGCGACTTCATGATCCGGGGCATCACCACGCTTGCCTCGATGAACACCATCCAGATCGTGCTGATGCTGGCCTATCTCAGCTACAGCGACCGCTCCCAGTTCGGCAAGATCTGGGTCAACTGGCGTTCCTCGATCTGGGTTGGCATCTTCAGCGTGCTCGGCTCGGCCGGCTGGGCGCTCGCCATGACCCTGGAGAATGCCGCGCTGGTGCGCGCGGTCGGCCAGATCGAACTCGTGTTTACGTTCATTGCGTCCCATGTCGTCCTGAAGGAGCGGCCGTCCACCGGTGAGTGGGTCGGCAGCCTGCTGGTCGTGGGAGGCGTCGTCTTGATCCTGCTCGAACGGTGACCCCATGAGTGAATCCTTACCCCGTCCTCTGACCGGCGTACGCGTCCTCGATTTCTCGACCACCATTGCCGGCCCGCACTGCGCGCGTCTGCTGGCCGACATGGGCGCCGACGTGATCAAGATCGAATCGCCCGACGGTGATCTGATGCGCAGCCGTCCGGTGATGCGCGGCAATGCCTCGACCATGTTCGGCCAGCTCAACGCCGGCAAACGCTCGATCGTGCTCGACCTCAAGAAGCCCGAAGCGGTCGCAGCCGTCAAAAAGCTGGTGAAGGTGGTCGACATCGTTCTGGAGAACTATCGGCCCGGCGTCATGAAGCGACTTGGTCTCGATTATCCCGAGCTCGCCAAGATCAATCCCAAGATCATCTACGGCGCCATCTCCGGTTATGGCCAGACCGGGCCGGGCGCGGGTCGACCGGCCTACGCGCCGGTCATCCATGCGTCGACGGGCTTCGACCAGGCGCATCTCTACTACCAGCAGGGTCGCGAGCGTCCGGACAATTGCGGCATCTTCGTCGCCGACTATGCGTCGGGCGCCTACGCGCTGGGCGGAATCCTCGCGGCGCTGCATCAGCGCCATGTCACCGGAAAAGGTCAGATGGTCGATGTCTCGATGTTCGAAGCGTTGGTCGGCATGCTGCTGGGCGAAGTGAATCGCGCGCAATTCGATATCGAGATGCCGTCGCGGCCGATGTACGGGCCGGTCGAAGCCAAGGATGGCTACGTCATGCTGGCGACAGCCAGCGAAAAGACCTTCCAGGATATGGCGACCGCCGCCGGCCATCGCGAATGGCTGACCGATCCGCGCTTCGAGAAGTATCAGGACCGGCGCATGAACTGGGACCAGTTCGTCGACGAGTTCGAGAAATGGTCCAAGACGCTCACCGTCAAGGAATGCGTGGAGGCGCTCGACAAGCAGGGCGTGCCCTGCTCGCCCTATCTCACCGTCACCGAGGCGTTGCAGGACCCGCAGGTTGCTCATCGCGGCTCGATGTGCGAGCTGGAGGATAGCGCCGGAAAATATCTGTCGCCGGCGCCGCCCTTTCGCTTCTCCGGATCGCCGCTGCAAAGCGGGCCGCACGTTGCCGATCTTGGTCAGCACACGATGGAGGTCCTGGAGCAAGCCGGCCTCAGCGTCGAAGAGATCAAGGCGTTGGTCAAATGATCGATCCGCGCACGCCCATCCTGGTCGGCTGTGGCCAGATCACCGATACGACGAGCGAGCCGTCGAGCAAGCGCTCGCGGGTTGCTTTCTGCGCCGAGGCGGCGACTCTGGCGCTGGAAGACGCGCAGGCCAGGATCGGCAGCCACATGCTGGGGCACGAGATCGACACGATCGCGGTGATGGAGTTCTTCTCCGACATCAGCCCACGCTTCGCCTCGCCCTTCGGCCGCTCGACCAATCCGCCCAAGAGTGTGGCGCGCCGGCTGCACGCCCACGCCCGGCGGCTCTACTACAGCCACTCTGGCGGCAACATGCCCCAGTATCTCGTCAACAAGTTCGCCGAGCAGATCGCCAACGGCGAAATCAAGCTCGCGCTGATCTGCGGTGCCGAGCTGCTGCGCAGCACGCAGAATGCCCGCAAGGCTGGGCTCAGGATCGACTGGAACGAGGATCCGGGCGAGCAGCCGACGCGCATCGGCGACAATCGTTTCGGTTACTCTGACGAGGAAGCGCGGCATGAGCTGCGGGCGGCGATCCATTTCTATCCGCTGCTGGAGAACGCGATCCGTGGTGGCCTGAAGCGCAACGTGCCCGACCACATGCAGGCGATGGGGCGGCTCTTCCATCGTTTGGCCGCCGTCGCCAATGACAATCCGCTCGCAACGCGCCGCGCCGGCTATAGCGTCGAACGACTGGCGACGATCTCCGACGACAATCGCTGGATCTGCTTTCCCTATCCACGCCTGATGAACGCCAACGCGATCATCGATCAAGCGGCCGCCGTCGTGATGACATCGGTCGAGAAGGCCCGCGAATGGGGTATCCCCCAGGAGCGCTGGGTGTTCCTGCACGGCTGCGCCGACGGCACGGACACCTGGGTCGTCTCGGAGCGCGACAAGCTTGATGCCTCGCCCGCCATCAAGGGCTGCGCGGAGCTGGCACTCGACATGGCGGGCAAGACGGTCGCCGACGTGGCCGCGTTCGATCTCTACAGCTGCTTTCCGTCGGCGGTCGAGGTGGCGATGAAGGAGATCGGGTTGGCGGAGAACGATCCGCGGCCGATCAGCGTGACCGGCGGGCTGCCTTTCTTCGGCGGGCCAGGGAACAACTACGTCACGCACTCGATCGCCGAGATGATGAACGTCGTGCGCGCCAAGCCGGGTTCCTTCGGCATGGTGACGGCGAACGGCATGTATCTCACCAAGCACTCGGCCGGCCTCTATTCGGCCGAGCCAACCGAAGGACCATGGCGGCGCCAGGATCCCGCGAAACTGCAGTCCGAGCTCGATGCGCTGCCTAGGCGGAAGGTGAACACGACGCCCAAGGGTGCCGGCACGATCGAGACTTATTGCGTGGCCTACGGTAAGGAGGCGCCGGAGAAAGGCTACATCCTCGGCCGACTGGACGAATCCGGCGACCGGTTTGTCGCCCAGGCGCCGAACGATCCGGCCTTGCTCGCCGATATGCTGACGAAGGAACAGCTTGGGCGTAAAGTGACTGTCGACGAACAGGACGGCAGGAACATTTTCCGTCCGATCTAGGAATCCAGGGAAACGCCATGGCCAACATGCTGAACGCCGCCCAGACGGCCGAGTTCAACGAGAAGGGTTTCACCTACGCGCGCGGTCTGTTCGCCCCCGACGAGGTGAAGCTCCTGACCGACGCCATGGAGCAGGATCCGGCCGTGCGCGGCTCGATCCTCGATCGGCGCGATGGCGAAGGCCGCTCGACCCGCATCGCCCTCTGGAACCGTGCCGGCGATTCAGTCTACGGCCTGGCCGCCCGTAGCGCCCGCATGGTCGACAGCTCGGCGCATCTGCTGGGCGGCGACGTCTATCACTATCAGTCCAAGCTCACGGCCAAGGAGCCGGAGGTCGGTGGCGCCTGGGAATGGCACCAGGATTACGGTTACTGGTACTACAATGGCTGCATCCGGCCCGACCTGCTCTCGGTCATGATCGCGTTGGACAAGACCAACAGGGAAAACGGCTGCCTGCAGATCGCCACCGGATCGCACCGTTTGGGCCGCATCGACCACACGCCGCTGTCGCCAACGCAGAACGAGGTCGATCCCAAGCGCATGCCGTACATCCTCGAGCGCTGCCCGATCGAATATTGCGAGCTCGAGCCTGGCGATGCGTTGATCTTCCATTGCAACGCGATCCACCGTTCCGACGCTAACCGCTCGGCGCGCCGCCGCTGGACCTTGCTGATCTGCTACAATCGCGTCGACAACGACACGGTCATCAAGACCGACGATCGCTACTTCGTACCACTCGACAAGGTCGACGACGACGCCATCCGCCATGCCGGTTTGCGCTTCGCCCGCGGAGACAACGAGGAGCACTTCACCTCGCGGCCGTACGTTCCCGATCTGCGCAAGGCCTCGTAAACGCCGCGCCACCGATTGATCACACCCGCAGCGTGGATTGCCACACGCTGCCGGTGGACTTCGAACCCATGTCGATGCCAAAGGTGCGAGCGCCCAGACAGGACATGGGAGATCAACGATGCTGGCGAACTTCAAGGACCGGCTACGCCAATACAAGACACGCCTTCCTCATCGCGTCACGGCGCCGTCGTGGCACGACTCCTGTCGATTGCTCGACCGGTATGGTTTCCGGCCCGCCATGGTGTTCGACATCGGCGTGGCCTACGGGACGTTCGAGCTGTATCGCGAATTTCCCGACGCCTTCTATCACCTGATCGATCCGACCTACGAATCGCTGCGCCATATGCGCTCGCTGCAGCGGCAGTTGCGATGCCAGATCCATCAGGTGGCGTTGGGCGATCGCGATGGTGAGGTGGATATCGAGATCCGGCCCGACATCCAGGCGGCCACCCTGTTCGACGACACGACCGAGCGCGAAGTGCTGCGGCACGACCGTGTGCCGATGCGGCGCTTCGACCGGCTGATCGACGACATCGCCCGCCCCTCCCTCTGCAAGATCGACGTGCAGGGCGCCGAGCTGATGGTCCTCGAAGGCATGACGGGTTCTCTCGACGACCTGGACGCCATCATCGTCGAGACCAGCACGCTTGCGAGCCTCAAGGGCGGGCCGGAAGTGCACGACATCGTTCACTTCATGCACGAGCACGGCTTCGTGGTCGCGGACATCGTCGGCATGGTGCGCCGGCCGCTCGATGGGGCCACGGCGCAGCTCGATCTTCTGTTCCTGCCGAGAGGCTCGCCGATGAGGCTGGAACGACGCTGGTGCTGATTCAGCGTTCGCTCTTGACGTCCTTGGCCGTCACCGCGTCGGGATAGTGGTTGCCGAAATGCGTGCGGATGTAGTTGACCACGGCCGCCACCTGATCGTCGGTCATCAGGCGCTTGAACGGCGGCATCGCCTTTTGGCCGTTCAGGACAGTTGAGATCACATAACCGCCGGCCTTCAGGTTCTCGTTCGTGGCCAACGCCGGATAGCGCCCCGCGCCCGTAGCGCCCTCGCCTTTGCTCATGTGGCAGGCCTGGCAGATATTGACGTAGATCGCCTCGCCCGATTGCTCGGAGATGCGATAGCCCGGGCTTATTGTCGACCCGGGTGAGTCGGCAAAGGATGCGCCTGCCACGCCGAGCAGGAGCGTTGCGCCGAGAAGAATGCTCGCTCTCATCCCTGAAGCACGCGCTTGTGCAATCGGCCGATCGCATCGAGCGACGACAGAATCGCGCCCTCCTGCCAGGCCGGGATGTAGGACGCGTGCTCGCCGGCCAGGACGATGCGTCCGTCGATCTGGCAGAGATTGTCGTAGTGCTGCTTGCGTGCCTCGTCGGACCAGTCGCCGGCGCAGCCGAGGGTGAAGGGCGAGCGATGCCAGGCGACGGCGATGCCGTTCTCGAACTCTGTCTTATATTGTGGGTGGATCTGCGCGCCGTATTCGACGGCGCGGCGCACGCGCTCCTGCGGCGACATGGCGGTGAACTCGAACGAATTTGCGCCGTTCCAAGTATAGCAGCCCAGCAACACTCCTTTGCCGGTGGTGTTGTAGTCCGTGTTGGGATAGCCGATCTGACGGATCGGCAGGTCGGTATAGCTGACACCACCGAAGATCAGCTCGTCTTCCTCCCAGAAGCGGCGCTTGAACTGCAGGCCGACCTTGACCGAGGACGCGTACGGCACGGCGGCGATCGCAGCCTTCATCGGTGCGCTCACGGCGATGTCGATCTGGCTCAGGATGCTGAGCGGGATGGTGCAGACGCACCAGTCGGCGCTCGCCTTCAGAGTCGCACCGGGTTGCTTGGTTTCCTCGTAAAGAACCGTCACGCCCTTCTCGTTCTGCTCGATCTTCGTCACCTTCGCGTTGTAGGTGATGAGATCGCCGACCTTCTTTGCGAAAGCCTCGCCGATCCGGCCCATGCCGCCCACCGGTTGGAACATGGTCGTCTGGAATTCATAGAGCGCGAACGAAGTGAGGCCCACCCATAGCCTCGACTTCAGGATCTCGCTGAGCCCAATCACCTCGCCCGGCTCGGGTTCGGCGCCAAGCCCGCCGCCGGGATCCTTGGCATAGCCGCGGAACTCCGCGCTGCGCTCGCCGGCCTTGTAGGCGTAGTTCTTGTCGAGAGCCCCCCAGGAGCGCAGCGCCGCCAGCAGGATTTCTCGATCTTCCTGTGTCACCTGCTCGTCGAGCGCGCCCTTGTTCACGGCTTTCGCCAGAAGCTCCGACGTATGGCCCTGGAAGTCGGTCTTCACTTCACGCACACGACGCGGCTTGCCGCCGAAGGCTTTGGACGAATGCAGGAAGGCATTGTGGTTGAGCTGCTGGAACGGCTCCAGCACCACGCCGAGCCGCTTGCAGTAATCGAGCAGGCCGTTGTGGTGATACGGAATGCGCCATGGGCCGGGATTGAGATAGAGCCCCGGCGCGAACTCGCACTTCTGCGTCGCGCCGCCCAGCTCGGTGTAGGTATCGCCACCGCGCAGCGACCAATTTCGGCCGCCCGCGCGGGCATTGAACTCCAGCACCTTCACCTTGTAGCCAGCCTGGCGCAGCTCGAGCGCCGCCGTCATGCCGGCGAGCCCAGCCCCCAGAATCAGGACCGATGCCCCCTTGGGATCGCCCTCGAGCTTGATCGGCCCCTTGTAAGCGGACTGCGCGGCATATCCGAGGCCGGTCATCGCCTGGTACATCGCGGCGCTGCCCGCGGTCAGGCCGATCAGCTTCAGAAGGTCGCGCCGGGTCGTGCCCGGCTCGGGAAGCTCCGGATCCATGGCCCTCCTAGGCGCCGAGCCGCTCCAAGGCCGTGCTGAGTCGTGCGCGCGTCTGTTCGGCCTGGGCGCGCCGATCACGCTGCTCCTCGACGATCTCCTCCGGCGCGCGCGCCATGAACTGCGCGTTGCCAAGCTTGGCGTCGATCTTGCCGACCTCGTCGCCAAGCTTCTTGATTTCCTTCTGCAGCCGCGTGCTCTCGGCCTTGAGGTCGATCACCTCGCCCACCGGAAGCACATAGGTTGCCTCGCCCACCACGATCTGAAGCGACGCCTTGGGCGCGGCCGCCGCGGCCTCAATACCTTCGACACGCGCCAGACGCTCGATCGCGGCACGATGCGTCCCGATCCGCTTGCCGGTCACGGCGTCACCGCCCACGACCAATAGCTTGAGCTTGGCGGCCGCCGGCACGTTCAGCTCGGAGCGCGCTGAGCGGATGTCGGAGATGAGCTTCACCAGCCAGCCGATCTCGGCATCTGCTTCCGCATGAGACGCCGGCGGCTCCGGCCAGGCCTGCCCGATCAGCGCACCATGCTGCGCGCGGTGACCGGTCTTGTCCCAGATCTCCTCGGTAATGAACGGCATCACCGGATGGAGGAGCTTTGCGGTCTCGCGCAGCACGTAGGCCGTCACGGCCCGCGTCTCGTCCTTCTCCACGCCGTCGGCGCCCTGCAGGGTCGGCTTGCTGAGCTCGACGTACCAGTCGCAGACGATACCCCAGATGAATTCGTAGAGCGCGGTCGCCGCATCGTTGAGGCGATAGTCATCCAGGGCATGGTCGATGGCGGTATTGGCGCGCGCGAGCTCGCCCAGCACCCACTTGTTGACCGTAAGGGTCACCTTCGCCGGATCGAAGTCCTTGGGCAGCGCGGCGCCGTTCATCTCGGCGAAGCGCGTGGCGTTCCAGAACTTGGTTGCGAAGTTGCGCGAGCTCTCGACCCTGCCCGGCGACAGCCTGAGGCGGCCGGCGTTCGAGGCGGCCATCGACGTCATGGTGAAGCGCAGTGCATCGGCGCCGTACTCGTCGATCAGCTCCAGCGGGTCGACGATATTGCCCTTGGACTTGGACATCTTCTGTCCCTTCTCGTCCGTCACCAGCCCATGCAGGTAGACGGTACGGAACGGGACATCGCCCATGAAGTGCATGCTCATCATCATCATGCGGGCGACCCAGAAGAACAGGATGTCCCAGCCGGTGACGAGCGTGTTGGTCGGATAGTATTTCTGGAGCGCCGCCGTCTCCTCGGGCCAGCCGAGCGTCGAGAACGGCCAGAGCGCGGAGCTGAACCAGGTATCGAGCACGTCCGGATCGCGCTCTAGCAGCACATCCTTGCCGTAGTGCGCGCGGGCCTCGGCCTTCGCCTCGCCCTCGGATAAGGCCACAAACACCTTCTTGTCCGGGCCATACCAGGCTGGGATCTGGTGCCCCCACCAGAGCTGGCGCGACACGCACCAGGGCTCGATGTTCTCCATCCAGCGGAAGAAGTCGTCACGGCCACGCTCGGGCACGAACTTCACGCGTCCGTCGCGGGCCGCCGCGATCGGCGCCTCGGCGAGTTTCTTCGCGTCGGCGTACCACTGCTCGGTCAGGAACGGCTCGACCGGCACGCCACCGCGGTCGCCATAGGGCACTGCGTGGGTATGCGGCTCGATCTTCTCGACCAGGGCCATCGCTTCGAGCTCGGCAACGATCTTCTTGCGCGCTTCGAAGCGATCGAGACCGCGATACTTCTCCGGCGCGTTCTCGTTGATGCGGGCGAACTTGTCGAAGATCGAAATGGCCTCAAGTTTGTGCCGCCGGCCGACCTCGAAGTCGTTGAAGTCATGAGCCGGGGTGATCTTCACGGCGCCCGAGCCCTTTTCCGGATCGGAATATTCGTCGGCCACGATCGGAATCCGGCGACCGACCAGCGGCAGGATGGCCATCTTGCCGATCAGGTGCTTCCACTTGGGATCATCAGGATGCACGGCGACGCCGGTATCGCCCAGCATCGTTTCCGGGCGTGTGGTGGCGACGGTGATGTGCTCGGCACTGCCTTCGATCGGATATTTGAAGTACCAGAGATTGCCCTTCACCTCGCGCGATTCGACCTCAAGGTCCGAGATCGCGGTCAGCATCTTGGGATCCCAGTTCACAAGGCGGTTGTCCTTGTAAATCAGGCCGGCCTTGTAGAGCTCGACGAACACCTTGAGCACGGCCTTCGACAGGCCTTCGTCCATGGTGAAGCGCTCGCGGCTCCAGTCGCAGGAGGCGCCGAGACGGCGAAGCTGGCTGGTGATCGTGCCGCCCGAATAGGCCTTCCACTCCCAGACCTTCTCGAGGAATTCCTCGCGCGTGAGGAGCTTGCGATTGCCCTCTGCCTTCGCACCCTCGACTGCGAGCCCGATATTCTCCTGCTCGAGGTTGCGCACCACGACCATTTGCGTCGCGATGCCCGCGTGATCGGTGCCGGGCTGCCACAGCACATCGTCGCCCTTCATGCGCCGCCAGCGGATCAGCACGTCCTGCAACGTGTTGTCGAGCGCGTGGCCCATGTGCAGGCTGCCCGTGACGTTGGGCGGCGGGATGACGATGCAATATGGCGGCTTGGCGGACTCGGGATGAGCCTTGAACGCGCCGGAGTTCTCCCACTCCGGATAGCGCCGGGCCTCGATCTCCTGGGGGTCGTAGGTCTTGTCGAGCATTGGAACCCTTATAACGAAAAACGCCACGGTGGTGGCACCGTGGCGTTGGATCTCGGAAGGTGCCTGGGGTCAGCGGCGGGTCAGCCGGATGATTTCGCGTTCAACGATGCGCTCGACGATCGGCGGCAGGTTCTTCTCCAACCACTCCTTCAGCATCGGACGCAGCATCTCCATGACCATTCCCTCGATGGTTCGCTGGTTCGGACCGACCGTCGGGCCAGGATCGACGGCGGCGGGTATCGGCACGGACTGCTCGACGGCCTGGCTCAGCCGGTCGAAGGCGGACGACGTGGCGCCGGCGACGGACGATCCCACCAGGGGCGAGGACGAAGGGCTCAAGGACGGAGTGGTGTTCATGGGCGATACGGGCTCGCTTTCGGATTTCGGGAGATCGACGGCCTCGGATGGTTCCCGCTTTGCGGATTCACCGGACGCTTCCACGGGCTTCGCGGGCTCGGCATGCCAGGCCGGTGCCGCTGCGGTGGAGACCGATGCCGGCGGATTCTTCGGCTCCTCGACGAGGTCCGTCAACAGCAGCACGTCCTCACGCTTGGCCCCTGACGGGCCGACCGTAGCCGGACGCGGCGGGACGGCCGTGTCTTCTCCATTGGGATATTCTGACGAATTGTCACCCGAGCCCGACGGGATCGATGAGTTGGACGCGTCAGCGCTGCCGACCTGAGCACGGGCCTCGTCGTCGGAGATGATCTTGCGAATAGAGGCGAGGATGTCGTCCATCGACGGGTCGCTATTCCCGCTCCTGGCATCGCTCATTTATTGCTCCCGGCCCCGGTGGTCGGACCGGTGGTGGTGGACCCGACCCCCATCATAGCAGCTCCGCTGGTGGCAGGACCGGTGGCGTTGGTGCCCGCACCCCAGGTGCCGATCCAGCGAGAGCCGACCTCCCTGTAGTACTTCTCTTCGTCGTAATATTCGACCGGCAATCCGAGGGTCCGGCCTGTCAGGCGGCCGATACCGGACAAGACGCCGTAATAGTTCACCTGCACGTCGTGGTTGGCCTGCAGCAAGCTCACCTGCGAGTTGAGCAACTCCTGCTCGGCGTTCAGGACATCCAGGGTCGTACGCGAACCCACCAGCGCTTCCTGGCGGACACCATTCAAGGCGACCTCATTGGCTCGGACCTGAGCCTGGAATGACAGGACTTGCGAGCGCGCGGCGTCGAGATTGCGCCAAAAGCGGATCACTGTCTCGGCGGCCGTGCGACGGGCGCTGTCGAGCTCGTTGCGGCGCTGGCCCACCAACTCCTTGGCCTGACGTACCGCCGACCACTCGCTGCCGTTCTGGTAGATCGGCACGGTGGCCTGCAGACGAACGCCATACTGCCAGTACGCGTCGCTTGGCACCTGAAGGTCGAATTGCTGCTGCACGAAGCCTACAAGATTGACCTGTGGCAGAAGTACGGCAATCGCGCTGTCCACGCCATAACTGGCGGCTGTGATGCGATTTTGGGCGCTGAGCGACCGAGGTGCGATATCCATGGCCAGCGTAACGCACTCTTCTTCACTGCTCGGCAGGGCGCCGACCAATGGCAGGTCGCCTATCTTGGTCGGCTGAAGGCCGATGTAGTGGACGAAGGCTGCTTCGTCGATGCGCACCTGAGCCTGTGCCTGAACCAGATCCGCTTTGGCTCCCTCCAGACGCGCTTCGGCCTGAGACACGTCGGTGATGGTGAGTTCGCCCACCCGGAAGCGCTCGCGTGTGGCGTTGAGCTGCTCGACCAGCACGCGGACATTGTTCTTGCGCGCATCTACGATGCCGATATCCCTGGCAAGATCGGCATAGGCCTGAATGCTGCTCAGCATTACCTGCTGCTCGGTGTCGGCCAGCATTGCGCGCTGCGCCTGAATATTGGCCTGCGCAGTCTTGGTGTCAGCGACCGTCTTTCCGCCGCGGAACAGCGGCTGGGTTACCGTCAGCAGGGTCGTCTTGCCGTTCAACATATAGGCGAAGCCAGCCTTGGCGATCGGATTACCGGCGTATTCGATCTTGTTGTACTCGTAGTTGAGCAAGACCTTAGGGCGCCAGTTCGACAACGCCTGTGTCAGCCCCTCATCCGTCTGCCGCAGCAGGGCTCGAGACGCCAGCAGATCGGGGTTGCTGTTGTAGGTGTTCGACAAAGCTTCGATCAGGCTCTGCGCCGAAGCATCCGACAGTGCGCCCAGCCCGACCGCGAGCGCACACGCTGACGCTGCGCAGACCTGCTTCAGAGCGGGCCGGATACGCATTGATTTACCCATCATTTCTGGCCCCGACCCTATCACCAGTGGGGCAGAAATTGATAGCCCCTACCCCTATTCATCATGGCCGGGCCGCCTTTCAAAAAGTGAAACGCGGCGGCGGCGCAAAACCGGGCAACAACGGTGTACCGGCGTCGAAGATCGGACGGCCGGTGGCGATGCCACCCTGCTTCACGACCAAGTGAGCAGCACCCATCGTGCCAGACGCACCGGCCATGACCGTGGCGAGCCGGCCGCCTTCGGCCAGCTGGTCGAAGATCGCCTGCGGAATCTGGCGAACCGCCCCTTCGATCAGGATGACGTCGTAGGGGCCGTCAGCCGGCAGACCGGCCTCGCAGGCACCGGTCACGATGCGTGCGTTGCCGATGCCCAACCCCTTGATGGTCTGTTCGGCCGAACCAGCGAGCTTGGGATCGCTTTCCACCGCCACGACGCTGCTCACCAGCCGGGCCAGCAACGCCGTTCCGTAGCCGCGGCCAGCCGCCAGGACCAAGGCCTTTTCCTCGGGCTGAGGCTGCAGGTTCTGCACCAGGCGAGCCAACACCATTGGCTCCATGAGAACGCGACCGCCGCCCAGTGGCACGTCATCGTCGGCGTAAGCGACGGCCTTCAGTTCGCCCGGCAGGAAGCTTTCACGCGGCAACTCGCCGATCACGGCCAGAAGGCGACTGTTGGTGACGCGATTGGGCCGAAGCTGGCCGTCGATCATGTTGCGCCGAGCGAGCGCATAGTCCGTCATCGCATGCCCCCGAAAAATGTCGGGCGTTTATAGGCGGCGAGCGACAAGACCGTCAAAGGCCACAACTCCTGGACTTTCCGGATCGTTGGTGGATTGCCGAATCTACCAACAGGGAGGACGAAATGTCCTAGAGCCGCCTCCGGGAAGCTGCCTTGCTGTGCGATCCGTGGCGCAGGACGGCGAAGCAGCCGATCGAACGGTTACGTCGCCCGGATCGACGTCGAAGTGTACCGTTGCAAGCCGTTTGGCTTGACCCGTCTTGGCCGGCATGCCTATAGCAGCGGCCGTTTCTGCGGGCCGGCCTGGTGGCAGAGTGGCTATGTAGCGGACTGCAAATCCGTCAATGCCGGTTCGATTCCGGCCCAGGCCTCCAGCACCGCGGCCTTGCATGGCCGGACGACCTCTGCCAAAAGAACGCCCCTTCGCAGGCCGATTACCGCCGGCCTGCAGCGAAATTCATTCCGGAGTAGCTCAGCGGTAGAGCAGGCGACTGTTAATCGCCGGGTCGCAGGTTCGAACCCTGCCTCCGGAGCCAATGTCCCTACGGCGCGCCAGGTTCAGCCGAACAAGGCGCGCCGTAGCTTTTTGGGGAGTCGCGCCATGTCGGGAAAGCCACTGTCGGCCAACGAGACCGTCGAGCTGGTCCGTCACGAGGTGGCCTACCAAGGCTATTTCCGGGTCGGCCGCTATTTCTTCCGGCATGGCCTGCATCGCGGCGGCAAGAGCGAGGTAATCAGCCGAGAAGTCTTCGAGCGCGGCCGCGCGGCGGCCGTGCTGCCATACGATCCGGTACGCGACGAGGTCATTCTTATCCGCCAGTTCCGTGCCGGCACATACGTCGCCGGTCGCCATCCCTGGACTTGGGAGGCTGTGGCCGGGATGGTCGAGGACGACGAATCAGCCGAGGCCATGGTGCGGCGCGAGGCTGTCGAGGAAGCGGGTCTCACCCTCTCGGACGTCATCCCCATCCACAGCTTCATGCTGACTCCGGGCGCTTGTTCCGAAGACTGCCACCTCTTCCTCGGCAAGGTCGACACGACGAACGCCGGCGGCGTCTTCGGGCTGGCTTCCGAGCACGAGGACATCCTCGTGAAGGTCCTTCCCTTTGCCGAGGCGCGCGCCATGCTCGATCGCGACGAGTTCGACAATGCTGTGGCCGTGGTGGCGGTGCAATGGCTCGCTCTGCATCGCGATGAGGTACGCAAGCGCTGGGGTTGAAGTCGCTATAGGCGGTTGCGCGCCAAGGGGCCGCCCGTCTACGGTCCGTCGCGGGAGCGAAGCGCAGGGTCGAAGGGCGAGCAAACCATGAATGTCCGGTCTGGATTCATCGACAGCATCGGCAACACGCCGCTGATCAAGCTGAAAGCGGCTTCCGCTGCGACCGGCTGCGACATTTACGGCAAGGCGGAGTTCCTCAATCCCGGCGGCTCGGTGAAGGACCGCGCCGCGCTCGCTATCATCGAAGATGCCGAGAAGAAGGGACAGCTCAAGCCGGGCGGCGTGATTGTCGAGGGCACAGCCGGCAATACCGGCATCGGCATCGCGCTCGTCGCCAATGCTCGCGGTTACCGCTCGGTCATCGTGATGCCCGAGACGCAGAGCCAGGAGAAGAAGGACATGCTGCGGCTCTGCGGCGCCGATCTGCGCCTCGTGCCAGCACTACCCTACTCCAATCCGGGCAACTACGTGCGCTATTCCGAGGTGCTGGCGAAGGAGATCGCGGCCCAGGAGCCGAACGGCGCGATCTGGGCCAACCAGTTCGATAACACAGCCAACCGCGATGGCCATTACCGCACGACCGGGCCCGAGATCTTCGAGCAGACCGGCGGCAAGGTTTCGGGATTCACCTGCTCCGTCGGTTCGGGTGGCACCTTGGCGGGCATCGCCATGGCCCTCAAGGAACGCAATCCCAAGATCACGATCGCGCTCAGCGATCCCATGGGATCGGCGCTCTACAGCTGGAAGACCAAAGGCGAACTCAAGTCCGAGGGCAACTCGGTGACCGAAGGCATCGGCCAGGGTCGCGTCACCAAGAACCTCGAAGGCGCGCCTATCGACACCGCCTATCAGATCACCGACGAAGAGGCCCTGCCCGTCCTGTTCGACCTGATCGAGCATGAAGGCCTGGTGCTGGGCGGCTCGACCGCAATCAATGTCGTCGGTGCGATGCGGCTGGCGAAGGAGCTTGGACGCGGCAGCACCATCGTCACTATCCTGGCCGATGGCGGCAGCCGCTATCAGTCCAAGCTCTTCAATCCGGCCTTCCTGCGCGAGAAGAAGCTGCCACTGCCACCCTGGATGAAGTGAGCCGATGAGCGCGTCGCTGGCCGCCGTTACGGCGCTCGACCAGGCAGACGCGCTGCGCGATTTCCGCGAGCGCTTCGAGTTTCCGGCGGGAATAGTCTACCTCGACGGCAATTCGCTCGGCCCTCCGCCGAAGGCCGCGTTGGACGAGTTGGAGACAGCTGCGCGCCGCGAGTGGGGCGATGGCCTGATTCGGAGCTGGAACAATGCCGGTTGGTTCAGCCTGCCCGAGACGCTGGGCGATCGCGTCGGTGCGCTGATCGGAGCGAAGCCCGGCGAAACGATCGTCACCGACACGGTCTCGGTCAACGTCTACAAGGCGCTGCACGCCGCATTGGCGTTGCGCCCAGGCCGCCATACGATCCTCGCCGAAGCCGATAGCTTTCCGACCGATCTCTACATGGCCGAGGGTGTCGCCACTTCGCGTCCCGGCACCACGTTGAAGCTCGCCCACGATGACGAGCCATTGGAATCACTGATCGACGACGACACCGCTGTCCTGCTGGTCAATCACGTCGACTACCGGACGGGCGTACTGCGCAACATGGCCGCGATCACCAAAGCGGCCCATGCCATGGGCGCGCTCGTGATCTGGGATCTTTGCCACAGCGCGGGCGCCCTGCCGATCGCGTTGAATGAGGCGAATGTCGATCTGGCCGTCGGCTGCACCTACAAATATCTCAACGGCGGACCGGGCGCGCCGGCCTTCATTTTCGCCGCCTGCCGCCATCACGAGGCGCTGGTGCAGCCGCTTTCCGGCTGGTGGACGCACGCCCAGCCTTTCGCGATGGAAAGCCGCTATCGGCCCGCGCAAGGCATCAAGCGCTTGCTGTGCGGCACCCAGCCCATCCTGTCGATGCGGGCCCTGAAAGCGGCGCTCGATTTGTTCGACGATGTCGATCTCGCGGCTGTCCGTGCCAAGAGCATTGCGATGACCGAGCTCTTCATGGAACTTGTCGATCCGCTCTGCACCGAGTTCGGCATGCGTATCATCACTCCGCGCGATCCGACCCTGCGCGGCAGCCATGTCTCGATCTGTCATCCCAACGGCTACGAGATCATTCAAGCCTTGATCTCACACGGCGTCATCGGTGATTTCCGCGCGCCCGACATCATGCGATTCGGCTTCACGCCGCTCTATCTGCGCTATCGCGATGCATTCGATGCGGCCGGCCATCTGCATGATATCCTGCGTACCGAAACTTGGAGAGAGCCGCGCTTTGCCGTTCGCTCCGTGGTGACGTGACATGAGCCGGGTCGTCGTCTGCGGCAGTCTCAACATGGATGTGCTCGTGCAAAGCGAGCGGCGACCGGCTGTCGGCGAAACATTATTGGGTGCCGAAGTCACGTTTCTGCCGGGTGGCAAAGGGCTGAACCAGGCCGTCGCCTCGGCGCGGCTCAATGTGCCAACGGCAATGTTGGGCGCCGTCGGAGACGATGCCTTCGGCGGTGCCTTGCGCGACTTCCTGGCCGGCAACGACGTCAACAGCCTGGGCGTGAACGTCGTACCTGATCGTGCAACGGGCGTCGCGTTGATCCAGGTGGCCGGCCGTGACAACGCAATCACCGTCGCTTCGGGCGCCAATCTGCAGTTCATCCAGTCGATGGTCCACGAGACGCCGCGGCCCGGGGATATATGGGTGGCGCAATTTGAGACGCCTCTCACCACGACGCAGTCGCTGTTCGCCGAAGCACGCGAGGCCGGGGCGCGGACCATCCTCAATATGGCACCCTACACGGTGCCGTCTGCGGCGCTGCTCAAACTGGTCGATGTCGCCGTGGTGAACGAAATCGAGCTTTCGCAGGCGACAGATCTACCGATCCGGTCAACGACCGGCGTGCGCAAGATCGCGACCGCTTGCCAGGCGTTGCGCGCCAAGGGCGTGCGCTCCGTGATCGCGACCCTGGGTGCCAAGGGCCTCGTCGTCGTAGGTGCCGAAGACACCAACGTCATACCCGGCCTCAAGGCCAAGGTGGTCGATACGACCGGCGCTGGCGATTGCTTCGTGGGCGCGCTGGCTGCCCGCCTGTCTCTTGGCGATTCGCTGGTCGCCGCGGCGCGCTACGCCAACGCCGCGGCTTCGTGCTCGGTCGAGAAACTAGGGGCATCTCCCTCCATGCCGACGACCGAGGAAGTTGCAGCGCGGCTGGCCAAGGCCTAAATCCTCCCCATGGTTGAAGAGCTGTTTCGTCAGGACGCTTATCTGAAAGAGGCTGAGGCCACCGTCACCGCTATCGAGGAACGGGGCGTGCGCCTCGATCGTTCGATCTTCTATCCCACCGGCGGCGGCCAACCCGGCGATACCGGCGTGCTGCGCTGGGACGGCGGCGAAGCGAAGGTCGTCGACAGCGTGAAAGCTGACGGCAATGACGTGCTCCACGTGCTGGCACCCGACTCGCCGAGACCCGCCGTCGGCGCCAAAGTCCACGCCAGTCTCGACTGGGAGCGTCGCTATCGTCACATGCGCATGCATACCGCGCTACATGTCATGTCGGCCGTCATCAAGGGCAATGTCACCGGCGGTCAGGTTGGCGCCGACAAGAGCCGGCTCGATTTCAATCTCGAAGGCGATGTGCCAACCAAGGAGTGGGTCACCGAGGAGATCAACAAGATCCTCAGCGTCGACCATCCCGTGGTGCCGCAATGGATCACCGACGACGAGCTCACCGCGCGGCCCGAGTTGGTCAAGACCATGAGCGTGCGGCCACCGGTCGGTGCGGGCAAGGTCCGCCTGCTCGCGATCGAAGGCGTCGACCTGCAGGCCTGCGGTGGAACGCACGTCGCGCGCACGGCGGAGATCGGCCGTGTCGAATGCACGAAGATCGAGAACAAGGGAAAGATGAACCGGCGCTTCATCATCGCGCTGGCCTGAGGAAACAACCATGGAATACGCAAGACCCGACGCCCTTGTCAGTACGGAATGGCTGGCCTCGCATCTCGATGCGCCCGACGTGCGCATCGTCGACGGCTCGTTCTATCTGCCGGCGCAGAAGCGCGACCCGAAAGCCGAGTTCGCCAACCAGCACATCCCGGGTTCGGTGTTCTTCGATATCGACGAGATCGCCGACACGTCGAGTTCCCTGCCCCACATGCTGCCCTCGCCCGAGAAGTTCTCCTCGCGTGTGCGCAGGCTTGGCCTCGGCGACGGCAACAAGATCATCGTCTACGACACCACACCAATGACCGGCGCCTGCCGCGTCTGGTGGATGTTCCACGCCATGGGCCACAAGGATGTCGCCGTGCTGAACGGTGGCCTGCCGAAGTGGATGGCCGAGGGCCGTCCCGTTACCGACGATCCCACGCCGCCGCGCGAACGTCATTTCACCGCCCGGCTCAACAACACGCTTGTCCGCTCGATCGACGATGTGCGCGGACTGATCGACAGCATGCGCGAGCAGATCGTCGACGCCCGTGCTGCCGGCCGCTTCCGCGGCGAAACGCCGGAACCTCGCGCCGGCCTAAGGTCGGGTCACATGCCGGGTGCGTTCAATCTGCCCTACAATGATTTGTTGGACCCCAAGACCAACACGATGTTGCCGGCCGACCAACTCGCCGAGCGCATCAAGGCGTCAGGCATTGACCCGACCAAGAAGGTGACTGCGAGCTGCGGCTCGGGCGTGACGGCATGCGTCGTCGGGCTCGGGCTTTATCTCACTGGAGCACCGGAAGCCGCGATCTACGACGGCTCATGGACCGAATGGGGCGGACGTGCAGACACACCCATCGTCACCGGTCCCTGAGTATCTTGCCCATCTGCCGCCGGTACGTCCCGACGGCCGGATGCAGATCGCAATCAAGCATCTGGAGCTGGTCAAGCTGGCGTGGATGGAACCCGGCAGGCCGCCGGCCATCGATATCGAGATCACGCGCGAGACCAACCCGACGGTTCCATTCTATCGCGAGCTTTACGATCATGTCGGCCGGCCCTGGCTCTGGTTCGAGCGTCGCTTGCTGTCGGACGACGATCTCGGCCGCCTGCTTGCGGGTCCGCGCCACGAGGTCCAAGTCGCGCGCCACGAAGGCGCGCTGGTTGGTTATTTCGAATTCGAGGATAACGAAATCGCCTTCTTCGGCCTGACGCCGGAATATATCGGCAAGCGCATCGGACCGTGGCTGCTCGACCGCGCCATCGCCCGTGCCTTCGAACGCGGCTCGACGAAGATCATCCTGAACACCAACAATCTCGATCACCCGAAGGCGCTCGACATGTATCGCCGGGCGGGATTTCGCGTCGTGCGCGCCGAAGCTCGAGATCTTCCCGATCCTCGCGTGCTCTGGCCGGACATCTATCGGTGGCCGCCGAAGTAATGCCTGTGCCATAGTGCAGGACATGACTGCGAAGAAAACTTATACCAATCCCGACACCATTTTGGCCGTCGCCGGCCGCGATCCCGACAACAACTTCGGCATCGTCAATCCGCCCGTCTATCACGCCTCGACGATCCTCGCGCCGACCATGGCGAAGTTCGAGAACCGCGTGCCGTTCGAGGGCTTCGGCTATGGCCGCAACGGCACGCCGACCCAGAAGGCGCTCGAGGACGCCGTCGCCGCCATCGAGGGCGCGCATCGTTCCATCGCCGTGCAGTCGGGTCTCGCCGCGGTCACCGGCGCGATCGTTGGATTTCTAAAGACCGGCGATCACCTGCTGCTCACCGACAACGTCTACGGCCCCGCGCGCCGCTTCGCCAACACCACGCTCAAGGGATTTGGCGTCGAGACGACGTTCTTCAATCCGATGCTCAGCGCCCAGGAATTCGAGAAGCTGATCCGGCCGAACACCAAGGTCGTCTATCTCGAGGCGCCCGGCTCGCAGACCTTCGAGGTACAGGACGTTGCCGGCATGGCGGCCGTCGCCAAGAAGCACGGCGCGGCCGTGCTGATCGACAATACCTGGGCGACACCGCTCTACTTCAAGCCGTTCGACCATGGCTGCGACGTCTCCGTCCATGCAGGCACGAAGTACATCGTCGGCCATTCGGACGCGATGATGGGCATCATCTCCTGCCGCACGCGCGAGATGTTCGAGCTGGTCAAGACCGCGTGCATGAACTTCGGCTTCCACGCCGCGCCGGACGACAGCTACCTCGCGCTCCGCGGCCTGCGCACCATGGCCGTGCGACTCCGCCATCACGAAAAGAGCGGCATCGACATCGCCCACTGGCTGAAGACGCGGCCCGAGGTCGACAAGGTGCTGCACCCCGCCCTGCCCGACTGCCCCGGTCACGAAAACTGGAAGCGCCAGTTCAAGGGCTCATCCGGCCTCTTCTCGTTCACCTTGCGCGACGGCTACAGCAAGAACGCGATGGCCGCGATGCTGGACGGCATGGACATCTTCGGCATGGGCGCCTCGTGGGGCGGCTACGAGAGCCTGATGATCCCCGCCCATCCCGACAACTACCGCACCGCCGTGCCCTGGCCGAAGGACAAGCAGATCCTGCGCGTCCATATCGGTCTGGAGGATGTCGAGGACCTGAAGACCGATCTTGCCGAAGGCTTCGATCGCCTGAACCGCGCACACAACGCCTGAGACTACTTCCGGCACTCCGCGCAGGTGCCGGTGACTTCGAGCGTCATGTCGCGCGCGGTGAAGCCGCGGCGACTGGCACTGGCCGCGATCGTATCGGCGACGCCTGTGCTCTGCATCTCCTCGGCATTGCCGCACTCGCCGCAGATCAGGAAGAAACCGCGGTGGCTTTCCCCTGGATGGCTGCAGCCGATGAAGGAGTTCATACGCTCGATGCGATGGATCAGGCCGTTCTCGATCAGGAAGTCGAGCGCACGGTAGACGGTGGGCGGGGCCGAACCCAGCTCCTCGTTGCGCAGCTGGTCGAGCAGAGCATAGGCACCGACCGGCTTGTGGCTCGACCAGACGAGCTCGAGCACGCGCCGGCGCAGCGGTGTGAAGCGCAAGTCCTTGCGCTCGCAGAGCTTCTCCGCCGCCGCGAGGGCGTCCTCGATGCAGTGCTTGTGGTCGTGGGCGGGGGCTTTGGCCGACTTCTTCACGGGGTTCCGATTTGCCAAGCGGGACTCCCGCGATTATACGCCCCGTTCCCTCCGGAGGCCAAGGCACCCAATGCCCCGCACCGCGACCACCTATCCGCAGGCCGCCATCGATGAGATGCTGGCCGCGATCAAGTTCGATGCCCAGGGCCTCGTGCCCGCCATTGCCCAGCAGCACGACACGGGCGAAGTGCTGATGATGGCCTACATGGACCGCGACGCCGTCGCCGAGACTATGCGCACGGGCCGTGCCTGCTACTGGTCACGCTCGCGCAAGGGACCGTGGCGCAAGGGCGACACGTCGGGCCATATCCAGACCCTGGTCGAGCTGCGCGTCGATTGCGACGGCGACACGCTCCTCGCCGAGGTCGAGCAGACCGGCGTTGCCTGCCACACCGGCCGGCACAACTGCTTCTTCCGCGCCATCCGCGACGGCAGGCTCGAGACCATCGCGCCGGTGCTGGTCGACATGGAAAAATCTGCAAAGGAGTGAGCGTGCGTCAGCGTAACTTCGATCGTCGGCTGTTCCTCGGCGCCACTCTCGCTCTCCCGCTCGGCGGCTGCGCCAACATGGCCGGGATGTTCGGCAGCAAACCCAAATACACGCTCACGCCGCGCGGCGACCGCCTGGTGCGCTGGATCCAGGACGAGGGTCACGACGTCATGATGGCGCCCGATGCCCTCAACTTGATGGGCATCAACAACGAGAACCGCGACATCCCGGTGCGGCAGCTCGCCTTCGACGGGTCCGACGGCCGTTATGTCATCAGCCTGGTGAACATCCGCCATGTCCACGAATTCGTGCTGCATCGCCGTCAGGGCGATGTGCTGATCTTCCACAACTGCGACACGGCCTTCAAACGGCTGCTCAGCGTGCGCTATCCGCGCAACGGCAAGCCGACCGTCATCACCGATACGGCCTTCGCCGAGAACGATTTCCAGCAGCAGCTCGCCTTCTGGTTCGAGCGCATGCCGGGACGCTAGCGAAGGCAGGCTAGCCCTCCCACACCGGCCCCATCGGACGCAGCCTGACGCCTTTGCGGAGATGCTTGTAGGGCATCTCGACCGGGTCGGTGATGTGTGCGCCGGGCGACTGCACGACGATGATCGTCTCGGCGATCGGCTGGAAATCGGCGCGGAAATGCACCGTCGATTTCAGCCCGAGTATCGGCACGTTGGATGGCTCGACACCGACGTGGCGGAACATCTCCTGGTCGGCCGCCTGCACCCGCCGACACGCAAGCACGGCCGAGACCCCGCTTGCATCGTCCGTGACGAGCGCCATCGGCCCGATCTGGAACTTGGCGCCGCCGTAGAATGGACCGGTGCCCGTGAAGATGCCGTCGCCGAGCTTCACCACGCGCCAGTCCGCCTCGAGCGGCTTCTCGCCGGCATAGCCGACAGCCGCGCCGATGCCGCGGCGCATGATGTTGCCTTCGCCCGTGGCGACGGCCGCCTTGGCCGCCTCCTCGTCGACGATCATGCCGATCACCGCGCCCCTGGCTTTGTTGCTCATCATGGCCGCGAGCAGGCCCACCGTGTCGGACGTGCCGCCGGCGCCGGGATTGTCCTGCACGTCGGCGAGCACGATCGGCTTCTTCGCCTTCTTCGCCAGTTCCAGCGCCCGCAGCACGGCGGCATCGGGATCGAGCAGCTCGCCGTTGAAGGCCTTCTCCTGCACCTTCACCGCATTGGCGAGCTTGTCGGCCGCCGCTTCGACGGCCTCCTTGTCGTGGCCGTAGACGACCAGTGCAGGGCCACACTGGGCGATATCGGCCGGCGGGAAGCCCGGTGTGTGCGTGACGCTCACGATGCCCTGATTGTGGCTCTTCTCGCCCGCCTCCAACTCGCCCACGAGATCGAAGATGCTCTTGGCCGGCTCGATGAAGGTGCACTGCCAGACCAGTGGGATCAGGAAGTCGAGCTGTCGATAGGCGCGATAGACCGGCCGCTTCTCCTTGAGCAGCCGGTCGAGCAGTTCGGCCGCGCGCCGGCCGGTCTCGGCCATGTCGATATGCGGGTAAGTACGATAGCCCACCAGTGCCGTCGAAAGCTTCGCCATCTCGGGCGTCAGATTGGCGTGATAGTCGAGGCTCGCGATGATAGGCAGATCGTTGCCCACGATGGAGCGGATGCGGCGCAGCAGCTCGCCTTCACCGTCCTCCGTGTTCTCGGCGACCATCGCGCCGTGCAGGTCGAGATAGATCGCGTCGAACGGTCCGAGCTTGCGGAGATCCGGCTCGAACAGCGCCCACATGCGCTCGTAGGCATCCTCGGTGACGTAGGAAGCCGGCGGCGCGCTGGCCCAGGCGAGGGGCACGAGTTCATGGCCCAGCTCACCGAGCTTCTTGACCGCGCCCGCGATCGGAATGTTGAAGCCCTCGACGGCGCCGATCAGCTCCGGCCCGTGCAACAGTGGCGGCCACGCATCGGCACGGACGAAATCCGCCCACGTGGCCTGCTGCGGCGCGAAGGTGTTCGTTTCGTGCTGGAATCCCCCAACGGCAATACGCGCCATCGCCCCATTCTCCCCTTCACATTTCAGGCCAGACGCCGGACCATATCATCGCCATGCGCAATGTCTTGGCCCTCGTTCTGCTCCTCGCAACCGCTGCCTGCGCGCAATCGCAGCCGCGCTGGGAGAAGTCTGGTGCCGACGAGAAGACGATGGCGAGCGATCTGGCAAATTGCCGGCGTGATGCTCATCAGGCAGCGCTCAGCGAATATCCGTATGTCTCGCCCAGCCTGCCCGTGTCGCCGACAACCGCCGCTTACCGGGACCAGAGGAACAGTGAGCGTGCTGCCATGGAGTCCCGGCTGACAAGCTCCTGCATGGGCCGAAAGGGCTACACACAGGTCACGAACTCCTGACCCTGGCGCTACATATGGGGCCGGTTACCGGAGGTGACTGTTAAACGTATCTAAAATAACAGTGTGATTAGTCATACCGCTCCTGTCACCGCGCTCGATCTGTCCCACCATCGCGCAGAGCGTAACCTACAGACCCCTGCACCCTCTCATTCTGATCAATGGATCGGCCGCCCTAGGCGTAAAGATCGGCCAGGCGTTCGATCGTGGCGTTCACACGCTCGGCGAAGGGAATGTGAAACTGCGCGCCGAAGACGAGTTGGAGCCCGACCCGGTTGAGCGCCTCGACCCCGAGCTCGCAGCGAAACCCCGCCAGCCAGGTTTCCCGATCGACCCCGGTGGTGATGCCGGCCTCAACCAGCGCCGAGCGATGGACTTCGACGTGATGATCGACCCGTTCACGATCGATCGACGGCGGGAGGACGAAGGTCAGCAACTCCACCAGATCGCGATGGGCCGTGTTGCGCAGGGCGAGTTCCCAGTCGAGGGCCACGACCTTGCCCTGGCGAAAGCCGACATTGCGATGGTTGAAGTCGTTGTGTGACAGGGTCGCGGGCAGCGCGTCCTTGATCGCATGCCAGTCTGCGATGGTGTCGATCAGCCGATGGCGGCGGCGCCACACCGCGTCCGTCACGATGTGCGGCAAACGCGCCCGGCCATGGTCGACGATCGCCCGCCAGAGCGGCGCGTCCGCCGCCAGGCCGGCTGTCGTCGGCTTCGGTCCGGCCCAGGACAGGCTCTGCTCGTCTGCGCCCCAGAACGCCGCCTGCCATCCCGCCAGGCTGCGCAGGACCGCGTCGATATCGACGGCAGGCCAGTCGAAGCTGACACCGCTGGCATCGAGGAGACGCGTGCCGGTGACCAGTTCCAGGAACACCGCCTCTTCTCCAGTCGTGGAGTCGCGGGCGCCGCCGTAGCATTTCGGCAGAACGGCCTTGAGGTTCGGCACCTGTTCGGCGAGCACGCGGTAAACGTGCGGCTCGCGTCCGCCGACATTCTCGAAGTCCGTCGCAAGATTGTATTCCCAGAACGGCCGGTCGAGCGCGATGTGCTGTTGCTCGAAGGTCCAGGGCAGGAAGGTCCTCGCGAGACTCTCTCGTGCATTGATCTTCACGATCAGCGGCAGCGATTCCGGTGCGTCCCCGGGCCCGCGCCGGTACCGAGCGGTCGCCGGCACGACGCCGAACCAGTCGTCGTGACCGGCGGCGCCGTACTTGACCGTGTTCCAGGGCTGCGCGTCGTCGTCGTGCGCGGCCCGCTCGCCGTCGAGTTCGATGAGTTCGAGGGCCGGTGCCTGCAGCGTCGTCCGTAACGAGATCTCGAGTTGAGGAGCGATCAGGCTACGGCGCATGGCGCGCGATCCTCCCGCGGCTACTTCTTCGTACCGTCCTCGATCGCCTTGATCAGCACCGGCCAATATTCCTTGTTGAAGCCGAGCTCCCTCGCCCGTTCCATCAGCTCGCGGGCGACGTCGGCACCAAGCGCCGGCACGCCGGTCTCCTCGGCCATCTGGATGGCGTAGGAGAGATCCTTCAGCGCGTAGTCGGTCGAGAAGGCACGCTCGGGAAAGACGCCGGGCAGCATCGCCTTCATGCCGTGATTGCGCAGCGCGAAGGAATCGGCCGAGCCCTTGGTCAATGTCTCGTAGAGCACTTTGCCGTCGACGCCGTTGGCGCGGGCGATGCACAGGCCCTCGGCCAGCGCCACGACGGTCTGGAACAGGATCATGTTGTTCAGGATCTTCACGGCCTGCCCGGCGCCGGCATCGCCACAATGCGTGACCTCGCTCGCCATGCAGCGCAGCAGCGGCTCGATGCGGCCGAACGTCTCCTTCGTGCCGCCGACCATGATCGAGAGCGTGCCGTCGATCGCGGCCTGCCGCGTGCGGGCGACGGGCGCATCGGCGAAAGCCGTAGCCTTGGCTTCGAATTCCGAGTAGAGGCGGCGCGCCAGCGATACCGGCGCAGTGCTGCAGTCGATCACCGTCCAGCCGACCTTGGCCTTGGCGACCAGGCCGCCGTCGCCGAGGCACACCTGCTCGACTTCCTTGCCGCCGGGAAGCGACAGCATGATGGTCGTGCAGCCTGCCACGATCTCGTCGACGGACGCCGTCTTCACGCCGTCGGCGGCGAGCCGCTTCAGGGGCGCCGGATCGCGGTCCGCCGCCAGCACGGTCTTGCCGCTCTTCTTCGCGAGATTGCGGCACATGGGCTCGCCCATGGTGCCGACGCCGATGAAGCCGATCAGGTCGCTCATGGTTCAGTCCACGATGAAGAGCTTGGCGCCGCCTTCGGTGCGCGAGCGGTGGGCCAGCGCGCCGTCGGCGACCTGATAGCTCTGCCCGGGCTTCAGCACGACGGTACGGCCGTCGGCCAGCTCGGTATGAAGTTCGCCATCGAGCACCAGCAGCACATGGCCCTTCTGGCACCAGTGATCGGCCAGATAGCCCGGCGTGTACTCGACCATGCGCACGCGGATGTTGTTGAAGTTGCGCGTGCGCCAGAAGGCCTTGCCGGTCTCGCCCGGATGCTCCGTGCGCTCCACGCTATCCCAGTCGGTCGTGCCGAAGGGTATTTCGAACATCAGCATGCCTTCACTCCCACCACGCTATTTCCATCGCCGGCTATTTCCACTGATCCAACGCCTGCGCCAGGCTGTCCCGGCCACGATAGAGCATCGCGCGCCAGCCGGACATACGCGCGCCGTCGACGTTCGCGGCACGGTCGTCGACGAACAGGATCGACTGCGCCACGGTCACACCCATGCGGGCCTGCGCGTTGGTGTAGAAAACACGCTCCGGCTTGCAAACGCCCAACGCCGCCGAATAGATGATCTCGTCGAAATGCCCGCCGAGGCCCGCCCTGTCACGCAGATAGACGACGCGATGATGCTCCTGGTTGGCGGCAGCATAGCAACGGCCACCGGTGCGCTGCCGCCAGTCGTCGGTCATGGCCAGCAGCTCGCGGTCGATCACGGCGTCCTTCTCGAACCAGTAGGCGACGAAGTCCACGATCCGATCGGCTTGGCCCAGCGGCTCGAAATACTCCTGCAGAGCGACGTAGAGATCGAGCCTGCCACGCAGCACTTCCAGGAACGGGCCGCGGAAGAAATCGCGCTGGATCGTCTCGTAATCGAGGCCGAGATCCTCTTTGAGAGTGGCGTACCAGGGTGTGGCCGCGCCCGGCTGGGCGAGCGAGACGACGCCGTCGATATCGAGGACGAGCACGGGACTGGCGGACATGCCCCGACATGGTACAGCAAACCATGGAGCTGCCCATGGAGTTGATCGTCCCTTCGCTGGCGACCCTGCCGCAGTATGTCGATGCGCTGGAGCGCGGCTGGTCGCCGGACAACATCCGGCTCGAAGCCGCGGCCAGGGAGTTCCTCGAGATGATCGCCGCGGACGCGCCGGCCTTCATCGCCCGTTGCACGGATCGCGAGGCCAAGGCTGGCGATGTCACCCTGCCCGACGGCAGCAAGGTTCCTCGCCTGCCGGGCTTCGTGCGGTGGATGTGGGACGGTGCCTTCTGCGGCCAGATCGGCTTTCGCTGGCAGCCGGGCACCGAGGCGCTGCCCAAGCATTGCCTTGGCCATATCGGTTACGCGGTCGTGCCGTGGAAGCGCGGCAACGGCTACGCCACCAAGGCACTCGGCCTGATGCTCGCCGAAGCGCGCCAGGAGGGGCTGCGCTGGGTCGAACTCACGACCGATCCCGACAACATTCCCTCGCAAAAGGTGATCACCAGCAACGGCGGTGTCTTCGTCGAGCGTTTCTTCGCAGAAGCGGCGTACGGCGCGAACAAGCCGGAGTTCCGCTGGCGGATCGACCTCTAGTTTGGAAGCACAAGGGCTTGTAGCTGTTACCGCGGAGTGCCGCTAACGTATCAAAAATAATGGACCTCTTGTGTCATCGGGCTTCCTTTTGGATCGATTGAAGTTAATTTACTATATATAAATTATTAATTAACTTACAATCGAAAGCCGGTGACCAATGTCCGGGAGTTCAGTCCGGCACGCCGCCCTCTCGCAGGATTGTTCCGACCATCGCCTCCAGCAGGGCAAGGCTGCGCATCTTCAAGGCACGCGAGGAGTCGCCGGCGCCGATCCGGCCCTCCAGGACCAGCACGATGAACCCGTGCACAGATGCCCAGGCGAAGTCGGTCATGCGTGCCTTCACGTCGGGCTTGGCGTGCGGGACGACCGCAGCGACAGCGGCCGCCAGGGCCGGAGTCTGGCCCGGAGTGGCCTCGCGCGCGAACATCAGCTCGAACAGCTTGGGATGAGCCGCGGCGAAGGCCATGTAGCCGACACACTGGCCGACCAGCTGCGCCGCCGGTTCGTCCTTTGCCCGCCGGCCCTCCGCCTCCATCACCGCCGCCATCTCCTCCGAGCCGCGTCGCGCGATCTCGGCCAGCAGGTCGTCGAGCGAGGCGAAATGGTAGGCGGGCGCGGCGTGCGAGACGGACGCCCGGCGCGCGCATTCGCGCAACGTGAAGCCGCGCCAGCCCTTCTCCTCCAGGAGCGTGCGGCCGGCCGCCACCAACGCCTCGCGCAGGTCGCCGTGATGATAAGGGGCTTTCTTCGGGACTTCGGCCATCGCTGTTTGCCTGTTTAGGCGGCGGCAAGATTAAGGCACCTCAATCTTGGCGACGTCAAATTATTCAATTCGAGCAACAAGCTACTTTACAGAGCGGGGCTTGCCACTCGATGGCCCCAACCTTGTAAATAGCGTTCGTTGAACCGGCAGACGAACCCGATCACTCCAACTAATCCTAGTGGCACGAGGCTTAACGATGCCATCCGGTGACACAATCAGCAGCTCTTTCTCGTCCCGAAGAGACAACAATTGGCGCCCCAGGATATCGGACGTCACGGGTGTGTCGTTACAGTTTTCAGAAAATAGCTCCTCCAAAGAGGCCCCAGTATCCGCCCGTGCTTCGGAAAGCATCCTCGGTATTTGTTCAAGAACCGCCGTCTCAGATCGTTTCATGGCGTCATCGTCAAACATGAACGACATCATATCTTGCCGAAGATCCCTCGTTGGATCGAAGCCAAGTGAGTGAAAACCGGCCCCACCATGGTGCTGAAATCTATTGTTGAGACGCCAATGAAGCTTGCCCATTTCGTCACGGGCTTGACGGTGATTAGAAAGGTGAACAAGCCAATAAGATCGATGGCTCTTGGGAGAATAAATAAAAAAGGGCGTATAGAATTTCGCACCAGTCCTGCCCTGTATATGCCGATATAAGCCGTGCTGGATCAGATACCTCCATCCCTCTCCATCTCGCATATCCATCAGCGAACGAACATCTTCGCGCTTGAGGTCAATCGCCAATAGCGCCTGAATTTCTGCGTTTTGGGGCGAAAGAAAATCGATTAGCGCATCGACGGCAAAAGTCAGCAGTATCTCGGGGTTTTTAAGCGAAGATAGGATCGTTCGCAGAGTGCCAAACCTTACGTCACTCCATCCGTATTGATCGAGGAAGAAAAGTGATCGATGCGCAGTGCCCTTTCTCTGAATGTGCGCAAGAATAGATGGGCAAGCATCCTCGAAGGTCGATCGTATTAAGAAAATATCACGCCCGATGCGGTCGACAAGGCCACGCTTTACAAGCGCGTCGTTGAGAAAAGCCACGTGGTTTTCGTTCTCATCGACGAAGAAGAAGTCCGCGCGAACTGTAAATCCTTTAGTACGCGCCGCTTTGAGCAATGCCTCCGCTTGTTCGACTGCGCCAATCAGTCGAAATGGCGAACCGTCTACGCTTCGTCGACCAATGCGATACACTCCACCGCCGCAAAAGCCATCGACGATGGTCAGATTAAGCATCGCCTGACTCGGTGTTCTAGTCAGGCGCTCAATGTAGATTTTAACGTATTGCTCGAAGATGTCGTGCTTGGCGACGCTATGGGGGCCAAGTTCCGGAAGTGGATCGCCGAGTTTCCACTCGTAGTGCTTAGTGCTCAAGGAAGCTCGCTATCGCAGACTTCTCTAGGCACTCACTCGCGCAGCAGGGAACTCGCTCCATTCGCGCCCGTCAAGCTCACGACCGCCTGACTTCGGTCTGAGCCCGCCCCACTGCTTGAAAAAGAACGCGACATTTTGCTCAACACACTGATCTCGAACTTCCCTCACCCACTCTAGATGCAGGATCCTCGCGCGCGGCCCGGACTCACCACCGGCAATAACCCAGTCGATCCCCTCGAGATTAATCTCGCCAACGGCTCCGATTAGCGGCTCAACCGACAGGAATCGAACGCCAGCTGGGCTCTCTTGAAGGTGCTTGATACGTGACTTCGCCTGAGCATCTTCCACCGACACGCCGCACCAGATGTGCGCAGGTCCTCGACCTGCCGGATACCTTGATCGAAGAAAGTTTCGCATGATTGAGCTGCGCTTCGTCAGCACTTGGAACGTATGCCAATCGGCAGCTTCCATCGTGTCGAAGACCTGATTGATGAACTGACGCGGGACTCCCTTGTGAAATAAATCGCTCATCGAATTGACGAAGATCATTCGAGGACGGCGCCACTTAAGCGGCTGGTCCACTCGTTCAGATTTTAGCGTGAGATCGAAGCCATTCGCGAAGGGATGCCCCGGGACGTCACGGAACCGCTCCGAGAAACGCGCCGCATAACAATTATCGCAGCCGCGGCTAATCTTCGTGCAACCTGTAACTGGGTTCCACGTCGCATCTGTCCATTCAATGGCGGTCTTGTCGGCCATGTACAACTACCTGTGGATAAGTAATGTACCATGGCTTTTCGTCAGGTTGAATCACTTTCGCCGAGGTGCCACTCGCCGACGGCGAACCTTCTTGTTATTTTCCGGAGATAAACTCCTAAGGCCTTGTACTACCGGCATACCGCCGGCGATTACTCCAGTAATCGTAGCACCAACGTCTGCGCTAACACCTAGTAAGGAGCAAATTCCCAGAGCGGACAGGAAGATACCCATGTTGAAGCTGGTATCAAGTATCTGCTGATGTTTGTCGCGCCACCATGCTTGCATGCCGTCCTTAAAAGAGATCGCCGTAGAAGCGAGAGTTTGTGTTTCATTTGCGTTCGCTCTGAACGCGCTAACCGCTCGCTCTAGAGCGTCGACACGTACTTTGAGCCGTTCGTAGTCAGCGATTGATTCCTTGTGCCGCTCAACCGCCTCCTTCGAATTGGGTCTTTGACTCCGTAGTGCCTCAAGCTTCTCATCAATCAACACTGAGAGAGCTGAAACTTCGAGCACAACCGCTTCCGCATTGGCGGATACGGCCTTAGCCACTGTCGTCCTTATGACCTTGTTGCTCTTGGTCAAATCTTGCGCTGACCGACTGTCATCTCGTGAATGCGACCGCTTGGGCAGGATGATGCTTCGTGTCTCACGCAACTCGCGGACAAGGTTAACGTCCTTTACGGCCCAGTGTGTGCGATTCAGTTCCCACTTGCTGATGTCTAGCTTGAGACTCAATTGCTCCAAATCTTGCGCGGAGAGAAAGGGCGCGGCGCGTAAGATCTCATACTTAAATCGAACCAGGCCCTGGCGCTTTTTGATGTCCCGCAAGACCCCGTAGAGAGGGTCGAGGCCATGTCCTGATTCATAAGCAAAAATGCAAGGCATCCGTTTCAGCTTCGTAATTGCTGCTGCATCGAGATCGCCAAACTGCTTTATAATCTGCTCGTCGGTGTACTCGCGGAGACAGCGGGAGCGCTCAAGTTCCCATGTATCGCTCTTCCAAGCGTCTCGATTGCCAGAAACGAATAGGTTGTACATGTGCTCCCAAGTACTAGCCGCGCGGCTGCATTGAGCCACTTATCTCCATCAGCCCCAAATAGTCGAGATGGTTCACCAGAGATTGGGGGCGTCCATATCGAGAAAGTACTATGATGACGACGCTTTCTCGGTATGCCTTCATTCTCCGATGACCATCGAACTCTGGCTCGCCTTCGTCGCGGCCTCATCCATTCTCCTCGTCATTCCCGGGCCGACCGTGCTGCTGGTCGTATCCTACGCGCTGGGCCAAGGCTGGCGCACGGCGCTACCGATGGCGATCGGCGTGGCGCTGGGCGACTTCACCGCGATGACCCTCTCGATGCTGGGGTTGGGCGCCCTGCTCGCCGCCTCGGCGACGCTGTTCACGGTGCTGAAATGGATCGGCGCGGCTTATCTCGTCTGGCTCGGAATCAAGCTCTGGCGGGCCGGCGACGCGCTCGAGGCAAAGCCGCGCACCGATGCTGCCTCCGCGGCCAGGATGCTGGGCCATGCCTGGCTTGTGACGGCGCTCAATCCCAAGAGCATCACCTTCTTTGTCGCCTTCCTGCCCGCCTTCCTGGATCCGAAAGCCGACTTCCTGACCCAGATGCTGGTGTTCGAGACGACCTTCCTGGTGCTGGCTTTCGCCAATGCCTTCACTTACGCGCTGGTCGCCTCGCGGGCCCGCGGCCTGGTCGCCAACCCGCGAGCCATCCGGATCATCAACCGCACAGGCGGCGGCCTGTTGATAGGTGCCGGCGTGGCAACCGTAGCTTTTGCAGGGCGGCAAGCCTGATTCCGGTGCAAACGGCAGCCGTCAGTAAAGTTGACGTGATTTGTGCCCCTTAATTGGGGAAATCTAAGCCCTTGGTATCATTGTCAGAAGTACGTAGTTGCAGCGATACTGTGTTTACATGTCGCATTTCATTCCTTACGAACAACTTACACAAACAACACACGAACTAATGGACGAGCAGAAGGAGAAGACACCCATGTCCGCCGACAACGACCGTACGTCAGGCTTGCGCCGCACCCGCCGCAATCTGGTGAAAGCCGCCGCCGGACTTATCGCCGGAGTGGCCGCCTTGAAGCCCGTGAGCCGGGCCCACGCCCAGGCCCAGACGGATTCAATCCAGGTCCCGAGCGGTGGTGGCTGCTTCCGCCGCGGCACGCGCGTCCTGACGGAACGCGGCTGGCGCCGCATCGAGACCCTCGCCCCCGGTGATCGGCTGGTCGCCCGCTTCGGCGGCCTGCAGGCAATCAAGCACGTGGAGCATTTCATGGCCGATGCCGACACCGGCGTCGTCCGCGTGGCGCGCTCGGCATTGGATCACAACGTGCCGTCGGACGATCTCTGGCTCACCGCCTCGCATGCGGTCCATCTCGAGGGTGTCCTGATCCCGATCGGCAATCTCGTGAACGGCGTCACGATTACCGCCGAAGAATCGCAGGGCGAATTCTTCCACGTCGAGCTCGCCACACACGACGTGATCGAGGCCGAAGGAACATCGTGCGAAACGCTGCGGCTTGACGGCCAGCAAGCCTGCGCCCCGATCCTGGCCTATGCCGGGGGTCGCGCCGAGTTCACCTCCCGCCTGCGCAGCGCTGCAGCGGTCGTGATCGACCGTCGTACACATCTCGACGTGATCCGCGACCGCGTCGAAGCGCGCTGCTGAGCGCTCTTTCGCAAAACAGACAGGGCGCCGACCCGCGGGTCGGCGCCCTTTTTTTGTTTCCGGAAATTACTTTGCCGGTTCGCTGACGAAGGCGACCTTGCTCAGGCCTGCCTTCGAGGCATCGGCGAGAGTCTCGGCAACGTAGCGATAGGCGACGTTCTGATCGGCGCGCAGGTAGACCTCGGGCTGCGGACGCTTCTTGCCCTCTTCGAGGAACTTGGCCTCGGCGTCCTCGCGGCTGATGCGCTCGCCGTTCCAGAACAGGTTGCCGTTCGGGTCGATGGCGAACTCGATCTTTTCCGGCTTCTGGATGTCGGGCTGCGACGTCGCCTTGGGCAGGTCGAGCTTGACGGAGTTGGTCATCAAGGGCGCGGTCACGATGAAGATCACCAGCAGCACCAGAACGACGTCGATCAGCGGCACCATGTTGATCTCGGCCATCGGGGCCGAGCCGGTCTTGCGGTCGAAGCTTGCAAAGGCCATGGCCGGTCTCCCTTACTGCACGGCCGCGAGCGACGGGCGGTTGCCGCCCGTGGCGCCCGGCGCCTGCAGGGCGCGGCCCATCGACAGGAAGGTCAGCAGCTCGAAGGCGAAGGCGTCGAGCTTGGCGTTCAGCACGCGGTTCGAGCGGGTGAGCCAGTTGTATCCCATGACCGCCGGCAGCGCCGTGGCGAGACCGATACCGGTCATGATCAGCGCCTCGCCGACCGGGCCGGCGACCTTGTCGAGCATGCCCGAGCCGGTGAGGCCGATCGCGACCAGCGCGTGATAGACGCCCCACACCGTGCCGAACAGGCCGACGAACGGCGCCGTCGCGCCGATCGTGGCCAGCATGGTGAGGCCGTTCTCGAGCGACGTCGTCTCCTCGTCGAGCACCTTCTTGATGGTGCGGGTCAGGAACTCCGTCTCGCTGCCCGCCTCCTCGAGCTTGGCCGCGCCGAACTTGGCGTGGTGGGCCTGGGCATGCAGCGAATGCGCCGTCAGATGGCCGAACGGTTCGTGCACGCCGTGCACGTTCAGTTCGTTCTGCACGGCCTCCAGCGACGTGGCGCTCCAGAAGAATCCCAGGAATTTCTGGCTGCGGCGCGTCCGGATCATCTGGCTGATGCCCTTGGCGACGATCAGATACCACGAGATCGCCGACATCACCGCGAGCACCACCAGCAGCGTTCGCGTCACGAGATCCGATTGCGTGAGAAAGTGGGCGAAGCCCAGGGCGGTGTTGTCATCCATGCGACACCTCTACTTCTCCTACTGAAGCCTGAAATTGATCGGCGCGGTCACCCACACGGTCTGCGGGACACCACCTTCGACATAGGGCCGGAAGCGCGCGGCCTTGAGCGCGCTCACTGCCGATTCATCGAGCGCCGGGAAGCCCGACGACTTCTGCACCGACACCTGGGCCGGCCGGCCCGTCGTGTCGATCAACACCTTGACCAGCACCAGCCCCTGCTCGCCCGAACGGCGCGAGTGCGTCGGATAGATCGGCGACGGCCGGTCGAGATAGCCGACTTGCGCGTCGGACAGCGTCTTGGGCGCCGGTGGACCTGGCGGACCCGCCGGGGCGGCAGCAGCGGCGGCGGGCGGCGCAGCCTGCTGCGGCGGTGCTTTTTCGACCGGATGCTGCACGGGGTGTGGCTTCGGCTTGGGCTTGGGCGGCGGCGGCTTCGGCTTGGGCGGCGGAGCCTCGACCGGGAAGGCCGGCGGCGGAAGATCCGGCATCGGCGGCTGGATCATCGACTCGAGCTGGGGCGGCGGCGGTATGTCGGGCGGCGGCGTATCGTCCGGCGGCGTAGGCAGGTCGGGATCCTGTTCCGGCGGCGCGGCCTGCTCCGCGGAGACCATGCTCACCTGCATTGCCGCGGGTTCGCCGACCACGAGCTTGGTCGGGCTGATCATCGCGAGTGCCCAGCCACCGCCGACGTGGAAAACGATCACGGCCACCACGACGCCGAGGCGCGCCGCCACCGACAGCGGCTGGCGATAGGCCTCGGCCTCGTCATGGCGGGATTCGGCGAAGATTACGGGCGACGACATGGGACCTTCGCTTAGTTCCAGATCGGCCAGAGCGCCAGCCCGACCGTGCCCACCACAGATGCGGCAAAGATGGCAATGCCAAGACGACGTTTGCGGTTTGTTTCCCACCACAGGATGACGCCGCTCAGCGACAGAAAGATCAGGCTGCCTGCGAGGGTATCGATCAGCAGGATCCACGGGATCGGCATGCCGACGCCCTTGTGCAGGTTGGTGAGCGTGGCGAAGAAGCCGTTGTCCATGGTGCGGATGCTCACCGACTTGTTACCGCTCCAGTACTCGACCATGACGAGGTGATTCGGGCCACCGAAGTTGAACATCCAGCGCGCGGGCTGCATCAGCGGCTTCTCGCCGCTACCCTTCTCCGCCGCTCCTTTTTCGGCCCACGGCACCGGCCGCGCGCGCTCGACGCGCATGTTGATCGGCTTGCCGAGCTTCAGAGTCTCCTCCAGCCAGGTCGCCATTTCATCCGGTGTGGTGGGTGCCGCGCCGGGTAGCGCGAGCTGGCTGTTGGCGATGTGCTGCGCCGGCAAGTCGAGCTTGAGCTGAGCGCGATGATTCAGCCATACGCCGCTGGTGCCCATCATCAGGCCGAGGAGCGCGCCCCACAGGCCGAACCAACCGTGTGTTTTGCGCACCCAGCGCACGAAGGTAAGCCGGCGGTTGACCTTCGTGCTGCCGAGCGACGGAGCCGCGACGTCGGCCATCAGGTCTCGCTCCATTCACGGACGAGATTGTGATAGCAGCCGATCAGCGTGCGGCGCGCCGTCTCGTCGGCGTTGGTCTCGTTGAGCCGCTGGATGGCGTTGTCCATATCGAACAGCAGCGCCCGCTGGCCGTCGTCGCGGATCAGGCTCTGCACCCAGAAGAAGCATGACGTCCGCACGCCGCGCGTGATCGGCGTGACGTGATGCAGGCTGGTCGCGGGATAGACGACC
>Ga0153954_1000276_pt1 | contig 44538 bp, 31 predicted proteins | sample TSFL038MetaG_FD_102277 | JGI IMG/M metagenome (GOLD analysis project Ga0153954, IMG submission 102277) | Attine ant fungus gardens microbial communities from Florida, USA - TSFL038 MetaG | ecosystem: Host-associated > Fungi > Mycelium > Unclassified | place: USA: Florida, Wekiwa Springs State...
CAACACCGGCACGGTAACGGCGACGATCGCCCTGGAGGCGACCGGAACCACGGCGTCCGTCATCAATAGCGGTGTCCTGAGAGGCCGTGTGACCGTCAATGGCGGCAATGCGACCGTCAGCAACAGCGGCCTGATCGACGGCAGGGTCGCGGTTTTTGGCAGCTTCACAAACTCGGGCGTGGTCACGTTCACGGCGCCCGGCGTGCCGATCAATACAAGCCACCTGATCGTCGGCAATTTCACGCAAACCGCCACAGGTACGACCGTGCTGCGTGCGGACAACACCGGTTCTCACGACATGCTCCTGGTGAGCGGCACGAGCCAGCTTGGCGGCACGCTGGGCCTCGCGCTGCAGTCCGGTCTCTACGCGAACTCGACCACCTATACTGGCGCGATCGTCCAGCTCGCCAATCCGATCAGCAGCGTGTTTTCCCAGACGCAGGCTTTCGCGACGGGCACCACGACGCCGCTGACGTTCTTTTCGGTGACGCCGGCCTATCACGCCGATTCGATCGATTTCACGCTCAACCGCACGCCGTTCGGCGCGGTCGCGGGCGAAACGCAGAATCAACGCAGCGTCGGCAACGCGCTGGAATCCAGCTACGCCACCACGCTTACCGGCGCGGCGGCAGGCCTCTATGGCACGCTTCTGCAATCGACCTCGCTCAATACGCTGACGCAGCTTTCGGGTGAATCCGCGACCGCCTCGCAGCAGACCACGTTCGAGGCGATGGGCCAGTTCATGGGGCTGCTGACCGATCCCTTCATGAGCCGCGGCGGCGCGCCGGGCGTGGGCCCCGGGGTGTCGAGCTTTGCGGAAGAGAGCGACAGCGCGAGCGCTTACGCCGCCAGCCGCAAGGCGCTCCCGGCCGGGCGGGACGCTTATGCGATGTTCACCAAGGCGCCGCTTCGCGAGGCCTATGAGCCGCGCTGGAGCGTTTGGGCCGCGGGCTTCGGCGGCTCGCAGACCACCGACGGCAACGCATCGGTCGGCTCGAGCAACACGTCGAGCAGCATCTACGGCACGGCGGTCGGCGCCGACTATCTGCTTTCGCCGCATACCATCGCAGGCTTTGCGCTCGCCGGCGGTGGCACGAATTTCAGCACGAACAATCTCGGCTGGGGCCGCTCCGACCTGTTCCAGGCCGGCGCCTATATCCGCCACAGCAGCGGTCCGGCCTACGTCTCCGCCGCGCTTGCCTATGGTTGGCAGGACATCACCACCGACCGCATCCTGACGGTCGCCGGCGCCGACCATCTGCACGCCGAGTTCAACGCCAATGCGTGGAGCGGCCGCGTCGAGGGCGGTTACCGTTTTGTCGCGCCGTGGGTTGGCGGCGTCGGCATCACGCCCTACGCCGCCGGGCAGTTCACCACCTTTGAGCTTCCTTCCTATGCGGAGCAGGCGGTGGCAGGCGCGCCGATTTTTGCGCTGGACTACGCCGCCAAGAGCGCGACCGACGCCAGGGCCGAACTCGGCTTCCGCGCCGACAAATCATTCGCCCTGCAGAACGGCGTGCTGACCCTGCGCGGCCGCGCCGCCTGGGCACATGATTTCGATCCGGATCGCGCGGTTGCCGCCACGTTCCAGACGCTGCCGGGCGCCTCCTTCGTCGTGAACGGCGCGGCGCAAGCCTCCGACTCCGCGCTGGCCACGGCCTCCGCCGAATTCAAATGGCTGAACGGCTGGTCCGCGGCGGCGACGTTCGAGGGCGAGTTCTCCAACGTCACCGCAAGCTATGCGGGGAAGGGCCTCGTTCGCTACCAGTGGTGAGGGATTGATTGCCGGCCGCAGGCTGATGCCCCGCGGGCCGGATCGCGCTGCCGCTTAGAACGCCGGGCTCGTCGTTTTCTTGCTGAAGACCGATGATCTCGCGAGCTTCATGAACGGGATCTCAACACAGCCCCAGGAGATCCAGGCGATCGGAATGGTGAACAGGACGCTCAGTGCAAAGAATGCCAGCGTCGATTGAGGCTCGCACCGCAACGCCAATGACATTCCGATCAGATGCAACAGATAGAAGCTGTAGGATATCTGGCCGACGAAACGAACGGGCGCCCAATCCAAAACTGCAAAGAGCGCATTTCCAGGAGTTGTCGCAATCAGAAAGACAAGCGCTCCGGCTGAAATGCTTTCGCCCAAATTCAACAGCGGGGTTTGCTTGCGAAGCCCGCAGGCCAAGAGCAGAAGCAGGGCGGTCAGGGTGCCGATCTTCACCCAATGCACCCGATGTCCCTCGACGACAGCGAAATGCAGCAACACGCCTGTTATGAAGGCATATAGCGGTGCGAGGTTCGTCGCGCCGCCGAGGAGGTGAACATAAGGTCCGACAAACGATAGCCCGAAAAGAACGATGGAAACGATGACGAGCGGAGATGGGCCAAATCTCCGACAGGCAAGGAAAGAAGCCAGTATAAGTGGAGTGGCGAAGCACTCGACCGTCATGGACCACATGACACCGTTGATGTCGCTGCGGATCATCAGCGCGTTCAGCAGAACGTTCAACCAGTCGAACGAGCCTTTGAATCCAACGAAAAAACCGTACTGGTAGTACAACGCCGTCAGCAACAGGACGGTAGACGCCGCAGCCGGGAAGAGGCGGAACAGCCTGTTGCGGAAATAATCAAAGACACTTGGATTGTTGTGCAGCGAGCGCGCCAAGACGAAGCCGCTAAGGACAAAGAAGAGAACGACCGGCGCAAGGCCAGTGACCGCCGTGTCGTTTTCCATGCCATATGCGTGATAGGCAACCACCGAAACGGCTGCGAGCCCTCTGAGCGATTCCAATCGTGGCAAGAATGGCAGTCTTTTGGACGGTGACGCCATCGGTTCGGGAAATGTCGTCATCGGAGGGGAAACTGGGTGCAGACCTTCAAATAGTATAGCGAAGGCTGCCGCAAGGGCCCAGAACAAGCGTCAATTAGGTGTTCATTAACCATAATGAGGTGATGCTTTGCGCCTCGGGAGCTCAAACCTAGGACATTTCGCGATGACCATCACCGTGGACCATGACAGCCGCGTTTCAAGAGTTCTGAAACTGCGTCGGGCTGTCTCTTTGCCGATTTATGTGCTCGCGCTGATCTTGAGCTTCCTGTCCGATGGACTTTCCAACCTGGCAGCGGTGATCGCCCAGGATACTCACTAACGCACATTCACTAACGCATGATCCGGACCCGAAGGGCCGCGTTCGCGCAAAGTGTGTGGCGGTTTTCCCTCGCGACAAGCGCGGAACGCGTTTGCGCGGAGATCACGCGCCAAGTGCGTTCTGTTTCCTATGTCTCCGGGCTGGACAGGTGAGACTTGGTGAGCGCGGAGGGACTCGAACCCTCGACCCCATGATTAAAAGTCACGTGCTCTACCGCCTGAGCTACGCGCTCACGTCTCGCTAAAACGGCCTGTTCGAAAATAGGCGCCGTCCCCGTCAGGCGACAGCGGGTCGGCTTCTTTCCGAAATGAGGCTCCAGAGGGCGCTGTGTAGGGGGTAGGCGGGTGCTGGTCAATAGCGCAAGGTGGTTTATCAACGTGCCGCGACAGCACCGAATCCGCTGGTGACACAAACTGTTAGGTCGCGTTCTTCAAGTTCGAGGCGGGAAACGGGCAAGCCGCCGGCGCCCGATGATGCAATGAAGCCCGTCAAGATGGCGCCGCTGAGCGGCCGGATACCGCGCGCCCGCGCCGTGTAACGTTCATGTCAGCTTGGTGTTGTAGGCTGTGCCGCCCTGCGGGGCAGGAGGCGGACAAGTGCGATCGCCCCAGGCGACCGCAATTTCAATTGTCCAATCTTGGGCCGCCGGTTGCGTTTCAAGGTCGCAACCGGCGGCCATCTTTCTATTCGAGCTCGGCCCTATCCCCGCGCGAACGGCGCTCGCGCCCCCGAGCTGTCTTTTCGTGGAACCGATTGGCGGTCTGCGCGTCGACTCTCTGCTTCCCGGCAGGCCCCAACCAACACGGTCCGGGGAGACAACCTCATCCGCCGCGAGGTTGGCGGCCCCCGGGCATCCCCCCGTGCTCGGGGCCGTTTTCATTGTGAAAACCAGCGGGGAAACGTCGGGCATGCATCGCATTTATCTTGCCATCACGTTCTGCGGGGTCACCGTGCTTGTATTTGCGTCCCTCGTCGCCTTTGAGAGGATGATCGGAGGCTGACGAACGGGAACGCGATTGCGTTTGGGTCGCGTTCAAGCGCTCAGATCACGCCTGCCGCGACGATCTGGCTCACCTCGACCAAGACTAGCGTGCTTCGCGATGGACCTCTGAAGCCACCGGCTCTGACTGGCTGCCGACATGCGGCAGCGCGACTGGCCGCAGCCCGATCAGCTCGGCGGTGCGGATGGTCGTGTAGCGCCAGAACTCGAAGGAGTTGATCCGCGAGCTCTCCAGGATCGCGATTGCCACCGCCGCCAGGAACGGCAGGCTCTGCAGCACCAGCACCGCGGCGAAGATGTAGATTTCGCGGATCTGCTTGGTGTTGTTGGTGACGATGAGCACGGCCGCGCCAATCAGCAGCAGCACGCCGATCACCGCTTCCCAGAACGCCTGGAACTCGATCGACATCCGCGACAGCCCGCCCTTGGAGGTGCGGGCGAACGGCAGGTGCTCGGTGATCAGGCCCTGGGCGACCGCGCGCGACACCGTCCACTGCACGCTCATCGCGGCGACCATCGCTGAGAGCATCTGGCCCCATTTGATCGCGACCCGCGCGCGGTACATCGACACGAAATGAATCAGCGAGACCAGGAAGGACGCGATGATCGGCAGGGTGAGGATCTTGTCGGGAATGGCGATGTCGGCAAACGCGACGATCGGCACCCAGATCAGGTTGAGGATGGCGACGACTACGCCGAGGCTTTCGGCTCCCAGCCAGTTCAGCCAGCCCAGCGAAAATTCGCGCTTCTGGTCGGGCGTGAGCCGGCTCGCGCCGGGCAGGAAACGCCGCCAGTGCTTCTTCACGATCTGGAAGCCGCCATAGGCCCAGCGATGGCGCTGCTTCTTGAAGGCCTCATAGGTGTCCGGCAAGAGGCCGCGGCCATAGCGATGGTTGGTGTAGTGCGTAAGCCAGCCATGCTCGACGATGGCAAGCCCGAGGTCGGTGTCCTCGCAGATGGTGTCGCCGGCCCAGCCGCCCGCCATGTCCATCGCCGTGCGGCGGATCAGGCACATCGTGCCATGCACGATGATGGCGTTCTCCTCGTTGCGCTGGACCATGCCGATGTCGAAGAAGCCGGCATATTCGCCGTTCATCATGTAATGCATCAGCGAGCGGTCTTCGTCGCGATGCTCCTGCGGCGCCTGCACGATGCCTACTCTGGGATCGCCGAAGACGGGCACGAGGTCCTTGAGCCAATCGGGCTCAACCACATAGTCGGCGTCGATGATGCCGATGATCTCGGCATCCGCTGCGGTGCGGTCCATGGCGATGCGCAGCGCGCCGGCCTTGAAACCCTTGACCTTCTCGGCGTTGATGAACTTGAAGCGCTCGCCGAGCATCCGGCAGTGATCCTGGATCGGCTGCCAGAATGCGGGGTCGGGCGTGTTGTTGATGATCACCACGCATTCGAAATTGGGGTAGTCGAGCCGCGACACCGCATCGAGCGTCTGCTTCAGCATGTCCACCGGCTCGTAATAGGCCGGGATATGGATCGACACCTTGGGGAAAGAGACATTTTCCCCGATGGTCGCGGGCGCGAGCGCTGCGCTTTTCCTGATCAGCCGCCGCGGCGGGCGGCCGAAGGCGACGGCGGCAATTTCCTCGATCCGCGCCATCGCGATCAGGACCAGCGGCACCAAAAGGATCAGGCCCAGGGTCAGCGCGAAGGCCGAGCCAAAGACGAAATAATGGCTGTCCCAAAACGCGAACACGGTAGCGGCCCAGGCGCCGACGCCGTTTGCGGCCGCCGACAGCACCAACGCCTGCAGTGGGGTCGGCTCGGCGAGCCTGAGGATCGGCAGCGACATCAGGATGCCGACCAGGAGCGCGATGGTGGCGAGCTTCCAATAGTCCGGGTTCACGATCGGCCCGGTCCAGGAGAATTTCGGCTCGCGTGCGGCGGTGAATATGCCCCAATAGGGACCGACGCCGCCTTCGAAATATTTCCAGGGCTGATCGATCGCCTCGACGATGTTGTAGTCCATGCCGATGGCCTCGGCACGGACGACGAAATTACGCAGCACGGACGCCTGCTGGAACGGCCCGGGATCCGCTCTACCCAGATTGTAACCGGCGCTTGGCCAGCCGAATTCCGCGACCATGATGCGCTTGCCCGGAAACTGGTTGCGCAGCGACTGGTAGCGATTCACCGCCTGATCCACGGCCTCGGCCGACGAGTGCTGCTCCCAGTAGGGCAGCACGTGGGCCGCGATGAAATCGGCATTGGAGGCGAGCTCCGGATTTTGGCTCCAGATGCTGTAGATCTCGCCGGTGCTGACGGGCACGTTGACGGCGGACTTGACCTGCTTGATCAGCTTGATGAGGTCGTCGACTTTCTGCTCGCCACGAAAGATGGTCTCGTTGCCGACCACGACGCCGATGACGTTGCTGTTCTTCCGGGCGAGATTGATGGCGGCTTCGATCTCCCGGCTGTTGCGATTCTCGTCCTTGCCGATCCAGGCGCCGACCATGACTTTCATGCCGAGCTCGGCGGCGATCGGCGGCACCAGTTCGCTGCCTTCCGTCGAGGTGTACAGACGGACCGCCTTGGTGATGGTGGAGAATTGCTTCAGATCGGCGCGAATCTTCTCGGAATCGGCGGTGATGTCGACGACGGTGTGACCGGGCTCGAAGGGGGTGTAGGAAGCGCTCGGCAACATGCCGCGGAAATCAGGGGCCTGCTGCTTTTCCTGAAGCACGCCCCAAAGCGCCCCGTGGACGGCGGTGACGAATAGCAAGACAGCGACGATGGCTCGCATCGCGAAAACCTGACGGGGCGTGTTGGACGAAAGCGAACCTGTCCCCTAGGTTCGACCGATACGGCGGCAGCTAAAGGATAGTGCTGCCACGCCATTTCACAACTGGAATGACGCGATGGCGTTTTTAAGGGCGCCTACCTTGCTGCCTGCTGAACAAACCGGCCGTTCCCCGAGGACCGGATTATTTCGCCGGTGGTGGCGAGGGGCTCGGCGCCGGCGAGGCGGCGGGAGCCGGAGAAGGTGTCGCAGCCGGGGCCGCGGAGCCGGATGTGGCGGGGGCGGTGGCTGCCGCCGCAGTCTGCGGCTGGGCGGCCGGATTGATCCAGCAGGCGTGAATCCGCAGATCCAGGCTGCGCGGAACCTTGTCGTCGATCGTGGCGCCGAACCGGGTCAGGCAGCGGAACGCCGCCTGGATGTGGCCACCTGGGCAACCGAAACGGTCATACAGGTCAAGATGGCGGAAGGCGGTGTCGAGATCGTCCACCCACATCAGGCGGACCACGCGCCGACCGAGCCAGACACATTCGGGATTGCCGGCGGGGCCGTTGATGACCTGGGCGGCTTCGGCAAATTCGGCGGTCTTGCGCTCGTTTTCCTTGGTCGCGTCGGGTGCCGCCGCGGCGCCGCCCTTGGCCGCCTGCTCCTGGGTATGGCCGTCGCCGCTTTGGGCGAGGGCGCTGCCGCACCCCAGAAGGAGCACGAGCGCGGGGATCGCGAGCTGGCGCAGCAGCGTATTCTTCAGTGGAGGCACCGGTCGACCCATAAATTCCCCGATTTGTTACCTAAAATAACCTGTCACACGCCGGTGATGCCGAGCAAATAGGTCCCCAATGCGGCGAACGACGCTGGCTGAATCCCATGACTGGAATTTCGGAATTTGTCCAGCAATGTCACAACTTTGTCGAGCCTGAAGGCAACGGCTGCGCTGTCAAGCTATGCGACGAGATGCGTACCCTTCGCTTTCGGCAGACCTCTTGGCAGCGACCAAGCGAGGCGCTAATCGACTGGCCCCTGGTGGAGGTGGATTTGACGCTCGCCGCCCGTTGCCGCGGTCCGGAGATACGAACGTCAAATCCAATCTCTGCCAGAATCAATGTTAGTGATCCCCGATTCTGGCATTCGCCGATGGACCACCCCGGCGGGATGCGATTGTTAAGATCGAAGGACCACTGGCCGGAGGATGGAACCGATTTCTTTTCGTACGCCACTGGCGCTTCTTCTCATTTCCCTGATGGCCATTGCTGGCGTGTGGTGGTGGTTGGCCACGCCGATTACGCTTGCGCGCGCGCCGATCGATCCGCAGGCCAAGCTGCTCTGCGTCTCCTACGCGCCGTTCCGCGGTGCGCAGAGCCCGCTCGACGAAAATACTTACGTCCCGGCCGCGCAGATCGAGGAGGATCTGACCCAGCTCGCGAAGATCTCCGACTGCGTGCGCACCTATTCGATCGAGAACGGTCTCGACCAGGTGCCGGCGATCGCGGGCAAGGTCGGGCTGAAGGTGATGCAGGGCATCTGGCTCGGCAGCAACCGCGCCAAGAATTTTGCGCAGATCTCGACCGCGATCCGGCTGACCAAGGAAAATCCCGGCGTCATAACGTCGCTGGTCGTCGGCAATGAGGTGCTGCTGCGCGGCGAGATGACGACCAACGACCTCGCGGCCATCATCCGCTCGGTGAAGCTGCAGGTCACCGTTCCCGTCACCTATGCCGATGTGTGGGAATTTTGGCTGCGCTACCGCGAAATCTACGACGCGGTCGATTTCGTCACGATCCATATCCTGCCCTATTGGGAGGACATCCCGGTCCGTGCGAAATTCGCCGCCGCCCACGTCAATGCCATCCGCCAGCGCATGGCGGTGGCCTTTCCGGGCAAGGAAATCCTGATCGGCGAGACCGGCTGGCCGAGTGAGGGACGGATGCGCGAGGGCGCGCTGCCGTCGCGGACCAACCAGGCCCGCGTGGTCTCCGAAATCCTGGCGCTCGCTGCCCGCGAGAATTTCCGCGTGAACCTGATCGAAGCCTATGACCAGCCCTGGAAGCGCAGGCTCGAGGGCACGGTGGGCGGCTATTGGGGCCTGTTCGATTCCGTGCAGCGGAGGCTGAAATATCCGCCCGGCGAGCCGATCAGCAATTTCCCGCTCTGGCGCTGGCAGATGAGCGCCGGGCTGGCGTTCAGCGTGATCGTGTTCGTCTCGGCTTGGCTCACGACGCGGCGCCGGCCGTGGACGCCGCGTTTGTCATCGTGGATTGCGGTCGGGCTGTCGGCAACGTCCGCCGGCATCCTGCTCGGCGTCGCCGCCGACAAGATGTATTATGAGAGCTACGGCATCGGCGGCTGGCTGCAATGGGGCGCGCTCTTGTTCGCGGGCCTGGTGTCGTCCGTGCTCGGTGCCAACGCCGTCGTCTCGGGCCGCCCGCTGCCGACCTTCCTCGACATGTTCGGTCCGCGCGGTGAGGGCAACAAGCTCGCATTGTCGATGTGGTGCCTCGGCGCCGCGCTGGTGGTGACGACGCTGATTGCGGCGCAAACCGCGCTCGGCTTCGTGTTCGATCCGCGCTACCGCGATTTTCCCTTTGCGAGCCTCACCATGGCGGTGGTGCCGTTTGCCTGCCTGATGCTGAATCGGCCGCAAAACGGCCTGCGGCCGCTCGCGGAATCCGCCTTTGCCGGACTGCTGGCGATTTCCGCGGTCTATGTCGGCATCCACGAAGGTTCCGACAATTGGCAGTCGCTCTGGACCTGCGCGATCTATCTTCTGCTCGCGCTCACGCTGTGGCGGGCGCGGGCCGCGCAAAGCCCAAAATGAACAGCCCGATCGCCAGCCCCGACAACACGATATTGTAGAGCACGATGCCAAGACAGGCGGCAATCAACCCGCCGGTCAGAAGCACGATTGACGGGCGGATGAAGTTCAGCGCTGCGATGACCAGCGCGACGATGCCGAACACCGAGTTCTTGAACAAGACGGTCGCGAGCGAGCGCGCCTTGCATGGCAGGCTCTGCAAGCCCGCGTCACAAGCGAGTGCCACGGTCGAATACTCGACCACGAGATAACGCAGATACAGCGCGTAACCGAGGGTCACGAAACCCACGATCAACAACCACTGCACCTGATAGGGGGTCAGCCGGAACAGGATCTTTTTCATGCTGGCCGAGTATGAAGCGGAATGCGGCGAGGGACAAGGCCGCGCCCGCGACGCGCGGCCCCGGACTGCCTGGAGCGCGACGAGATGAATCGTCATCGCGCTCTAGGTTCTTGTTTGCGCATGATCTTTTCGGAAAACCGCTGCACACTTTTCCGGATCATGCGCTAGTTGCGCTTCATGCCGAACAGCGAGGAGAACGTCGAAGTTCCCTGTGGCGCCGGAGTCGGTGCCGCGGCTGCTGCCGGCGGCGGCGGTTCCTCTTTCTTGGAATGTCTGTACGTATAGCGCCTGGAACTCTGCGGCTTGGCCGTCGGCTGCGGCTTGGTCGCCGTGGCCTGCCGTGGTTCGTCGCCGCTCATCGCGAGCCGCTGGCCGTCGAAAACGGTGGTCTCGCAGGTTCGCTGGTTGTCCCCCAGCGAGGCGCAGATTTTTGCCGCTGCGGCCGCGTCATGCAGCGGACCGGCGGCCAGCCGGATCTGCATGCCGAGCCCCGTATTGCTTTCGCGTAGCATGATGATCGGCTGCAACTCCGCGAGTTCGGCATTGTTCGACTTCAACAGGCCGCGCCAGAGCGCACGCAGGCCGCCGATCGAATTGGCGGTGCCGAGATCGATGGCGAACTCGGTGCGCTGGATCGTCGCGCCGGCCGCATCCGCATCGAGCACGGCCTTGTCCTGATCCTTGGGCTTGTCCGCATCTGTCGGGTTGTCCGCAGTCTCAGGCGCCGCCGGCGCTGCGGCCTGGGCCGGTGCGGGTGAAGGCGTTTCAACCTTGGCCGTCGTGCCGGTTTTCACCGGCTCTTTGGACAACTCCTTGGCCGGCTCCACCAGTTTGGGGGCCCCAGGATCAGGCGGTCCCATGATCGACTTCGCGACCGACTTCGCTGCGCCAAGCGGGACGGCCGGAGCGAACGCCGCGATCTGGGCGGGCGGTTGCGGCGTTGCCGGCTTGTTGGACGGGATCTGCGGCAGCGCCGCGACGGTGCCCGGCGCCGGATTGGCCGTCTCGGCGCCCGGCTTGTCAGGCGGAGGCGAGGCCTCTGCCGCCGTGGCCGTAGCCGCTGGCGCCGTTGTCTCGGTCTGCGCGGGAGCGGCCGCGGGCCGGCTGTCGGCCGGCGTGGTTGCCGGTGGCGTCATCATTGCCGGCATGGCGGAGGCGACCAGCGACTGCGCGGCCGCGGCGTCCGCCGCTTTCTGCTTCGCGATCGTGCCGGTCACCGAATCCAGCCCCTGCTCGAGCACGGTGACGCGGGCAAACAGCCGGTCGCGATCGTTGTTCAAGGTGTCGATGGCTGCGACGAGCCGCCGCGTCTCGTTCTGGCTTTCCTTGGTCAGCGACTGGATCTGTTGCGCCTGGCGCGCAAGATCGGCAACTGAGACCCGGTCGCGGCGCAATCCGAGCGACCATTGGTTAGCCGTTATCGCGAGCGCGACGGCGCCGACCGCGGTGAACCCCCAGGTGCCGATCCGCCACAACGCGCGGCGGTCGAGTTCAGTCTCCTCGGCCAGAAGTCCGGACTTCATGCCGGTCTTGTTGGCGTCGAGGGCGCCGGCCTTCTGGCCTGATTCTTTTGCCACGGCTCGTGAAATTCCCCAAAAAACTTAACGAATCACGAGGGAACATTATCAGGATTTGGCCCAGGCGTTTGCGCTGAACAGAAAACGCTTTATGACGGCGTTGCCGAAACTGAAGGACAGGAATGACCGCCCGATCCAGCCTCACTGTGGTGCTCGCCGCCGGCGAGGGCACACGCATGCGTTCCTCGCTGCCGAAAGTGCTGCATTCCGTCGCCGGCGCCTCGCTGCTCGCCCACGTGCTGCGTGCCGCGCCGAACGGGTCCGGCACACGCCTCGCCGTCGTGATCGGACCCGAGCATGCGGCCGTTGCCGAAGAGGCCCGGCGCGTCCGTCCTGACGCGGAAACCTTTGTCCAGCGCGAGCGACTGGGCACCGCGCATGCGCTGCTTGCCGCGCGCGAGGCGATCGGGCGCGGCGCCGACGATCTCCTGATCGCCTTCGGCGATACGCCGCTGATTTCGGCCGGGACGTTCGAGCGGATGCGTGCGCCCCTGCAAAAGGGCGCCGCGCTCACCGTGCTCGGCTTTCGCGCCGCCGATCCGACCGGCTATGGCCGGCTTCTGATGCAGGGCGACCGGCTGATCGCGATCCGGGAGCACGCCGACGCCAGCGCGGAGGAGCGCAAGGTGACGCTGTGCAATGCCGGCGTGATGGCATTTGACGGGCGGACGGCCCTGACGATTCTCGACCGGATCGGCAATGCCAACAGCAAGGGCGAATATTATCTCGTCGATGCCGTCGCCATCGCCAGGGATATGGGACTGGAGGCCGTCGTGATCGAAACCAGCGAAGACGAAGTGCGTGGCATCAACACCAAGGCGCAGCTCGCCGAGGCCGAGGCCGCAATGCAGGCGCGGCTGCGCAAGCAGGCGATGGACGCCGGCGTGACCCTGAGCGCGCCGGACACGGTCTATCTCGCCGCCGACACCTCCTTCGGCAAGGATGTGACGATTGAGCCCTTCGTGGTGATCGGCCCCGGCGTCTCGATTGCCGACGGCGCGGTGATCCATTCCTTCTCCCATATCGTGGAGACATCGATCGGCAAGCAGGCCTCCGTCGGCCCCTATGCGCGGCTGCGGCCCGGCACCTCGCTCGGCGATGGCGCGAGAATCGGCAATTTCGTGGAGACCAAGGCCGCCAGGCTCGAGGCCGGCGTCAAGGTCAACCATCTCTCCTATATCGGCGATGCCGAAGTCGGCGCCAATTCCAACATCGGCGCCGGCACCATCACCTGCAATTACGACGGCTTCTCCAAGCACAAGACCCTGATCGGCAAGGGCGCCTTTGTCGGCACCAATTCCTCGCTGGTCGCGCCGGTGAAGATCGGCGCCGGCGCCTATGTCGGCTCGGGCTCGGTCATCACCCGCGACGTGCCCGATGAGGCGATGGCGGTCGAGCGCAGCCAGCAGAGCATTCGCGAGGGCGGCGCCGCGCGCTACCGCGAGATCAAGATGCGCGGCAAGACGCCGAAGTGACGGGCCGCCAACGTCATCCGGCGTGCGCCGGATGACAGGCGGCAACTCGGACAACGGTATCTTTGTGCGGATTGCCGGCGATGGCGACTTTCGTCGCGTGGCATGTTCGTCACACACCTCATGAAATCATCTGGAATGTGAATCTTCTCACGCGGAACCCCGTCGCGACCTGTGCCAATGATGGCGACGCTGTCGGAACGCACGTCCGTTGGCTGACGCGCGCCACGACATGCCGGGGCTGGGGTTCTGGAATTGCTGCGTTCGTGGAATCCAAAATTATTGCGGAAGCTGAAGGGATCGCTGCTGTCGGGCACCGCGCTCGCCATTGTAGCGGCGACCGTGCTGCCGCCTCTGACATTGCTTTGCACCACGCCGGCGCGCGCTGACGGCGGCGTCGGTGGGGCCGGAGGCAGTGGCGCCGGCGGTGACGGCGGCCTTGGCGGAGCGAGCGGCGATGTCAACGGTGGGACCGGCGGCCCCGGGCTTGGCGCTGGCGGTGGCGGTGGCGGTGGCGGCGCCGCAGGGGGCGCCGGCGGCTCTGGAGGCACGGATCCCGCAGGCGGCTTTGGCGGCCGGGGCGGTGACGGCGCCGACATCGCGGTCGTCGGCGGCAGCGGCGGGAGCGGTGGCACCGGCGGGGCAGCCCTTTCCGGTTTCGGTACAAACGGCGGCGGCGGTGGCGGCGGCGGCGAAGGGGGCCTGGGCACCGGCGTCGGCGGCGCCGGTGGCACAGGCGGTAACGCTGGCGCCGGTTCAGGCGGCGTCGGCGGCAACGCAGCCGATCTCAATGGCGGTGCGAGTGGTGGCACCGGCGGCATGGGCGGCGCCGGCGGCGATGGCGGCGTCGGCGGTATGTTCGGCACCGGTGGCGCCGGCGGCGCTGGCGGTGCTGGTGGGGACGGCGGCCTCGGCGGCAACGCCGGTGCTGGTTTTGATTCGACCAACCCAGGCGGCGCAGGCGGAAACGGTGGCAACGCCGGTGGCTTCGGCGGCATCGGTGGGGCAGGCGGTGCCGGCGGGATCGGCGGCATGGCCAGCACCGGGGGTACTGGCGGTGCAGGCGGCGCCGGCGGAAATGGCGGTGCGGGCGGTTTTGGCGGGACCGGTGGTGCTGGCGGCAACGCAAACACAGTTCCCGGCGCACTCAGTGGCGGCGCCGGCGGTGCCGGCGGGGCCGCCGGCAACGGCTTCAATGGCGGCAATGGCGCGACCGGCGGCAGCGGCGGCATTGGCGTCCAGATCACGGGCGGTGGCACCAACTCGGTTTCGCAGCCGGCCTCCGGAGGCGCCGGTGGCAGCGGCGGTGCTGGCGGTATTGGCGGCGTCGGCGGCGCCGGCGGTCGCGGCGGCAACGCGGCCAGCAGCTTCGGCCTTGGCGTCGCGGGTGGCACTGGCGGCAGCGGTGGTGTCGGCGGCATCGCACTTGGCAGCGGAGGCGATGGCGCCACTGGTGGCAGCGGTGGCGTTGGCGTGCAGGTGCAGGGCGGCGGCACGCTGACGATGTCCCAAACGATCACCGGAGGCGCCGGTGGCAGCGGCGGCGCTGGTGGCAGGGGCGCCAACGGCGGCGCTGGCGGCACTGGCGGTGCGGGCGGCGCCGGCGACCCTGGCACCGATGCTACGTTGCCCAGCGCTCCCGGCTCCAATGGCTTTGGCGGCGGCGCCGGCGGCACCGGTGGGCGCGGCGCCGACGCGACAAGCAGTGGCGGCAGCGGTGGCGTTGGAGCGAGCGGTGGTGATGGCCTTCAGCTCGCCAACGGCGGGAGCGTCACAAGTTCGGGCACGGTCACCGGTGGCACAGGCGGGAATGGCGGCGCTGGCGGCAACGCCGGTAACGGTGGTACCGGCGGCATCGGCGACAACGGCGGCACTGGCGGCGTTGGCGGCGTTGGCGGCGTTAGCAATCCGGGTGGCGATGGCGGCGCTGGCGGCATCGGCGGCAGCGGGGGGACAGGCGGCGCCGGCGGCATCGGCGGCAGCGCCTCAGGCAACGGAGGCACTGGTGGCAAGGGTGGCCTCGGCGGCAATGGCGCAACCATTTCGAACGGCGGCACGCTGAACAATCTGGGCGTCATCGCTGGTGGCGTCGGCGGCAGCGGCGGCGCCGCGGGCAATGCCGGTAGTGGCGGCACCGGCGGTGCAGGCGGCACCGGCGGTGCAGGCGGCGTTGGCGGCAATGGCGGCGTCGGCATTGGTGGCGGCATCGGCGGCGACGGTGGCGCTGGCGGTGCCGGCGGCAGCGGTGGCTTTGGCGGCACCGGCGGCGGCACCTCTGGCGCCGGCGGCAACGGTGGCAATGGCGGCGCCGGCGGCGTCGGCGCGACCTTTTCGAACGGCGGCACGCTGATCAATCAAGGCACGATCATCGGTGGCAGCGGCGGTGCCGCGGGTAGCGCCGGGCAACGCGGCGCCACTGGCAGCGGCGGCAGCTTCGGCAGCGAAGGCCGCGGAGGCTCCAACGGTGGGGCAGGCTTTGGTGTCGGCGGAGACGGCCATGCCGGCGCGCCCGGATTGTCCGGCGGTTCCGGCTTGCCCGGCAACGCCGGTGCCAATACCAGCACGGCCGGCAACGCCGGTATCGCCGGTGCCGGCGGCGTCGGCGTCACCGGCACGAACCTCACCATCATCAACAGCGGCGCCATTTCCGGCGGCCTGGGCGGAGACGGTGTCACGCGGGCCAACGCCATCCAGTTCACCGGCGGCACCAACGCGCTCGAGCTGCAGGCCGGCTCGAACATTACGGGCAACGTCGTCGCCTTCGGCGCCGCCGACACGTTCCGGCTCGGCGGGGCGGCGAGCGGCAGCTTCGACGTTTCGACGATCGGATCGTCGGCGCAATATCAGGGCTTCGGCGTCTTCCAGAAGACCGGCGGCAGCACCTGGACGCTGAGCGGGACCAACACGGCCGCGCTGCCCTGGTCGATCGATGGCGGCTCGCTGCTCGTGAACGGCACGCTGGCCAACTCGACCATGACCGCGAACAGCGGCGGTACGCTTGGCGGCACCGGCACCGTCGGCGCGACAACGATCAATGCCGGCGGCAGTTTCGCACCGGGCAGCGGCACGCCGGGTACGTCGATGACCGTGTCCAGTCTCGCATTCGCATCGGGCGCGTTCTATCTGGTGCAGATCAATCCGGCCTCGGCGTCATTTGCCAATGTCGCCGGCGCGGCCACGCCTGGCAGCGCCACGGTCAATGCGACGTTCGCCAGCGGCAGCTACGTCGCCAAGCAATACACGATCCTGACCGCGGCGGGCGGGGTCAACGGGACCTTCGGTTCGCTGGTGAACACCAACCTGCCGAGCAATTTCAAGGCGAGCTTGAGCTACGACGCCAACGACGTGTTCCTGAATCTCTCGCTCGGCTTTGGCCCGGCGCCGGGGACCGGCTTGAATCGCAATCAGCAGGCGGTCGGCAATGCCATCACCAATTTCTTCAACAGCAACGGCAGCATTCCGCTGGCGTTCGGCGCGCCGACGCCGGCCGGACTGACGCAGCTCTCCGGCGAGAGCGCGACCGGCTCGCAGCAGACCACCTTCGACGCCATGAATCAGTTCATGGGACTGCTCACCGATCCCTTCATCGCCGGACGCGGCGATCCGGTCAGCGCCGGCGGCACTCCGAATGCGTATGCGGAAGAGAGCCTCGCTTATGCGGCGAAGCGGGCCGGGCAGAGCAAGAGCGAGCGCGACGCCTATGCCGCCGTCTACACCAAGGCGCCGCCTGCGACCTTCGACCAGCGCTGGAGCGTGTGGGCCGCGGGCTTTGGCGGATCGCAGACGACGAACGGCGACCCCAGAGTTCTCGGCTCGAACGACACGCGCAGCAGCATCTACGGCACGGCGGTCGGCGCCGACTATCGCTTCTCGCCGAGCACGATCGCGGGTTTTGCGCTCGCGGGCGGCGGCACCAGCTTCAACGTCAACGGTCTGGGTTACGGCCGCTCCGACCTGTTCCAGGCCGGCGCCTTCGTTCGTCATGACATCGGACCGGCCTACATCACCGGCGCGCTCGCCTATGGCTGGCAGGACGTCACCACCGACCGCACGCTTGCAATTGCCGGTCTCGATCAATTGCGTGCCGAGTTCAACGCCAATGCGTGGAGTGGTCGCGTCGAGGGCGGCTACCGCTTTGTCGTGCCCGTCGTCGGCGGCGTCGGCATCACGCCCTATGCCGCCGGCCAGTTCACCACCTTCGAGCTGCCCGCTTACATGGAGCAGGCGGCCGTCGGCTCCAACCAGTTTGCGCTGGCCTATGATGCGAAGAGCGTCACCGATACCCGCAGCGAGATGGGCTTCCGCGCCGACAAGTCGTTCGCCGCACAGAACGGCATCCTCACGCTGCGCGGCCGTCTGGCCTGGGCGCATGATTTCGATCCCGACCGCGCCGTGCTTGCGACCTTCCAGACGCTGCCCGGCGCGAGCTTCGTCGCGAACGGTGCAGCCCACGCCGCCGACTCCGCGCTCACCAGCGCATCCGTCGAATGGAAATGGATCAACGGCCTGTCGGCCGCGGCGACCTTCGAAGGCGAGTTCTCGAACGTTACCCAGTCGTATGCCGGCAAGGGCACCGTGCGCTACGCGTGGTGAGACGTTGCAAGGCCGTTCCGGAATGACAGCGCAGTCAGCTGATTTGCGCGCTTCGGCTCCGCGGCGCGCAAATCAGCGGCTTTTTAATAAAAGCGAACGACCGCATCACCAACGACGGTGCCAGCGGTGGTGCCAAGCCGGGCCGAGATAGAAGCCGAAGGCCGGGCGCACGACCCGACCGTAGCTGTAGCCGTAATAGGCCGGTGCGTAGTCGTTGTAGTAGGTGGTCGTGGTGTACCCGCCCCATTGGTAGGGCGCACCGTAGTCGTCCCCATATCCATACGAGTAAGCCGGCGCATACCCTCCGTAATAGGCCGGCGCATAGCCGCCGTAATAGCCGTAATACGGGTAACCCGCTTCATAGGCATAGGCCGAGGAGGCCAGTCCGCCAAAAATCGCCCCGGCAATCAGGCCGCCGGCGAGAGCCGGGCCAAATCCGCCGCGGAAGAAGCGGGCTTCCGCGGGGGCGGGAGCAGCGACGGCGCCGAGGCCGACGGCTCCCAGCGTCGCAAGGACGATTGCAGTTCTCTTCATGGCTTTTCCTCTCAGAGATCGGCTCCTGCCCAACGCCTATCAACGGGAAAATCCGGAAGTTGTTGCATGCCGCCAGGTTCCGCGCGGGCCGTCCAAGGCCGGTATTGGCAGGGACCGGCGCGCGGGAACCTTGCCGCGAGGCCTGGCGTTTTCCCTGCGCTCGCGAGGCCACGCCAAGAGGCCACCCGAAGCGGCCGCCCATGAAGAGGCCACCCATGAACAGGCTGCTACTGCTCTCGCTTTTTGCCCTGTCGTCGACAGTCGCTTACGCTCAAACCGGCGAGCCGATGACGACCGGGATGAGCCGTTCCTCTGCGCGCATCGAGCCAACCTCCCGTGCGGTGGGCGAAGCGCCGGGAATGCCGAAGGGGATGCGGCCGATCACGAACGGGCGAAACGTTTTCGGTGAACGAGCGGTGCCGGACAATGCCGAACTCGATTCTGCTCCAATCGACTCGGATCGCTATTTGATCAAGAGCCGTTCAACCTATACCGGCGAACGAGCCATCGGCACGCGCACGGTGGTGCAAGAGATCGAGTAACAGGAGATCGAGTAATCGGAAGGGCGCGAAAAATCCTCGCGTGTCTTCGCTCACGCGGGCTTCCCGGGAATGACGGCGCGACGACGGGCAAATCAGTTTTGAGCGATTTTCGCCGGTTGAGCGCTTCGGGGCGCCCCGAAACCTGCTGCAAACGCATGCGCTGAAAAACTGATTTCGCGAGCCGATTCAAATCGATCGGCTGCTCCAGCCTTCGGCTGTAAAATATTTTTCTTCTGTTTTTCGGAAATTCGTGCTTGTCTTCATCCATCCCGCCTCCATCAGGAGGGGCGTATCGCGATCGTCACGGACGTGGGAAGCGGGATGCGATGGACGTATGGGCGGCGTGAGACGAGTGCGGCCGATACGTACGGCAAAATCGTGTGGTCCTGACACCCCGACGCTGGTGTCAAGCTTGCGGGTGATAATCCCGCGGGCGACGGTGGCTACAAAGCCCGGTACACCGAGGAGAGCGCGATATAAGCCGTAACGCCATTGCGCAGGGAATGCCGATGTGAACGGCGTACCTGTGGTGACTAACTCGTGTGTTTTTTGCTTACACACGAGGCTGCGGGTGCGATCGACACCCGGCATTCCCTGCGCCCTCCGTTTTCCGAGGGCAATATCTATCAAAGCTCGGACATACTTCGTGTCGCGAGATTGAAGGCGTTTGTGTCAGCGGTCTTGTCGCGGCTCATCCGACAGGGGCGATCGACGAAAAGTCTCGAATCGCGCGAACCGTTAAGCCTGGGGTTTAACCCTGTCGCAATCGGCAATAAATATTGAGTATCTTGACATCTGCGGTTTTCGTTAAGAAAGCCGCGGGCGTTCGAGAATTTTCGAAGCGGGGGTTTTTACCGCATGTGCGGGATCATTGGCATTCTGGGGCGTGGACCGGTTGCGGAGCAGCTGGTCGATTCACTGAAGCGGCTTGAATATCGCGGTTACGATTCCGCTGGCGTCGCAACGCTGGAAGGCGATGCGCTCGATCGCCGCCGCGCCGAAGGCAAGCTGAAGAATCTGGAAAAGCGGCTCAAGGAAGATCCGCTCACCGGCTTCACCGGCATCGGCCATACCCGCTGGGCAACCCACGGCAAGCCGAACGAGAGCAACGCCCATCCGCACGCGACCGAGAACGTCGCGGTCGTGCACAACGGCATCATCGAGAATTTCCGCGAGCTGCGCGCGCAACTGGAGAAGGAGGGGGCGAGGTTCGCGTCCGAGACCGATACCGAGGTGGTTGCGCATCTCGTCAATTCCTATCTCTTGAAGGATCTCTCGCCGCAGGAGGCGGTCAAGGCGTCGCTGCCGCAACTCCGCGGAGCGTTCGCGCTCGCCTTTTTGTTCAAGGGCCACGACAATCTCCTGATCGGCGCCCGCAAAGGCTCGCCGCTCGCGATCGGTCACGGCGACGGCGAAATGTTCTTGGGGTCGGATGCGATTGCGCTGGCGCCGTTCACCGACACGATCAGCTATCTCGACGACGGCGATTGGGTGGTGCTGACCCGCGAGGTCGGCGTGATCTACGACATGCATGGCGCGGTGGTGAATCGCGACGTGCTGAAATCCGGCGCATCGTCTTTCCTGGTCGACAAGGCGAATTACCGCCACTTCATGGCCAAGGAAATTCATGAGCAGCCGGAAGTGGTCGGACACACGCTGGCGCGCTACGTCGATATGGCGAGCGAGCGCGTCAATCTGCCCATCAAGCTGCCGTTCGACTTCAAGGACATCCAGCGCATCTCGATCACGGCCTGCGGCACCGCGAGCTATGCTGGCTATGTCGCCAAATACTGGTTCGAGCGCTTGAGCCGGATTCCGGTGGAGCTCGATGTTGCCTCGGAGTTCCGCTACCGCGAGGCGCCGCTCCGCAGGGGCGATCTCGCGATCTTCATCTCGCAATCCGGCGAGACCGCCGATACGCTGGCCGCGCTGCGCTACGCCAAGGCCGAAGGCGTGCACACGCTCGCCGTCGTCAACGTGCCGACCTCGACGATTGCGCGCGAAGCCGAGACCGTCGTGCCGACGCTTGCCGGTCCCGAGATCGGCGTGGCCTCGACCAAGGCCTTCACCTGCCAGCTGATGGTGCTGGCGGCGCTTTCGGTGGCCGCCGGCAAGGCGCGCGGCGAACTTGCCGACACCGACGAAGCCAAGCTGGTGCGTGGGCTGATCGAGATTCCGCGACTGATCGCCGCGGCGCTCGCGACCGAACCGCAGATCGAGAAGCTTGCCCGCGACATCGCCAAGTGCCGCGACGTGCTCTATCTCGGCCGCGGCACCTCGTTCCCGCTGGCGCTCGAGGGCGCGCTGAAGCTCAAGGAAATCTCCTACATCCACGCCGAAGGCTATGCCGCCGGCGAGCTCAAGCATGGGCCGATTGCGCTGATCGATGAGAACACGCCGGTCGTGGTGATCGCGCCTTATGACCGGGTTTTCGAGAAAACCGTCTCGAATATGCAGGAAGTGGCGGCACGTGGCGGCAACATCATCCTGATGACGGATGGAAAGGGCGCCGCGGAAGCGACCGTGGACTCGCTGGTCACCATTGTGCTGCCGGACATGGCCGCGACCTTCAGCCCGATCGTCTACGCCATTCCCGTGCAACTTCTGGCTTACCACACGGCCGTGGTGATGGGCACCGACGTCGACCAGCCGCGCAATCTCGCGAAATCCGTGACGGTTGAATAGGCGGCGGGTCAGATAGGCAGCCGGTCGAATAGGCAGGGAAAGGGCGGGGCGCGGCGCCCCTCGCCCTTCAAAAATCTGCTAGAACACCTAGCTGATATGCGTAGACCCGCCTGGAACCCCCATGGACTCCCGCGACAAAGTGACTCCGTCTCCCGTGCCGCCAGCTGAAAATCCGCCGGAAACTTCGCATGGCATCATGGCGAGATTCCGGAATTATTTTTTGACCGGGCTCGTCGTCGCCGGCCCCGTCGCGATCACGCTTTATTTGACCTGGTGGTTCGTGACCTGGGTCGATGGTCTGGTGCGACCTTTCGTCCCGATCGCCTACCGTCCCGAGACCTATCTGCCGTTCGGCCTGCCGGGCGCCGGGCTGGTCGTCGCCGTGTTTGCGTTGACGATGCTGGGTTTCCTGACCGCGAACCTGATCGGCCGCACGCTGATCGATATGGGCGAGCGGCTGCTTGGCCGAATCCCGGCGGTACGCGCGATCTATCGCGGGCTGAAACAGGTGTTCGAAACGCTGTTCTCCGGCAACGGCTCGAGCTTCCGCCGCGTCGGCCTCGTCGAATTTCCCTCGCCGGGCATGTGGTCGATCGTGCTGATCTCGCAGTCGCCGAGCGTGGACGTTGCGCGCAGCCTGCCGGGCGAGGAGGAGCACATCTCGGTGTTCTTGCCCTGCGCGCCGAACCCGACCACCGGCTTTTTCTTCTACGTGCCGAAGAGCAAGATCATCGAGGTCGAGATGAGCGCCGAGGACGCCGCGACGTTGATCATGTCCTGCGGCGTGGTGCAGCCGGGCTCCAGCCCCGATCCGAAGCGGGCCGCGGCGCTTGCCGGAATGGCCCACGCCGCCCGCATCGCCAACGCGTCGGCCCTGCCGCCCGAGCCGGCGAAGGTGGAGTGATGATATGAGCCCCGGAACAAAGACATTGCTGGAACGAGTTGAAGCCTGGCCAGTAGAGGATCAGGAGGAACTCGCCGAAGTGGCTCGCGAAATCGAATCACGTCGCACGGGCGTTTACCGATTGTCCGATGAGGAGCGAGCTGCGGTACGCGCCGGGTTGGAGGATGCGCGTCAGGGGAATTTTGCGACCGAACAGGAGATGGAAGAGTTTTATCAGTTGCACCGACGTGCATGAAGGTCCGTTTTACGCGCACGGCGCAGCGGGATCTCACCCAGATACATGCTTATGTTAGTCATGAGAGTCCAACGATTGCCTCCCGTTTCATCGTTCGTCTCATGGAGCGGGCTCGGGAAATCGGCGAGCATCCTTTCGCAGGAAGGGCGACGGATGAGCCGGATGTACGGGTCATCGTAGCTCCTCGCTTGCGCTATTTGATTTTTTATAGAATTACGGCGGACGAAGTTCAAATTACTCACATTCGGCACAGCTCACGTCGTCGTCCAGAAAATTGGGGACGATGATTCAATTGTCGCTACCCCGCGCCGATCAGCGGAATGGCCTCGTCGCGCTCGAACAGATAAAGGAGACAACGCAGCGCTTCACCGCGTTCGCCCTTGAGCTTCGGATTGTCTTTCATGATGCGCAGCGCTTCGTCGCGCGCCTGGGCAATCAGCTGAGCGTGCACCTCCGAGCGCGCGATGCGGTAGCCGGGCAGGCCGCTCTGCCGGATCCCGAGGATGTCGCCTTCGCCTCGGAGCTTGAGGTCTTCTTCCGCGATCCGGAACCCGTCGGTGGTCTCGCGGATCACCTTCAGCCGCGCCTTGGACATTTCGCCGAGCGGCTCGTGATAGAGCAGCAGGCAGGTCGAGGCCTCCGCGCCGCGGCCGATCCGGCCGCGCAATTGGTGCAGTTGGGCGAGGCCGAAACGCTCGGCGTTCTCGATCACCATGATGGTGGCGGCGGGGACGTCGACGCCGACCTCGACGACGGTGGTCGCGACCAGAAGCTGGATCTCGTGCGTCGCGAATTGCGCCATCACGCGGTCCTTCTCGGTGCCCTTCATCTGGCCATGGACCAGGCCGACCTTGGGCCCGAAGCGCCTCTGCAGGCTCTCAAAGCGCTTGGTGGCATTGGTGAGATGATCCGTTCCCTCGGCCTCGCTCTCGTCGACCAGCGGGCAGATCCAGTAGACGAGCTTGCCCGACGACAGCGCGCGGCCGACCGCCTCCATCACCGCTTCCAGCCGGCTGTCCGGCACCGCGCGGGTGTCGATCGGTTGCCGGCCGGCGGGCTTTTCGCGCAGTTCGGAGACGTCCATGTCGCCGAAATAGGTCAGCACCAGCGTGCGCGGAATGGGCGTGGCGCTCAGCACCAGCACATCGACGGCTTCGCCTTTCGAGGTCAGCGCCAGCCGTTCGCGCACGCCAAAGCGGTGCTGCTCGTCGACCACGGCGAGCGCGAGCGCCTTGAAGATGACGTCGTCCTGGATCAGCGCATGGGTGCCGACCAACAGATCGATCCCGCCGGCTTCGAGCTGGCTGAGCAGTTCGCGCCGCTCCTTGCCCTTTTCGCGCCCGGTGAGGATCGCCACCTTCATCCCCGCGCGCTCGGCAAGCGGTGCGATGGTCTTGATGTGCTGGCGCGCCAGAATTTCGGTCGGCGCCATCAGCGCGGCCTGCTTGCCGGCTTCGGTAACGGCGGCAGCCGCGAGCAGCGCCACCACGGTCTTGCCGGAGCCGACATCGCCTTGCAGGAGCCGCAGCATTCGCACCGGCTGCTTCAGATCATCCGCGATTGCCGCAGCGGCCTGGCGCTGCGAAGCCGTCAGCGCGTAAGGCAGCGCGTCGATGATCTTCTTGCGGAGACTGCCGTCGCCGGCGTGGCGGTTGCCGGCGGGACGGCGCAGCTGCGCGCGGACCAGCGCGAGCGCCAACTGGCCGGCCAGGAGTTCGTCGAAGGCGAGGCGCGACCAGAACGGCCCGTCGGGCAGAATGTCCGTGAGCTCGACCGGCTGATGGACGCGCGAAAGCGCCTCCCGGATCGGCGGGAAGTGGCAGCGCCGGATCACCTCCGGGCTGATCCATTCCGGCAGGTCAGGCAATTTCGCCAGCGCCTGCGCGATCGCGCGCTTCAGCGAGCCGAGCGCAAGTCCCTCGGTCAAGGGATAGACCGGATCGATGCCGGAGAGTTTCGAAAATGCCGCTTCGTCCACCACGCGGTCGGGATGCACGATCTGCGGAATGCCGTCGTACATCTGCAGCGTGCCGGAAACGAAGCGCTTGGCGCCGACCGGCAGCAGTTTTTCGACATAGCCGGGCTGGGCGCGGAAGTAAGTGAGGACCACATCGCCGGTATCGTCGCTGGCATAGACCAGATAAGGCGCGCGGCGGTTGCGTGGCGGCGGTGGCCGATGCTGATCCACCGTCACTTCCAGCGTCACCACGGTTCCCGGCGAGGCGTCGCGGATTTTCGGCCGCGCGCGGCGGTCGATCACCTGGCTCGGCAGATGCAGCAGCAGATCAACCGGCCGCGGCGTGTCGTTGCGGCCGAGCAGATAGCGCAAGAGCTTGTCCTGCCTCGGCCCGACGCCGGGAAGGCTCGTGACCGGCGCAAACAGCGGATTGAGCAGAGCAGGGCGCATCGGGCTAAACACAGTTCGTCATGCGCGGGCTTGCCCCGCGCATCCATCTTCAAAGGAGGATGGATTGCCGGGTCAAGCCCGGCAATGACGCCACAGTTGATAACTTAGCGGTGCGTGAGGGCTGACATCGGGACGGAGGGGCGCTATATCCACCCGGCCCGGCACGTCCGGGCTTTTGGCGTTGGACTGGATTGTTGGAAATGACTGGATCGACGAGATCGAGCCACGGGCTCGACGACCGCCGCAAGCGGCTCCTGTTCCGCTGCTGGCACCGCGGCACCCGCGAGATGGATTTGATCCTCGGCCGCTTTGCCGATGCCGAGATTGCGACACTGGCCGAGGGCGATCTCAGCCAGCTCGAGCGGTTGATCGAGGTGCCCGATCCCGATCTCTATGCGGCGCTGACCGGCGACAAACCTCTGGCGCCGGAATACGCGGGCACGCTGTTTGAGCGCATCAAGGCGTTTCGTGCCGTGGATATCGCATGAAGCCTTCCGTCAAATCACCAGCCGAGTTGCTGACGGCCGGCCGCGCCCTGACGCTCGCCAATGTCGCCGAAGGTGCCGAGGGACTCGTTATCTCGGATCTGGCGCGTGCCATCGCGGCAAAGCCTAAGAAGCCGGCGATCAGCCTTGCCGTCGTGTGCCGCGACGGACCTCGCATGCAGCAGTTGGCGCGCGCGCTGGAATTCTTCGCGCCCGATCTGCCCGTGCTGCAGTTTCCGGCCTGGGATTGTCAGCCATATGATCGCGTTTCGCCCCATGGCGGCATCCTGGCGCAACGTCTGACCACGCTGGCACGGCTCGCTCCGCTCACCGGCAGCGACAAGCCGCTGATCGTGCTGACCACGGTGAATGCCATTGTCCAGCGCGTGCCCGCGCGCGACGTGGTTGCAGCGCAGGCGCTCTCGGTCGCGCCCGGACACGTCGTGCCGATGGATTCGATCGTCGCCTGGCTCGAGCACAACGGCTACATGCGTTCCTCGACCGTGCGCGAGCCCGGCGAGTATGCGGTGCGCGGCGGCATCCTCGATCTCTTCCCGGCCGGGCTCGACCAGCCCGTGCGCTTCGACTTCTTCGGCGACTCGCTCGAATCGATCCGTTCCTTCGATGCCGAGACCCAGCGCACGCTGCTCGACATGCGTTCGCTCGATCTCGTTCCGATCTCCGAGTTCCAGCTCGTCACCGAAACCATCCGCCGCTTCCGCATGGGCTATGTCGCCGAATTCGGCGCGCCCACGCCAGATGACCAGCTCTATGAGGCTGTCACTGAAGGCCGCCGCCACCCGGGCATGGAACACTGGCTGCCGCTGTTCCAGGAGCGGATGGATACACTGTTCGATTATCTCGGCGACGCGCCGATCGCGATCGAACCGCAGGGCGAGGACGCCGCACGCGAGCGTTTCAAGCAGATCGCCGACTATTATGACGCGCGGCGCGAGGCGCTGGAGCATCCCGGCGGCGGCGCGGTCTATAAGCCGCTGCCTCCGGACCGGCTTTATCTGACCGAGGACGAGTGGAAGAAGCAGCTCAGTGAGAGCTCGCTGGCGCGGTGCACGCCCTTTGCCGTGCCTGATGACGCAAACGTCTTCGATGCCGCTGCAAGGCAGGGCCGCAATTTCGCGGCCGAACGCAACGACAGCAATGTCAATGTGTTCGAAGCGGTGGTCGCGCATGTGCACGCGCTGCAGGCCCAGCGCAAGAAAGTCGTGGTCGCGCTCTGGAGCGAGGGCTCGCGCGACCGCATGCGCAGCATGCTGAGCGACCACAAGCTCGTCAATCTGACCAGTGTCAACTCGTGGCGCACGGTGCAGGCCACGCCTCGCAACGAGGCGATGCTCGCGGTGCTCGGCATGGAGGCGGGCTTCGAGACTGACGACATCGCGGTCATCAGCGAGCAGGATATTCTGGGCGATCGCCTGGTGCGGCCGCGCAAGGCGAACCGAAAGCTCGAGAATTTCATCTCGGAAGTGACGAGCCTCACTTCGGGCGATCTCGTGGTTCACGTCGAGCACGGCATTGGCCGTTTTATCGGCCTGCAGACTCTGGAAGTCTCCGGCGCGCCGCATGACTGTCTCGAACTGCATTATGCCGGCGACACAAAACTGTTCCTGCCGGTCGAGAACATCGAGCTGTTGTCGCGCTATGGCTCCGATAGCGCCAATGTCGAGCTCGACCGGCTCGGCGGCACTGGCTGGCAGACGCGCAAGGCGAAGCTCAAGAACCGCATCCGCGAGATAGCGGGCGAACTGATCAAGATCGCTGCCGAGCGCATGCTGCATGAGGCGCCGAAGCTGGCGGTGCAGGCCGGCATCTATGACGAGTTCTGTGCGCGCTTCCCCTATGAGGAAACCGAGGATCAGGAAACTGCAATCCAGTCGACACTGAAGGACCTCGAACTTGGCCGGCCGATGGATCGGCTGATCTGCGGCGACGTCGGCTTTGGCAAGACCGAGGTCGCGCTTCGCGCAGCCTTTGCGGTCGCGCTCGACGGCAGGCAGGTCGCCGTGGTCGTACCGACCACGCTCCTGGCGCGCCAACATACGAAGAGCTTCACCGAACGCTTCAAGGGGTTTCCGGTCAAGGTCGCGCAGGCCTCGCGTCTGGTTTCGGGCAAGGAGCTGACCCAGGTCAAGAAGGGACTCACCGACGGATCGATCGACATCGTCGTCGGCACGCATGCGCTGCTGGGCAAGGCCATCAAGTTCCGCGACCTCGGCCTGCTGATCGTCGACGAGGAGCAGCACTTTGGCGTCAGCCACAAGGAGCGGTTGAAGCAGCTTCGCGCCGAAGTGCACGTGCTGACGCTGAGCGCCACGCCTATCCCGCGCACCCTCCAACTGGCCTTGACCGGCGTGCGCGAACTTTCGATCATCGCGTCGCCGCCGGTTGATCGTCTGGCGGTCCGTACCTTCGTGGCGCCGCACGACCCTCTGATGATCCGGGAGGCGCTGCTGCGCGAGCGCTATCGCGGCGGGCAGGCGTTCTATGTCGTGCCGCGGATCGAGGATCTGGCGGGCGTGAAGGATTTTCTCGACAAGAACGTGCCGGAGATGAAGGTCGCGGTCGCGCATGGCCAGATGCCGCCGACCGTGATCGAGGACATCATCTCGGCCTTCTATGACGGCAAATACGACATCCTGCTCTCGACCACGATCGTCGAATCCGGCCTCGACATTCCCAACGCCAACACGCTGATCGTGCATCGCGCCGACATGTTCGGGCTGGCGCAGCTCTATCAGTTGCGCGGCCGGGTCGGGCGCTCGAAGCTCCGTGCCTATGCGCTGTTCACGCTGCCGGCGCAGCAGAAGATCACGGCTCAGGCCGAGAAGCGGCTGACGGTGCTGCAGTCGCTGGAGACGCTCGGCGCCGGCTTCCAGCTCGCGTCCCACGACCTCGACATTCGCGGCGCCGGCAACTTGGTCGGCGAGGAGCAGTCCGGCCACATCAAGGAAGTCGGCTTCGAGCTGTATCAATCGATGCTTGAAGAGGCGATCGTCAACCTCAAGGCTGGCGTCGCCGAGCCCGCCGCCGACCGCTGGTCGCCTCAGATCACCATCGGCATGCCCGTGCTGATCCCCGAGGATTACGTCGGCGACCTCTCTGTGCGGCTGTCGTTGTATCGCCGTCTCGCCGATCTCGACAACGACGAGGAGATCGACAATTTCGCTGCCGAACTGCGCGACCGCTTTGGCGTGCTGCCGGATGAGGTGCGTTATCTCTTCAAGGTGGCGGCGATCAAGGCCTATTGCCGCCGCGCCAATGTCGAGAAGGTCGATGCCGGCCCGAAGGGCGCGGTCATCACCTTCCGCGACAACAGCTTTGCGCATCCGGACCGGCTGGTGTTCTTCATCAAGCAGCACGGCCAGGCAGCGAAGGTTCGGCCCGACATGAAGGTGGTGTTCTTGCAGAACTGGGAGACGCCGGAGGAACGGCTTGCCGGTACGACAGAGATTTTGCGCCAGCTCGCCAACCTCGCCGAGAACAAGAAGGCGGCGTAGCTTGAGCTGCTGACCCGGGGGATCGGCGTCAAAAATATTGCCGGCCGAATGACGGTTTTAATCGTCGCGGCGCGAAGACGGCGGAGTGTTTCAAGGCGCACTTCTCGTTCTCGCCTGGGCGATTGCCGCATTCACCACGCACAAGCGCTGCGGGCTCCCGGCGCATTATCCAGCGCGCATTATCTTGTGCAGTGGGCTCTCACCTCTTTGACCTCCAATATTGGCAGACGCTGTCCTTGAAACGCGCCTGTTCCGATGGCCTGCCGTCTTAAGCCTGAGTGTGGAGAGGCACATCATAAATATACAATGAGAACCTATCTGTATTTTTAGATTGACGGTCGATCGTGCCTCACGCTAGGTGTGGATAGGCGGCCCGTGCCGCAGAAACGACTGGTCGCCTTTGCAAGCGTTGGGGTCAGATGAACAAACGCCGTCCATTGTCTGGAATGCGGGTCCTCGATCTGAGCCGTGCTTTGTCTGGTCCGTTCTGCTCTCTGATCCTGGGTGACCTTGGGGCGGACGTCATCAAGGTTGAGGCGCTTCCTGACGGAGATATGATTCGTAGTTGGGGGCCCTTCCAGGAAAGCGAGAGCGCATACTATTTGTCGGGCAACCGGAATAAGCGCGGCATTGCTGTCGACTTCAGGTCAGAGGACGGCCGAGGGTTGCTCCGCAAGATGGCGCTCGAATGCGACGTTCTCGTCGAGAATTTCAAGCCGGGGACGTTGAGTGAAATGGGGCTGGATCCCGCCTCTCTAAGGAGCACCAATCCGGGGCTGATCATTGCGAGTATCAGCGGTTTCGGAAGCGGTGGCCCCTTGGGGAATCGGCCGGGCTTCGACCAAATAGCGCAGGGATATTCCGGCTTTATGAGTTTCACTGGAACTCATGAAACCGGCCCGACGCGGGTCGGTGTTGCCATTGGTGATTTAACATCCGGAATGTGGCTTGCGATCGGGGTTCTGAGCGCGTGGGTCGAGCGGGAGAGAACCGGGCAGGGCGGAGCCGTGGAAACCTCGCTGTTTGCAAGTCTCGTTGGCCTGCTCAGCGTTCAGGGGCAGCGATATCTGAGCTTAGGTGAGGTGCCGGCGCCGACGGGAAATGTCCATCCTGTGATAGCGCCTTACGGGGTTTTCAAAGCACGGGATGGCGATCTGAACATTGGCGCCGCGACCCAAGACATGTGGCTCAGGTTATGCGACGTGCTTGGGTTGGTTCACCTGAAATCCGATCCGCGCTTTTTGGATAATGCGTCACGGATGGAGAATCGGGATCTGTTGCGCGAGATCATCAACGATGCTCTTGCGTCAGATACAAAGAAGATCTGGTCCGACCGGCTGGTTGCAGTCGGCATTCCGGCCGGCCCCATCAACACGATAGCGGATGTGTTCGAGGACGAACAAACCCGGCATCTCGGTTTGGTTGAAACGTTCGAGCACCCAACGTTGGGTTCTGTCCGTCAGGTGTCCAATCCTCTGTCCTTTTCTGACGACGAAGAGCAATGGATCCGGCGTGCGCCGCCGGTGCTTGGTCAGCACACGCGCGAAGTTCTAAATGAATTCGGTGTCGCCCGTGAACAAATCGATCAATGGGAGCAGGCGGGCATCGTTTTCCAAGCATCGGGGCATGACGGCTCAAGTCAGCGGACGTCTGGCGCAAACATATGAGCCAAATGCAATAGGGAGGGGGACTTTTCCATGAAGCAGCTTATTTCAAGCCGCCGCCGGTTTCTGGCCGGCGTCGGAGGATTTGCGGCGGGTATGTATGGGCTTGCCGCACGAGCCGATCAGGCCGGACCCTTGAAGATCGGGGTCCTGTCGGACATGACCGGCCTGTATGCCGATGATGCAGGGCCTGGCTCGGTTGTCGCCGCCAAGATGGCGGTAGAAGATTTCTTGGCCTCGCCTCACAAGCTCAAAAGATCGATCGAGGTCATAAGCGGCGATCATATGAATAAGCCCGACCTTGGAGCAAATATCGCGCGGGAATGGATGGATCGCGATGGGGTCGATGCGATCGTGGACGTGCCGAATTCGGGTGTGGCACTCGCCGTGCGCAATGTCGTCCAGCAGAGCAACAAGACATTCCTGGTTTCCGGGGCGGCGACGTCCGATTTGACTGGGGCATCCTGTTCACCAAACCTGGTGCACTGGAGTGACGATACCTACGCATTGGCGAACGGCACCGCACGGTCGGTGGTCGCCGAGGGCGGCAAGACCTGGTTCACGGTAACTGTGGATTACGCCTTTGGCCGCTCGATGGAAGCAGACATCAAAAGAGTTGTCGAGAGTTTAGGCGGTAAGGTCGTGGGCGGTGTCCGCACGCCGATCAATAGCCAGGATTTCTCATCCTTTTTGCTGCAGGCACAGGCTTCGAAAGCGGAAGTCGTCAGTCTGATCAACGCAGGTGCGGATACCATCAATTCCATCAAGCAGTCGGAGGAATTCGGAATTGGGCAAGGCGGCCAACGCGTGGTTGCCTGTGTTTTGTATCTCAATGATGTTCATTCGCTGGGGTTGAAAGTTGCGCAAGGACTGCAGTTTACCGAGTCTTTCTACTGGGACTTGAATGAAGACACACGGGCATGGACGAAGCGTTTCGCGCCGCGCAACAGCGGCCGCTATCCGACGATGATGCACGGCAGTGTCTATGCGGCAACCCTACACTATCTGAAAGCTGTCGACGCCTTGGGGCAATCAAGCGATGGCAACGCCGTAGTCAAACAAATGAAGAAGCTGCCGACCAACGACCCGCTGTTTGGGGCGGGCACCGTCCGTGCCGATGGTCGCATGCTTCACGACATGCATTTGTTCGAGGTAAAGAAGCCTGAAGAGTCCAAATATCCCTGGGACTATTACAAGCTCGTCAAGACCATTCCTGCCGCAGAAGCCTGGCGCCCGCTTGATGAAAATAGCTGTGACTTCATGAAGTCGTGATCTCGTCGCCGCGGCTATTCTTCAGGACGACGGGAATCCGTGCGAGTGTCTAAGTCGGCCGACCGGGAGTATCCAAGGGTCGGCCGCGTAGAGGTGTAAATGACGGAGATTTCCCAATTTTCCGCGTCCGAATTGGTCGCGGGTATCGGTCGACGACAATTCTCGATCACCGACGTTGTGAACGCCTCACTGTCGCGAATTCGCGACTACAACCCGGCGATAAATGCCGTTGTGGCGGCCAATCCGGACGTGCTCGATCAAGCGAGCGCAGCAGATCGGCGCCTTGCCGCGGGCAATGCACTGCGTCCACTTGAGGGCGTTCCGTTCGTCGTCAAGGACAACATTGCTGCCAAAGGGTTGCGCACGACGTTCGGTTCGATGGTGTATGAAAGCAACGTATCGGATTGTGATGCGATCAGTGTCGAGCGTCTGCGTGCGGCGGGCGCGCTTTTGCTCGGCAAAAGCAACACATCTGAATTTGCAACAGACATCAACACAAACAACAAGATCTTTGGGCTAACGCGCAATCCGGTAGACCTCAACGTCAGTGCTGGAGGCTCGAGCGGGGGAAGCGCGGCTGCAGTTGCAGCCGACATGGCTCCGCTTGCCCTCGGGACCGATCATGGCGGTTCGATCCGCATACCGTCTGCGTGGTGTGGAGTTTGTGGGCTACGACCATCGCCGGGGCGCGTTGCCGTCTACCGGACTGACTTTGCCTGGGATACGCTGGTCGCTCATGTCGAGGGGCCCATTGCGCGGACCGTCGAGGATCTCGGATTAATGATGTCTGTCATTGCCGGTCCGGACGGCCGCGATCCAATGTCTCTTCCTTCGGAGGGATTGAACTATGCGGGTGCCGCCAAAGCGCTGGAATTAAAAGATCTACGGATCGCTTACAGCTCGAATTTGAATGGACTATTTCCGGTCGATCCGGAGGTTGAGGCGGCGTCTCGTTCGGCCGCGCGCGCGTTCGAGGATATGGGGTGCTTCGTCGAGGAAGCAAGCTTCGATACCTCCGACTTGCGGGAGATCATCGCCGGCACGCGCGGCTTTGGAATGGTCGCTCGTTTCGCTGATCTGGTCGAGCGCTTCGGTGAGAGGATTTCTCCGCAGGTTGTCGGACAGGTGAGCGATGGGCTTCGGCTGAGTGTGGGCGCTATCACCAAAGCAGAACGTCTTCGCACGGCTTACTGGCATCGTATGCATGCCTTTTTCGAAAGATACGACCTTCTGCTAACACCGACGGTCGGCGCGCCCCCGTTTCGCGTCGATCAATCTTTGCCCAGAACCGTGGGCGGCAATGCGGTTGATCGGTACTACGACATTTTTCTCGCAACCTATGCCTTCAGCGTGGCCGGCGTTCCGGCTGCGTCCGTGCCGTGTGGTTTCACCAAGCAGGGGTTGCCGATCGGATTGCAGATTGTTGGCCGAAGGCTTTGTGATGATTCAGTTCTAAGTGCAGCGGCGGCCTACACAGCGCATTGCCCGCAGCATTTGACCCGACGCCCAATTCCGTTGGCTGCGGCCGTGCCATTATCTCGCGACTTCGTGCCGCCGAGAGAGAGGTTGTGATCTCGCGACCCAACTCAGGATATTGGTCCCTTCAGAGGCCGGATCACCGGCCAGCGTTTGGCCTCTAACCCTTTTTGCGGGACAAAAACTTGCGAATGCCCTGTCGGTATTCCTCCGTTTCAGCAAACGAATAGCCTTCCATTCGCTCGACCAGGGATACAGGCGATGGATCCGCCATGAGGCGACGTAGTTGCTGCTTGTGCGAGCGGGCGGCACTCGGGCTGCTCTTGCAAATATTCTCCGCACAGATTTGCGCTTCCTGGTCAAGTGTTGCGGCGGAGGCTATTCTCGTTACGAGGCGCCGTTCGTACGCCTCGCGCGCATTGAGGATCCGCCCCTCGAGCAGGAGTTCGGCGGCGACCGAAGGTCCCACGATCTTGAACAGCGCTTGCGTTTCGGCGAAGGCGAGAGGAAATCCGAGCCGGCCGACCGGTGCTCCGAAACGAGCTGTGTCGTCGGCCAATCTGATGTCACAAACCGATGAAATCTCCAGACCGCCCCCCATGCAAGCGCCGCGAATTTTAGCGATGACCGGAATGTCCGCTTCCGCAATTGCCGTCAGACATGCTCCTACGTAATGTTCGTGAAAGTGCACAACCTGCTCGGTGGTAAACCGGTGGGTTTCGAACTCGCTGATATCAGCCCCGGCGGAGAACGCGGCGGCGCCTGCTCCCTGGATGGTTACGCATCTCACGGATGGGTCACTGCGGAGTTCGTCGAAGACAGACTTCAGCGATATCCACATGGGCACATCGATTGCATTGTGCTTTTCGACGTTGTCGAGCGTGATGACGGCAACATGTCCTGCCCGCTCTTGAATGATCCTGCCCGGCACTACAACCTCTTGAATGACGAAAGGCCTCAGCTCGTATATATGCATAGCATCACCGTAGATATACACAAAGACCAAGATCGTCATTCCTTTCGTATTGCGTTTTGAAGCGCTTGTTCGACAAGGCGGATGCTGCTTAAGGTCGAGCTGTTTGCGGAGGCGGCTGATGACGAAAAATGTGCAGGGAAATTCGCGCGACCGCCAGAAGGTGCTGCGAGCTTGGTTGGAAAGAGAAATAGCGGAAGGAAAAATCCTCCCTGGCCAGCGGATCGACGAACCGGCCTTATGTGCACGGTTCGACGTATCGCGAACGCCCGTGCGGGAAGCGCTTTTGCAGTTGGCGTCCATGGAGCTCGTGGAGTTTCGTCCACGCCAAGGAGCGGTCGTCGCACAGATGACCGTGGAGCAGATCGCGGCGATGTGGGAAGTGCTCGCTAACCTCGAGGGGCTTTGCGCTGAGTTATCCGCACGTCGAATGACCCCGGACGATATCGAAGGTCTCCGCGCGATCCAGTCGTCGGCCAAGGCCCTTGTGAAGAGCGGCGACGTCATGAGCTATGCTGAAGCCAACAAGGAGTTTCACGAGGCTCTCTATAACGGAGCTCGTAACGAGTTTCTAACTGGGCATGTCAGAAGCATTCGAAATCGTATGAATGCGTACCGGCGATATCCATTTCAGAAGGCGGGTGGAATTCAGCGTTCGTTTGACGGGCATCAGCGAGTGTTGGAAGCTATTGTGTCGGGTAATCATAAACAGGCCGACGCAGCTATGCGCGAGCATGTGGCCGGTGCCATGGACTTCCTTGATATCGTTGCCGAGCTGAAGGAGAGAATTTCCGCACCTGAAAAGGTACAAGCGCGGGTAGAAGCCAAGGAAAAGACCATGGGGGTTAAGTCTAGCCGCCGCAAAGGACGGAAGGCTTCGATCAGACGCTAGAGCGGGATGGGTCCAGTCTCTGATCCCATCGCGCTTTAGTGACGTCAGGACGCCGCGCGCTGTGTGTTGTCGTAGAGCCGGGCGAGCAGAGACTTCGGCGTATCCTGCGGCAGCAGGGTCGCGACCGTCACGGCAGGCTCGGAGCGCGCGCCGCGCCTTCCATTCTCGGTATGGCGCATCACGGCGGAAAGCCGGCGCGCGATCCCGTGCGCGTTGCGCAAATCGGTGTCGGCGAAGACCACGATGACGGAGCCATCGTTCAGGGCCGCGCCGAAATCCATCTTCCGCATCAGGCGGCTGATGATGCGCGCGCCGTCGTACTGTGCGCGCGGATGGGCGGCGTCAAAAGTGAAACGCGCCACCGACAATCCACCTCCATCTGAAAGCGTCTGCCTGACGGCGTCGGCAAAATCGCGGTCGAAGGCTGCTTTGGCAAGCAGTCCGGTTTGCGGATCGAGCCGCCCCTCGGCGTCAATCGCCTGCAGCGTGCGGGCGAGACGGGCCTCGAAAGCGTGCTGCCGGATCAGAGGCAAGGCGTTGCAGGCGACCTCGGCAGGCTCGCCCAGGATGGTTTCGAGATTGGACAATTCGTGCGTGGGTACCACCTGGTCCGAGGTCAGCACCACGGGGAGATGGCGGAAACGCGAATCTTCCGAGAGCACGGTGAGAAAGGCATCGACCACGCGGGCGGTAAATCCTTCGCCGAGCACGATGCCGTCGATATCGCGGCTGTTGAGGTGCTTGCCGGCGGCCTCGATGCTGAACGCGCCGACCACGCCGAGGCGCTGGCCGAGCGCGACCGAGAGCGCGGGGTAGGTGCCGCCGCGGCCGATCAGGAGCACGGTTGCGTCTTGCACCGGATCGCTGTCGGGCAAGCGCGTGGCAGGCTGCTCTCCGAGCCGGCGCAGCACGGCGAGATGCAACGCGCGGACGCGGAGCGCCGCGCGCAGGCGCGGCAGCAATCGATCGAATTTGCGGGACGGCAGCGGCGGCGAGAAGGGAATGGCATTATCCGGAAGCGCGTGCTTCGGTCCGACCGCGATCAGCGGGAGATAGGGTTGTCGCGGAGCGATCTGTTCGGCGAGATCCGCGAACTGCACGGCGTCGGCGCCGCGCATGTCGGCAAGCACCGCCGATGGCTGGACCTGCGCCACCGCGCGCGCGGCGTCGGCGAAGCCCACCTCGATCAGCGGAAATAGCTGCGCCTCGCCCAGTGCCGACGCAAACGACGGCCGCCCGGCATTGGAGACGACGAGGAGCGGGCCTTGCTGTGACATGTTTCAACTCGGGACGACGGACGCGATGGAGTTGAAACCCTAGTCCGGCCGACTTAATGCGCAGTCAACGGCACTTGAAGCGGAATCTCAAGCGGTGCTGGTTCGATCCCGAAAGGCCTCTACCATCAAGGGGTTGAGGCCAAGCTCTAACAGTGCCTCTCGGGCGCGGGCATTGTCTTGCGCCCGTCCGGCGAGACGATGACCGCTCAGGCGGTCCGGCAGCGCCGTGAGCAGCGCGCCCTGGCCGAGGCGCCGGCCCCATTCGTGCAGGTCGGAGGCGAGGAAGCGATAACCGCCAACGGTCATGATCCCAGACGGCGGCGCCGTGATCGAGATCGAGCCGGTCGTGCGATCGAGCCGCGCCGCATATTCGGTATCGACGTAGTCGCGTGGTGGCTGCGGGATCAGCGACTCGTCCGGCTGTCGCGGCGGCGCGTAAGCCGCGACCGCCACCATCGGTCCGCGCAAACCCAGCGTGCCCTTCGGCGTCAGCAGGAGTTCGCCGGCGATGGACGAGCCCGGCGATTCCCGCGGGGGCCCTTGCAGTCCCGGTTTCACCGGCGCCGGTGCGCCGTCCTCCGCAGTTCGCCGCGCGCCGAACAGGCCGGCCTCGCCGAACAGGTAGACGTCGGTCAGTGACGCGTACGGTGCCGTCCAGTGTGGACTGGAGGCGACCTGCTCCGGTGCTCGCCACAGGCCAACCACATTGCGCAGGCACCGCATCCGCGCCGAGAGGTCGAGTTCTTGGAGCCGCAGTATGAGCGGCGCAGGTGCAATCAAGGTGTCGCAGGCAAGTTCGTCGATCTGCTGCTCAAGCACCTCATTGTCGAAGGGATGATGCAGCGCCAGCGTGCCACCCGACAACAGCCACACCACAATCGAGCAAGAGAGGCCTGCGAACGAGGAGGGGGCGAAAGCTGACATCAGCGTCGCGCCTTGCTCCACGTCGCTTTCCAGCGACAACGCGAGCGCGGCGGCGATGACGCTCAGATGCGTGCGCGGCACGGCGCGAAAGCCTTCGCCGGTAATGTCGAAGGAAATGATAGCCGCCTTCCGGCCGTCCTGGATGATCGGGCGGCCCGAGCTTGAGGGCCGCTCGATGGCCTGATCCAGTGAGGCCATGCCCTCCGGGAGGTCGCTGCCGAACCCGCAGACATGGCGGATCGAGAATGCCTCGGCTGCAGCATTCATGGCGAGGTCAGCGTGACTGACGCCGTCGACCTTGGCCGAGGTCACGATCGCCCGCGCGCTGGTGCGGTTGAGCGCCGCGACGAGTTCCGCCTGCCGCCACAGGAGCGGGAACAGCGCGACGACGAGGCCGGCGCGATGCGCGGCCAGCACGGTCAGTGCGAACTCGACCGTGTTCGGCAGTTGGACGGCGATCACGGAATGCGCCGGCAGGCCGGCATCGATGAAATGCGCTGCCAGCGCGGAGATGGCGCGGTCCGCTTCCGCGTAGGTCAGGCGCTTTGGGGGCTGGCCGGTGATGCGCTGCTTGTTCTGGGGATCGACCAGGGCCAACCCATCAGCCTTGCGGGACAGAACCCGCTGAAACAACGTGTCGAGCGTCGGCGACGTATTGGGTTGCTGCACCTTAAGCCCCATTCCCACCGTTGTCCGCGATCAATTCCCGCGAGCGCCCGGCTTTTGCCACCAGCTTTCCGGCAGATAGCCGACCAAGGCGGTGTCCTTGGGACGTTCTATCCGATTCCATCGGGCAATCCATTGGTCGCCGAGGTTAAACACCGGAATAGCATAGAAGCCGGACATCAACGCCCGGTCCAGCGCTCGAACGGCCGAGACAAAGGATGCCTGGTGGCGGGCCTGCAACAGCGCGGCGATCATGGCGTCGATGGCGGGATCCCTGGCGCCCATGTAGTTGCGAGTGCCCTGGGTATCGGCGGCCTGACTGCCGAAATAAAACGCTTGTTCATTGCCTGGCGACAGCGACTGGTCCCACCGGTTCGGGATCATGTCGAACTCGAATCCGAGGCGCCGCTGATCAAATTGTACGGGATCGACGGTGCGCACCGTCGCCTGTATGCCGGCGCGCTTGAGCGTGTCGGCGTAGTTCAGCGCAATCCGCTCCTCGTCGCGGGTGACGACCATGATCTCGAATGCCAGCGGGGCTCGCGTCGAACGCTGCCGCAGGAGATTGCCATCGAGCTCATATCCGGCCTCCGACAGCAGGGCCAGCGCCGCGCGCAATGTGGTGCGGTCGCGGCCCGAACCGTCGGTGACCGGCAGGCGATAGCTGCCGTCGAGGATGTCGGGTGCGATCGTTGCTGCGAACGGCTTCAGCAATTCCCGCTCGCGCTCGTCGGCGGGCCGGGCATAGGCCGACAATTCGGAGCCGGCGAAGAAGCCGCCGCTGCGGGTGTATAGCCCAAAAAAGTAGTTGCGGTTCATCCACTCGAAATCGAACAGCAGCGTCAGCGCACGGCGGACGCGGATGTCGGAGAACACCGGCCGGCGCGTGTTGAACACAAGAAATTCGGACGGTTGTGGCAGTCCTGTCTTGATCGTTTCGCGGATCACCTTGCCGTCTTTCACGGCGGGAAAATCATAGCCTTCGTGCCAGCGCAGCGGCTCGGTTTCGACGCGAAAGTCGTAAAGCCCGCGCTTGAAGGCTTCGAAATAGCCGTTGGCCTCGCGAAAATACTCGAAGCGGATCTCGTCGAAATTGAACAGGCCGCGGTTGATGGGCAGATCCCGTCCCCAATAGTCCGGATTGCGCGTGAAGGTCACGCTGGCGCCGGGCTTGACGGCGGTGACACGATAGGGCCCCGAGCCGATCATCGGCGTGAGCGATGTCTCTTCAAACGTCGCGACATCGATCGCGTGCTTCGGGAGGACCGGCATCAGGCCGAGGATCAGCGGCAACTCGCGGTCGTTGGCGCCGGCGAGATCGAACCGCACGGTCAGAGGATCGAGAGGCTCGGCCCTGGCGACTTTGGCGTAATATTGGCGGTGATTTGGCCGGCCATGATCGCGCAACAGCTCCCAGGAGAACAAGACGTCTTCGGCAAGCACCGGCTTGCCGTCCGAGAACCGCGCCCGCGGATCGAGGTGAAAAGTGACATAGGTGCGATCCTCGTCGGTCTCGACACTCTTCGCCAAAAGCCCGTAGAGCGTGAACGGCTCGTTCTCGCCCCGCGCCATCAGGCTCTCGATGACATAGCCGCGCTCGAAGCCATAGCTTCGGATCTGCTGCACCGGAATGCCCTTGACGATCATGGGATTGAGGCTGTCGAAGGTGCCGAGCAGGCCCCAGGTCAGTCGTCCGCCCTTGGGGGCGTCGGGGTTGAAATAAGGCAGGTGGGTGAAGTCGGCCGGGATTGCCGGCGTACCGTGCATGGCGATGGCGTGGCTTTCCGCCGCCGCAGCGGGAGGACCGGCAGTGATCGCAGGCAATAGCACAACCGCCAAACAGGTCACGGCGAGAGCGCCTATGCGCCTAAAAGCTGACATGGACAGGCACGGATTTGATTCGGAACGGCTCCTCGGCAGGTTTTAGCATAGAGGCCTGCATTGGGTGGATTGGACCGCTCATTAGTTGGACCAAAGGCGCCGCTCGGCATTGATCTTTCCGTCCGCCCCTGTATGAAAGCGGGCGATTGAGGAAGGCGGCAGGAACTGTCACGTATCTGCCTCAATTCACTAGGAGATAGCCGCGCGAGCCGGCTTGGTGGTGGGCGTCACCGGGCGTTCGGGCCTTCCCGTTCAGAAAGGGTTTTCCGCAATGAATTTCCGTATCTTGGCCGCATCGGTCGGGCCGCGTGGACGGGCTCTTGCCTTGTTGGCGGCCGCGGCGCTGATCGTGCCTTTTGCTTGTGACGCTCAAAGCCCGGCCCGGGCGCAGGCACCTGCACCTGGCGCCCCCAAGAAGGCGGCTCCGAAGGCGGCTCCCAAGGCGGCACCGGCCCCAGCGGCTCAGGCGCCTGTCGAGCAGGCCCCGGCGGCCCAGGCGCAGACTCCGGCCCAGGGCGGCGCTCCGGCGCAGCCCCAGGACCAGCAGATCCAGCTGATCTACGCGCCCTGGACCAAGTTCTGCCTGAAGGGCCAGGAAGCAAACGCCAAGCAGGTGTGTTTCACCGGCAAGGATGGGCGCATCGAATCCGGCCAGCCGGTGATCGCCGCCGTCATCATCGAGCCGGAAGGTGAGCCCAAGAAGATCCTGCGCGTGACGCTGCCCCTCGGCATGCAACTCGTGCATGGAACGCGCATCATCGTCGACAACAATCCACCGATTCAGGCACCTTATGTGATCTGCTTTGCCAATGGCTGCATGTCCGACTACGAGGCGACGCCGGAGCTTCTCGCCAACCTGAAGAAGGGCCAGAACCTGGTGGTTCAGGCGATCAACGCCAACGGCGCGCCGCTGACCCTGCCGCTGCCGCTGGCTGGCGAATTCGCCAAGGCCTATGACGGCCCGCCGACCGATCCGAAGCAGTTCGAAGAGAACCAGAAGAAGCTGCAGGAACAGCTGCAGAAGCGCGCCGAGGAGCAGCGCAAGAAGCTCGAGCAGAGCAATCCGCAAGGAGCCACGCCGGCGCCGCCGACCGCAGCGAAGTAGGATCCGGAGAAAAACAAAAGGCGCTCGCGAGAGCGCCTTTTTTGTTGGAGCAGCCTTTCATGGCCGGAGACGGCGCAGGCCTGGGCTGCGACGTGTCCGGGACCTGTGAAGTGGTGTGAAGTGGGAGAAAAGCTTAGTTCAGCGACGGGTTACGCGGACGGTAGCCGCCGGACTTGTCCTTGACGAAAATTTCGGCGACCTGGGAATGCCGGATCGGCTCGCCGGACTCGTCAGGCAGCAGGTTCTGCTCCGACACGTAAGCGACGTATTCGGATTCAGAATTCTCAGCGAGCAAATGGTAGAACGGTTGATCCTTGTGAGGGCGCATCTCCTCCGGGATCGACAACCACCATTCCTCGGTGTTGTTGAACTCGGGGTCGATGTCGAAAATCACCCCCCGGAACGAGAACACCCGATGGCGCACGATCTGGCCGATCTGGAACTTGGCGGTTCGCGCTTTGATCATGTGCTGTCGATAGACCATCGCGGCGGCTGATGCTAGTGCCCCACCTGACGAATTAACCGTTCCTTCAGCCTGTGCCGGCAGGGGCGGCCGCGCACCATCCCTAGAAATGATCGATGTTCTCAATCTTGCTGTGCCGTATTGGGCCGCGACCGCGGTGCTGATGGCTTCGCTGCCGCCGGCGCTCAACGTGTTCGTGATCGCGCGTCAGAACGACACCTGGATCGAGCCGGCATCCGTTGCGGTATTGATCGGGACCTTCGCGTCCGTGGTTACACTGACGAGCGCGACGTGGTTGCTTCAGACCGGCCGGCTGGCGTTTTCGTAGCGGCTTCCGCGCGTGGACTGCTGCGCCAGGACGGGGCGAGCCCCTCGCGCATGGCGAGCCGCCGCAACGGGCCTACCGTGCCAATCAGATGCATGCCGGTGGCGCGCAGCGATTGCATGGGCAGAAGATCGCTCAGCAGCGAGCGGTTGGCGAGATCGATCACGAAGGTACGGCTCAGAACATCCGCGCGGCGCTTGAAATCATAGCGGCGCAAGGCCTGCGGTGCGCCGGGATCGCCTGCCGCCGCCAGCGTCTCGCGCACGATGTCGGAGATATCGGCAGCGTCGCGCAGCCCGAGGTTCAGCCCCTGTGCGCCGATTGGCGGAATGACATGCGCGGCTTCGCCGACCAGCACGATACGATTCTTCGCGAATTGCCGTGGCCGCTCGATTGCGAGCGGAAACAGATTGCGCCCGGCTTCGACGTTGACGCGCCCGAGTATGGAATGCGACCGCCTTTCGGCCGCCTCCGACAGTTCCTGGTCGCCAAGTGCAATCAGCCGTTCGGCTTCCTTGGGCGAAGCGACCCAGACCACGCTGCAGCGATCGCCGGGCAACGGCACGAACACGCAAGGTCCTTCCGGCGTATGGAACTCTGTCGAGACATTCCGGTGCGGCCGCGAATGGCTGATATTGAAGGTGAGGGCGCTTTGCTTGAGCCCACGCTCCGTGACCTCGATGCCGGCGGCCTCTCGGCACAGCGAATGCCGGCCGTCCGCGCCGACCACCAGCCGCGCCGAAACCTGCGATCCGCTCGCGGTGCGGATGGAAACTGCCGCGTCCTCGGGCGTGACGCTCTCGGCCTCGTCGTCGAGCCGTGTCAGGTTCGACAGTGCGGCGGCCCGATCCTCCAGCGCCCTCATCAGGTCACGGTTCTGGATGTTGAAGCCGAAGGCCTCGAGACCGATTTCTGCGCAGGAGAATTTGACTTCCGGCGCACGGATCAGGCGGCCGGTATCGTCGACCAGCCGCATCGTTGTCAGTGCGGCGGCCTTGTCCCGGCAGTGTGGCCAGACTTCCAGCGCATTCAGGAAATCGATGGAACTGCCGAGCAAGGCGGTCGTGCGGTTGTCGGGGTAAGGCGCACGGCGCGCGATCAGCGCGGTCCTGGCGCCGGCCTGTGCTAGCGCGATTGCGGCCGAAAGGCCTGCGGGCCCGCCGCCGACCACGGCGACGTCATAAAAGACGGATCCATCGCTCATGCCTGTCACATTTGACCTTCCCTGCGATATTTTCAAGCCTGCAACATCGTCGCAAGCGGCCGAACGCCGCAACAGCGCGTATACAAATCAAGCCGATTCCTGATAGCACTGCGCCATCCATGGTACAGGCCGACCCATCGCGAACTTCGCTTGCGCCACCTTCACGGCGTGCCGCTGCCTTCGGTGTGCATATCCTGACTGCGCTCGGGGCGGGGCTTGCGTTGCTCGCGCAGCTTGAGGCCGTGCGCGAACACTGGGCCGCGATGTTCGGCTGGCTCGGGGCCGCCATGATCGTCGATGGTGTCGACGGCCCGATCGCGCGGCGGCTCGATGTGGTGCGGCTGCAGCCGAACTGGTCCGGCGAGATCCTCGACCTGGTGGTCGATTTCGTCACCTACGTATTCGTGCCGGGTTATGCCATCACCGCGAGCGGACTGCTGCTGCCGGTTGCCGCGCCGATCCTCGGGATCGGCGTCGTCGTGAGCGGCGCGCTCTATTTCGCCGACCGCCGCATGAAAAGCGATGACAACCATTTTCGCGGCTTTCCGGGATTGTGGAATTTTGCCGCGTTCTATCTGTTCCTGCTGCATTGGCCGCCCGTGCTGTCGAGCCTTGCGATCGCGCTCCTGATCGTGGCGACGTTTCTTCCCTTTCATGTCCTGCATCCGGTGCGCGTGGTGCGGTTGCGCTGGCTGACGCTGACGCTGATGGCGATATGGGCCGTGCTCGGACTTTATGTGCTGATCCGGGATTTCGACGTCGAAATATCAGTTACGATCGCGCTGTGCCTGATCGCCCTCTATGTCGTGTCGAGTGATGCGGCGTTCCGGCTGTTGAGGTCGCTCAAATCATGATCGAGCTTTTGACCAGCCCGGAAGCCTGGGCGGCGCTGGTGACGCTGACGGCGCTCGAGATCGTGCTCGGAATCGACAACGTCATCTTCCTGTCGGTCATCGTGTCGCGCATCCCGGAGCCGCGGGCGACCCGCGCGCGGCGGATCGGGCTTGCGCTCGCGCTGGTGTTCCGCATTCTGCTCCTCAGCCTTCTGGTCTGGCTGATCGGGATGACTCACCCGGTCCTGAGCGTGCGCGGCCTGGCCTTCTCATGGCGCGACGTGATCCTGATCGGCGGCGGACTATTCCTGATCGCGAAGGCCACGCATGAGATCCATGCCGAAGTCGATGGTGGTGACGATGCGGGCCAAGACGCAGGTCGCAAGAGCGCCTTCCTGCTGGTAATCGCCCAGATCATCGTCATCGACCTCGTGTTCTCGCTCGACTCGATCATCACCGCGATCGGCATGGCGCAGGACCTCGCCATCATGATTGCGGCGGTCGTGATCGCCTGCTTGATCATGTACGCGTCGTCGGGCCCGGTGGCACGATTTGTCGCGGAGCATCCGACCACCAAGATG
>Ga0153954_1000277_pt1 | contig 44513 bp, 32 predicted proteins | sample TSFL038MetaG_FD_102277 | JGI IMG/M metagenome (GOLD analysis project Ga0153954, IMG submission 102277) | Attine ant fungus gardens microbial communities from Florida, USA - TSFL038 MetaG | ecosystem: Host-associated > Fungi > Mycelium > Unclassified | place: USA: Florida, Wekiwa Springs State...
AAATAAATATCACCACAGAGGACACAGAGATGTCCTGAATAGTTATAGATCGGGGAGGTTTTCTAAGGTACGGGTGAGTTTTTCAAGGGCTTTTGCTCGATGGGAAACTTGATTTTTTCGCTCTTCGCCCAGTTCTGCAAACGTTTGGTTATAATCGTGCTTTAAGAAAATAGGGTCGTAACCAAAACAGTATCCACCCCTAGCTTCCGTTGTGATGCTACCCTCGCAGATACCAGATACAGTTTTATAAACTTTTTCTGGGGCCGCTAGGGCAATACAACATTCAAAATAAGCAGAACGTGCTAAACCCTCTAAATCGGCCATTTCTTTCAGCAATTTTTGACGGTTTTCCTTTTCAGAAGCACCAATCCCCGCATAGCGAGCTGAAAAAACTCCTGGATTTCCTCCCAAAGCGGGCACGACAAGGCCTGAATCATCAGCGATAGCCCACTTCTTGAAGGTTTTTGCTGCATGGAGGGCTTTTAAAATGGCATTTTCTTCAAAGGTTTTACCAGTTTCTTGGGGTGGAACATAATTTGGGAAATCTAATAAGGAATAAAGATCAAATTGTTGAAATGGTTTCAAAAGGGATTTCATTTCTCTGATTTTATGTCCATTTGTGGTTGCTAAAATAAGATCCATATCACAAATAACTCTCAATATTTTGGATGGTATATTTTTCTCCTAAGAAATCAAAAGAATCCCCTTTTTTACACCCCAACATGATCTGCGCCAATTTAGATTGGAAAGAAAGAATATGCTGATCTGGATCTGCTTCCCAGGGACCTAAAATCGTGTAGGCAGTCTTTTTTCCTTTAGAATCTAATAAATGGACAATCGCACCAATACTGACTTCCTCTTTGAGGATATCATTTTTAGTCAAAACACGCGCTTGGTTGAGCTGCTGAGAGAGCGTACGCATTTCAGCTTGGAGCCTCGATCGTCTTTCTAGCGCAAATTTATATTCAGCATTTTCACGTAGATCCCCCAAAGCACGAGCCGCTTCAATTTCACGCGCATTGTCAACGGTCTCGACTGTTCCTAAATGTTGGATCCGCTCCTGAAGTTTAACATACCCTTCTTGCGTTGTCCAGATGACCTCAATTTGTTCCTCTTTTCTTTCTTTTTTCTTCGCCATAGAGGGCTGCACTACTTCGGCCAAACTTTGCAAAATCTGAAGGTCTTGACGTGTAATTGTTTGGCATTTGCTAGCTAAAAGTAAAAATTCTTGAAGATAGGGAACTGACGCTTCTTTGATCAGCAATCGTACCATTTCGAATCGCTTAACCGTGAGCTGAGCTTGAATTTTTTTGACCAGATCCCTCATTTCTGGTTTATCTTCAATATAGTGTAAAAGGATGAGCAAACCTTCTAAGAATTGTAATTTACCCTCTTTGTCATTAAACGGAATCTCTTCATTGGCAATGAGTTTTTGGAAATACCAGAAATAAGCTTCTGGATAAATTGTCATTTTATGAAGCAGTTCATGTACTTTATCCGTTATCAATTTCGAAGCTGTAGGATCGTTTTGCAACTCCTTGAAAATATAGTCCTTGATAGGGCTTTGAGAAACTGTAAATAATAAGTGGGAAAAAAGAGGAATCCAATCGGATCTATGAGCGCGGATGACGGCCAAAGTGCGTTTTTTAAGAGCTACAATTTCTATCAGTTGTAAAACTGCCTCTAAATTCTGCATGGGCTTAATGAGATGCACGGAAGCTTCTGGAAATTCTTCAGGAAAGATGTCTTCCAATAGAAATGAAATCTGAATTTTACGAGCCATGCTCATATCGGGCAGTTTTTCGTCAGTTTTTAATCCTTCCAAGAGTTCAGCCTTCAATTGCGCTCTCAAGTCAAGGTTCTTGAGCACCTCAGGAAAATCTCTGATATAGCTGTAAATTAATCCAATACGTTTATCTATCCCTTGTTTTTCTTCCAGAGCTTGAGCAAAACGGAAATCGTGAGTCACTTCTTCAGCATGAAGAACAAAAGGATCTTTTGCCGATACCGGGGATAAGATTAGGGTGTCTTTTTTAATTTTTGAACGGGCAGATTGCCACCATTTAGCCCATTCTTTTTCAGGGATCACTAGCTCGGAAAGTTCATCTTTGATTTCTAAAGCCGTTTTAGGGCCTAAATCTTGCAATAACAAACGGATCAATCCCACGGGATCTTCACGGCCTTCTTTTTCTAAACTGTCGGGATCACCAAAGCGGCGGGATAAAAAATGGGAAGAGGGCAAAGGGATTAAATTTTTAAACGCATTTTCGAAAGAGAGATCTTTGACAGCTGCAGTCCCCTCAAATTCCAATAGGACGTGTTCTCTCAGAAGGGACATCTCCATCACTTCTCCCACACCCCATCCTCCTGTGTGGAAAACAAAATTGCCTTTATTCATATGGGAAAGAAGTTCGTAGTTCGCAATAGCCCCTTGAAAATTGTTGCGTGCCAACAAGCCCACAATCCGCAACTTTTGATTGAAATTGGATTGTGTCCCATAGCGGACTTTTAGAAACTCAGTGGCAATATCGGCAAACAAAGAAGAATTTGTGGTTTGCAGGTCTAAGATTAAGCGCAAGACATCATCGGCCACTTTTTGCCCTTCCAATTTTTTCCATAGAGGCAGGACAGTTTCCGCAAATTGACCGAGCGTGGGGGCTAAGGGAGAATTTTTGATAAGTTTCAATATTTCAGTCAGTTCTGCTCCATCCACTTCGTCTGCCATGCAATATTCTTCCCAAAGGCGTAAAAAGTGGGTGAGCTTCTCACCCTGGAGAAGCAATCGAAACTCATCTAAATAACTCATTTTATTTATCCTAATGTAACTCTTATGGAAAAATATACCTTTCATCTCAAAATAGAGCAATAAAAACTTGATAAAGACATTACAATTTTATTTTTTAGTATGTAAAATGAAAGAAAAACTTAGTTGGGGTAAAATGGCAAGCACGAGCGAAGAAGATATCCGGTTAGCTCTGGAAGAAGTATTAAAACTTTATGATATTAAATTAGAATTACCTGTCCAAGAAAATGCTCCCAATGATTATTCTGAAATCATCAGTAAAACCCAAACTCGTCTCGACGATTTAAATGAAAAAGCTGAAGAAATTTTTAACCGGACAGGGATGAGCCGGGAACAACTGGATGCCTATGCTGCCAATCCCAATAATTTCACAAAAGAACAATGGGAATCTCTGCAAAAAGTGAAAGAGGCTTGCGAAAAGTATAAGCAGGAAGCCAGGGGCAAAATTCAAGATCCTCAATTTGAGCAAAAAGCTCAAACCATTCAGCGTCAAAAACAACCACAACGATTTGCCAAAAAGAAACACTGGATTCCCCTTTAAAAATTCTTGACTTTTTTAAAGTTTAATTTATACTTTTCTTAAGAAACTAGACTTAGTTCGTTGTTTAAAATAAGGTTAACAAGATGACGTTGGGAATAGGTATGCTAGTAGACTTGGGTTGTGGGCATAGAATACCCCCTGCTGGTCAAAAAACGGTCATATTGTTGGATCTCGCTATTATCATTTCGAGTTTTGTAATAGGCGCTTTGTTCTTTAATGAAATGATTCAACTTCCCCCTACTGGCTCTTATGCTTTTTCTGGATTAGGAGAGGGTCTTTTAGCTTTAGGAGGCGGCTTCTTAGCTTTTGATTTAGCAGCCTTTATTGGTATTCTTTGCAAGAGCGTTTGCGAGAAGTGCTAAATTGCTGAACAAACATGCTGTGAACTTTTGTGAGCTTTTCTAAAATTCTAAAGGAAAGCTATAGTTCTGGGCCATGAGACTTAAGCTAAAAAAGGGACTTGATATTCCTCTTGCTGGAAAACCGGAAGGCCCTGTTCAGGAACTTCCTTTTCCATCTAATATTTCCCTTAACTTGTCTTCTTTTGATGACTTACGCTTTCGTCTGCTTGTAAAAACCGGTGACAAAGTTGCAAAAGGGCAGCCTTTAATCGAAAATAAGGCTTACCCCGGACAACTGTTTGTGTCGCCTGCTAGTGGTGTTCTGACTGAAATCAGGCGGGGAGCCAAAAGGCTGTTGTTAGACTTAATCATCAGCGTTGATCATCAAGAGACGAACTGGGATCACAAGCCTATTAACACACAAACAGCTTCTCGAGAGGAGCTGATAGAGTTTTTTATGGGAACTGGGCTTTTTCCCCATCTCTCAGAACGCCCGCTGAATAGGATCCCTAACCCGGCTCATGTTCCAAGGGATATTTTTGTAACCGCTTTAGAAACACGCCCATTTGAACCACCTCAAGAATTGCAAGTGGCTGGGCAAGAGATCTATTTTCAAGCTGGCCTTGATGCTTTAACGAAATTGACAACTGGTAAAGTGCATCTGGTTTATTCTGAAAAGACAACTTGCGCTGCTTTTTTAGATGCAGAGGGTGTTGAAAAACACACGGCATCTGGTCCTCATCCCTCAGGCTCAAGCTCTGTTCACATCCATTTTATTGCGCCCATTCGAAGTCCAGAGGATCGGGTTTGGGCATTAACGGCTCTTGATGCTGTTGTCATAGGAAAAATGGTTTTAGATGGGTCCTACTACACTGATCGGATCATTGCCATTGCTGGGGATGCTATTCTTCCTACAAAAAGAGGCTTTTTTAAGGGGAGAATTGGATTTCCCATTTTAGATTTAATGGCAAATCGGATTACACAGCATCCCTCTAAACTTATTTCTGGAGATCCTTTGACAGGTTCTCTGGCTGAGCCAGAAAATTTTTTAGGATTTCACCAAACCTGCTTTTCTGCCCTACTTGAAAATACAACGAGAGAACCGTTCCACTTTCTCCGTTTGGGGACTCATAAATTCACTGCAACCAAAACCTATTTGTCAGGGCATATCCCTTACCCAGAAGAGGGCTTTGTTTTTACAACCAATCAACATGGGGAAGAAAGAGCTTTTATCGATAGCGCCGTTTACGATCGGGTGATGCCTATGCGCATCCCAACCCCGTTTTTGATTAAAGCGATTATTACAGAAAATTTTGAGTTGGCTGAACAACTGGGGCTTCTCGAAATTACCCCAGAAGATTTTGCCCTGCCTACATTCATTTGCCCTTCCAAAATTGAAATGGTCGAGATTGTAAAACAGGGTTTGAAGCGTTACGCCCAAGAAATTTGATATGCGTGATATCGCTCTGTTTTTGCTCGGCTTGTGCGGGCTTTTCCAATCTTTGTTCGCCGAGGAACAATCTTTGGAAGAAATGCTCTCTTCTTTGGAAATAGCGGCTCATTTGGACCGTAAAATCGCTCAACATCTTCCCATGACATATAACCATTTTCTTTCGTCAGGTTACTTCACAACCCATTCTGCGCGGATGAGTGAGGAAGGAGAAATAGGATTTGGTATGGCATCTGTTCCCCCTTACGTGAATGGAAATATCCGCGTCCAGCCATTTCATCACCTAGAATTGAGTGCAAATTACCGTATTTTTCGGGGGTATAAAGATCCTCATTTAGGTTCCCACGGATTTGGTGATTATGCAGATCGAACGGCGAATGTGAAATTTGCCTTCTTCACTCCTGAACAGAGCTCTTACCGCTTTCCTGGTCTTGCTGTGGGCATTGATGATTTTATGGGCACCAAAAAATTTAAAAACTACTATATCGTGGGAACGCATGTATTTTACGATTTAGGTATGGAACTGAGTTTTGGGTGGGGAACAGGGACCTACACCAAAGGGGTAACACGCGGTTTTTTTGCTGGGGGGAATTGGTTTCCATGGTGTGATGATAACCGCTGGAAAAGAGGGTTAGCTTTCACTTTGGAATTGGATCCTACCAATTACAAAAAAGATCCCCATCCCTGCAAAATCCATTCCGATTTCCCTGTGAACATAGGTATCAAGTATAATGCGTTTGATCTCATTGAATTATCAGGCAGTTATATCCGAGGAAATACTTTTGCAGTTGCAGGTTCCTTACACTATAACTGGGGTAAGTCGGGTGGTTTTTTGCCCAAAATACGAGACCCTCTTCCCTTTACAGCCCCTGTGAATCAAGAGCCTTTAGGTTGCTCTCGCCCCATAGACACAATGCTCCAGGAGCTTTATTACACACTGAATGATCAGGGTTTTCAGCTGACACAAGCTTGGATTGAGAATAACTATTTATGGATCTCTCTATTCAATTGTTGTTATCGACAAGAACATATTGCGAGGATGCGCCTACAGCATATTTTGGCAGCTTTACTTCCAACCAATATGGATAAAGTGATGATCATTTTAGAATCATATGGCTTGCCTTGTCAAAGCTACGTATATGACAGAGAAATTTTGCTGAGCTACTTCAATCATACGATAGGCCCTTATGAATTTGACCTTTTAAGTACCCGCCAGGAAGCTATTTCTCCACCGGACAGTGCGCAGCTGATTTTCCAACGCAAAAACGAACTGTGGCGCTTCAAAGTCAGCCCTCGGTTAGAAACATTTTTGGGCAATGCTAAAGGTAAATTCAAATACGACGCTGGAATTAAAGGATTTATTGACGGTTTTTTACCTTACAGCTGGTATTATGAAATACAAGCCAGCTACACTCTTTTGTCATCGATACACCATTTATCTGATCGTGATTTTTTTCACCCCTCTCAACTCCCTAACGTAGCTACTGATTTCATCCGCTATCGGCAGGGGGGAGCCTTTACATGGGATCATCTCTATACTCAAAAAAGCTGCAACTGGGGTAAAGGCATATTTACGCGAGCAGCTTTAGGCTATTTTCAAGTCAATTATGGAGGCATTGCAGGGGAGGTTTTATGGTATCCCGCCTGTTCTTGCATGGCTTTAGGTGTAGAAGGAGCAATTGTCAAAAAAAGAAATTACTCAGGGCTTGGTTTTCAATCCCGCTTGCGTCATTTTGAAGGGGAAAAGCCGATTTTTCGTAAGTATTCCACATTGCAACAGTACTTCTTCAATATTTATATCGATTTTCCTGCCAGCCATTTCTTCACTAGACTAAGTATAGGGCAGTTTCTTGCTCACGATAAAGGAGGTCGGTTAGAAGTAACACGCTATTTTGATAATGGCCTCAGACTAACAGGGTGGATTACTTTGACAAATGCTTTCGATAAGATTCACGGGGAAAACTATTATGACCGCGGGGTTGCGATCGAGGTTCCCCTCGATTTTTTCTTCCAAAGAAGTAGCCGTAGAGTTTGGAATTATGCCATGGCTGCCTGGCTTCGCGATGCAGGCTATGCCACATCAACAGGCCACACTCTTTTTGAAACGATCAATCGAGAGCGCCGATGGTGATCAGCTCCGCAGCTTTAGGAGCTGCATAAGTGAAAATCATGTCTGCCCCCGCTCTTTTGATGGCCATGAGGCTTTCAAGTAAAACTTGCTCACCATTAATCCATCCTTTTTGAGAAGCCGCCATGATCATCGCATACTCTCCAGAAACCTGATACGCAGAGATGGGAAGGGTTGTGGCATCTCTCAGCTTTGTGATCACGTCTAAATAGGGCAGCGCTGGCTTTACCATCAAAATATCGGCACCCTCCTCTTCATCTAAATATCCTTCCCTCAACGCTTCCCGCCAGTTTGCTGGGTTCATTTGGTATGTTTTTTTATTCCCATTTTTTAAAACCGAACCCAATGCTTCCCGGTAAGGTCCATAAAAAGCAGAAGCATATTTAGCTGAATAAGCGTGGATACTCACGTGAGAAAAACCTGCTTCATCTAAAGCGGTGCGGATAGCGCCTACCCGTCCATCCATCATATCACTAGGCGCTACCATATCGATACCAGCTTCTGCTTGTATCAAAGCCATTTGAACAAGAATTTCCACTGTTTCGTCATTCAAGATCCCTCCGTCTCCATCTACGAGGCCATCATGACCATGTGAGGTATAAGGATCTAAAGCGACATCAGCAATCAAGCACAAATCAGGAAACGCCTCTTTAATCTCGCGAATCGCTTCTTGAAGAAGACCTCTTGGATTCATACATTCTGATGCCATAAGATCTTTTTTTTCAGAGGGAATGACAGGGAAAAGAGCTACCGCTTGAATTCCTACCTCAACAGCTCGATCAACTTCTTTGAGTAAACTGTCAATGCTCATGCGAAATATTCCCGGCAAACTTTTTATCTCATCGCGGATCCCTATTCCACCCGTGACAAAAAGGGGATAGATTAAGTCGCTGGGATGTAAACGGGTTTCCTGAACCAATGACCGTATAGCATGCGATTTACGGTTGCGTCTGGGGCGGTAGATGAGGGTCATGTGCGATTCCTGACTGAATAAAGAATAAATCTAATATCTTAATTTCTCTTCCTCATCGGAGGGTGTGGAAATGTTAACAAAGCCGATTTTCCTTCTCTTAAACACATTGTTTATAAGCTGTACATTATATGTCTAAAAAACCCAATTTATCAACTCTAGTTCATCATTCAACATCTTGCAAACAGCCTATGAACACCTATCAACAGCGTTATCAACATGTTTTCCATACTAGATTTTCGTGCCCGTGCCCGAAAAAGGGTTTTCTTTTTGCTTGATAGTTCAAAGGAACTTGTGGCACCCTCGATCGGCGAGGTAAATGTATGCAAGATTATGAAGAGTTTTCACAGGGACAACTAGAAATATTAGAGAGATACGTCACCAATACGTCTAGCAATATTTTTGTTCTACGCAATTTACCTGAAGTGATCAAGGGAGCCCTTTTTTCCCGCTATTCACGTTCTACACTTGGACTGCGCTCTCTCTTGCTTAAAGAATTTATTCAAGGAGAGGAAACAGCTTTTAAAGAGATTGTCACACAAGATCAAGAAAGTGTTGATAATCAACTCTTAGCTTTACAAAAAGCGCAGAATTTTTATGACCGTATCTTAGATGGTTATGGAGATGATTCGATCGGAGAACTTGGGGGAGCCCATGTGGCGATCGAGAATGTTTCGATGTTGGCTGCCAAAATGATTGAAGATAGTCGCATTGGAGGCTCGCCCTTAGAAAAATCGACTCGCTATATTTATTTCGATCAGAAGGTGAAAGGGCGTTATCTTTATTACCATGAACCGATCTTAATGACTTCAGCGTTTAAAGAAGCCTATCTTAAAACATGTGACATGCTTTTTGAAACCTACAGTAAGCTGATCCCTTCTTTAACTGAGATCATGGAAAAAAAGTTTCCAAAAGAACAAGAAAAATCTAAAGCCGCCTATTCGGCAGCTTTGCGTGCTAAGGTTCTTGATTGCTTGCGCGGTCTGCTTCCTGCAGGGACTTTGACGAACATGGGAGTTTTTGGAAACGGCCGGTTCTGGGAAAGTTTGATTAATAAAATGGAATGCCAGGATCTTGCTGAACTGAAAGAGATAGGGGGGCAACTTTTTGGTGAACTCAATAAAGTGATCCCCTCCTTTGTGCGCAGAGCCGAACCTCACCATCGTCACCATGAATCTTTTTCTTTATTTTTTGAAACCACCAACGAACAGATCAAAGGTATGGCCGATCAACACCGGTTGTCTTCAACTGAAGTCAATCCAGGAGCTCGCCTCATCGATTATGATGCAAATGGTCTGCATAAAGTGGCGGCAGCATTACTTTATCCTTATGAAACCACAAGTTTAGACGATTTATTCCGCTACTGCCAAAAACTTCCTGAGGAAGAACTCTCAAAAATTTTTGAAGCGGCAAGCTCAACTCGAGAAAATAGGCGGCATAAATCTCCAAGAGCTTTAGAACACGCCCAATTCACTTTTGAGATCCTGGCTGATTTTGGGCTCTACCGCGATTTGCACCGTCACAGAATGTTGACACAAGAGCGTCAAAACTTGACAACTGACTATGGCTATTGGATTCCTGAAGAAATTCTCGATACTCCCATGGAACAAATGTACAGAGATGCCATGGATGAGGCCAGAGAAGTTTACAATAGAATCGCAAAAGATTTGCCTAAAGAGGCGCAATACGTGGTTCCTATGGCCTATCATGTCCGGTGGTATTTCCATGTGAATTTACGGGCGCTGCAATGGCTTTGTGAGCTGCGCTCGCAACCTGCTGGCCACCCAGGCTATCGTTTGATTGCCCAACAGATGGCAGATCAAGTTATTAAAGCCTTTCCCCAATTTGAAACTTTCTTCAAATTTGTTGATTATGAAGGTTACGATTTAGGACGTCTCGATCAAGAACAGCGCAAAGCTGAAAAGTTCAAACTTTAAACTTTAAAATCCGTATTTTAGGCCGAAAAATAAGGTTCCAATCCAGTTATTTTTGAAATTAAAGGGACCAATGGTTTGTTGGAGACCATTAGATTGAAAATTCCCAGAAGTGATCCTTCCAAGATAGTTTCCGTGAAATCCGAAGTCGAATATCCAATTACCGAAATATTTTAAAAAACCAATCCCTAAGCGTCCCCCAATATTAGAGAACCCTCGCGATGCGATATTAGCTACAAGACTAGAATCAGCTCCTCCAGAGAATTGTTTAATATCGTTTAAGAGGTTGTATACATAACCAATTCCGCCGGTGATATAGGGATCGATCCACTTAAAGGCACAGCAGAATCCATTCAGATGAAAATAAATATTGGCTAACCATAAGTCGCTTTTCAATTTAGCATTGAAGTCGCTAACAGGTCCAGTAAGCGGATCACCTTTCCATTGATAGGAATTGGGTCGTAAAGCGGTATAGGAAAAATCAGTTCTCAGTAAGCAACTCCATCGATAGCCCAGATTAAATCCCCCATGATGTCCAGAATGAGGCCTTGCGCTGTGTCCTAAGATAAAGTTTCCCGCCCCTGAGTCAATACTTCTATCCGCATGCCCCAATCCAGTACAAAATCCAGCATCAACTCCAATATAAAAATGGGAGTGTTGGGGATTGTAAAAACAAAATTCATCACCCTTCATGGAATGGGTAATCAAACAAAAGAAGGCCAAATAGAGATTAAATCTATACATAGCTTTCTTTTATCTTTTTTGAACATTTATGCGCAAAATTTAAGAAAGGTTTTGGCCAAGGATAGAGGCGAGCTTGAACATATTGACCGGCTGTGAAGAGCCGAAAACTTTAGAAAGAGGTTCATCCGGAACGATTTGCCGTTTATCATTCGGATCTTGCAAGTTGTGAGCTTTGATATAGTCCCAGATTTTTTTTGTGGCTTCTCCCCGTGTCACGTTTTCACTTCCAATGACCGCTGCAAGGTGCGTCGAGGGGGTGAGTTTTCCTCTCCCTTTACCTTTTGCCCCTTTTTTGCCGCTGCTTCCTGCTTTTTTCTGGTAGGGTGTTTTAGGATGATTGACATATTTTTCATCCAATTGATCAAGGTCATTTACGATGACGTCACAATCAGGGAAATTAGTGCATGAAAAGAAAATTTTGCCGTAACGCGATTTTCGAGCTACAATTTTTCCATCGCAACCTATTGCGGGACAGGTTGGGGCATTTTCGGTGGAAACAGGGGTTTCCCCTTTTTTATGAATCGCAACAATCCCTTTGCAATTGGGATAATCTGTGCATCCTAAAAACGGTCCAAAGCGCCCATGGCGCAATTTCATCGGTTTTCCACATTTGGGGCAGGGTTGATCCCAATTAAAATCTTCAGCATAATCGCCCTTATTGAAGTTGAGCTCTTCATTTGAGGCTGTGAAATCACAATCGGGATATCGGGAACATCCATAAAAATAGCGGGATTTGGACCATATTTTTTGCAATTTCCCCTGACCGCACTTGGGGCAATCGATATCAGTCATAAGTTTTGGAACAAAAGCCTCTTTTTCAGCGACTTCAATTGTAGGAATGAACTGCTGCCAAAAGTCTTTAATGACCTGTTTCCATTCTTTTTTATTGTCAGCGACAAGTTCAAGGGTATCTTCCATTTCGGCAGTAAAGCCCACATTCATGATCTGTTTGAAATTGTCTTCCAAAAACTGAGCGATGACACAGCCGAGCTCTGTGGGTTTAAGTCGTTGATTTTCTTTGATTGTGTAATCACGGCTTTGGATTTTGTTCATGATGGAAGCATACGTTGAAGGTCGTCCGATTCCCGATTTTTCAAGTTCTTTCACAAGTGAAGCTTCGGTAAAACGGGGAGGAGGTTTTGTGAAGGCCTGTTCTGAAGTCACTTCTACAAGATGTAGTGGCATCCCTGCAGCAAGGGGTGGTAAAGCCGCTTCTTCACTTTCCTTTTCTTCATCCTCTTTTTCTTCATAGAGGATCAAAAATCCTTTGAACTTCATCGTTGAGCCAGAAGCTCGCATGATGATATTTTGGTCCGTTTCTATATCAGCAGAAACGGTGTCATACACAGCAGGATTCATTTGCGAAGCGATAAACCGTTTCCAAATCAGTTCATAAAGAGCAAATTGTTCCCTAGTGAGATATTTTTTTATCTTTTCAGGCGTATGGCGCAAATTCGTGGGGCGTATCGCTTCATGGGCATCTTGAGCCGATTTTTTTGTGGCAAAGGTGCGGGGCGCATCGGGGAGATATCCACCTCCAAATTGTTGCTTGATGAAGTTGCGCGCTTCCGAGATGGCTTCAGGTGCTAGACGGACCGAATCGGTACGCATGTAAGTGATTAAACCCTCAGCACCCTCAGAATCGAGGTCAACCCCTTCATAAAGTGTCTGTGCGATGTTCATTGTTTTGGAAGAAGAAAAACGGTAGTGTCTGCTGGCTTCTTGTTGCAAGGTCGAAGTGATAAAAGGAGGTTCCGGATTTCTCTTTTTTTCCTTTTTTTCGACCTTAGCCACTTGGTATTTTGCTTTTTCTAGTCGTTTGACAACACCTTCTGCCGTTTTTTGGTCAGGTATAAGAAAGACATCTTTTTGAACTTGTGGCGCTTCTTTTTCCCATTTGAGTCCATCCACACTCAAAAGGCGGGAAGGGAATTTCTTGGAAGGATCTCCATCTTGAAGAATAGCTCCGATATTCCAATATTCGACTGGCTTGAATGCTTCAATTTCTTTTTCCCGATCGACAACGAGTTTCAAAGCAACTGACTGGACTCTTCCGGCTGAAACTCCATTACGTCTTTGGATGCGCCTCGCTAAAATAGGAGAAATCTTATAACCGACGATTCTATCGAGAAGTCGTCTCGCTTGTTGCGCATTAACAAGAGCTTGATTGATCTCTTCAGGATGAGCCAAAGCTTCCAAAACAGCATCTTTTGTGATGGAGTTAAAAGCTGTTCTTTTGATGACCGTTTTAGGAGGCAAAAGATCAGCAATATGCCATGCGATGGCCTCACCCTCTCTATCAGGATCGGGAGCAAGATAGACAACATCACATTCCTTAGCGGCTGCACGTAATTTCGCAATCACCTCTTTTTTATCCGCAAGGACTTCATACTGGGGTTCAAAGTCATTTTCTACATCGATACCAAAACCTTTTGCAGGCAAGTCTCTCACATGACCAATAGAGGATGCAAAAACAAAATCTTTACCTAAAAATTTTTTCAGGGTCTTGATCTTTGCGGGTGATTCAACAATGATTAACGATTTCATGTCTTCTTATAGATTTTCCCAGGAAATTCCTTTATCGCTTTTTTTAAAATGAGACGTGTTAGGAAAACATTCAATTGCATCATGGGCAATTGTGTCAACAAAACAAGTTCTTCGATCGTTTTTTCTTCCGCGGGCAGCTTTTGTAAAAATTGATTTTCTTCAGCGGTTAATAAAGGAAGTTGCAATTCATTAACTTTTTGATTTTTAGTAATATTTAAATGTTTTAACAAGTCTTCCCCTTTTGTGGCAAGTTTTGCTTTCTGGCTTTGAATCCAGTAATGGTTTCCTTCAAAAGTTGGCCAATCGAGACGGCCAGGAATCGCAAATAATGGGCGATTCTGTTGAAGGGCGAGTTCCATCGTGAGCATCCCTCCCCCTTTTAAAGGAGATTCTATAAGGCAGACACCTTGTGATAAACCGCTGATGATTCGATTCCTTTTTGGAAAAAAACCTTTAGCCGGCGGGGTTTTCATCGGATATTCTGAAATAATAGCACCTGACTGAGCCATTTTTGCAGCGAGCGTTCGATTTTCAGGAGGGTAAATATGCCCTAGGCCTGATCCAATTACAGCAACCGTCTTTCCGTGACCTTCCAAAGCTCCTAAGTGAGCCGCTGTGTCTATCCCTCTGGCAAGGCCACTTAAAATACAAACCCCCGTTTCCGCAAGTTCTTTAGCTAAATGATGGGCCATCTGTTTTCCATAAAGTGTCGCATTGCGCGTGCCCACTAGCCCCAACCTCGGACAATCGGTTAACGATCCTTGGATATACAAAAGTAAAGGGAAATCGGGCAAATCGAGTAAGCATTGAGGGTAATGAGGGTGTTTGAAATGCACTAATTGGACACCCTCTTTTTGTGCCTCATCAAAATCTAGCTCCCAATCTGGAGAAAGGGTCCATTTGTCAAATAGAAGATTTTTTTTGGAATTCCATCCGAGATGGAAAACCTCTTTCGCAGATCCATACTGGTGAATCAATTGCAAAATACGGGATCTGCCTAATCCTTTTGCATGCAAAAGTTTATTTAGAAAAATAATCTCTTCCATAGGCTAGAATTTTATACTTTTTTGTACTAAAATAACATCCTTCAATGGAACCTCATGAACTATTAAACTGGAATCGTCGTGGGTTAATACCTGGACCTAAAGAGTCTGAATCTTCTTTTTTGGCTCGTTGCAGCCATTCAAAGTCTATTACCTCACAAACACTTTTCGATATTTCCCCCGATTGGGTGCACATCCAATACAGCAAACAAGGTCTTCGCTTTTGGGAAGGGGGATGCACATGGATAGAAGAAAACCAGACAAAGATTCAGCTACATCCCTCACTTTTAAAAAATAAAACGCATTTTGGATATACGGGCCAAGAAATGCTCACTCATGAACTTGTCCATGCTGTCCGCTCTGCTTTTGATGAACCGATCTTTGAGGAAATGTTAGCCTATCAAACTTCTTCTTCCCCCCTACGACGCTTTTGGGGACCTCTCGTGCGCACTCCCAAAGAATCTCTCATTGGAGTCTTAGCGATCTTAAGTTTCACGCTATTGAGTTTCTTTGAACCTTTTTACTTCCTTGCAATGACTTCTCTATTAACCCTCTGTGGATTCGCTATTCTCCGATTGTTCCACGCACAACGGCAATTTAAACGGGCTTTAAACAACATTTCTAAACTAGTTAGCAAAGAAAGATTGCTCTCCTTTCTTCTCCACCTATCCGATCAAGAAATCAGACGTTTTTCCCATACCGCTACTGATATTGTAAGCTATGCCCACGAAATGGCAAAAACTTCCTTGCGCTGGCAGCAAATCATCGCCTCTTACTTTAATTAAATAAATCTAATGTAGGCGGCGTTGGGTGGTGTTGCCGATGCCGAGCTCTTGACGGTATTTGGCGACTGTTCGGCGCGCGCAGGGGATCCCCTTTTCTTTAATCATCGTGGAGAGGATTTCGTCTGAAAGAGGAGCCTTTTTATCTTCTTCGGCCAATAAATGAGACAAGAGATCTTTAACTGTTTGTGCAGAGATGTTTTCCCCCGCCTCTGTCGTATAAGCATGTGAAAAAAAAGAGCGTAAGGGAAGTATTCCTCTGGGAGAATTAATGTATTTATTGGCAACTGCACGTGCAACTGTTGATTCATGGAGTTCTAATCGTTCTGCAATCTCCTTCATGGTCCTTGGTATGAGTTGTCCTTTTGCTGTGGAAAGGAATGCAGCTTGATCTTTGATCAATTCCTGGGTAATCCGATGCAGTGTTTGGTGTCTTTCATGTAAGTTGCGCAGCAGCCATTTTCCAGAGGCAATTTTCTCTTGGATATAGCTGCGCGTTTCTGGTGGAGTCGAATGATCCTGAAGCATCTCTAAATAGATTTTATTCAATCGCAGAGTCGGCACGTGCTCATCATTGATTTCAATGGAAAATTTGCCCTCAGCAAAACCGATCGTTACATCCGGAACAAGGTGTTGATCGGGTTGTTTGTAATGCCCTTCCGATTGATTCGTTCCAGGATGCAAATCCAAATGAGAGATCTCATGAAGAATTGTATTGCGAATCTCTTGTACCGATTTACTGAGAGACTTTGCGATGGCTGGAATCCGGTTGTGCAATACATCTTCATAATGATTTTCAATGATACGGAACGCCAAAGTGTGATGTTTTCCCATCACTTTGAGCTGTATCAGAAGCACTTCTTTGACGCTTTGTGCACCTACACCGGGTGGATCAAACGTTTGAATGACCCTCAAAATGGGGATCAATTGATCCACTGTTGTAGAGGATAAAGCAGCGATTTCTTCGATAGGGGTTGTTAAAATGCCATCATGATTTAGATTACCAATAATAGCCATGGCGAGCTCTCGCTCATTCAAAGCAGTAAAAGTTTCGTTCACCTGTATCATAAGATGGTTAAAAAGGGAATTTTCATAGGTGACTGTATTTTCGATGAAAGCTTTCAGATCCTCCTCCTCTTTACTAACATGTGAGTTAGGGGAAGTGGGACGATCTTCTTCTAAGGCCTTTAGGATTTCAAATTCCTCTGGGAAAGTATCCTCTTCATCTGAAAGTTCTAAAAGGGGGTTTTGGGTAAGCTCTTCCTCAATGGCTGTGCTCAGTTCCAAAATTGGCAACTGTAGCAGGTGCAGCGCTTGCTGCATTTGGGGAGAAAGGATCAAACGATGAATCTGTTTCACATTCTGTGAAGCAAATTGCTCCAAGCGCCCTTTCATGCTATTTTTACCTCGTTCGTTCGATAAAATCCTTGGGTATCTCCCTTAAAAAGCGGCTAGGGCGCATCGTACGATGGGTTCCCCATAAGAAACGGGTTTCTGCGGCGGTGAGATACAGCCTCTCTTCGGCTCTTGTCATCCCTACATAGCACAAACGCCGTTCTTCTTCTAGCGCCTCGTAACTATCTCTTGAATTTGCGTGGGGGAATAGATCCTCTTCCATACCTACTAAGAAAACAGAATCAAACTCTAACCCCTTGCCATTGTGGATTGTCATCAAATTAATTTTGTCTTCGCTAAAGCTAGCCTCATCTAAAGAACTTTTTAAAGAAAGCTCTTCTAAGAAGGAATCAAGCGAAGTGGTGTCGTTCAAAAGTTCCCATTCATGGGCTTTGGTGACAAGTTCATCGACGTTTGCTTTACGATCTTCAAATGTTTCTTTATCATCTTTCAAAACCTCGAGATAGCGGCTTGAGCGTACTGTTTCGATTACTAATTTTTCTAAAGAGAGCTCTTTTTGAACCGAACGCAGATAATGGATCATTTCGATATATTCTTTGAGCCCCTCTTTTTGTTTAGCCGTCAAACGTAAAGTGCCTTCTAAACAGTATTGAAGGACAGGCATGCCTGCTGCTAAAGCTCCATCTCTGATTTTTTCGATCGTGGATTGTCCAATCCCCCGTTTTGGTAAGTTAATCGTGCGCTCAAAGGCAATAAAATCACGTTCGGAATTAACCATGCGCAAAAAAGCGAGAACATCTTTGATTTCTTTGCGATGGTAAAAAGAAATGCCCCCTACGATGACATAAGGGATGCGGCGTCTCAATAAAAAATCTTCAAAGATACGAGACTGGAAATTGGTTCGATAAAAAACTGCCATTTCGCTAAGAGGGACATGGTGGAAATTATGTAAGTGTTCAATTTGATGGGTGACAAACCCTGCTTCTTCCCTATCAGTGCCACCCACAAACAAAGCTATTTTTTCCCCTTCCCCTCTATCGCTCCACAAGTTTTTTTCATAACGGGAAAGGTTATTGCTAATCAAAAGGTTAGCGGCGTCAAGGATGTTTTTTCGGCTTCGGTAATTTTGTTCAAGGCGAACAATTTGAGCTCCCGGATAGTCTTTTTCAAAATTCAAAATGTTTTGAATATTTGCCCCGCGCCATGAATAAATGGATTGATCGGGGTCACCAACAACGAAGATATTACGTGTGTCCCCTACAATCATCCGAGCCATAAAATATTGGGCCTGATTCGTGTCTTGGTATTCGTCGATCAAAACAAAAGGCCACCGTTTTTGATAAATTTCCAAAGCTTCGGGATATTCTTTAAACAAGCAAACAGGCAAAAATAAAAGATCGTCAAAATCGACGGCGTTTGCCTCTTTGAGCCGTTGTTGATACAGTTGGTAAACCTGTCCAAATGATTGCTGGATCATTTCAGGCACATCTGCGAATGCAAAATCATGAGGTCCCTGAAGCTGATTTTTAGCATTTGAAATAGTGCTTCGGTACGTTTTAAAGTCGCCCTCTTTTTTGATTTGGAGTGTATCTAAGCATCCTTTCAAAACTTTGTTCGAATCTTCCTCATCGTAGATGATAAATTGTGGATTGAAACCGAGAAGTTGAATCGATTCCCTTAGGATTTTTACACCGAGACTATGAAAAGTACAAATGGTTGGGGAACCTTCTAAAAAACGATTTGCTAAAAGATGATGGATTCTCTCTTGCATTTCTCCTGCAGCTTTATTGGTAAATGTAACCGCTAAAATCTGATCAGGCCTAATCCCTTGTTCAATCAGATAAGCAATTCTCATCGTGACAACTCGGGTTTTACCCGAGCCTGCACCCGCCAAAACCAAAAGAGGACCATGAATATGTTGAGCAGCCGTTTTTTGAACAGCATTGAGCTGATTTAATAAATGCATGGAAGAAAGGATAAAGGATCAAGCATTCCGAATGCTAGTCATAAGAAGGGTCATTGAGTTTATCTTCCTTCCAAATCGCAGCGTTACGATGAAGTTTTTCATATTTGTGGAAAGATTGGGCAACGAATGAGATCAGATCGACTACGAATATTCCCCCGGCTATTGCTCCAAGAGTATAGGTTGTTTCCGGATTAATCAGTCCAGGTTCGATGGGATTAATATTTGAGGGTAAAATATGATGGGAATGGTGGTTGATGGTAGAAAAAATGACAAAACCCACAAGGGCAATCAATAACAACACATCTATCCCAAATGTAATTTTTTGGGCGGTACTCAGTAAAGTATCCTCAGGATCTTTCTCTGGGTGCCGAGTTTGGTTACAATAATTGCCAATAGTAGCTATTAAAAATGTCATAAATATAATTATATATTATTTTTATTAAAATCAGATTAATTTGAATAAATATCTTGGGCGGGACCTGGAAAAGCTGGACTCTTCTTCATACGAGGGGTTAGCCTGATGCATATGGGATTACATCCAAGATACCCATATCGGTGGTAATCGTGGCTTAAGGAGATTTCTCTAAGGTAATGGAGAAGTTCGAAGCGGCCATTGATCAGGGGAGGATCAGTCTGGAGCATAATCCCTTTTTGGGCGGCAGCTTGTTGTAAAGATAAGGAGGGAAAAGCCAGCAAACGGATACGCCGGGGATCTCGATCGAGAAGAGTCAGTTCATCTTCGACAATACAAGGAAGGGTAAGCGGGTATAGCGAGGAGATTTCAAGGGGTGTTTCACAAATGAGGCAAGCTGCAAAAATTTGAAGTAAAGGGAGCGTTGGCTGCCTCGATTCGAACCGGATATAAGCTTTAGAAAGGGGGATATGATAAAAAACGTTGATTTGTCCATAAACATTAGATGGATCGATGGGTTTTTTGAGAATAGGAGCCCAGTAGGCATAACTTGCTACACTTTGTTTTAAGATTTCTTTTTCTTGCTCTGTGAGACAGCTGGTATCTATTTGTGAAAGCAGTTGAGGGTGGGTGGGGGCTTTGTCTGATGGAAAACCCTTTTGCTGAGGATGAGCAAATTGATGGACATAGTTTGGGCCTCCAGCTTTGGCTCCCGATCCAAAACTACTGGCCTTGCACCCTCCGAAAGGCTGCCGCCTGACAACTGCGCCTGTAATGCCCCTGTTAATGTATAGGTTGCCCGCGACGATATGCTTTTTCCAAAAGTCTTGTTCCCGGGGATCTAAAGAATGAAGGCCACTTGTTAAACCATAGGGGGTACCATTTGCCAATTGAAGCGCCTCCTGTAAAGAGGTTGCACGCATCACTCCTAGAAGAGGCCCAAATAATTCGGTGGTGTGGGTAAAGCTATTGGGACGAACACCCCATTTGATTCCAGGACTCCATAATTGAGCATTGTCAGGATCAACTTGAGGTGCAATCAACCAAGATTCCCCTGGTTCTAATTGGGTTAAACTGCGTAGGAGCGCTTCTTCTGGGGGGCGAATAAGGGGTGTGATTTTGGATTCCATGTTCCACGCGGAACCCACTTTTAAACTGTGTGCAGCATCGGCTAGTTGTTTTTTAAATTGGGGATCATCGTAAACTTCTGCTTCTAGAATAGCTAGGCTGCAAGCGCTACATTTTTGCCCAGAATGGCCAAAAGCGGACGAGATGATGTCACGCACGGCAAGGTCTCGATCACTCATCGCCGTCACAATGATCACATTTTTTCCCCCTGTTTCTGCATGTAAATCAAGACCGGGGCGAAGTTTAAGAAATTTCAAGGCTGTCTGAGTAGACCCTGTGAGAGTGACGCTGGCTACGTGTGGATGTTGAATCAAATAGCTTCCCACATCATCGTCTGGACAAGGGATAAATTGTAAAACCTCTTTAGAAATACCAGCATCCCAAAAAGCTTTTGCGACATGCCAACCCACAAGGACAGCCTCCGGGGCAGGTTTGAAAAGAACACAGTTACCAGTAGTCAAAGCGGCAGCTATCCCACTGACAGGAATGGAGCAAGGAAAGTTCCATGGCGGTGTCACCAAAATAGTTCCTTTAGGCGACCAGTGGATATCACCCAGCTCAAGCTGCTCTGTCCAAGTTTTTCGGTAATACTCCAAAAAGTCAATCGCTTCTGAAACTTCAGGATCGGCTTCTTGTGCAGTTTTAGCGCCATCGAGCATCATCGCTCCAATTAAATCTGCACGCCTCTCTCTAAAAAGCTGTGCGACTTTTCCAAGCAAATGGGAGCGGGCATCAAAGGGTTGATCTCCCCATGCGTTAGCTTGCAAAGTGGCGCACGCAATCGCTTTGTCAGCGAGGACCCTATCTGCTAAACAAAAAGAATAAGCGGCACTATCTGGTTTTGAAGGATCCCTTCCCTCGCTGCATGGGGACGAGAAAATTTCTTCACCTGCAATGACAAGCGGGATGGTGAGATGAGAATATGTTTTCCATTTGTCGACAATGGATTGTATCCAAGATCGGTTTTGTGGGAGTGAAAAGTCGGTGTCAGGCTCATTTTCAAAGGATTGATTTTCCGGTGGCTGCGGATGTTGGATGTGTCTGTTTTGAATTCGCTTAGGAAGATGAGTTAAGGTCTCAATGAGTGCGCAAGAAGAAACAAACCTCTCCTTTTCTTTTTCCCACGCTGCATTTTGAGGATCCATTTCGAAAAAGTGGCGCAAGAAATTTTCATTGCCGCTATTTTCATCCAAACGACGGATCAAATAAGCCAGGGCAGTATGAAAATCTTTCTCGCGAGCTTCGGGACAATATAAAAGGATTTCCCCTACTAGCTTTTGAAGGGTGCGGCGCAAAGGCTTGGCCATTCCTTCTAACATTTCAAAAGCAATGTAAGATTCTGTTTGATTTTCTGAACGCAAAATTAAGGCATAGGCAATTTCAAACAAATTATGGCTTGCCACACCGATATGGGCAGCTTCTGCATGTTTCTTTTGACAGGCATACTCAAGCATCCTTTTGAAGTTAGCATCTGTTTCGCTTTTATGCTCAAAAGTTGCGAGTTCCCAACCTTTAAGAGAGCTCTCAACGCTTTCCATAGAGAGATTGGCCCCTTTGACAATGCGGATCTTTATCGGCGCTCCTCCTTGCGCTTTCCTTTTTTTAGCCCATTGGATCAGGCTGCAGAGAATGTCGTACGTATCAGGCAAATAACTTTGTAGTACAATACCTGCTGATGTCTGCAGATAGTTAGGTTCACTCAAAACTTTTGTGAAAACATCAACGGTCAAGTGCAGATCCTTATATTCTTCCATATCCAAGTTCACAAATTTTTGGATGGACGTACCATCTGGACGCTGATAAGTGTGATGCATGGCAGCCTGATAAAGTAGCCGCAACCGTTCAGCTAAAATGTCCAAAGATTGGGAATAACTCACCAAATTAATCTGGCTGAAAATGGTAGAAATTTTAATCGATACATATTCAATCATCGGGTTTGCTAAATCTTCCAGATAGACTTTCAAGCGGCGTGCAGCTTCTTGTTCACCCAAAATAGCCTCGCCTAAGTGATTGATGTTAAGACGAATTTTTTCTTCCCTACTTTTTTTGAAATAGGCAATTTGGTCTTTGTGGTGTTCGGGAAAAAGAACAGAGGCAGTCTCTTTCCGAATTTTATTACGGATCATAGGAACAAATAACTTAGGGAAAAGGGTTCCTCTCCTTTTAAAAATGTGAAATTGCATTTTTTCAAAAGTGTTGAGAAAGCGGGGGATACCAAATGCATCGATCAAATATTCTATTTGGTTTGCGGTACGCGCTAATGAATGGCTGCGGAAAACTTGATCTGTTAATGAAGTTACGAAACTTCTCCCTTCGGGATCGCTCATCATGCGAGCCATGCGCGCATCTTGCTTCACCTCTTTATCGGTGCGCTCACGTTGACTCACCTTAAGCAAACAAGAGCTCAACTCCAATGCCTTTTCAATCCGTTGATGACGTGTTAAATTTTTTCCACGAACCGCACTCAGAAGATTTTGAGCCTGCTCAATAGAGGAGTCCATTGCTTTCTTTTACATCCTCGCGATATATTTGCAAAGCTGTGCTTAGATTGCTTTTATTCATTTTTCTTCTTTTTTCTTCCCAACTTTTTGGGTTCACCCAAGTGGGCGCCGACCTTCTGTTTGAAGAAAAATATTTTCCTCTCATCAAAGGGAAAAAACTCGGTCTCATTACCAATCAATCAGCCATGGGTAGCAATTTTCAAACGACTTTTGAAAGACTTAAGGAAAACCAAAGAAAAGGCTATAAGCTAGCCTGTGTCTTTGCACCTGAACATGGATTCTTTGGAAATTCTTACGCTTTTGAAACCATTAAAGATCAATTTTTAGCTGATATTCCCCTCTATGGATTGTTTGGGGAGCGCAGACGCCCTACCCCCGAGATGTTAGAAAAAGTGGATGTCTTGATTTATGATCTTCAAGATATCGGTACTCGATCTTATACGTTTATCTCTACGCTATTTTATTGTATGGAAGAAGCTGCCAAGGCGAAGATCCCTTTGATTGTACTCGATCGTCCAAATCCCATGGGAGGGCTGGTTGTAGACGGCACGGCTGTAGAGGAACGTTGGCGCTCATTTTTAGGTTATGTGCAAATTCCTTATTGTCACGGAATGACCGTAGGAGAGCTCGCACACTACTTTAATGAAGAATACCATGTTCAATGTGATTTAAAAGTGATACCCATGAAAGGTTGGAAAAGAGGAATGACTTTTTCTCAAACAGGTATTCCTTGGGTACCTACCAGTCCCCAGATTCCTGAACCCGATACCCCTTTTTTTTATCCTGCTACCGGATTAATTGGCCATTGCTCAATGGCGAGTATTGGCATTGGGTATACCCTTCCGTTTAAATTAGTCGGAGCTCCATGGATGGTAGGGGACAAATTAGCCGCAGTGCTCAATTCATTTAAGTTACCAGGAGTTTTTTTTCAGCCCTACCACTTTAAACCTTTTTTTGGAAAATATAAGCTCGAAAATTGCCAAGGCATACGCCTGATCATCACAGATCACAATCAATTCCTTCCCATCACCACGCAATTTACAATGATGGGTGTCATCAAAAATCTCTATCCAAAGCAATTTCATGATGCGCTCACACAATTGCAAGCCAATCATAATGCAAAAGATGTCTTCAATAAGTTGAACGGCGGAGAAACTGTTTTGCAAATCATGATTCAAGAAAAATTTATCATTTGGAAATTGCGCGACCTATGTGCAGAAACGTGTAAAAAATTTTTACCTATCAGAGCCAAATATCTGAATCCCGAATATTCTTAGCACTCTAGGCTAGATTTTGCTAAAATGACCTCTTCCTCCTTGACAGGAATCGTTTATCTTTTCTAAACTTGCGCACTGAATAGATTTAAAACTGGAGTCATGAACATGGAAAAAATTAAACCTTTAAATAACCGTGTCTTAGTCAAGCGCTTTAAAGCACAAACTTCTAAAGGGGGGATTATCCTACCTGACACTGCCCAAGAAAAACCAAAAGAAGGTGAAGTAGTAGCCACCGGGCCTGGCCTTCGCGATGAAGAAGGTAAAATTCATCCTTTAACAGTTAAAGTGGGTGATCGAGTTTTATTTACATCCTACGCCGGAACTGAAATCAAAGATAAAGAGTCTGATGATGAATACCTCATCATGGCTGAAGAAGATATTTTAGGCGTTCTCGTATAACAAATAGAAGGTAATTTTATGTCAAAAATGTTCAAGTTCAACCAGGAAGCTTTAAAAGCGATCCAAGCTGGGATTCAAAAACTTGCAAAAGCTGTGATTGTCACTCTTGGACCTAAAGGTCGCAATGTTGTCATCAAAAAAAGCTATGGCGCTCCTCTTTCAACAAAAGATGGTGTCACAGTCGCCAAGGAAGTTGTGCTTTCAGATAAGTTTGAAAATATGGGAGCCCAATTAGTTAAAGAAGTTGCAGCTAAAACTTCCGATTTCGCAGGAGATGGAACTACAACTGCAATTGTCCTTGCAAATGCCATCTATACCCTTGGGATGAAAAATGTCTCTGCTGGAGCCAATCCGATGAGCTTAAAGCGTGGTATTGATAAAGCAGTAGAGGCACTTTCCAAAGAGCTTAGCCGTATGGCATCCCCAGTAAAAACTCAAGAAGAAATGAAACAAATTGCAACCATCTCGGCAAATAATGATGAAGGTATTGGGAAAATCATCGCTGAAGCGATGGAAAAAGTTGGTAAAGATGGGATCATTACCGTAGATGAAGCCAAAGGAATAGAGACAGTCCTCGACGTTGTCGAAGGGATGCAGTTTGATAAAGGTTATCTCTCACCTTACTTTATCTCAAATCCAGAAGAGATGAGCGTAGAGCTGGAAAATGCTTGGGTGCTTCTAGTGGATAAAAAAGTGTCCGCAGCAAAAGAGCTGATTCCTATTCTCGAAAAAATGATGGGCCAAGGACCAAAGCCCCTCCTAATTATTGCTGAAGATGTTGATAGCGAAGCTTTGGCTACACTTGTTGTCAACAAAATCAAAGGGGGCCTGCAGATTTGTGCCGTGAAAGCACCTGGATTTGGTGACAGACGTAAAGCCATGCTAGAAGATATCGCTTGTCTCACTGGAGCTACGGTTGTTTCTGAAGAAATTGGCCTTAACCTCGAAGAGGTAGGCTTAGAAGTACTCGGAAAAGCTAAACAGATCAAGATTAGCAAAGAGAACACCACCCTTATCGATGGTGCAGGTGATCTGAAACGGGTCAAAGGGCGTGAAGCTCAAATCCGAGCTGAGATTCTCAATTCTACTTCAGATTATGACCGCGAAAAGCTTGAAGAGCGTCTTGCAAAGCTTGTCGGTGGTGTAGCTGTGATTAAAGTTGGCGCAGCGACAGAAACTGAAATGAAAGAGAAAAAAGCCCGCGTTGAAGATGCCCTGCATGCGACACGTGCAGCAGCCCAAGAAGGAGTTGTTCCAGGTGGTGGTGTAGCGCTTCTTAAGGCGATCAAATGCCTCGATAAGCTCCAGTTAAACGGTGATGAATCCATCGGTGCAAAAATTGTGCGTGAAGCCGCTTTTGCACCCGCTTCTGCCATTGCAACAAACTGTGGCAAACAAGGTAATCTGATCGCTGAAAAAATCTACGAGAAAGATGACCCTAATTGGGGTTATAATGGCCTTTTGGATGATTTCATGGATCTTGTTAAGGCTGGAGTCATCGATCCTGTTCTCGTTACAAAATCAGCATTACGCTATGCAGCATCCGTTGCAGGTCTATTGTTAACCTCTGCAGCTATGATCACCGATAAACCCAAACCTAAAGAAGCCGCTGCACCAATGCCAGGCGGCATGGGTGGAATGGGAGGTATGGGTGGAATGGGCATGGGCGGTATGGGCGGCATGGACATGATGTAAACCCAGAGGATGAAGGATTTTTATCCTTCATCCCTTTTTTAACCTGAGAAAAACAAAAATTCAGTTTCCAGGAGAATATATGCCTACATATGACTACAACTGCACCCATTGTAATAAAATCCTCGAGATTTCACAGAAAATCACAGAACCAGCTCTCAAAACGTGCCCTGAATGCCATCATGAAAGCCTTCAAAGAGGTGTAGGTGGTGGCTTTGCCATTTTCCGCTTTATGGGAGATGGTTTCTACATCAACGATTCAAAAAAAGAGTGCTCCTCAAAACCTGGCAATTGCTGCCCCTGCGACAAGTCCCACTGACTTTTTCCGAGCTAACCTTTTCAGTTTAAAGCTTTAATTGACAAAAAAGTCCTTGACTTGATAACATTTAAGCATGAGTTCGACTACTGCGACTAAAACTAGTGATCTGTCTTCTAGGCAACAGGCTGATCTAGTTAATCTTCAGAGGCTTAGGAAGGATATAGCGGATAACGCTCAGTTGATTCAAGCAGTTTTGCCTTTGTGTTTCATTTCTCAAACCAATTGAGACAAGAAAGTTGATGCAGGAACAATGATTGGTTTTGTGTAGGCAAAACAATTCTGATCAACATATTTAAGTCCAAAATTAAGTTGAAAAGCATGCATTGCACCTGTTTGTTCCTGAAAATGGTACAAAGATTTACTGATTCCCCCATTGTCACCCGACTTAACTTCTACCAAAAACCAAGGAGATTGATCTTTTGTCATCAAAAAATCGACCTCCCTTTTCTCTTTATCCCTTAGATAAAATAACTCAAAATTGCCAAAACCATAATCGGTCCAAAAGTGAGCTGCTTTTAAGAGATGGGAAGCTACAAAATTTTCTAGAAGAGCACCTTTGTTTTTTGTTCGTGACCAGTCCCAGAGGTAGTATTTAGGTTCTTTCCGAAGACTTCTTTTTACATTTTTGCTCCATGGCCTAATGGAGAAGCAATAATAAAATGCTTCCAATGTTTCAAGCCATCGGCTGATCGTGGGAATAGAGACTTTGACATGATTAGCTAAGGTGCTTTGGGTGACATATTGACCAACAGTTTCCTGAAGTAGAGTGGACAGAGTTTCCAATTGAGCCAATTCTTGGATCTGGCATAGGTCTCTGATATCTTCTCGAAGTAACAAACTTTGAGTGGTTCTATGCCATTTAGAAGAAAATTTTATAGTTGAGCGTAGATAGGGCTCTGGAAACCCACCATATTGAACAAGTTGATCAAAACGTTTTGTGGAAATTGGTTTTGGTTCGGCAATAAGTTCCGAGCTAATTTTTGAAGTAAGCAATTCCCTTATACTAAGAGGGTGAATACGATAAAGAAAATATCTACCCATTAAACTATCACCAGTCTTTTTATAAATGTTCAATTTGGCGCTGCCTGTCACAAGAATGTGGCACCTCTCCCCATAGACATCAAAAAAGCCTTTTAGGAACTGTTTCCAACGCCCAAATTTATGAATTTCATCAAAAATGATAACCGGTTTTTTATTACTGATTTTTAGCAGACCTGTTAATTCTGCTATCTCGAGAGTCCCAGCAATTATCGAAGCTCTACTTGCGTCATGGTCCCAATTGAAATAGTAGAAAAGACCTAATTGTTTTCCCACTTCAAGGCTGATTGTGGTCTTTCCAACTTGACGAGGTCCAGCCAGAAAAACCATCTGGCGCAGATCCTTGAAGTGTTCTCGAACTAATTGACTGTAGAATCTTTTCATATGACCATTTTAACATGCATATTAAAATGGTCAAGACCAAATTAACATAGACGTTAATTTGGTCAGACTTTTTTAATATAGGAGATATGTCAAAAAAGCTTGAAGGAAGGGCTTGTTTAGGGTATCATTTATTGCTTCGCTGCACTGGTAGCTCAGCTGGATAGAGTACCCGGCTACGAACCGGGCGGTCAGAGGTTCGAATCCTCTCCAGTGCGCAGTTTTTTTAGGGAGGTCTTTCATGGGTGTTCTAGTAGGCAAAAAAGCGCCAGAATTTAATTTAAAAGCTGTTGTAAAGGGTAAAATTGAAGAGTTTTCTTTAGCCTCATCCCGTGGCAAATATGTGGTGCTTTTCTTTTATCCACTTGACTTTACCTTTGTTTGCCCCACAGAGCTCCATGCTTTCCAAGAGCGGTTAAACGATTTTGAAGCCCGCGATGCACAAGTTGTGGGTTGTTCTGTAGATAGCTGCTTTTCTCATGTTGCCTGGCTCCAAACACCTCGCAGCAAAGGTGGAATCGAGGGAATCGAATATCCCCTCCTATCTGATATGAACAAGCAAGTTGCCGGAGCCTATGATGTACTGAAAGCTGATGAGGGAATTGCCTATCGCGGCCTTTTTCTCATCGACAAAGAAGGCTTCGTACGCCATCAGATAGTCAATGACTTACCTCTTGGCCGTTCTGTCGATGAAGCCATCCGTATGATCGATGCCCTCACCTTCTTTGAAAAAAATGGGGAAGTTTGCCCTGCAAATTGGCAGCAAGGCAAAAAATCGATGAAAGCCACCTCAGATGGTTTGGTTGATTACTTTAAGTCACATTAAGCCAAATCCAGGAAATAACGTCACATCACTCAGTTCGTATTCATGACGTTATTTCCTGGATTTGGTATTAAATGTGGATAAAGTGCCCTTATTACATAAATGATTTTAAGTCAATCAGTTATTCTTAAGTTTTCAAAAAAAAGCAAGTTTTATTTTTGAGAATAGGTGAAGTAGTCATAGAGATCTTTCTCTGTAAAGACCAGTAAGCTTTGGTGAATGCTGCAGAGGGGGTGTGAGGCTTCTATGATTTGGGAATTGCCAACTCCTGGAAGGCAAATCGCTGAGATGGGGGGAAAAAGTTCTTTTTTCTCTAAAAAGTTAAAACCTTTTAAATAATCTTGCGTGCTAAATCCTTCTTCGTGAACGCGAAAATAGACGACAGATCTTTCATATAGAAGAGCTTGTATTGCAAATTCGAGGCCTCGACTATCTTTAGAGGGAGGCTCCCCTAAAAATGAGCAGAGTTGATCTAAACTCTTACAATAGTAAGCAGTTTGGAATTCCCCTTTGGCAGCCTCGCCAAACAAAGCAATAGTAATATCCATATAATTAATTCTAACAAATTAATTAATTTTAATTAGAAATAATTGTAACGAACACCCCCTCTGTGTGCTCTGTGTTCTCTGTGGTAAAAATTTAAAAAAATGCCACCACAGAGATCACAGAGCACACAGAGGGGATTTCTATAACTAATCCCTTTTTCTATGTGATTTGCTTTTTTCTATATAGAGTACTTAACTTGTATGGGACTTAGGTGCGGCCGAGGGTGCGGCAGCGATTAGAGTCCCTGTAAAGCGCTTGACTTCCGAGCTGTGACTCAATGGCAAGCAAGCGGTTATATTTACAAATCCGGTCGGTGCGTGAGAGTGAACCGGTTTTGATTTGTCCAGCGCTTGTCGCAACAGCGAGATCTGCGATCGTGGTGTCTTCAGTTTCTCCAGATCTGTGGGATAAGATAGCTGTATAGCTATGAGCTTGTGCAAGCTCTATACATGCAAGTGTTTCTGTCAAGGTCCCGATTTGATTCACTTTAATGAGAATAGAATTGCCGATTTTTTCGGCCAGCCCTTTTCTTAAGAATAGGGTGTTCGTTACAAATAGATCGTCTCCTACGATTTGGATTTTTTTTCCAAGTGTTTGAGTGAGTTTTTTCCACCCGTCCCAGTCATTTTCGGCCATCCCATCTTCGATGGAATCAATCGGGTATTTTTCGCATAAAGAGCTTAACAGAGCGATTTGAGCATCCGATGAACGTCCATTATAAGTGCCGTTTTTATAAAATTCAGAAGCTGCGCAATCTAAAGCCAACGTAATCTGCTCTTGTGGCTTATATCCCGCTCTTTCAATGGCTTGCAAGATAAGCTCGAGAGCCTCGCTGTTAGATTGAAGCTGAGGTGCAAAGCCCCCTTCATCGCCGACAGAAGTTGCAAGTTTTTTCTCTTTAAGAAGGGATTTGAGGGAATGAAAAATTTCAGCTCCCCACCTTAAGGCTTCATGAAAGGAAGGCGCGCCGATAGGACGAACCATAAATTCTTGGAACTCTAAACCATTATCAGCGTGGACACCTCCATTGATCACATTCATCATCGGGCAGGGGAGCAAATGGGCATTAGGTCCTCCTAAATAGCGATAGAGCGGCATATCACATGAGAGAGCTGCCGCTTTAGCCATGCAAAGGGATGCAGCCAAGATAGCATTGGCACCCAGATGGCTTTTATTTACAGTTCCATCGATTTGAATGAGCATCTCGTCAAGTGCTGTTTGATCAAATACATTTTTACCCATGAGAGCATCGGCAATAGGCCCTTTGATATTTTGAACGGTTTTTTGTACACCCAAGCCGCGGTATCGTTTTAAATCACCATCTCTGAGCTCGATCGCCTCATGGGTTCCTGTAGAAGCGCCAGAAGGAACACATGCTGTCGCAATGACTTGTTTATCTGTGGTGATCCAAGCTTGAACCGTAGGGTTCCCTCTCGAGTCGAGAATTTCAAGCGCATCCACATGGGTAATTTTAGAGTTGAACATCATCTGCTCCAGTTTTAATGTGAGGATATCTAGATTAAAAATTACCCTCAATGGATGAGCATGAATTGATTCAAAAAAGTGTGGCAGGGAATGAAAAGGCCTTTACACAACTTGTCGAGCATCATAGAGGAATGGTCTTTCGTCACTGTTTGAGCATGGTGCACGATCAAGAAATAGCTGAAGATCTAACTCAAGAAACTTTCGTTCACGCCTACCAACATTTAGCTGGATTTCGCATGGAGGCCCGTTTTTCCACGTGGCTTTGGAGAATTTCTCACAATCTTTCCTTAAACTACTTAAAAAAACATCATGTCTTGGAGCAAGAATTTCGTGAAGAGATTCTTCCAGCCCAGCTTTTGGAAAAAAAACCAGTTGATGATGAGAAAATGCTTAAAATTCGGGAGGCAATGGAACACCTTTCTCCAAAGCATAAATTGGTGTTTGAGATGTATATTCTAAAACGTGTTCCTCAAAAACAAATCGCAGCTGAACTTGGGATTGCTTATGGGACTGTTCGGTCACGGATCCATTATGCCAGAAAAGAGATTAAGAAATTTCTACAAGAAGCTTAAGGTAGGACTCGAAACGCAAGGGGGAGATTTTTCCATCCTCGACTGCTTGTGTTAAAGCGCATTCTGGCTCATGTGTGTGTGTGCAATTCGTATATTTGCATCCGTAGCCGATCTCAGTAATTTCTGGAAAATAGGTATTCAAATCCTCTTTGCGTAAGTCCCAAACACCAAAGCTACGAATGCCGGGTGTATCAATGCACCATCCTCCAAAAATGAGAGGGATTAAATGGGCGCTCGTAGTTGTGTGAGAGCCTTTTTGAGTTTTTTCAACGACATCTCCGACAAGTAGGTCAAGACCTGTGACAGCATTAATCAAAGAGGATTTTCCGACGCCTGATTGTCCTGAAAAAACGGAAGATTTGTTTTGCATTTGTTTTTTAAGGGCCTCGATCCCTTCCCCTGTAAACGCACTCACAGGGATCACGGGGATATGTAGAGCCTTATAAGTCGTGATAAAAAGCTCGAAAAAGGCCTTTTCATTATTGCTAGACATAAGGTCGGTTTTATTGACGACTATCACGGGTTCCATATTCCCTTTGAACGTCGCAATGATGTAGCGATCAACAAGTGAAGGTTTTAAAGGAGGGCTAACGAGTGAAACGGTAATCAAAACTTGATCGATATTGGCAGCAATCAATTGTTGTTGTCTTCTCCGCAAATGCTCTTGACGAGCTAGCACAGAGTGTCTTTCTTCGATATGAGCAATGGAACCTTTATTTCCGGGTTCTTTGATGAAGAGAACCAAATCTCCCACAGTCACCAAATTTTTAGATTGTGACCATGTTTGTTTCAAAGTTCCTTTCAAAATACACATGTAAAATTCATCTAGATGCTGGACAGTGATTCCTTCAGGGGAAATGGCAAGTACCCTTCCTTTGATTAAATCTTGCTTAGCAAGTTTTTTCTGAGTTTCTTCATGCAGAAGTTTTTCCCTTTTTTTGAGGTCAGTCTTTTTATATTGAGAACGATCTTTTTTGGAGCTAATTTTACGGGCTGCTTTTTGCTCTTTTCGACTTTCAATCTCTTCGTCGTAGCGATCATTCATTTATGGACTCCCAATGAATACATTAAAATAGCACCTGCCACCGCGACATTAAGTGATTCCATGTTTTCATCCATCGGAATGGTGATTTTTTGCCCTAACTTTTCTACCCATCCTCGCACACCTTGCGATTCGTTGCTTAAAAGCAAAAGTGGTTTTGAGGGGGGTGGAATCGCGTGAAGAGGGTTTCCAGAAGTGTCTGCAATGAAGGGTTGAAATTTTTCCGTTTTTTGCAGTGCTTCGATCTCTTCCCAGGTCCCTTCTTGCCAAAAAAGACGAAAAGGGGCTGCTCGAGAAGCGCGGATCACTTTTTCATGGCATAGGTCGACGCAAGTTGGCAATAAAAATACTCCGCCCCACCCTAAAGCTAAAGCTGTGCGCAGTAATGTGCCTAGGTTACCCGGGTCGCGGATTGCGTCTAAAACTAAAAGGGATGTTAAACCTATAAGGGAATGGGGTTTTGGGAGAGGGAATTCTGCAGCAATGGGCTCAGGAGAGGGAAGTCCCGTAATTTTTTTCATCACAGAAGTAGAAACCTCAATCACTTCCCCTTTCTGGTCATAGGCCGCTTGAGAATCAGTGACAAACCATTTCTTTGCAGGAGTGTGGGCGACCACTTCATGGACAAGCTTATATCCAGTCACTAGAACAGAATCATGCACTATTCTGTAATGTTTATCTTCTCGCAATTTGACGAGATGTTTAACGAGGGGATTGTGAGGGCTTGCTATCATTTATCATTTAGTTTTTGATTGAGTTATGATTCCATTTCACAAATCGATTGGCTTCCGCTTACTTGGAATTAGTGTTATTTTACTGGCTCTTCCTCTTTTAGTGGATTCTTTTGTCCTTGTGACCTCACGTTACAAAAATACGATCGAAGCGGCTAAGTCCCATCTCATCGAAATGGCAAATTTGAGAGAAATTCCCCTTTCTCAACTCCATCCCATGAGTCACCCTTTGATGGCAATTTTAATCCGTTATTTGCATCTTGAATCTGATTTCCCTCAAAAAGATACACAAGAATTGAATGAAAAGCTCAAAGATCTAGCAAAAGCTGGAGAATTTTATGTTGTGGACTTAATTAAGATTACACCAGAGGAAAAATATATCGTAGTGGCTTCAGGCAATCCCAGGTTTATTGGCGTGGATTACACAGATTTTTTTAGATTAAACCAACTGACTAACCCATCCACTATTGATAAGAATTATAAAAGTTATATCGCTTTTGATGAAAAAACTCTGGAGCCCTATTTTATCGCTTCTCATACTGTGTTTGCAGATGACGGAACGCTTCTTGGGATGATCGTGATCCTAGACGATATCACGAGTAAACTCAAAGAGCTTTTGAAAACGGATACCCAAAAATTTCCGGTCAATTTTGCGCTGCTGCTTCCTTCTACAATCGTTTTTGCAGCCTCAGATCCTTCGCTTAATTTGAATTACTTTCTCCCTTTAAATGAAAGTTACAGCCAACTCTTTCAAAAAAGTGAGCCTTTTTTAGCAGAACATTTGCCCTCCTCTCCCTTGCCAATTATCGATCGGATAGGCTTTCCTTTTTTTGAATTCATGTGGAAAGATGAGCAACAAATCGGCTATATCACGCGCTTGTTAGACGCTAACTATTCCCTTTTAGCTTATGCCTCCAAAAACGATGTCCTTCAAGCTCCTCTAATCGATTTTTTTAATATTTATGGTGTCTATGGCCTCATTCTAATCATTGGCGGAGCTCTTTCTGCTCTGGCCACTTTGCGGATGTCAAAACCGATCCAAAATTTAAGTCTCGTGATGCATAAAATTCAAGAAGGACAACTTGATTTGCGTTATCAAAGCGATCCATTAGGATTTGAAATCAATGCTTTGGGCAATATTTTTAATGAAATGGTCGACGCAGTGATCGAACAAAAACATCAGGCAGAAGGTGATCGGTTAAAAAGGGAAGTTTTTGCTCGTGAACTTAAGCTAGGCCGGCAGGCTCAAAGGAGACTATTGCCTGAAAGAATGCCTCAATACACAGGTGTTGAAGTGGCTGAGATGTATATCCCTGCCATTGAGGTAGCAGGAGATTTCTTTGATGTCTTTATCAAAGAAAGTACAAATTCTAAACTTGCACTTGCAGTGGCAGATGGTTCGGGAAAAGGGGTGAGAGCTTGTTTTTATTCTTTAATGGTCCGCAATTTGCTGCGCACATTTGCTCAATCTTATGATGATATAGCCAAAGCCATGAGTGAGACGAATGATCTTTTCTGTAAAGATACTGCTGACACAGGCATGTTTGTGACAGTGCTAGCAGGTCTTTATGACTCTCAAACGCGGAATTTAAGTTATTATTCATGCGGTCATAATCCAGGATATGTCAGAAGAGCTGACGGGACTTTAGAAACTTTTCCAATTCAAGGAGTGGCTATGGGGCTTATTCCTTTAGAAAATCCAAAGGCTCGAGAATTACAATTGAATGTAGGAGATATGGTTGTATTTTACACAGATGGGGTGATAGATGCACTAGATGAAAATGGATATTTTTTTGGCAATAAAAGGCTGGAGACATGTATTCAGAGTGCAGAAAATCAAACATCGGCGGAGCTGATTCAAACGATTGTAAAGCAGGTGGAACATTTTGTTGGGAAAGCACCGCAACACGATGATATCACGCTATTAGTGATGAAGATTACGCAATGATCAAAAAAAGCTTCACTCTCCGCGTATTGGCCGTTAGTTTTTTATTGCTAGCGCTACCTCTTCTGATCGACTCATTTATTTTTTTCCAAAATGCTTATCAGAATGCGATTACAGCAGCGAAAAAGCAATTAAAAGAGGAAGCCAACTTACGTACATACAGCTTGATGGCTTCTGCACCCGTCAAGCAAGTGCTTTTAAATGAAATGGACTATGTGTTGAATTTAAGTACTCAAATTGAAAAACGTCAATTTGATCATTTATCAAATGAATTTCAAGAAATTGTCAAATTATGGGGAAGGTTTCGCATCTTATTGTTGGAATTCGAAAAGGATGGGTTCTATAAGATCGTGGCAGCCAGTGAAGAAAAACTGGTTAACACCTATTTCTTGAGCAATCAGCAATTTGATTTTGTCATTGAAAAAGGGTCAGGGACATTCTTGCGCTATCTTTATTCTCAAACGACTCAAGAGTATTTACCCTACTTATTCGAAGCGCAAATGATCTATTCCAAAGATTCTGGCCAACCGATAGGGATACTTCTTGTCGCTTCTAATTTTGAAAAACAAATTGAAACAGCCCTTGCTCCAGGGTCCCAATTGCGCAATGTTCAATTTGCGATCCTTAATGCTGATGATATTATTATTAAATCCTCAGATCCTTTGTTGGGGGGGCAATTCTTGACTGCGATCTCTCCTGAAAGACGAAGACAAATTTTGGTCACTCGCCAATTAGGTGATATACAACTGAGCGCGACAAAGCTGCCAGTTCTCAATGCGGATAATCCCCCTTTTTTTGAATTTGTCTACCATGGCCAAGCACAGATAGCTTATCAAGTGCATATTCCAGGGACAAATCTTTCTTTGTTGGCTTTCACTCCCAAAAAAGAATATTTTAGTGCAGCTGTGCGCCACTTTTTACTCCTTTATATCGTTTACCTCCTGATTTTAATCGGTGGTGGTGCAGTAACTTTTTGGCTTTCCCATTGGATTTCAAGGCCGCTGAGGCAGTTGACTCATGTCATGGGCAAGGTGAGTGAAGGACATTTAGATGTGCGCTTTAAAGAGGCCCCACTAGGTTTTGAAATCAATATTTTAGGGGGTATGTTCAATCAGACTTTAGATACCCTTCTTCACAATATTCAACAAGCTGAAGATGAAAGAATAAAAAAACAAACTTTTCAAAAAGAGCTGGAACTCAGCCAAGAGGTGCAAAAAAGCTTACTTCCGGTTCTTGTTCCCCATGTGAAAGGAGCCACAGCAGCAGGGGTCTATTTGCAAGGACAAGAGGCAGGTGGGGATTTTTTTGCGTTCTCACAAAAAAAGACTAAAAAAGGGGAAGAATTATTAACCATCGCAGTCACGGACGTGGCTGACAAAGGGCTGACGTCGTGTCTATATTCTTTGACTGTCCGAAGTTTATATCAAGCCTATTTAACCCTTTCAGACGATATTGGGGAGATTTTACATAGTACCAATCAAGCTTTCATTCAAGATACCGAAGATACAGGTATGTATGCGCAATTCTTTTTAGGCTTTTATTTTATAGAATCGCGAGTTTTTTCTTATTATACCTGTGGCTATATCCAAGGGGTGATTCGGCGTAGCGATGGCACCATAGAGCAATTAAAACAGCAGGGGATTGCTTTAGGGTTAAAATCATGGGGAAAATTGACCCCAGACACGCTTCAACTGCGTTCAGGAGACATCCTGTTATTGTACACAAAAGGGTTGTTGTTTTTGCCCGCAGCAGAAAAAAAACTAAACGATCTTCTGCAAAAACAACTCTGGGAAACGGCCCAAGGCTTAGCCAACGCCATTTCTGCAGAAGTTTTGACGAACGCTTCAGAGACTTCTCAAGAAGAAGAGGTAATCATTGCCATTCTCAAAGTCGAATAGAAATTTTCTGGAAAGCATTTTTAAAGACTATGCAGCGCAAAAGAGCTTTAAGGATAATCTGCAGGCGCTTCTTTGCGAAGAATATATTCAAATCAGCCAAGATTTTGAAGTTTCCAAGCTACAAGAAAGTTGGTCTTGGCGCAATGTCCATATCAGTAGAGAGCTTGCTAAGCTTTTGATCGATGAAAAGGGTGAGATCAACCGAAGAATGCTTTTCAAGGCTATACAGCTCTTAGAAGAGAATCTTTATTCTCTTGGTCCCAAGAGATCTTCCGATGGATGTAGGCAAAAACACCTTCTGAAGACCTTAAAATTATTTTACGATAATCCGAGTTTCCCTCAGGCCCTTAAAAAAATTGGTAAGCCTATAGGGCACCCAGGGGCCGATCATATCATCCGAGAGACCCTCTTATTACCGGAAGGAACACCTCTAAGTGATGCTCATGCACGTCAAGCTGCTCTCTCAGCACTTCTGACGCTATTGAGACAAAATGTGGGATCTTGTTTTGCGACAGCACCCGCCATTTTGATTCAACAAGAACTCCCCTTGCAATTTCTAGCAGATCTTGAACAGCTTTTAGGAACAGGAAGTTTAAAAAGGGTCAAAGATGGAATGGAATATTCAGTGCCCTTGAGCCCTAGCTGGGGAATGGGTGATTTACTTAAACCTATTTCTTGGGCCAGCTTGGGTGATGATCCTGTACACACTCTAGCCCGCTCCCCTGGCCTGATTTCGGCTTTCACAGCAGCTGGATTAATTTCACAGAAGCACACAGCGGGTGAAAAAAAGGAAACGTGTGTTGCACTGCTTTTGCAGATCGGTTTTTTTAAAAAAAACCAAGAAGTCTATTTTTCTGTCTTTCAGCCGCAGCAGCTGCTTCAAACGGTTTTGTTAAAAAATTTTGAAGTGACAGAGCAGGAAGTTGAGAACTACACCCAAAGAAAGGTCCAATGGCCTTTTGGCGAACTGATCATTCAAACACCTCAAGCGGGCAAAGCATTAGCCAGCAGTCGCTATTTGAAAGCCTATGAAGCCGCGAAAAGAGCCTTCAAAGGGCTTACAGATAATGCCCTTTTAAAAGCTTGGGAGTTTACGCTAGCGTCGCTTTCAGAATCTAAGGCAGACTTTGCAAAGTGGAATTTATACCTAAGCTTAGGGGTTAACCCTGAAGATCCTTATGGTATCGGGCAAAGCCTTTATCAAACCCTACAAGAAAAAATAAATACGATTAACGAAGAAATGACATCCTATCAATCACGTTACGATCATCTTTATGCTCAGGCGAAATACCTAGAAGGTAGGATGAGAAGCGCCTCAGAAAAGGATTTCGAATGGGTCAAGGCGGAGTATCAGCTCAGAAGACAAGAAATCAATCGTGCTATCTTCGAAAGGGATGAGTTTTATGAAAAAGGGAGAAAATTGCAGGGGATTTATTCCCATCTGATCAATTTTTACGGGGAAAAAATCAGAGACTACTTCCAAGAGGTTTATGACGCTGAAATGCACGATATCATTTCTTCTAATCCTTATGACGATAGTCCCGCCGGTTTTAGACTGATGTACAAATTTGGAAGAGTTCAAACATCTTTGTGGACAATGATCTATTCAGCTTCCGAGTACATTGAGTATCTCACCGCATTTTTTGTTGCAAGCGAGGTTGATCTTTTACAGTTGCCAGCTTGTGAAGGAATTGAAAAAGAGGTCGCCGAGTTAGTTTCTACGGCGATCAATACGATCAAAAAACCAGAATTTTTAGAGAGCTCTTTAGTACGTTTGGCAAGGGCCTATCAAGAACCCTTAATTTCTCATCCACTGGAAAACTTAAGCCAAGTCAAACGCAAACCATGGGTCTATATTTCCGGCGGCACCATGAGCACTTTAATCCAATTGTATTGGAAGGACGTGAATCCGCCACGCGAAACCAAGCGGTGGGTGGAGAGCGAAAACGAATACCTAGCCTTCCTCATTGATACGATTAAGGAGCTTCCTTACAACGTTCAGCGCCTCTATCAAGAGCAACCTGAAAAAGGTATGCTTGCCTTCACTCCCACACATGCTTTTGTCTGTAAGCCAGGGTGGTCTATTTTTCGACAAGCTTGGGAAAATGACCTTTACACGTATACCTGGATTAAACAGCAATGGCTCGAACCGCAACAGCAATTTCTTTCAAATTGTTTACTCGATTCGAGAATGATAGAAGCACTCATTGACGAACTGCTTCTGTTTTTTCCAGAAGGATACCGAACGGTTGTCAGACAAGCTTTGGGAGGCTTTTCCCTTGCGATGACTCCTTTTGAAATGCGGGAGCATATCCTTCAAGTTCTCTCTTATGAAAAATGGTTGCGCGTTGGCAACCGTTTGATGGCAATTGGTGAAGAATTCGATAGTCTTTTATTGCGTATGCTCCCCCTTTTCCCTGAGCATCAGTTGCGTGAAAAATTGGTCACACTTTTTGAGGCAGTAGATGAAATTGACGATCGCTTACGTGAGCAAGTTTTCGAAAGGATTGGAAAAGCTGAGGATGCTGTTGGAAGGTATCGCATCCTTTCTGCTCAAGATCTTAGGGAAATTGCGCAAGGTTTACTCATCTTAACTTTAAAGACAACGCGCACATCTATTTTTTATACCCAAAAAATTTTGGAAGCCATGCAAAAGACAGGACTTTGTTATCCAAGCCCCTTTCTTTTTGCAGATACCAATTGGGTGAACAATGTATTTGGAATGGTTGTAAACCCAGGCACAGCGAAACTTGAGCTATGGCGCTTCGACGACTCAGAAGGGCGCCCCATCTCCGCCTGGAAACGTTACCTAAACGGCACCGACCGACAAGACTGGGGCCTATACACCCAACCCCACCAATATGGCTCCTAATCAGTTGCCGAGGGCTTTGCCTTCGCGGCGGGGGTCGACACCACCGATGAGATGCTCGTTGAGGCGTTGAATCCCTTGGGTACCGCTTGTGAGGGAACTGATTTTGACGCGGTTGCCTAGCTTTTCAAGGGCAGGGATGAGATTCAGCAATGGGCTCTTAGCTTCGAGCTCGATGGAATCGGTGATCGAAGCAAAATTAGGAAAGGAGATAGCGTCTTGGATATTCAGATTAAACATGAGCACCTCACATAGCACTTTGGCCACATAATCGATGATATAAGGGCCACCTGCAGAGCCAACTGCAAGCACGAATTTTCCATTCTGAAAAACAATTGTAGGTGACATGCTGCTTAAAGGTTTTTTGCCCGGTTCTACTCGGTTTGCAGCTTTTTTACTGTCAATTTCTGGGACAAATGAGAAATCAGTTAGTTGGTTATTTAGGAAAAAACCTCTTGTGGAGACTGTTGATCCAAATCCATTTTCGATACTAGTGGTCATCGACACGCAGTTACCAAACGTATCGACGATACAAATCTGAGAGGTGGAGGGTAGCTCCAGCTGAGAGGAAACGATCATGGGCGGGCAACAAGCGAGTGATTCCCCAGGGAAGTTTCCTGGTTTGATTGTTTTGTTATGCATCACTTCCTCTGCTCTTTTTTTCAAATAATTTATATCCAAAAGCCTATCGATGGGTACAGGAAAGAAATCGGGGTCAGCTAAGTAATAATTTCGATCTGCAAAGGCTGCTCTGCTTGCACGAGAAAACGTATCGATAAATTCTGCCGGCTCCATTTTTTCATTTGGCAAATCCAATATTTCTAAGATAGCAAGGATTTGTGCAATGGCAACTCCACCACCTGAAGGGGGTGGAAAGCCATAAATTTGATAATCTCTAAAGGAGCTCACAATGGGTTGATGAGTTTTCACTTGATAACGGTTTAAATCCTCAAGCGTCATCACTCCATTCGCTTTCTGAATGGCTCTGACGATATCTTCAGCGATCTCTCCGTGATAAAAAGGATCTGATCCTTTTTCTGCTAACAGTTGAAATGTGGCAGCAAGTTCTCGATTTTGGACAATGTCTCCCACTTTTTTGAGTTTTCCATTTTGGTAAAAATAAGGGGCAGACTGAGGGGATAGAGTAGGAGTATCTGAAATCAATGCCATGAGTCTTGGAGATAAAGGAAATCCTTTATCGGCGATTTCAATGGCGCTTGTAAAAAGAGTGTTCCAAGGCAAAATCCCAAATTGAGCATGTGCTTGTTCAATCATTTTTAACACACCCGGTACGCCAACGGACCTTCCTCCTACGATAGCCTCGGCATGTGAAAGAGGTTTACCCCGCGCATCCAGAAACCAACGTTCATTCACACCTTGAGGAGCTGTTTCACGCCCATCGAAAGCTATGACTTGGTTCGATTGTTTATCGTAGTAAAGTAAAAAAGCCCCTCCACCAATGCCTGAAGATTGGGGTTCCACAACGTTTAAGACTAACTGCATGGCGATAGCGGCATCGATGGCATTGCCCCCTTTTTGCAAAATCTCAAAGCCAGCCTGCGTCGCATGAGGATTTGCGGAAGTCACCATAGAGTGGCGCGCATACACAGCTTGTTTTGGATGAAAACCACTTGAAGTCTCCGGCTCATCAAAAGCTAGCAGAGGTAAAGTCAAGAAAATAAGAAAAAAATTCCAGTTCATACGGTTTTTAACCGTTGACGAAGGACATAAGGCATGATTCCACCATGTTGGTAGTAAGTTGACTCGATTGGAATGTCAATCCGTACTGTCAGTTCTATTTCCTCTTTTTGGCCAGAGGGACGATCGATTTCGAGGATGAGGGATTGACCCGGTTGCAAAGAATTTTCAAGACCCTTGAGTGAGAAAGTTTCCTCACCTGTGATGTTGTGGGTGGCATGACTTTCGCCGTTCTTAAATTGAAGAGGTAAAACACCCATTCCGATGAGATTGCTACGGTGGATCCGCTCAAAGCTTTGAGCCACAACAACGCTGACACCGAGGAGGACACTGCCTTTTGCTGCCCAGTCTCGAGAGCTTCCCATCCCGTAGTCCTTTCCTGCAAAAATAATAAGCGGAGTTTGTCTTTGAGCATAAATTTGGCAAGCATCAAAGATCGGCATGATTTTCCCTTCAGGGATAAGTTTTGTAAAACCCCCTTCCTTACCTTCTGCCATCTGGTTCTTGACACGCACATTACCAAAAGTGCCTCTAATCATCACATGATGATTCCCCCTACGACTTCCGTAGCTATTAAAATTTTCCTCAGAAATGCCGAGAGAAAGGAGATATTTTCCTGCCGAGGAATGTTCTTTGAATGCACCTGCAGGCGAAATATGATCAGTTGTCACAGAATCTCCAAAAAGGGCTAAACAGCGCATCCCTTCGAGATTCTTTTTCTTCCCCACTTCGGAAGTAAATTCACTAAAATAGGGGGGCTGCTGGATATAAGTGCTGAGTGGATCCCATTGAAATTGAGCTCCCTTTGATGTTTTTACCTCGTCCCATTTGGGGCTATCTTGCATAATGTGCGCATACCGTTCTTTAAACAAAATGGGTTTTAGATGTTTGGCAACTAATTCATCGATTTCTGTCGAGGAGGGCCAAATGTCACGCAAAAAAACAGGGTTATTTTCTTGAGTAAACCCAAGAGGCTCTTTTTCAAGATCTATATCGACTTTTCCTGCAATTGCAAAAGCCACCACAAGCGGGGGAGACATTAAGAAATTGGCTTTAACAGAGCTATGGATTCTGGCTTCAAAATTACGGTTACCACTCAAAACACTTGCAGCTACAAGATCATTGTCTTTGATGATTTTTTCAATTTTCTCATCCAACGGCCCACTATTACCGATACATGTTGTGCACCCATACCCTACGAGTTGGAAGCCTAAAACATCGAGATATTTTTGGAGGCCCGATTCTTTCAAATATTCTGTGACAACACGTGAACCGGGGGCTAAACTCGTTTTCACAAGCGGGTTGACTTTGAGTCCTTTTTCAACGGCCTTTTTTGCTAAAAGGCCTGCTGCGATCAATACGGAAGGATTGCTTGTATTCGTGCAACTTGTGATGGCTGCAATGACAACAGAGCCGTGTGTTAAATAACCCGTGCCAGGATGTGCTTTTGAATAGCCAGGATCTTCATGAGGACTTGTGAAAGGACGATTGGTGACCATCTCATCCTCACTCCAAGGGGCTGCTGGCCTAATCTTTTCGATCCCACCTGAATCGTGGTGTAGATTTTTGGAAAAATCACCTTCAGTATGGACATAGACTTTGGGAAAAGTTTTTGTATCATACCCTCCCTCGCTGATAGGTGCTTGTAATAATTCTAAAAAACGGGTTTTCAGTGCAGATAAAGGCACACGGTCTTGAGGTCTTTTGGGGCCGGAGACACAAGGGAGAACATCATTTAATGATAGTTCGAGCACTTTTGTAAAATCGAGCTCCCCTCTTTTAGTGACACCAAAAAGCCCTTGTGCTTTGAGATATTCTTGAATGAGATCAATTTTTTCCTGAGATCGACCTGTCATTTTGAGGTAGCCAAGGGTTTGCTCGTCGATTGGAAAATAACCAATAGTTGCACCATATTCCGGAGCCATATTTGAAATTGTGGCACGGTCAGCAACTGAAAGGGTCGAAACGCCTTCGCCAAAAAATTCGACAAACTTATTGACAACACCTTCTTTTCTGAGCATTTGTGTCATATGTAGGGCAAAATCAGTTGCTGTGACTCCCTCGCTAAGCTTCCCAGATAAATGCACACCGATCACTTCTGGGGTTTGCAGTGTGACAGGTTGGCCTAGCATAGCAGCTTGCGCTTCTATTCCCCCCACGCCCCATCCGACGACTCCAAGGCCATTGACCATAGGCGTGTGAGAATCGGTACCAACAACTGTATCAAAGTAAAGTACCCTTTCCCCATCCACTTCTTTTTCCGCAACTACAGTTGCTAAGTATTCAAGGTTTACTTGATGCACAATCCCAATTCCAGGAGGGACCACACGAAATGTTTTGAAGGCTTGCTCACCCCATTTTAAAAAAGAATACCGCTCTTGATTACGTTCAAACTCTAGTTCTAAGTTAAATTGAAAGGCATCCTTGGTTCCTGCCCGGTCTACTTGAACAGAGTGATCCACAACGAGATCCACGTCAACTTCAGGTTCTATCGTGTTCGGATTAAAACCTTGGGATTTTGCTGCATCACGCATCGCAGCCATGTCTACGATTAAAGGAACTCCAGTAAAATCCTGCAATAAAACCCGTGCCACCATAAAGGGAATTTCTCCCTTTGGAATCTCTTTCCCCGACCATCCCGCCAGTCGCAAAATATCCTCTTCTTTGACCCGAAATCCATCGCAGTTCCTTAACAAAGATTCCAACAAAATACGGATCGAAACGGGTAAGCGATCAATCTTAATCTGAGTTGCTTCTTGCAAAGCTGGCAGCGAATAGTAATACCGCCCTTTCAGCTTTTTCAATGTCCCTAAAGTATCTCTCATCCTCACCTCTACAAAACCTTAAACTACCGACCCCTTCATTAATTTTGAAACCCTTTTCTTAAGCAGAAGGATAACTCAAGTTATGAGAAGATTTTAAAAAAGGTAGCTCACTTTGTTTGTCGGGGTAAGGTTAGCCCTTACCCCTGCAACCCCTTGAGCCTCATTCGCTTTGCCATTTTTGCGTCCTCGCTGGGGGGCCGTGTGGAACACTCGCCCCCACGCCTCACGGCTCAGCTGCGGTGCAATCTGGCTTTGCGACTGAGTCCATCGGCTGCTCATGCACTCATCCCCTCTTCGGACTAGCGTCTCTCAGGGGGCCCCTTTCGT
>Ga0153954_1000278_pt1 | contig 44478 bp, 49 predicted proteins | sample TSFL038MetaG_FD_102277 | JGI IMG/M metagenome (GOLD analysis project Ga0153954, IMG submission 102277) | Attine ant fungus gardens microbial communities from Florida, USA - TSFL038 MetaG | ecosystem: Host-associated > Fungi > Mycelium > Unclassified | place: USA: Florida, Wekiwa Springs State...
TCTAGCCGAATGTTACGCTCGTGGCGCTGCCGGCGAAATGCCCAGAGTTGAACGCACATGAGAACGCCTGGCAGCTCATGCGCGACAACTGGCTCTCAAACCGCGCGTTCAAATCCTACGAGGAAATCCTCGATCAGTGCTGCTGCGCGTGGAACAAACTCATCAATCAGCCATGGCGCATCAATGTCCAGCGGTATGCGCGATTGCGCCCATGGGCGGCGATCACCGCTCGGGGCCGATTGAAGCTCAGGCGCAGTCTCTGGATGCGCGAAGAGCGGTCGGACGCGACGCTGCGCGAATATCAGGCGGCGCTCTCCGAAAGAGGCCTTATGATTGGCGTGTCGTCGAGTGAGGCGCTAAATAGGCTTGATTCCAAGACATCATGATGTCATGATGTCTTGGAAAACGGAGGCCGGCGCGCAACGCGCGTCCGGGGTCGCGCAATCGCCACGGGTCGCTCACAGGTTGGCGGTGGTGGAGCAGGGCCAATGGGTGAGGCTTCGGCGCGGCTGCCGCTTTATGCGCAAGTCGAGGATGTTCTCGCTGAGCGGATCGCGAGCGGGGCGCTGCCGGTCGGGACGCAGCTGCCGTCCGAAGACGAACTCGCCCGCGAGTTCAACGTCAGCCGGACCACGGTGCGGGCGACGATTCAGAATCTCATCCGCCAGGGTTTTGTCGAGATCCGGCGCGGCCGGGGGACCTTTGTCGCTTCGCCGAAGATCGTTCAGGAGCTCACCGAGCTCACCGGCTTCGTTGAGGATATGCGCAGTCTCGGCCGGACGGCGACCGCTCGGGTGATCGGTCGCGAACGGGTCCCGGCCGATTCCGGCGTGGCGCAGAGACTTGCCGTGGGGGCAGGGGCCACAGTGGTCAGAATCGAGCGCGTGCGGCTTTCCGACGGGCTGCCGCTGTCGTTCGACGAGACCTACCTGCCGGAGGGTATCGGCCTTCGGGTGATGAATGCCGATCTCGCAAGCGAACCCATCTTCAACCTACTCGAGGAGCGGTACGACACTCCGCTCGTCGAGGCCGAATATGTCCTCGAAGCAGCCACGGCCGAAGCCCGCATCGCGGCGGCGCTCGCGATCCCGGTCGGCGCCCCGGTCTTTCTGATCGAACGGACATCTTACGCGTCCGGACATTGCCCGGTCGACTACGAGAGGCTGCACTATCGGGGCGATTCCATCCGCTTCAGGACGCGTCTCGCCCGGCGCCGCGCCGATGAGAAGGGAGGGCGGGAATGATTGCTGCGGCTTCGGCGCCGGCGCTTTTCCTGCTTTCGGTCGGAGCGAGCGCGCTCGGCGGCGCGCTCGGAATGGCGAGCGGCATTTTCATCGTCCCTCTGCTCACGATGGTCGCCGGAATCGATGTCCATCTCGCCATCGGCGCGAGCATCGTCTCGGTGATCGCCTGCTCGTGCGGGAGCGCCGCGCCTTTTCTCAACGAGCGGTTGACAAACGTGCGCCTCGCGATTGTGCTCGAAACCGCAACCACGCTCGGCGCGGCGAGCGGCGTGCTGCTCGCGGGCTTAATCCCGGTCCCGGCGCTCTATGCAGCTTTCGCCGCCGTTCTCCTCGTGTCTGCGTGGCAGATGCTGACCCGCCGGCGGGAGGGGGCCGTTATTTCAGCCGATGCGCCGCGCGACGGCTGGACGGGCCGGCTCGACGCTGTCTATCCCGACCGGAATCTCGGCCACGAGATTCCGTACCAGGTTCAGCGCCTGCCGATGGGCCTCTCGCTCATGTATGGCGCGGGCCTGCTCTCGGCGCTTCTGGGCATCGGCAGCGGGGTTCTCAAAATCCCCGCCATGGACGCAGCCCTTAGGCTGCCGATCAAGGTCTCGTCGGCGACCTCGAATTTCATGATCGGCGTCACCGCCGCCGCCAGCGCCGGCGCCTATTTCATCCGGGGCGCGGTCGCGCCCGAAATCGCCGGACCGGTCGCGCTTGGGTCGGTCGTTGGGGCGCTTCTGGGGGCCCGGCTCCTGGTGTTCGTGGCGCCCGCGCGGCTGCGCATCGTCTTTGTCGCTGTTCTGCTCGTCCTTGCCGCCTGGATGGGTCTGGCGGCGGCCGGCGTGCGCGGGGGGATGTGAGCATGGCGGCTTCGACGCTCGATCGGTTGAACGTCGGCTTGGCGCGGCTCCTGGCGCTCGGAACCTGGACGTCCTGCGCGGTGATCGCGGTCGGGATGGCGTCGGCGCCGCTCGGGCTCGGCCAGCCATGGGGCGGCGCTCATGTGATCTTGAGCGGGATCGTCGTTCTGATCGCGCTTCCGACCATACGCGTGACGATGATGGCTTTATGGTTCCTGTGGAACGGCGAGCGCGATTTCGCGCTGATCGCGGCGCTCGTGCTCGCCATCATCCTCGCCTCGACCCTCATCGGAGCGGGCGCGGCCTGAGCGGATTGCAGGCGGGAGACGTGCGGGGCAGGGCGGCGAGGCGGCGGGAGATTTAACGCACCCGGCGCTCCTTGGCCTTCGCCTCGACCCAGAGCTGCTCCATTTCGTCGAGGCTGGAGCGCTCGGCGCTTTGACCGCGCTCGGCGAGGCGCGTCTCGATATGCCCGAAGCGCCACTCGAACTTGGCGTTGGCGCCGCGCAAGGCGGCTTCGGGGTCGACCTTGAGATGACGCGCCAGGTTCACGGCTGCGAACAGAAGGTCGCCGACCTCTCCCGCGAGCGCCTGCGCCGAGCCATCGGCGATCTCGGCTTCGACCTCGATAACCTCCTCCTTGATCTTCGCGAGAACCGCGCCGACATCGTTCCAGTCGAAGCCGACCTTGCCGGCTTTCTCCTGAAGTTTGAGCGCGCGGGTTAGCGCGGGCAGGGCGAGCGGCACGCCGTCGAGCGCGCCGGCCTGGGCCTCAAGGCCTTCGCCAACCCCGCGCCGGGCGAGCTTCTCGCGCTTCTCCTCGGCCTTGATGCGTCCCCAGAGCGCCTTCACTTCATCGGCGCTCATCGTTCCGGCGTCGCCGAACACATGGGGATGGCGACGCACCAGTTTGGCGGTGATCGCTTCGACCACGCCGCCAAAATCGAACAGGCCCGCCTCTTCGGCCATCCGGGCGTGAAAGATGACCTGCAGCAGGAGATCGCCGAGCTCGTCGCGCAGATCTTCAGTCGCGCCGCGCTCGATCGCATCGGCGACTTCGTAGGCCTCCTCGATGGTGAAGGGGACGATCGACGCGAAGGTCTGCTCGACATCCCATGGGCAGCCGCGCACGGGATCGCGCAGCGCCGCCATGATGTCGATCAGGCGGCGGATGTCCCTGGATGGCTGCATCGAAGGGGTGGTGCCGGTTTTTTGGAAAAGAGGATTGGCCGCTCGCGAGGAGCGCCTCGCGGGCGCTCCTCATCGTCCGAGCAAGCCGGGTCAGAGCGAAAGCGAAATCGCCTCGCGCCCTTTGGGCGTATCCACGACCCGCATATTGACTTGCTGGCCTTCCGCCAAATGCGAAATGCCGGCCGGGCCGAGAATCGAGATATGGACGAACACGTCCTTGCCGCCATCCTCGCTGGCGACAAAGCCGAAGCCCTTGGCGTCGTCGAACCACTTCACCTTTCCGGTGACCGCGACGGCGGTCGACGGATCGGGCGCAACCCGGCGAGGACGAGGCCCGCCGTCGCCCATCGGCCGCGCCGGCCGCTCGACAATTCCGGCGGTGTCGACTTCAAGCACGCGGGTGACCTGCGCGCCCTTGGCGCCCGCGCCAACCTGGACGCGCAATTTGGCCCCAGACGGAACCGCCTCGTGGCCTGCGGCGTGCAAGGCGTTGGCGTGGAGGAACGCATCGCCCTGGCCGCCCGCCAGCTCGACGAATCCGTAGCCCTTGTCGGCCTTGAACCATTTGACGGTCGCATCGACCGCCGGGGCGCTGGAGTCGATTGGGGCTGAGTGCCCGCCCATCGGCGGGCCGCCAAAGCCGCCTCCGTCCGGACCGCCGTAGCTGCGCGTTGGGCGCGGCCGCGATTCGTAGGGCATCGGCCCGTCATCATCGAACCCACGCTTCCGCGGCCTGAAATCTTTACCCTTGCTCATGTTAGTCCCAAATCTCCACCCAAAGCCTAATCGACGGGGAACGCAACGCGGCCCCTCCCGGTCCCGCGTATCTCAGCGAACTCCATCGTGACATTTTCCGTCTGGACAATTTGTCGGTCGGACGCACAATCGCGATGCGCGCCGCTCGTCAAGCGCAAGGCCTTTCTTTCAGCGAAAGGAAGTCGAGATGTCGCGGCGGGCAGCCGCGCGCGGTCGGCGATTTCATCTTCGCCGCCGGCACAAAGCTAAAATATAGCGCCCGCATCATCGAAACCCGTAGGCCGGTCACAAAAAGCGTACGCGGACCCTGCGCCCTTAGAATAGCGTATTTTCAGTCCGGTTGCCAGATGGTCCAACAGAGCGAGATGAACTATTTCTTCATTTAAACTACTGTGTTGAGTGATTTGTTTTTGAGCGCCCGTGCGGCAAGTTGAGACCAGCCGAGGTCCAGTAGAGGCGCGCCTTGTGGCGCCTCGCTGCAAGATTTCGCAGTTTGGAACAAGGAGCGTCCGCCGCCGACGCGGGCGCAGCGAAAGCGCCGCTGCCGCAAGCGGTTCTCTAGACATCCACAAGTTCGAGCGATTTCGGCGCGCGCTCCTGAATGAAAGCAAAGCGCGCTTCGGGCTTCGAACCCATGAGACGCTCGACCGCGTCCGCCGTCGCCTGGCTTTCTTCCGCAACGATCGCGACACGCAGCAAGGTCCGCTTCGCCGGATCCATTGTCGTGTCGCGCAAATCGCGCATCGGCATTTCGCCCAGGCCCTTGAACCGGCTGACTTCGATCGCGCCGCGGCCGGAAAAGCCTGACTTCAGCAATTGCTCCTTGTGCGCGTCGTCGCGCGCGTACAGAGATTTAGCGCCTTGGGTCAGGCGATAAAGCGGCGGAGCGGCCAGATAAAGATGGCCCTCTTCAATAAGTTTCGGCGTCTGGCGATAAAAGAAGGTGATCAGCAGCGAGGCGATGTGAGCGCCGTCGACGTCGGCGTCGGTCATGATGATGATTTTGTCGTAGCGGAGATCGGCGGAGCGGTAATGAGCGCCTGCCCCCGCGCCCAACGCCTGCATGAGATCCGAAAGCTGCTGATTTTGCGCGAGCTTGTCGCGCGCGGCTGAAGCGACGTTGAGGATCTTGCCCCTCAGCGGCAACACCGCCTGGGAGGCGCGATCTCGCGCCTGCTTGGCCGAGCCGCCAGCCGAATCCCCCTCGACGATAAACAATTCAGAGCCTTGCGCGGAAGAGTTCGTGCAATCCGCCAATTTGCCCGGAAGCCGAAGCTTGCGCACCGCGGTCTTGCGCGCGACCTCCTTCTCCATGCGGCGGCGAACGCGCTCTTCGGCGCGCTCGATTCCCCAGTCGAGGAGCTTGACTGCTTGGCTCGGCGCGGCGGCGAGCCAATGATCGAACGCGTCGCGCACCGCGCCATCGACCAGTCGCGCCGCTTCGGCGGTCTGCAGGCGGCCCTTGTTCTGCCCCTGAAACTCGGGTTCGCGGATGAAGACGGAGATCAGCGCGGCGCAGCCCGCCATGACGTCATCGCTCGTCAAGACCGCCGCGCGCTTAGCTTGGCCGATCCGGTCGGCGTGATCCTTCAAGCCCCGCAGCAAGGCCGTCTTCAGGCCCGACTCGTGCGTTCCCCCATCAGGAGTCGGTATGGTGTTGCAATAGGAATGAACGAATCCGTCGGCACCCGCGAGCCAGGCGATCGCCCATTCGACCGAGCCGTGCTTGCCGGCCTTTTCGACCCGGCCCGTGAAGACCTGGTCGGCGACCATGGCCTCGCCTTCGATGTCGGCCGCGAGGTAGTCGCGCAAGCCGCCGGGGAAATGAAACGTCGCCTCCGCCGGGATCTTGGCGGCGTCTCCGATGAGCGCGGGCGCACAGCGCCAGCGGATCTCGACGCCGCCGAACAGGTAAGCCTTCGAGCGCGCCATCTTGAAGACGCGCGCCGGATCGAAACGCGCCTCGGCGCCGAAAATCTGTGGGTCGGGCAGAAAGCGAACCTTGGTGCCCCGGCGGTTCGGAGTCTTGCCCACGACGATGAGCCCGCTCGTCGGCTTGCCGCGCGCGAAGGTCTGCCGATAGAGCGTCTGGGCGCGCGCGACCTCGACTTCGAGCTTCTCGGAAAGCGCGTTGACGACCGAGACGCCGACGCCATGGAGTCCGCCGGAGGTCTCATAGGCGCCGCTGTCGAATTTGCCGCCGGCGTGCAGCTTCGTCATGATGATTTCGAGCGCGGATTGTTTGGGAAATTTCGGGTGCGGATCGACCGGCATGCCGCGGCCGTTGTCGTTAACGCTCAGGTACCCGCTCTCCTCGAGCGAGACCTCGATGAACGTCGCGTGGCCGGCGACGGCCTCGTCCATCGCATTGTCGATCACTTCGGCGAACAGGTGATGCAGCGCGTTGGCGTCGGTGCCGCCGATGTACATGCCCGGGCGCCGGCGAACGGGCTCGAGCCCCTCGAGCACTTCGATCGAGGCGGCGGTGTAGTTCGCTTCGCCCGGCGTCCCATTGCGGGCGGCCGGTTTGCCTTTCGCGGGCAATGGTTTGCCGCGCGGAGCGGCGCCGAATAGGTCGTTCATGGACTGCGTTCTGGTTCTGATTCGTTTGTTGAGGATAGCACGCGACTCACGGGCGCCCCGCATGCTGGGATTGCGCGTGGCGGTCGACAAACCCCCGCAGAAGCGGCGAAAAGAAGGCTTCTCCGAACATTGTCTTTTGGACATGCATTCCTGCGCGCCCTAGGACGGACCCACTGGCGCGGATCGCGTCAGACGCCCGTCAGAAGCGTGCGGGTCGCGGCCGCGACGTCCTTGTGGCGCATCAGCGCCTCCCCGACGAGAAAGGCCTCCACCCCGGCGTGGGCGAGCCGCTTGCAGTCGGCGTGCTCGGAGATGCCGCTTTCGGCGACCACGATTTTGCCCGCAGGAATCGAGGGCAGCAGCCGTTCGCACACTTCGAGCGACGTTTCGAACGTGCGGAGGTTCCTGTTGTTCACACCGATCAGTCGCCCCTCGAGCGCGAGCGCCCGTTTGAGTTCGCTCTCGTCATGCGTCTCGATGAGCACGTCGAGCCCAAGATCGTGCGCGGCCTTGTTGAGGGTCCGGGCCGTCTCGTCGTCGACGGCGGCCATGATGATGAGGATGCAGTCGGCGCCCCAGGCGCGCGCCTCCAGAACCTGATAGGCGTCGAACAGAAAATCCTTGCGCAGGATCGGCAGCGTCGTCGCCTTGCGCGCTTTGATGAGATGCTCGGGCGCGCCCTGGAACGAAGGCGCGTCGGTCAGGACGGAGAGGCAGGAGGCGCCGCCGGCCTGATAGGCCTTGGCGAGGGCGGGGGGGTCGAAATCCTCGCGGATGAGCCCTTTCGAGGGGCTCGCTTTCTTGATTTCCGCGATCAGGGCGAAGCGGCCTTCCTCGATCGCCCGTTGCAGCGCCTTGATGAAGCCGCGCGGCGGAGACTGGCCGTCGATCTCGCGCTCCAAGGTCGCGCGCGGCACCCTGACCTTGGCGTCAGCTATTTCCCGCCGCTTGTAACTCTCGATCTTCTTTAAGATGTCGGCCATCCGCGCTCCCGACCGTCAGGCGTTCGACGCCGCGATCAATCGATCGAGCGTGTGGCGCGCGGCGCCCGTACGGATCGCCGCGTCGCCCATGGCCACTCCGTCCTTGATCGAGCCGGCCTTGCCAGCGATCACCAGCGCAGCGCCCGCATTCATGAGCGCGATGTCGCGATAGGCGCCCTCGGCGCCGTCGAGCACCTTCTTGAGCGCGATCGCATTGTGCGCCGGCTCGCCGCCCTTGAGCGCCTCCGGCGCCGCGCGGGCGAGGCCCGCCGCTTCGGGCGTCAATTCGAAGGCGTGCAGCTTGCCGCCCTTGAGCTCGACAACCTTGGTCGGCCCGGTGATGGTGATCTCGTCAAGGCCGTCGAGCCCGTGCGTCACCCAGACCCGTTCCGAGCCGAAATTGCGCAACACCTCCGCCATCGGCTCGAGCCAGGCCGCGGAGAAGACGCCGACGAGCTGGCGCTTGACGCCGGCCGGATTGGAGAGGGGACCGAGAATATTGAACAGCGTGCGGGTGCCGAGCTCTGTCCGGGTGGGGCCGACGTTGCGCATCGAGGCGTGATGCGTCGGCGCCATCATGAAAGCGATGCCCGCCTTGTCGAGGCAACGCTCGACCCCCTCGGGCGTGAGACCAATCTTGACGCCGAGCGCGCCGAGCGTGTCGGCTGCCCCCGCCCGTGAGGATGCCGCGCGGTTACCGTGTTTGGCGACAGTCACCCCGCAGGCCGCCGTGATGATGGCGGCGAGCGTCGAGACGTTGAGCGAGCCCGAGCCGTCCCCGCCGGTGCCGACGATGTCCATCGCGTCAGCAGGCGCCTCGACCGAGACCATCTTGGCGCGCATCGCAGCGACTGCGCCGGTGATCTCCTCGACCGTCTCGCCGCGCACCCTCAAGCCCATCAGGAAGCCGCCCATTTGCGAGGGGGTCACCTCGCCGGACAGCATCGCGTTGAAGGCGCTTTCCGCTTCGCTGCGCGTCAGCGTCGCTCCCGCGGCGACCTTGGCGATCAGAGGCTTGAAGGCTTCCATATCCCCGTTTCGCGATCTCTTCAGGAGGCAGGTCGGCGCTGATGAAAGTCTTGAGCCAAGTCGAGGAAGTTGCGCAAAATCCGCCGACCGTGCTCGCTCGCGATGCTCTCCGGGTGGAACTGGACCCCATATGTCGGGCGGTCGCGGTGTTGAACGCCCATGACAAGCCCGTCGTCGCTCTCGGCGCTGATCTCGAGCTCAGGGGGTGCGCCCGTCCGCTCGATGACGAGCGAGTGGTAGCGCGTGGCGGAGAAGGGCTCGTTCAGGCCGCGGAAGATGCCGCGTGCATTGTGTGAGATGCGCGACACCTTGCCATGCATCGGCGTCGGCGCCCGCACGACATCGCCGCCGAACGCTTGGCCGATCGCCTGATGCCCAAGACAGACGCCGAGCATCGGAGTCGTTTCGCTCGCCGCGCGGACAAGGTCAAGGCACACGCCCGCCTCGTTCGGCGTGCAGGGGCCGGGCGAGAGCACGATGGCGTCAGGCTTGTCGGCGAGCGCTTCTTCAACCGTAATCTCGTCGTTGCGCCAAACAGCGACGTCTGCGCCCAACTCGCCGAGGTAATGGACGAGATTGAACGTGAAGCTGTCATAATTGTCGATGAGCGTGACCCGCTGCATCCCGTCTCCCGCACAAAGGCAAGCCGTCTTTTCCGACGCCGCGCCGCCCCCGTCAAGTTGAGGCCGCAAGACTTCGCTAGCGGCTTTGCGGGCTTGGCCCGCCACTTGATCGAAGCCAAGGCTCTCCCGAACGGCGCCGTGGAGCCGGCCCGGCGCGCCTCCCGCGCCTGCGACCGTCCCACCTTACGCAAGGGAATGCGGGGCTTCCGCGTCCCGCCATTCGAGCGTCACGACCTTACCGTTCTCAACCGTCAACGCGAGGCGTCCACGCTTCAGTTCGAGCGCCCGCTCGCCGAACAATGTTCGCCGCCAGCCGGCGAGCGCGGGCACGTCTGCCTTGTCGTTGTGGGCGATGGCCTCGAGGTCGTCTACGGTGGCGATCAGCTTGCCGGCGACGCCGCTGTCCTCGCTCACCTGCCGCAGGAGCACTTTCAAGAGCTCGACCGTCGCCCCGACATTGGCGCCGTTGCGGCGATCGCGCTCAATCTTCGGCAACGTCTTGGGATCGCGCTCGAGCCCGCGTTCGATGGCGTCCAGAATTTCCCCGCCGGCGCGCGAGCGTTCCATGCCGCGCGGGAAGGCGCGCAGGTTGGCGAGCGCCTCGGCGCTCCGGGGAGCGGCGAGCGCCAGCTCGATCAACACGTCGTCCTTGAGAATGCGCGCGCGAGGCACGTCGCGCGCCTGCGCCTCGCTCTCGCGCCAGGCGGCAAGCTCCATCAGCACGGCGAGATCGCGCGGCTTGCGCGCCTTGCCCTTGTAACGCTCCCAGGCCCGTTCGGGGTGCTGCTCGTAGGTCGAGGGCGAGTTCAGCGTCTTCATCTCGTCGTCGAGCCAGGATTGACGCCCCGCCGCCGCCACCCGCTTCGACAGAACGCGGTAGATCTCGCGCAAATGAGTGACGTCGCCGATGGCGTAGGCGATTTGCGCCTCGGCCAGCGGACGGCGCGCCCAATCGGTGAAGCGCGACGACTTGTCGATGCCGACGCGGCAGATCGACTGGACGAGCTCGCTATAGGAGACCTGCTCGCCATAGCCGCACACCATCGCAGCGACCTGGGTGTCGAAGAGCGGCGTTGGCAGGACGCCGGAGAGCTTCCAGAAGATTTCGAGATCCTGGCGGGCGGCGTGGAAGACCTTGACGACGTCCTCGTCCGCCATGAGCTGCAAGAGCGGCTCGAGGTCAATGCCGGGCGCCAAGGCGTCGATCGCGAGCGCCTCGTCATCGGACGCCAATTGCACGACGCAGAGCACCGGCCAGAAGGTCGACTCGCGCAAAAACTCGGTGTCGACCGTGACGAAAGACGAACGGGCGAGGCGCTGGCAGGCTTGAGCGAGTTCGCTCGTCGTGGTGATCAGGGACACGTCAGCAGCCGGTCCTTGTCATTCTTCGGTCGGCGGGGCGACCGGCTTCGCCCGCTCTTTGCGCGCCGGCGGGGGCGCGTGACGCGGCATGCCAAGACGCTTGTCGAGATAGGCGCCGACCACGGTCTGGAGATCCTCCATACAATCTTCGAAGAAGTGGTTCGCCTCGGGGATGACAGCATGCTCGATGACGATGCCCTTCTGGGTCTTTAGCTTCTCGATGAGCGCCTGCACCTCCTTCAGGGGCGCAACGCGGTCCTTGTCGCCGTGGACGAAGAGCCCGGACGAGGGACAGGGCGCAAGAAAGCTGAAGTCGAAACGATTGGCCGGCGGGGCGATCGAGATGAAACCCTCGATCTCGGGTCTGCGCATCAGGAGCTGCATGCCAATCCACGAGCCGAACGACACGCCTGCGATCCAGCAGGCGCGCGCTTCCGGGCTGATGGACTGGGCCCAGTCCAGGGCGGACGCCGCGTCCGACAATTCGCCCTGGCCATGGTCGAAGGCGCCCTGCGAGCGCCCGACGCCGCGGAAGTTGAAGCGCAGCACGGAAAACCCGCGCTCCGCGAAACTATAATACGTGTTATAAACAATCTGATTGTTCATCGTCCCGCCAAATTGCGGATGAGAATGAAGGACGACCGCGATTGGCGCGCCCCGCTGCTTGGCGGGATGAAAGCGACCCTCCAGCCGACCAGCAGGACCGGTGAAGAAAACCTCTGGCATGAAGACTCCACATTGCCTTGAAGCGCGCCCGGCTGAGCGTCGAATGCGCGCCCCTGCGCCTTGCGGCGCGGAATCCGGCGCGGCTTTGCCTCGTCTGATCGACGGGGCCTCGCCTCGGAGGTCGCCTCATAGCACGCAGGCCGTCGGCAATTGCAAGGAAAAACCGCAAGTCTCGTCAAGGTTTTCGCACCTTGTCAACGAATCGGAGCCTCGATGGCGCCCGCGCGTCCCGTGAACCGGACCTACCTCGACTACAATGCAACCGCCCCGTTGCGTCCGGAGGCCCACGCGGCCGCGCTTGCCGCGATGGAGACGATCGGCAACCCATCGTCGGTTCACGCCGAGGGCCGGGCCGCGCGGCGGATCGTCGAAGACGCGAGGTGCGAGATCGCGCGCCTGGCGGGTGTTAACTTCCGGTGCGTCACATTCGCGTCGGGAGGGACCGAGGCGGCGAACGCTGCGCTGAACCCGCTATTCGGCGCAGGGCCGAACGCGGCGCGGCTCGAGCGCCTCATTGTTTCCGCCGGCGAGCACCCTTGCGTCTTGTCGGGCCATCGCTTTGAAGCCGCCGAGGTCGCGCCGTTGCGGAGCGACGGACGCATCGATCTCGACTGGCTCGCGGACGCGTGCCGGCGTCCGGGCCGCGCGCTCCTCGCCCTGCAGGCGGCGAATAACGAGACGGGCGTCATCCAGCCGGTAGCTGAGGCGGCGGCGCTGGTCCACGCCGCTGGCGGCTTCCTCGTCTGCGACGCGGTGCAAATGGCCGGGCGGGTCGATTGCGACATCGCCGCGCTCGGCGCCGACGCGATCTTGCTGTCGGCTCACAAGATGGGCGGTCTCAACGGCGCTGGCGCTCTCGTGACGGCGCGGCCAGAGATCAGCCCCGGCGCGCCGCTCGTGCGTGGCGGCGGCCAGGAACGCGGCGCCCGCGCAGGCACCGAGTCCGTCGCTACGATCGCGGCCTTCGGCGCCGCGGTCAGCGCTTCCTGCGCGCAGATGGATCAAGAGCAGGCGCGCCTCGCCGCGCTGCTCAGGCGCCTCACCGCCGTCGTGCGCTCGGCCGCGGGCGCTGCGGTGATCTTCGCCGAGACAGCGCCGCGGCTGCCGAACACGGTCTCGTTCGCCATTCCCGGCGTCGACGCCGCGACGCTCATGATCGCGCTCGATCTCGCCGGAATAGCGGTGAGTTCAGGCTCGGCCTGCTCCTCCGGCAAGGTCGCGCCGTCGCATGTGCTCGCTGCGATGGGCGTGGCGCCGGAGCTGGCGCGCGGCGCGATCCGTCTGAGCCTTGGCTGGGCCTCGGAGGAAGGCGACGTCGAGCGCTTCGCTCAAGCCTTGGCGAGCGTCTTCGCGCGAATGCGGACCTCGGGCCGGGGCGGGACGGGATTGCGGGTTGAAACGGCTCTGGTGCTGGAAAAACTTGCATCCAACTCGGGCGAGGTGTAGGAGGCGCGCTCCCATTTTTCAGTCCGTTTCAAAAGCCGAGGAGTCTCATGGCTCGCGTCACCGTCGAGGATTGTATCGAGAAGATCGATAACCGCTTTGATCTGGTCTTGATGGCCAGCCATCGCGCTCGGGCGATTTCTTCGGGCGCGCCGATTGCGGTTGCGCGCGACAACGACAAGAACCCGGTGGTCGCGCTGCGCGAGATCGGCGACGGCAAGCTCGCATCCGGAGACTTGCGGGAGGACGTCATTCACGCACTGCAGAAGCACGTGGAGATCGACGAGCCGGAAGCGGAGGCGGCGCCGCCCATGGTCAATCCGGATCTGCAGACTCAGATCGAGTCCGGCGCCGATGTGCAGTTCGACCGCATGACCGAGGAGGATTTGCTGCGCGGGCTCGAAGGCCTGACGCCGCCGCCGGAGCCGGAGGACGATGGCGAGTAAGCGCACGCGCGAAGTCGTCGTTGCGCTGCAGCGGCGCTGCCGCGAGTTGAACATTCCCGTCGGCCTCAAGGGCGCGGCGGGATTTTTTTCGTCTCCTATCCACAGCCACGCTCAAGCTTCGCGTGTTTTCTATGTTCAGCGCCGAGCGATTTGCTATCTTGGACCCGAATCACTTGCGTTGCGGCTATGCCGATTTGGCGAGCCGCGCGGATCGTCCCAATCGCGACGCGCAAGAGGTTCAAGGGCGGCGACAATGTGCGGCCGACGCGTTGAGTGGGGGACGAATTGAGCGAGGAATTTCTCAAGCCGTCGGAAGCGATGGCGCGCGGACCGCAAAGCGACGAACGCCCCGTCGGGCTGGTTGAAATCGCAGGGCGCGTCAAATGGTTTGATGTTGCGAAGGGATATGGCTTCATCGTGCCGGACACCGGCGAGGCTGACGTCCTCATTCATGTGACTGTCCTCAGGCGCGACGGATTCACCGCTCTGCGGGAAGGGGCGCGCGTCGTCGCTGAGGCCCAGCGGGGCGAACGCGGCTTGCAGGTGCTCAAGGTGCTGGCGATCAGCGATCCTGACCCATCGTCGATTGCGCCGCCGCCTCCGGCGCGCACCCGCGCGCAGGCGAGTTCGGTCGGCGCGTTCGAGATTGTCATCGTCAAGTGGTTCAACCGAGCCCGGGGTTTCGGCTTCCTCACGCGCGGCGAAGGCACCGAGGACATCTTTGTCCATATGGAGACGCTGCGCCGCTACGGCTTTGTCGATCCGAAGCCCGGCGACACCATGCTGGCGCGATTCGGCCCGGGGCCGAAGGGCCTGATGGCCGCCGAAGTGAGGCCGCTCGACGGTTCGAAGATTTTTGGCCCGCACTGAGCGAGCCAGCCTGCGGCGGTTCTGAAGCCGACGCTTTCCTGAACGTTCCGTGGCTAAGGCGCTTGACGCGCTCGGCCCCTTGCTCTTCAACCCGGCCTTGGCGCCGTCGCTTCGACGACCGCTAAGATCTGGGAGCGGCGGACGATGAGGACGATCGGAGTTCGGCTGTGGGCGGCGCTGGCCTTCGTTGCGTGCCTCAGCGCATCCGCTTACTCCTGGGCCCAGGATCGAGCGCTGAGTTCGCTCACAATCGACACCGCGACCGGGCCGCACGCGTTCCAGGTTGAAGTCGTCGACACGGACGCAACGCGCGAGCGCGGGCTCATGGACCGGCGCTACATGGCGGCCGACCACGGCATGCTGTTTGAGTTCGATCGGGACGAGCCGGTGTCGTTCTGGATGAAAAACACCTATATTCCCCTCGACATGATCTTCATTGCGCCAACCGGCGTCGTGACCCATGTCGTCGCCAACGCCGAACCGCTGTCCGAACGCGTCATTCCGTCCGGCGGACCGTCCATTGCGGTGCTTGAACTGAATGGCGGGACGTCGGCGGCGATCGGGCTCAAAGCCGGCGACAAGGTTCGTTATCCGTTCTTCAAGCCGTGACATACACGGGGCGCGTTGCATCTGCCGACAGGATTGCTACACTCCTTTTTGACAAAGGCTGCCCGCTGGAAAACGGCGGCGCCTGAGGCCGGGTGGGAGTGGTTTGAGTCAAGTCTCAACGCGGAGTTCGGCGCCTAAGTTTCACGAGCCGTTTTCAAGATCTGAGAGTCCGACCGGGGCGCGCAACGGTCCGGCCTTGACTTATGCGGCGCTGGACCTTGGGACCAACAATTGTCGGCTGCTCGTCGCGCGCCCGACTGCGCAGGGATTCAGGGTCATTGACGCGTTCTCCCGCATCGTTCGTCTAGGCGAGGGGTTGTCGCTGACCGGACGCTTGAGCGAGGCGGCGATCGGGCGCACGTTCGAGGCCCTGAAGGTGTGCCGGGACAAGATGACGGCGCGCGGCGTGACCCGGGCGCGCACGATTGCGACGGAAGCCTGCCGCGCGGCTGTCAATGGGCAAGATTTCGTCGACATGGTGCGCGACCGGCTCGGGATCGAGCTCGAGATCGTCGACCGCGAGACCGAGGCGCATCTCGCCGCCGCGGGCGTGGGCGAACTGGCCGACAAGGACGCGCGCTCGACGGTGATGTTCGACATTGGCGGCGGCTCTTCGGAGATCATCTGGCTCGGTTTCGACCCAGGCGCTGGGCGTCTGCCGAACCGGGTGAAAGCTTGGGAATCGCTGCGGCTCGGAGTTGTGTCGCTGGCGGAGACGTTCGGCGGCGTGGACGTGAGCGACGACGCGTTCGTCGCCATGACGGATTGTGTGTCCGAGGCGCTGGCTCCGTTCGTCGCGCGAGTCGCCGACGAAGCGCGGTGCGACCGTTTTCATCTTCTTGGCACGTCCGGAACGGTCACCACCATCGCTGGCGTGCATCTCAATCTGCCACGCTACGATCGGCGCGCGGTCGACGGGTTGTGGCTTGGCCGGGCGGAGGTGGATGAGGCGATCACCCGGTTGCGCGCCATGAGCTACGCCGAACGGGCCGCCAACGCCTGCATCGGCCACGAGCGCGCGGACCTCGTGCTCGCCGGCTGCGCCATACTTGAGGCGATCCGGTCGCATTTCCCGGCGGAGCGGCTGCGCATCGCAGACCGTGGCCTGCGCGAGGGGATTCTCAGCCACATGATGCGCGCCGACGGCGTCGGCCCGCATCACCGGCCCCACGACCGTTGGTGACGGCGGCGGGCGGCTCGGGCCGCGAGGGCGGCCGGGCGCTTAAAGTCCGGGTCAAGACGGCGCGCAAACGCTCGCCGGCGTCGGCGCGCTGGCTTGAGCGGCAACTGAACGACCCCTATGTCGCCCAGGCGCGCCGCGAAGGCTTCCGCTCACGCGCCGCTTACAAGCTGATCGAGATCGACGACAAGCATAAGCTCTTCAAGCCGGGCCAGCGAATCATCGATCTCGGCGCCGCGCCTGGCGGCTGGAGCCAGGTCGCTGCAGCGCGCGTCGGCGCGGGCGAGGGCAGGGGCCGGGTCATCGCCATCGATCTTCTGGCGATGGATCCGGTCGAGGGCGTCGAGTTCCAGCAAATGGATTTCCATGACGCCGAAGCGCCGGAGCGCTTGCGCGAATGGCTCAACGGCTCGGCCGACGCGGTGCTTTCCGACATGGCGGCGAACGCGACGGGGCATCGCAAAACCGACCAGTTGCGCATCATCGGCCTCGTCGAGCTCGCCGCCGATTTCGCGAGCGAAGTCTTGGGCCCGGGCGGCTTCTTTCTCGCCAAGGTGCTGCAGGGCGGGGCGGAGGGCGAACTGCTCGCCCGCCTCAAACGCGAGTTTGCGACCGTGCGCCACGTCAAACCCAAGGCGAGTCGAGCCGACAGCGCCGAGCTTTATCTCTTGGCGACGGGGTTCAGGGGCAGGGCGACGGCTGCGTGATCTCGCGTCTCGCGTAAAATCGAATCGGCAAAGGAGCCCCCGGTGCCCCTGACGACGGCGCCGTTCGGGTCTATGATCGCCGCAAGGCCAAGCCCACTCGGGAGGAGCACATGAACGTCCAGACCAAGATGCCGGTCGAACCGAACCCGTCCATCGGAAAACTGCCGACGCCGCCGAAATTCGACAACCTGGCGGACGAGCGGCTGCATCGTAAGCAGCGGCTGGCGGCGGGCTTTCGGCTGTTCTCGAAATTCGGGTTCGACGAAGGGGTCGCGGGACACATCACCGCACGCGATCCCGAATTTCCGGACACCTTTTGGGTCAATCCGTTTGGCGTCCATTTCAGCCAGATCAATGTCTCGAACCTGATCCGCTGCGACCACAATGGCGCCGTCGTCGAGGGTGATTATCCGGTCAACACGGCTGCTTTCGTCATTCATTCGCGCGTCCACGCCGCGCGGCCGGACGTCATCGCCGCCGCCCATTCCCATTCCACCTATGGGCGCGCTTTCGCGACGCTCGGGCGCAAGCTCGCGCCGATCACGCAGGACGTCTGCGCCTTCTACAATGACCATGCAGTCTACGATGACTTCGGCGGCGTCGTGGTCGAGCTCGACGAAGGCGAGCGCGTCGCCAAGGCGATCGGCTCGCATAAGGCGGCGATCCTGCAGAACCATGGGCTCATCACGGTCGGCGGAACAGTCGATGAGGCGGTATGGTGGTTCATCACCATGGAGCGTTCCTGCCAGGTCCAGTTGATCGCCGAGGCGGCGCTGAAGCCCGGCGAGAGCCTGAAGCAGATCTCGCCACAGGTTGCGGAGCAGACCTTTAAGCTGACGGGCAGCCCGTTCTCTGGCTGGTTCCAGTTCCAGCCGCTCTACGCGCGCATCGTCAAGGAGCAACCGGACCTCCTCAACTGACGCGAGGACCCGCGTCGCGAGATTTGAGTAAGACGGCGAGAAGTGCTTTGCTTAGCGGGCCGACCTGCTCGCGCGCCCGCGGCTTAAACTCAAGCGGTCGCGGCTGTCGCCGAAGCGACGCGCAATAAAGGAGTCTTCCCATGCGCTCGGTAGTTCTTGCGGTTGTGGCGGGCTTGGCGGCAGCGACGGCGGCGACGCCGGCTTCCGCGCAAAACGCCTGGCTCGCGTCCAAGATGATGGAGGGGATGTGCGCCAAGGGCTCGCCGTCCGATAGTTTGGATCGATTGGCGAAGCGCCTTGCTTTGACGGATGCGCAGAAGGCGACGCTCAAGGACTTCGAGGACGCCTTGAATGCGAGCGCCGCGTCGACAAAGACCGCGGTGTGCAACGACAAGCCGGATCTTACGACCGCGCCTGGGCGGCTCGCTTTCACCGAAAAAGTAACTCAAGCGCAGCTCGACGCCATGAAGGCGATCGATCCGAAACTTCAGGCGTTCTACGCCAGCCTCGACGATAAGCAGAAGCACGCCTTCGACACCGGCGGTCGAGTGGGCGGCCTGTTCAGTTGGCTTCAACGCTAGCCGCGACGATCCCGCCCCCCCTGGCGAATGCGGGTGCGGGTCTGCTAGACGGAGCGGACGAAGGCGAACAAGCCCATTGCGCGTGACGAAGCGGCTCGGCGAGACGGGCGAGCGAGCGCATGCCATCCAAGGAACACCATGACCGCCACGAAGACTGCCGCCGCGACCGATGACGAACTCGTCCCTTACCAGCTCCCGTTTCCAGCCGACGCCTTGTCGGAGATCGTCGTCCCGCGCGCCATTCCGACCGATGAGCGCGTCTGGGTGCCTCAGGCGAAGAACGTGTGGTTCCGTCCGCTCTGCCTCAACCGGTCGACCGGCTACTGGATGAACCTGCTCAGGGTGCGCCGCTCGGGCGTGCTGTCGCGGCACCGGCACCCCAACGCCGTGCACGGTCTCGTGCTCAAGGGCCGCTGGCGCTATCTCGAACATGACTGGACCGCGGAGGAGGGGTCGTATGTCTTCGAGCCGCCCGGGGAAACCCATACGCTCGTCGTGCCCGATGGCGTCGAGGAGATGATCACGTATTTCCAGGTGAACGGCGTCATGTACTACGTCGACCCTTGGGGCAAGGCGGTCGGCTATGAGGACGTCTTCACCAAGATCGACAACTGCCGGAAGCATTTCGCCGAAGTTGGGCTTGGAGCGGATTACGTCGACCAGTTCATCCGGTGAGCGCGGTGGGACTCTGGCCTGAAGGATGTTTCAAGGGCCGCCGTGTGCTCGTGGTCGGGGGCACGTCCGGCATTGGGGCTGGGATTGCGCGCGGGTTCATGACCGAAGGCGCGCACGTCATTGTCACCGGAGCGACGGCGAGGGAGGCCGAAGCGGCGCGGAGCACGCTCGACGGCGCCGAGATCTTCGCTTTGGACGTGAGGGACGCCGAGACGGTGCAGCGGGCGATCGAGCGGCTCGAAACCCTCGATCATCTCGTCTATGCGGCGGGAATCATCCGACGCGGCGAGGAGCACGATCCGCAAGTCTTCGACATGGTGGTCGACATCAATCTGCACGGCGCCATGCGCGCGGCCGCAGCGGCGCGGCCAATCCTAACGCGAGGGGCGGGGACCATCCTCAACGTGGCTTCCATGCTGTCGTTCTTCGGCGGCGCGCTCGTCCCCGGCTATTCCGCCTCCAAGGGCGGCATTGCTCAACTCACCAAGTCGCTGGCGCTCGCCTATGCGGCGGACGGCTTGCGCGTGAACGCCGTCGCGCCAGGCTGGATCGCCACTCCGCTCACGCAGGCCTTGAGGGAGGATCCGGCCCGTTCCGAGGCGATCCTGTCGCGCACGGCGCTGCGCCGTTGGGGGGAGCCTCAGGATATTGCGGGCGCCGCGGTGTTCCTTGCGTCTCCCTTGGCCGCTTTCATCACCGGAGTCGTCCTGCCCGTCGATGGCGGTTATCTCGTGGGGTGAGCCCGGCTCAGATGCGGGGCCCGGCGTGCGCCCACTTGAAGACCACAAGCGCGAGCGCGAGCACGTTCACCATTTCTGCCCATAAGAACACCCACATGTCCGCGGTGACGCCAAGGGGCGGCGAGCCTGGGAGGATGCCGCGCAGGACCGGCAAAGCGAAGGCGAAGGCGGCGAGGGAGCCGATCAGCCCCGTCTCCGGCGGGCGCACGTTGATGAACGTGAGCACGCCCATCACCACGGCGCAGAAGCCGAGCACCAGCATGACGGCGTAGCCGCAGAGCGCAAGCAAGACGATGGCGCCGCCGCGGCTGATTGTGGTCTCCAGCCGAAAGTCATTCGGATCGGCTCCGGGCGTACTCGTCGTATGCAGGTTGTAGCCAAGCACACCGTCCCACACCGTGATTTTGGCTGGAAGGGCGAGCGAGGTTTTTCCATCGAGCAGCTGGACGCCGACACGCGTCACGAAGGAGTCGAACGGATAGCGAGTGACGCTGCCGTCATTCAGGTCGACCTCGAAAGTCGAAGTGGCCATATGGCCGCCCGCGGCGAGCTTGAGTTCCTCCACTGTCCGGTCGTGCGTGACGAGCAGGGTCAGATCGCGATCGGCGCCGGCTCGGATGTTCTTGCTGTTCCAAAGACTCGGCGACAGATAGGCGCGCATCTGCATGCCCTGGTTGGCGGCGTCGATGCTGAGAGGCTCGAGATAGATCTCGCCGGCCGCGCTCGCGTCAGCTACGCCAAACATCCGCTCGCCGGGTTGTTCCGAGACATGAAACTTGTACAGGATCATGAGATACGCGGCCATCAGCGCGACTAAAAGCGCTGCGACGATCATGAGCCGTATCGTCCGGCCGCGCGGCCGCCCCCGTTCCATTCCTCACCCGGTGAATCGTCGATTCTATGAGCGCTAGCTTACAGGGGCGCGGCGATCCAGCAACCCCACGCGACGGCGGCGACGCCCTCCCGCTCATTCGGCGGCGGCCGCCGCTCGCTCTTCAGTCGTTGAAACCATTCGGCCCGATACGGCGGCGCCGGCGTCGGGCTTGAGCCCCGCGAAGACGAAGACGGACAGACTCGAGATCATCGCGACCAGGACGAAGGCGAGCGAGAGATCGCGCGCCATGAGCTCGGAATCGCCGAAGCCGAACTGGATCGTCTCGACGCAGATCGCCGCCACCGCGACCCCGACCGCGCCCGACATCTGTTGAGAGACGCTCGCGAAGCTGGTCGCGCGGCTCATGCGCCGCGGGTCGATGTCGGCGTAGCTGAGGGCGTTGAGGGCGGTGAAGACGAGCGAGCGAAAGAAGCCGCCGGCGAGGAGGACAATGAGCAAGAGCCAATGCGGCGTCGACGGCGTGAACAACGCACAGGCGGCAAGAAAGGCCCCCGAAACCAGAGCGACGACCATCAGGGTTTGGCGGAAGCCGAACCAGCGCAGGGCGGTCGACGCGGTGAATTTCATCAAGAATGCGCCGGCCGCTGTAGCGAAGGTGAGGGAGCCGGATTCGAACGGACTCAGGCCAAAGCCAATCTGCAGCAAGAGCGGCAGCAGGAACGGCATGGCGCCGATGCCGACGCGGAAAAGAAGACCGCCGACGACGCCCGCGAAAAATGTCGGGATTTTGAGCAGTTTCAGATCGAGAATCGCGTCTTCGCTGTCGCGAGCGTGGTTTACATAGGCCGCAAGGGACAGGGCGCCGATCGCGAGAAGCGCCGCGACCAGCCAGTAAGGCGCGACCCCCCGGCCGACCACGCTCAAACCCGAGATGAGGCTCAAAAGCCCGATCCCCGACAAGGCGAATCCCCCGAAATCGAAGCGCGGCACGGCTTCCTCGCGCAGATTCTGGATGAATCTGAGCGAGAGGAGAATTCCGATCACCCCGATCGGGACATTGATCCAGAAGATCCACCGCCAATGGAAATAGGTGGTGATGAAACCGCCGAGCGGCGGCCCCGCAATCGGCCCGACGAGCGCCGGCACGGTGAGATAGGCCATGGCGCTCACGAGCTCGCTCTTCGGGATGGATCGTAGCAGCACGAGCCGCCCGACCGGCACCATCATGGCGCCGCCGAGCCCCTGGAACACGCGCGCGCCGATCAGCGTCGGCAGCGAGGACGACGCTCCGCACAGGATCGAGCCGGCCGTGAAGATGACGATCGCGGTGCAGAAGACCGTGCGCGCGCCGAAGCGGTCCGCGACCCAGCCGGAGGCGGGAATGAACACCGCAAGCGTCAACATATACGAGGTCAGCGCGAGCTTGAGGACGATCGGGTCTTCGTGAAGGTCGAGCGCGATCGCCGGCAGAGAGGTCGCAATGACCGTGCCGTCCATGTTCTCCATGAAGAGCGCGGTCGCGATGATGAAGGCTGTGAGGACGGCGGAGCGCATCGGCGGCTTTCAGCTCGGGGCCTTGTGGCGCCCGCAGGCCGCAACCGCAAGGCGAAGGGTCCATAGCTCGGTCACAATGGGGTGAACGCGGAGCGCGCCAGCCGCGCGGTCGGCCTCACTGCTTGAGGATCTGGTCGACGTCGCTCAGCGCTTTCTCGCAGGCGGCGCTGTCACCTTCCTCGTCGGCGCGCCGGGCCGCGTCCATGTCCTCGGTGATGGCCTGAACCTCCGCGGAGCTGAGGCTGCCGGCTTGCTCCTCGGCGCTGGCGACCGAGCCTGGGGTCGGCTGGCGATGCATGGTCGCGAACGTCGACTGTCGGGCTGGATGGGCCTGGGCGGCGGCGGCGTGGAGGAGCTTGGCGACTTCGAGATCGGCCGCATAGATGCGATCTGTGCATGGGCCCGCATGAGCGGAGCCTTGAGAGAGAAGGAGCGCCATTGCGGCTGCCCACGTCGCATGTCGAACGATCATTTTCCCTTCTCCTCGATCCTGGAGGCTCTCGGCCGGCTTGGGCGCGCCCGGCTCTCGCCCTCCCATTTTAATGCCGCATAACAATGCCGACGAGGAGCAATCGGACGATCGAATCGGCAACAATTGTCCGTGAGGCGGATGGACCTAGACCCACTTTCGGTGCGCCCACATCCACTGTTCCGGCGCCTGGCGGATGAAGGCTTCGAACTGAGCGTGAAGGGCCGCGGTCCCCGCGATGGCGTCGGCGGCATGGTCGTCGGTGCGCGGGATCGCAACCGGCTCGACGCGGATGACGAAGCGCACGTTCGGCTCGCGGAAGGCCGCGCCGGCATAGAGCGGCAGACCGGTCTTGCGGGCGAGAAGCGCTGGAAAAACGGTCGAGAGCGCGGGCTTGCCGAAGAACGGAACGGCCGCGCCGTTGTCGTCGCGCAGATCGGCGAGGAAGGCTGGATAGCCTCCGCTCTTCGCCGTCTTCATGAGCGCTCGCGCGCTGACCGGCGTCTTCGGGAGGAGGCCGCCCTCGTAGAGGAAAGCGCGCATCTTGCGCGTCTCCTCGTCGACCAGGGGGTTGCTGAGCCGCTGATAGACGCCCGTGAATCGAGCCCCCATGAGCTTGCTCGTATAGGCGACGAGCTCCCAATTGCCGAGGTGGAGCCCGCACATCACCGAAGGGCCTGTGCGGATCATGTCTTCGAGCCGCTCGGCCGATTCGAAGCGAATGCGCTTCTGAGCCACGATCTCTTCGAGGTGGAACGATTCGCCGAAGGTGCGGCCGAGATTTTCCCACATCCCCCGCGCGATCTCTTCCCGCTCGGCGTCCGATAGCTCGGGCAAGGCGAGTTTGAGATTGCCGAGCGCCCGTTCCTGCCGGTAGAGACGCGGCGCGATGAGGCGCCAGGCGGCGCCTGAAGTCCGCGATACGGTCTCGAGCGGCAACGCCGTCGCGGCGGCCTGAGCGGCCCGGAATCCAAGATATTCCAGCCGGTGCCGCAGAGGTTTAGGGAGATTCATCGCTCGGTCAGTTTCGGCCGCGCGGCTGATTGCCTAGACGCCCGATCTCTGTCAAGCAGCTGCGCCTCGAGGAGCTGCCTATGGCCTTGCCGCCGAAAGCCGCTGATCAGGGCGGCTTGCGTTTGGGCGGCTTGGGTTTTCTTGGCGGCTGGCTGTTTAGCCGCGACTGGGCCGGATCGTGGCTATTGGATTGTCTTGGATTTCCTTGGATTCTCTCGTCCGAATCTAGACTTTTCAATGGGTTGCGTAGGATTTCCGCGCTCCGGTTCTTTCGCGCGCCCTTGCCCGGCCGTGCGAGCGCCTGGACGGGAGCATCCGGCGGAGGGCATACGGAAACTCGGAATTGATCATGGCGCCAGCCTAAGTCAGTTTATGATTTTATGCAATCATTTGTCGGCTTTTATCCCGAGGGGCGGGCCTACGCCGGTTTTCCGAACTTCGGCCCGCTTTCTTCGGCCCGGCGAGGCGTATAATGCGATTGTGTGCGATCGAGAGTCGCGACTGAGGTTAAGAAATGGCGGGTTTGGCCGAGACCAGAGAGAAAGCAGGCTCCGTTCAAGCGCGCGCGCCGGAGCATGAATACGAAGCGGTCCGCGCCAACGCGGTCAATGCGATCTTGTCCGCCCAGGCTTTTCGAAAGCCTTATCCGCTGATCCTCTTCCAGAACTTCTTCCCGAGCGACTTTTATGCGCGTCTCTTGCAGCGCTTTCCCGATGTCGAGCGCTTCGCCGGACTGAACGGAGACGGGACGCGGCGGGAATACGCGCTCTATGATGAACGCGCCGATCCCGGCTCCGAGGAAGCCCGGGAGCTCTGGAGCATCGTTCGACGGGTGCTGTCGTCTGTGGAAGTCGCCTCCGCCCTGCGGGAGAAACTGGACGAGGGTTTTCGCATCCGGTCGAAGAAAAGCGGCGAGGGCTGGCCGATCCCGATGCACCCGCGCCCGGTTCTGTACACGGACCTCAACGGCTACGCGATCAAGCCGCACCCGGACACGCGCCGGAAAGTCCTGACGATGCAGATCTATCTGCCGCAGGACGAGACGCAGCGCGAGCTTGGCACGACCATATACAAGATCTCGCCCAAGGGTGTGTTCGCCTGGAAATCGTACGGGCTCGTCAAGGATAAGACCGTGCCCTTCCTGCCGAATTCGGGCTATGCGTTTGTCGTGATCCATCCGGCCTATTCGCTTTTGCGGTCGAGCTGGCACGGGCGGGAGGCGATCACGGTCCCGGTCGAGAGGCCGCGCCTCTCAATCCTCAACACCTATTATCGCGAGCCTGCGCCCGAGCGCACCGCCGGCATGTGAGGCGGGCGCCTTCCTCCCCCGTGGAGCGGGGGAGGGGGACCGCGCGGAGCGCGGTGGAGGGGGAGTTATGCGCCCATGAGAGCGCCGTCACAATCGATCGCCAACGCCCGTCGGCTACGCCGCTCGCTTTCGCCGCCGGAAGCGCGGCTCTGGAGCCGGCTCCGCGAGCGCGCGCTTGGAACGCCCGTCTTCCGCCGCCAGCATCCGATCGGCCCCTACGTGCTTGACTTCTATTGCGCCAAGGCTCGCCTTGCGGTCGAAATCGACGGCATGAGCCATGACGTGGCTCATGGCCCGCAGCGCGACGCCCAGAAGGACGCATGGTTAAGGTAGCGGTGCATAACGGTGCTCCGCGTTCCGGCGATCGACGTGATCCGAAGGATCGACGAGGTTGCGGATGGGATCGTGCGGCTGGCGATGGACTTGAGTGGGACCGCCCCCTCCACCGTCCTTCAGACGGTCCCCCTCCCCCGCCTTGCGGGGGAGGATGGGGCGGGCTGAATTCCTCCCCTGTGAACCGGACAGGGGACGCAGGGGAGCGGCTACTATTCGGCGTTCAACTCCGACCAGGCGCCATGTTACACAATGCGCCCAAGGCGCGCGGCGGCAAAAAGGGCCGGGAGGAAGCATGAGCGAACAGACCAAGTATCTCATGGGCGAAGACCGGATTCCCCATGCCTGGTACAACATCGTCGCCGATCTGCCGTCGCCGCCGCCCCCGGTGCTCCATCCTGGAACCGGCCAGCCGGTCGGACCTGACGATCTGGCGCCGCTTTTCCCGATGGCGCTCATCGGCCAGGAAGTGAGCGGCGAACGGCAGGTCGAAATCCCTCAGCCCGTTCGCGACATCTATCGCCTGTGGCGCCCGACCCCGTTGCACCGGGCTCACAGGCTCGAGAAGGCGCTCGGGACTACAGCGCGCATTTTCTACAAGAACGAGGGCGTGAGCCCCGCGGGCAGCCATAAGCCCAACACCGCGGTCGCCCAGGCGTTCTACAACAAGGAAGAGGGGGTCAGAAAACTCTCGACCGAGACCGGCGCGGGCCAGTGGGGCTCGTCGCTCGCTTTCGCCGGGGCCCTCTTCGGCCTCGAGGTCAAAGTCTACATGGTCAAGGTTTCCTTCAACCAGAAGCCCTATCGGCGGGCGCTGATGGAGACCTATGGCGCGCGGTGCGTCGCGAGCCCGAGCGAGGAGACCGACTCGGGGAGGGCGATTTTGAAAGCCGATCCGGCTTCGCCCGGAAGCCTTGGCATCGCGATTTCAGAAGCGGTTGAAGTCGCGGCTAAAAACCCTGACACCAAATATGCTTTGGGCAGTGTGCTCAACCACGTTCTCATGCATCAGACGGTCATCGGCCTCGAAGCGATCGAGCAGATGGAGCGGGCTGACGCCTACCCAGACATCGTGATCGGCTGCGCCGGCGGCGGCTCAAACTTCGCCGGCATCGCCTTCCCGTTCATTGGCAAAAAGCTGCGCGACAAGCGTGACGTCCGCGCGATCGCGGTCGAGCCCGCCGCCTGTCCGACGCTCACGCGCGGCAAGTACGCGTTCGACTTTGGCGACACAGGGCATCTGACGCCGCTCGTCAAAATGCATACGTTGGGATCGGAGTTCATCCCGCCAGGCTTCCACGCCGGGGGACTGCGCTATCACGGCATGGCGCCGCTGGTCAGCCACTGCAAGGAACTCGGCCTGATCGAGGCGAGGGCCTATCACCAGAACCCCTGCTTCGAGGCCGGCGTTCAGTTCGCGCGCGCCGAGGGCATAGTTCCGGCCCCGGAAACCACCCACGCGATCCGTGCGGCGATCGACGAGGCCTTGAAGGCGGGGGAGGAAGGCAAGTCGCCGACCATCCTGTTCAACCTCAGCGGTCACGGCCACTTCGACATGCAGGCCTATACCGACTATTTCGCCGGCAAGCTCATCGATCAAGATTATGACCCGAAGGCGCTCGAGGCCTCGCTCGCGCATCTGCCGAAGGTTGCGGCGGAATAGCTGTCGCCTGCCTGCCCGGCCAAGCGATGGTCAGCCTAAGGCGAAGTACCAGAGCGAGCGCCAAAGGCAACGCTTCGCCGGATTCTTGAAAGCAGCCGCGTCAAAATAGGCCAGATGACCGGTCGTTCCGTCGTCCGGCCAACGAAAGCCGACCTCGACCCGCCCGGCGCGCTGGATGACGAATTGCTCAACCGGGCCAGGATCGTCGGCTGCCGGGATGGTCGGGCCGAGGCGGCCAGTCGCCCCATCCTGATAGCGCCAGAGTTGGCCGTCCGGAGTGCTCACCCGGACGACGTGCGCAGATTCGTCATAGCCGACGACAAGCGGCCCGAGCTTGCCCTCACCCTTATACTCGCACTGGCGCGTCACCAGACCCTCCGAGAAAGCCGGCGCAGAGAGGGCGATCACCGCAGCGAGCGCGGTTAGGGCGAGGCGGATGCGGACCATATCGTTCGGGGTTCCGGTCGGCGGGGATCGAATGCCAAAGGCGATCTATACTATCAGGGCTTCGAGCAGCGAAAGCCCGAATTTTCCGCAAGCCTGCTTTCCATCCGGGCAACCCGGGGGCGCGCGGGTTGCAATGCCTCCTTAACCTGCTATCAAGCCGCGCGCCGCGGGCCGGCGCGGGTTTGAGGGTCCCTTCATGTTTGCTTGCAGCCGACGCTTCGCGCTCGCGCTTCCCCTTCTCGCTGCAACTTCCGCCTGGGCGGCCGACGACAACACCGCCATCCTCACGACAAAGCACGGCAAGGTCACGATCGAGCTGCATCCTGATTGGGCGCCGAAGACGGTCGCCCAGTTCAAGGCGCTGGTGAAGGACAAGTTCTATGACGGACTGACGTTCCATCGCGTTATTCCGGGCTTCATGGCCCAGACCGGCGATCCGACCGGTACTGGCGGCGGCGGCTCCAAGCTTCCGAACCTGCCAGCCGAATTCAATCAGAACCATTTCAAGCGCGGCGTTCTCGGCATGGCGCGCACCGACGATCCGAATTCCGCCAACTCGCAATTCTTCATCATGTTCGGCGACGGCGGCTTCCTCGATGGCAAATACACCGCGTTCGGCGAGGTCACCTCGGGGATGGAGAACGTCGACAAGATCAAGGCCGGGACCGAAAGCAACAATGGCGCGGTCGACAATCCCGACAAGATCGTGACGCTCCGCATGGCCGGCGCGAAATAAGGAACCCGACATGAGCAGCGCTGGCGATACATTGACCCTTGAAACGACCAAGGGCCCGGTGGTGATCGAGATGAACCCGGCGCTCGCGCCGGGCCATGTCACCCACATCAAGAAACTCGTGTCCGAAGGATTCTACGACGGCATCGTCTTTCACCGGGTGATCGACGGCTTCATGGCCCAGACCGGATGCCCGCACGGGACGGGAACGGGCGGCTCGAAATATCCGAACCTCAAGGCCGAGTTCAACGCCGAGCCGCACGTGCGCGGCACGGTGTCGATGGCTCGCTCGTCGAGCCCCGATTCCGCGAATTCGCAATTCTTCATCTGCTTCGCCGACGCGCCGTTCCTCAACCGCCAATATACGGTGTGGGGCAAGGTCGTGTCGGGCATGGAGAACGTCGACAAGATCAAGCGTGGCGAGCCGGTCCGCGATCCCGACAAGATCGTCAAGGCGAGCTTGAGCTGAGACCCGACGACGATCGCGGTCACAGAACGCGGGTCTTCACCGTACGGCGGTGAGTGCGATGCGCGTCGACGCCTTCGATTTCGTCCTTCCCCCCGAGCGCATCGCGCCTAAGCCCGCGGATCCGCGCGACAGCGCGCGGATGCTGGTTGTCGGCGCCGACGGCGAGTTCAAGGACGCGCACGTGCGCGACCTGCCGGACTTTCTGAACCCCCGCGACGCGCTGGTCGTCAACGACACGCGCGTCATTCCGGCGCGGCTCGATGGGATACGCGTTCGCGGCGAGTCGGCGGCGTCGATCGAGGCGACGCTGATCAAGCGCGTCGACGATTGCCGCTGGCGGGCGCTCGTTCGGCCGGCGAAGCGGCTCGAGATCGGCGAGCGCATCCGCTTCGGCGAGGCGAGCGAAAGCATGGCCTGCCTTCTCTCGGCCTTGGACGCGGAGGTGGAGGAAAAGGGCGAAGCAGGAGAGGTTCTGTTGCGCTTCGAGTTCACGGGCGCAGCGCTGGACGAGGCGATCGAGCGCTTCGGCGTCCCGCCTCTGCCGCCTTACATCGCGTCGCGGCGACCGCTCTCGAAGAGCGATAGCGCGGACTATCAGACCATGTTTGCGGCTGCGACGGGAGCGGTCGCGGCGCCGACGGCTGGCTTGCACTTCACGCCATCGCTCGTCGCTCGCCTCGAAGACCGCGGCGTCGCGCTGCATAAGATCACATTGCATGTCGGCGCCGGCACGTTCGCAGCCGTCCGGGTCGAGGATGCTCGCGACCACAAGATGCATTCCGAGTGGGGTTCGATCAGCCAGGCGACAGCCGACGCGCTGAACGCCGCGCGAGACAGCGGGGGCCGGATCGTCTGCGTGGGCACGACGTCCGCTCGCCTCATCGAGAGCGCAACCGACGAGGAGGGGCGCCTCAAGGCGTTCCACGGCGAGACGGATATTTTTATCACGCCGGGGTACAAGTTTCGCTTCGCGGACGCGCTCATGACCAACTTTCATTTGCCTCGATCGACGCTGTTCATGCTCGTCTCGGCTTTCAGCGGGCTTGAAACGATGCATGCGGCTTACGCGCACGCCATTGAGGCCGGATATCGGTTTTATTCCTACGGCGACGCCTGCCTTCTGCTTCGCGCCGAGGGAGCGGGTCGAGGCGGCAAGCGTCCGTGAGCGCCGAATTCTCCTTTGCGGTCCACGCCACCGACGGGAAGGCGCGCGCCGGCGTCATCTCGACGCCGCGCGGAATCATTCACACCCCCGCCTTCATGCCGGTCGGCACTGCGGCGACCGTGAAGGCCATGCACCCGAACGCAGTAAGGGCGTTGGGCTACGACATCGTGCTCTCCAACACCTACCATCTGATGCTCGCGCCCGGGGCCGAGCGGATCGCGGCGCTCGGCGGCCTGCACAAGTTCATGAACTGGCCGCATCCGATTCTCACCGATTCCGGCGGCTTCCAGGTGATGAGCCTCGCAAAACTGCGCAAGCTGACCGAGCGCGGCGTGACCTTCCAGTCGCATATCGACGGCTCGCGCCACGAGCTGACGCCTGAGCGCTCGATGGAGGTGCAACGCCTTCTGGGCTCCGACATCCAGATGCAGCTCGACGAGTGCGTGAGACTGCCGTGTTCATACGAGGAGACGGAGCGCGCGATGCGATTGTCGCTCCGCTGGGCCGAGCGATCAAAGAGCGCTTTCGGCGAGCAGCCGGGCAGGGCGGTGTTCGGCATCGTGCAAGGGGGCACGGAAAAGGATCTTCGGGCGGCGAGCGCGCAAGCGCTCGTCGAGATGGGCTTTCACGGATACGCGATCGGGGGATTGGCGGTCGGCGAGCCGCAGGCGGCGATGCTCGAGATGATCGAGACCGTGGCCCCGCATCTGCCGTCCGACAAGCCGCGCTATCTCATGGGGGTCGGAACGCCAGACGATTTGCTTCAGGCGATGCGGCGCGGCGTGGACATGTGCGATTGCGTGATGCCGACCCGTGCGGGACGGCACGGCATGGTGTTCACCCGGAGGGGCCGGCTCAACCTGCGTAATGCGCGCTTCGCCGATGATCCGCGTCCGATCGATCCGCAATCGTCGACGCCCATGGCTCGCGATTATTCCCGCGCCTATTGGCGGCACCTGACGAAGTCCGGCGAGATCCTGGCGATGATGGGTCTGACCGAAATCAATCTCGCCTATTATCGCGACCTCATGGCAGGGGCGCGGCTCGCGATCCAGGAAGGGCGCCTGGACCGCTTCATCGCCGAGACGCAGCGCAATTGGGCCGAAGGCGAGGCGGAAGGGGGTTGACGCCGGCGCGGTTGATAAGTTCATCACCCGAGCGCTCAGCAACGACAGTCGAGAATGACGACAATTGCCTTGCCGTCCAATAGAGAAGCTCAGTTCTGAAATAAAAGGGGCGAGACGCTTGCCGCGTCTCACCCCTTTTCCGTTCTCGTGTTGCGGTTCTCAGCTCTGGCCTTGACTGCCCTTCTCATAATTGATGGGCGACTCAGAATCGGCGAACGCTTAGTCCTCCCACAGACCCTACGGCATACCGGCGCCAAACCTTTTGGCAGCGGCCTCCTTTTAGCAAATTATTGCTAGTCGAATTTTTTCGCTATGTCACGCCGGTTCGCGGCCCTGCCATGCATATTTTTTCTAGCTTGGTCCAATTTGGTCAAATGTGCATCACTGAGTGCAAAAGTGCTGAGCAACGACGATCCTTCGAGGTTCACCGGTCTTTTTTCGGTTGCATGGATACCGTAAGAGCGAAGCGAACAGCTGTGGAGTCAAAATGACTGCGATCGTAAACGTCGTTGCTCGCGAAATTCTTGATAGCCGCGGCAACCCGACAGTTGAAGTGGACGTGGTCCTGGAGGACGGCTCCATAGGGCGGGCCGCGGTTCCATCCGGAGCATCGACGGGCACGCGCGAGGCGGTCGAGCTGCGTGACGGAGACAAGGGGCGCTTCGGCGGCAAGGGGGTGCTTAAAGCCGTCGAGGCGGTCAACCGCGATATTTTCGACGCCGTTTCGGGCCTCGAGGCTGAAGATCAGCTGAAGATCGACGAGACGATGATCGCGCTCGACGGCACCAACAACAAATCAAGGCTTGGCGCGAACGCCATTCTCGGCGTTTCGCTGGCGGTCGCCAAGGCCGCGGCGGAGGCTTCGGGTCTGACGCTCTACCGCTATGTCGGCGGAACCATGCCGAGGGTTCTGCCGACGCCCATGATGAATATCGTCAACGGCGGGGCGCATGCCGACAATCCGATCGACTTTCAGGAGTTCATGATCCTTCCCGTCGGCGCGCCGTCGTTCGCCGAAGCGGTGCGCTGGGGCGCGGAGACGTTTCACGCATTGAGGTCCGCGCTGAAAAAGGCCGGGCACAACACCAATGTCGGCGACGAAGGCGGCTTCGCGCCGAACTTGCCGTCCGCCGAGGCGGCGCTCGACTTCTGCCTCAAGGCGATCGACGCGGCGGGGTTCAAACCGGGCGCCGATATGGGACTCGGGCTCGATTGCGCGGCGTCCGAGTTCTTCAAGGACGGGAGATATGTCTACGAGGGCGAAGGCAAGACGCGCTCGGTTGACGAACAGGTCGAATATCTCGCGAAACTGCAGGGCGCCTATCCGATCCTGTCGATCGAGGACGGCATGGCCGAGCAGGACTGGGCGGGCTGGAAACTGCTGACCGACAAGATCGGCCGCAAGTGTCAACTCGTCGGCGACGATATCTTCGTGACCAATGTCGAGATCCTCGAGCGCGGGATCAAGGAGGGGGTCGGCAATTCGATCCTCATCAAGGTCAACCAGATCGGCTCCTTGAGCGAGACGCTGGCGGCCGTCGATATGGCGCAGCGCGCGGGCTACACCGCCGTCATGTCGCATCGATCGGGGGAGACCGAAGATTCGACCATCGCCGACCTCGCGGTGGCCACCAATTGCGGGCAGATCAAGACGGGATCGCTCTCGAGATCGGATCGCTTGGCGAAATACAACCAGCTCATCCGCATCGAGGAGGAGCTTGGCGATCAAGCCAGATATGCGGGGCGAGAGGCGATCAAGGCCGTTTGATCGGCTGGTAACTCAGCATTAACGCTGCCCCCTCAGGATCGGGCGTATGGTCGTTCGGACTCGCCTGCGCTCGATCGTGCTGCCGATCGCTCTCTACCTCGTGCTCGGGGTTGCGAGCTTTTATCTCGTGTGGGGCGCGTCGAACGGCGAGCACGGGCTCAAGGCCAAAAAGACGTTCGACGCCGAGGCCGTTGAGCTCAAAGCTCAGCTCGCAAAGCTCAAGGCCGAACGGGCGCGCTGGGAGTTGCGCGTCGCCAGCCTCAGGCCGGAGAGCGTGGACAGGGATCTTCTCGACGAGGATGCTCACGCGCTCCTGGATCGCGTCGGCAAAGACGAGGTCGTCATTTTTACCGGCGCAAGCCAGAGCCGCTGAGGTTTGCGCGGAGCCCACGGCAACCCTCGACAAAGGCCCAATCCAGGAGCAACTCACGCAAGAAATTTACCGCCATCGCGGCCGAGCCTGTGCATCTGCCCTAATCGACCATTACCGAACTGCGCCCGCTCAAACCGCCACGAACATTTTACTGCCTTTCAAGCTTTACATCGCGAAGCGGGATGGTTCGTGGCGCGCCTTGAGTTGGCTTTGAAACTTTTGCGGGTATGTCTGGCATCTTGGCCTCCCGCGCGCCAACGGAACGGCGAACTCCGTCTTGGATACGATAGGTTCCCCTCCCAGTCGGCTCGACTTCAATTGGCGGCGCCTCCCCGTTCCGAACACCCTCCGCAGCACGCTGATAGCGAGCGTCGTCGAGGATGCTTGGCTTAGGCGACTCGAGTTTGTCCAGAGGAATTCGTTGCGTGCCGGCGCCTCCCCCGCCTCCGCCGCCTCCGCCACCTCCCGGACCTCCGCCGCCAAACATACGCATTGCAAAGGCCGTTATCGCACTAATGACCGCGGCCTGAAAAACGGCCACATCCTGACTTTGGCTCTCGTCAACGATGGAACCGGTCATCGTAGCCAGAGGGTTTCCCCCAACGCGCATTTCAGGGTGGGCTTTCGTCCATGACTCTAAACTTCTCTCGGCTTGCGAAAGGTGATTCCATCGATCTCGCTCCGCGTCTGGTTTACGAAGGTTCTGATCCAATAGAAGTCGACTTTTCAGCTCACCCATCAAATGGCTGATGATACTTGCATCCATATAGTTGCCATTAGAGTTGTGCATACTATATACTTGACCAAGCAACGCAAGTCGCGACTTGATTCGATTGACTTCATCATCAGTGAGAATATTGATTGACCATTCTAGCGGCAGGTCGCTACAATAAATAGTTTTGAATGCTTTATATTTTGCTTCTATTTCGGTGACTTGTTGAGGCGTTAGTACATCGCCCATCGGCGTCAGCCTCTCTGTCCGGGTGAGATCGCATTCGCTGTTAGCGTACGAAAGGTGTCACCGAGTGGTGGCCTATTCAGCGATGACGCTCAGTGATCGAGATCACAGTTCACTAAAACCGTAGGCGGGATGTGTGGGTGCGTGGTCGTTAGGACGACGGCTTCGCGGGCCTCGGTTGGCTCGGCTATTCACGCCGCCTAGCGATCGGGATCGTGGCCGCCTGATCGAGCTTAAAAGCGCGCGCTCAAGGCCGCCTTCGGGCGGCCTTTTTGTTGGCGGCGCATTCTCGTCTTTGCCCGTCTCGCATTCACCGTGTTAAAGCCGACGCGGGATGACGAAGGGTCCGCAGCCATGAACATCACCGCTCAAGCGCCCGCCGCAGCGTCGATTCGCTCGAACTCGTTCTTTTCCGCCGACCTTGCCGGCGCTGACCCTGAGATCGCTCGCGCGATCGAACTCGAGCTTGGCCGTCAGCGCGACGGCATCGAGCTCATCGCCTCGGAAAACATCGTATCTCGCGCCGTGCTCGAGGCGCAGGGCTCGGTGCTGACCAACAAATACGCGGAAGGCTATCCGGGCCGGCGCTATTATGGCGGCTGCCAGTTCGTCGACATTGCGGAGAAGCTCGCGATCGAGCGGGCATGCCGATTGTTCGGCTGCTCTCACGCGAACGTGCAGCCCAACTCCGGCAGCCAGGCCAATCAGGGCGTGTTCCTGGCCCTCATGCAGCCAGGCGACACATTCATGGGCCTGGACCTCGCGGCGGGCGGCCATCTCACCCACGGCTCTCCGGTGAACATGTCAGGCCGCTGGTTCAAGCCTGTCCCCTACGGGGTCGATCGGACCACGCACCGGGTCGACATGGATCAGGTCGAGGCGCTGGCGCGCGAGCACAAGCCGAAAATGATCATCGCCGGCGGCTCGGCCTATGCGCGCCATTGGGATTTCGAGCGCTTCCGCGCCATTTGCGACGCCGTCGGCGCTTACTTCGTCGTCGACATCGCGCATTTCGCTGGCCTCGTCGCGGGCGGCGCGCACCCGTCTCCGTTCCCGCACGCCCATGTCGTCACCACGACCACCCACAAGACCTTGCGGGGCCCACGCGGCGGCATGATCCTGACCAACGACCCGGAGCTCGCCAAGAAGATCAACTCGGCGATCTTTCCAGGACTCCAGGGCGGGCCGCTGATGCATGTCATCGCAGCCAAGGCGGTCTCGTTTCATGAAGCGTTGACCCCTGAGTTCAAGGCTTACGCGCATGCCGTGGTCGCGAACGCCAAGGCGCTTGCCGAACCGATTCTCGCCGGCGGCTACAAGCTTGTGACCGGGGGCACCGACAACCACCTGATGCTGGTCGATCTGACCCCTAAGGGCCTGACCGGCAAGGCGGCCGAGGCCGCGCTCGACCGGGCGAACATCACCTGCAACAAGAACGGCATCCCGTTCGATCCGCAGAAGCCCATGGTGACGTCGGGCATTCGCCTTGGCTCCCCCGCCGCCACGTCGCGCGGGTTCGGGACGGCGGAATTCGCTCAAGTCGGCCGGCTGATCGTCGAGACCCTGGACGGCTTGGCTAGACATGGCGAATCGGGGAATGTGGCGGTCGAGGCGAAAGTGCGGGCCGACGTCGCCGAGCTTACCCGGCGGTTCCCGATCTACTGACGCGCCCGGGATAGACTTTTAAAGGGCGGCTCAGATGCGATGCCCCTATTGCGGCGGCCTCGATACGCAGGTGAAGGACTCGCGGCCGACTGACGATTCGTCGTCAATCCGCAGGCGCCGCATCTGCCCCGATTGCGGCGGGCGGTTCACCACCTTCGAGCGCGTGCAGCTGCGCGAACTCATGGTGGTCAAGAAGAACGGCCGCCGGACGCCGTTCGACCGCGACAAGCTCATGCGTTCCGTCCAGGTGGCGCTGCGCAAACGGTCGGTGGAGCCCGAGCGCACCGAGCGGATGATCAACGGCGTCGTCCGCCAGCTCGAGAGCCAGACCGACGGCGACATTCCGACGGACCGAATCGGCGAACTGGTGATGGAGGGCCTGAAGGCCCTCGACGATGTCGCCTATGTGCGCTTCGCCTCCGTCTATCGCAATTTCCGCGAAGCGCGCGATTTCAACGCTATCGTCGGCGAACTGGAGGCGGAGCCTGAGCCGGAGGCCGCCCCGGCGCGAGAAGCGCCCCGCCATCGCCGGAACGCGCCTGCGACATGAGTGCAAGCGCCGTCGCAGACCCGCATGAGGATCTGCGCTGGATGGAGGCAGCGCTCAATCTCGGATCGCGATCGTTGGGGCTTGCCGCGCCGAATCCTGCTGTCGGCGCGATCCTGGTTAAAGACGGGGCGGTTGTCGGACGCGGCGCGACGGCGCCGGGTGGGAGACCGCACGCCGAGCCCATCGCGCTCGCTGAGGCAGGCGAGGCGGCGCGCCGCGCGACGCTCTACGTGACGCTCGAGCCCTGCTCGCATTTCGGCGGCTCGCCGCCTTGCGTCGACGCCGTCATCGCGGCTGCCGTCGCCCGCGTCGTCTCGGCGATCGAGGATCCGAATCCGCTCGTCGGGGGCCGGGGGCACGCCCGGCTACGCGAGGCGGGCGTCGCCGTCTCGACTGGGGTTGGGGCTGCGCAGGCGCGCCGCGATCACCTCGGCCATATTCTGCGCGTGACGGCCGGGCGCCCATGCGTGACGCTAAAACTCGCGGAGACGGCGGACGGCTTTGCTTCCGCCGGCCTCAACGACGCGCGCTTGCGCATCACCGGGCCGATCGCCGATCTGCGAGTCCAGATCCTGCGCTCGACCCACGAGGCGATCATGGTGGGTGTCGAAACGGCGCTCGCCGACGATCCCGCCCTGACGGTGCGGTTGCCGGGCGTCGATCGGAGACCGTTGCGCGTCGTGCTCGATACGCATCTGCGCCTGCCGGAGCGGTCGCGCCTCGCGGCGACCGCGCGAGGCTTTCCGACCCTGGTCATAGCAGGAGAGACGGCGCCGGAAGACGCCGCCCGACGGCTCACGGACCTCGGCGTGACGGTCGAGCGCGTTGCGCTCGACGCGCGCGGCCATATCGATCTTCGTGACGCGCTGCGCGCGCTCGCGGCGCGCGGGATCACGCGGGTCTTCAGCGAGGGCGGACCCAGGGTCGCGGCCCGGCTGATCGATCAGGGCCTCGCCGACGCGGTCGCGCTCATCACGGCGGAGAAGCCGCTCGGCCGGCCGGGCGTCGTCGCTTTGAGCGCCGAGGCGCGCACGGCGCTCAGCGATCGGTCCCGGTATCGGGCCGTTGAAACGGCGACGTACGGGACAGACATGTTGCGGCTCTTCGAGCGGGCTGACACGCCCGCGGATTGACGTAGCGGCAGTTTTACCGGCGCCCCCGAACGATTTCAAAGCGTTACGACCCCGTTTAGTTCCGCTTGTAACTGCCAAGGTGGGGAGGCGTCATCGCGAGGACCCCCCGGCTTTGGGTCCCCGGGGGGGGACGCGGCGATCCAGAAGCCCCGCCACAGGCGGGTCGGAGTCGCCGATGGCCGCGAACGCCGACGTTAGGCGTTCTGCGGCTCCTGGATCGCCGCGCTTCGCCCGCGATGACGACCCTTAGCTTGGGAGTTACTCCGCTTTTGGAAACCCGGCTGACTCGCGTCATTAACACATATATACTCTGTTCTATAAACGAAGCTTCACCGATGCAAGCCGGCCTCGCGTCAGATGTCGCCCGGCGCGCGCGCGCGGGCGAGGGAGGCCTGCACCGACAAGAGTTCGCACTGCGTCCGCCGGAAATAGAGACGGCCGTCCTTGTCGAGCAGGGGGAGCAATTCGGAGCGCGAACCCATCCCCGCGGCGGGTTGACGCGTGATGGCGATCTTCATGGACATGATGATCGTGTTGGCGCGTTTCGTGACGTAGAGTTCAACGAGATGCCGGAGCATTTTCGGCTGCACGTAGATCTCGAGCCGCGGCGCGTCGGCGTCGAGGTCGTTCCAGATCATCTTCGCCGACCGATTGAGCTCGTAAGGCTCAAATGTCTCGTCGGTTTGGATGAACGCCGCGACATCCACCTCGAAGCGGTTGAAGGTCGCGTCGCTATCCCCGACGGAGAGGGCGTTGGCGACGGCGCCGACGCCGCTGAGGACCGAATATTGCAACGCCGAGGGCGGCAGGCGAGCGATGTCGTCCCGCGTCATCATACGCTGTTGCCGAACGATGTCGTTGAACGTGACGTCGATATCGAGCCAATACAGTCTTGATCGCGAATCCGGTCGTTCGCGAAATGCAGTGCGGACAGTCCCCGTTTTCATGATCCAAATACAACTATTAGCCCCAGATGAGGAGAATACGCCTAAAATGGGGTCCGAGACAGGGGTTTGCGCTGATTTGTGGAGGTTTTTCGCGCAATATTGTGATTCACGCGTCAATTCGAGGCCGCGGGGTGCGATCGGCGGGCGTCACGAAGGCGCGGGGGCGCGGTCGGGACGGAGGTCGCCTTGTCGTTGACACGAGACTCGGAGCGCGGCTCGCAAAAAGCGTGCGGGAATCAAAGGAATCGAAAGCATGGCTCACGATTCCATGGAAACATGAGCCATGCCTTAGCGGGGTCAAATGTTCACTGGAATTGTCAACGATGTCGGACAGATCATTGATATTACGCCATCAAGCGATCTCAAGCGGCTGAGGATCGCGAGCGCCTACGCGGCTGAGACCATCGCCGTCGGCGCCTCGATCGCCAATTCCGGCGTCTGCCTCACCGTGGTCGGCGTCGAACCGCGCGGCGTCGGTTCGACGATCGCCTTCGACGTCGGCGCCGAGACCCTCGCTGTGACGACGCTCGGCCGGTGGCGGGCGGGGGACCACGTCAATCTCGAGCGCTCGCTCAAAGTGGGCGACGAACTCGGCGGCCATATGGTGAGCGGCCACGTCGACGGCGTGGCGGAACTTCTGTCGCGCCGGGATTTCGACGGCATGGCGCATCTTAGATTCCGCGCGCCCGAAGCCTTATCGAAGTTCATCGCCGTCAAAGGTTCGGTCGCGCTGGACGGAACTTCGCTCACCGTGAACGCGGTTCAGGGCGACACGTTCGAGGTTCTCCTGATCCCGCACACGCTGGAAGTCACCACCTGGGGCGAGCGCAAGGCGGGGGACAAGGTCAACATCGAGGTCGACCAGATGGCGCGCTACGCCGCGCGCCTCATGGAGGCGGGGCGGGGAGTGAGTGATGGCCCCGTCGAAGCTCGGAATTAGGGTTGCGTGATTTGCAATCAATGCCTTACTACCAGGAGCCCTCTTCCGACTGGAAGTTGAATTCGACTTTCACATCTCCGCCTACGGCGGAGCTGCGAAGTTCAAGGCCTCCATTGGCGGCGCCGGCTGTGGGATTGAACGCAATTTCCAGCACTGACGACGATCTCCAACCGATATTCTTTTCCCAGCGCCCTTCGGACATCCCTCCGCAACCTCCCGCATACACGAGGTTATTCTTCTCCAAGATGACCGCGTTGACCTGGGCTGCCGGGACCACATAGACGGATACGGCGCAATAGGAAGTCCCAGGTCCGCCGCCCATCCCTAGAAACACTTGTGCCTTGAAACGGCCGTCCGGAGACGGGAAGCTTGCGGTAGGCGTGTCAGACTCCCAGTAACCTCTTGTAGCCCTGACGAGCCAAGCAAGCCCGTGGAAGGCGATCCACAGCGCCCAATGATGGCCAGGCAACGAACGATGAGCGTCTTTGGCCGCGGCGGGAGGCGTGTTCGGGGAGGCAAGGCTCCGGTTGAAGCAAGCATACCCCGCAATAACATGATATTCTGTTATACTGAGAGGCTCGCTAGTGTCGAAGTCTCAGTTGGCCATCTGCATCAACTGCTGCACCCTATTGCTTGCGTTACCCTTAGCCCTGGTCGCGTGTGTAGGCGCAGGCTTCGCTCGAGGAGATGATGCGAACCCTGCTGTGACCATGACTACCCTGGAGAATTCGGAGATTTTTGCTGAGGTGATGGGGATTGCCGGATTGACCGCGCTTCCGTCTGTCGTTCTTTTGGCGCTGAAGAAAGCTAATGCTGGGTTGATTGCAGCATGTGGACCATTCGCTATCACTGTTGTGATACTGTGGCTCTTCAGAGCCGCATTCCTCTAGGATTTCCAGTTGAGCGCACCCATGGCGAGGGGGAGGTAGTCGAGCTCTTTGAGCTCCGATCCGCAGGCGGGACTTAGTCAACCCCTCATCTTGAGGAGCCCGCTTAGCGGGTGTCTCGAAGGATCATCCCCGGCGCACATGGGGAGACCGTGAATCGTCCCTTCGAGGCCGCCCGAGGGCGTTCGGAAGAACGCCCGTCTCTCGACGGGACGAGGTCCGAGGGGCGGCTGGCGGCGCGGTTGCCGCGTGTGGTAGAGTTACGTCAGCATCATGCGTAATAGACGCGCTCTCAACCCTTGCCTCACGTCAATTTGGGGGAAGCGAATGCTCAGAAACTCGGTCCTGGCTTTTATCGCATTATGCGCAAGCCTTCTCTTGGCCGCACCGGCGTCGGCGACCGTCACCTATACATTCACGAGCGACGAGGGGGACTTCGTCTTCACCTCTCCCTCGTTTTTCGAGGACAACAATATCCCTGGCGTTGGCGGCAAGGTCCTCAGCCATTCTGGGAATTTCGACGCTGTCCACTTTGGATTTTCGGACATTCTGCTTCTGAACTCAGCGTGCGAATTCAACGGCGATTGTTTCGACGCCACATTTCTTGAAGCCGGCATTTTCCAAAAGATCGGCACGTTCTTCGCTTCTGACGGCGACGCGAAAATCGTGATTTCCGAAGGCTCGAGCGGGTCGCCGGTTCCGGAGCCTTCGACATGGGCCTTGCTGGCGCTTGGCCTCGCCGGCCTTGGCTTCGCGCGGAACCGCGGCGTTCGGGGCGCCCCCGTCTGCGGGTGAAGGCCGGCGTCCTCCCTTAAACGACCGTCGCGCTTCCTTCCGATTGCCTGAGCGCAGCGGCGAGGAGGTAAAGCGCCGAGGCCAGATCCTCGCGGGTGCGCGCCGCGCCGAGCCCTAGACGAATAGCCTGGGGCGGCGGCTGAACCGCGAAGGCGTCGCTCGCAACGACGCCGAGGCCGCGGCGCGAGAGTTGGCTCACGAATTCGATCCGGCTCCAGTCCTCGGGCAGGGGCGCCCAGACGTGATGCCCGTAGGGGTGCGCCGCATAGGAATGGCCCTTGAGGATTCGGGCGGCGAGGTTCTGGCGCGCGCCGGCCTCCTGACGAATGGCCGAAATGATCGTCTCGGCCTCGCCGGTCCTGAGCCATTCCACCGCAAGCGCGACCATGAGCGGCGCCGCCATATGCGCAATCGATTGGAGGGCGCGTCGCAAGCCCGCCGCCGAAGCCGCATCGGGCGCGGTCAGGAACGCGACGCGCAGGCCGGGGGTGAGGCATTTCGACAGGCTCGTCGTCACGAAGGTCTGAGCGGGGATCAGCGTCGCGATCAGTTCATGCGACGGATCGAGAAGCCCATAGGCGTCGTCCTCGATCAGCGGAACGGCGCTCCGGCGGAGGATCGCGGCGATCTCCTTGCGGCGTCCCGCGCTCATCGTCGCCGTCGTGGGATTGTGGATGGTCGGGGTGAGATAGACCGCTTTGGGCCTATGGTCGCGGATGGCTTGGGCGAGGGCGTCGGGTATGGCGCCCTCGCGATCCATGGCGACGCCCGCCACGCTCAATCCCAGCTTTCGCGCCGCGCTTCGGAAGCCTGGGAAGGTCAGGGCCTCGGTCAGGACGCTGTCGCCCGGCCGGCAGAGAGAGAGCAACGTGCAGAAGATCGCCGACTGCCCGCCAGGAAAAATGGCGAGCCTTTCGGTCGAGAGGCCGGGCAGGCGAGGGGCGAGCCATTTGACGGCGTCTTCGAGCTCCGAGACGCCCCCTCCGGGCTTCTGGTAGTTCATGAGCGCGGACAATCCAGCCCGCCGTTCGATCGCCGCGAGGCCCTGGGCGATCCGGGAATCGAGCGCCGCCTCCGCGGGTTGCGGCGGAACGTTCATCGAAAGGTCGACGTCGATGACGTCGGCCGTCGAACCCTGGGGCCGGAGGCTTGATTCCGATACGAACGTTCCCTGTCCGACCCGGCCCTCGACGAGCCCGCGTCCGCCGGCGTCGGCATAGGCGCGCGTGACGGTGGTGAGGTCGACGCCCAGCGCGCGGGCGAGGGTGCGGTGCGTGGGCATTTGCTGGCCTCGGCGCAGCCGTCCCGACATCACGTCGCGCTCGATGGCCTCCGCGATCTGGCGGTAGACGGGGCCGGCTCGCGGCGAGATTGTAGGGATCCAATCCATGCAATATGACTTTGTAGGCCTTTATGTCAGCGGGAATTTCCCTATTGTATGGAGGCGAGCATTGCAAGAGGAGAGACGCGCATGGCCAATTCGGATCCGGTCACGATGGCGACGGCGCTCGCGCGCGGCTTCGCTGGCAAGTGCCCGTCTTGCGGGCGTGGGCGCATCTTCGACAGGTTTCTGCATGTCGCGCGTGAGTGCGAAGTCTGCGGCGAGCCCTTCCACCATCACCGGGCGGACGACCTGCCCGCCTATCTCGTGCTCCTGTTCGTCGGGCACCTGATCGTCACGCTGTTGCTCGCGGTCGACACCGCCTACGCCCCGCCATACTGGGTCGAGTTCGCGATCTGGATTCCGCTCACGCTTCTCATGACGCTCGGGCTCCTCCAGCCCGTGAAGGGCGCCGTGGTGGCGATGCAGTGGAAGATGGGCATGCACGGCTTCGCCGCGGCCAGGGCCGAGCGGGAACGGGCGTCGAGCGCCGCGGAGCTGGCCTCGGGGACTCCGAACCCGATGCGTGCCCCCGCTGCCGTCGGCTGATTTGGGGCGGGGCTGTCGGGCTTAAGGGCGTGAGCGCCTTGTGGAAGGCTCGATCGCATTGACGGGACCTCGCTCACGCCCGCGCCTCATCGAGGCGGGGCCGGGAGCATGGGCGCAGGCTCGGCCCTATGTCTTTCCCCAGGTTCAGACACGGTGTCCGCGCTTGCGCACAAAGATTTCGTCCTTGGTTACTGTTCACATTTCTGTTATCCTGAGTAAGTTGCTTGTTTTCATCTTAAACGAAAAATGCTTTGTTTCGGCGGCCGCGGGACCGGTCAGTTGATTTGAAGTCGCCGCCACGCCGGAGGGAGCGCGATGAGCGACACCCGGAAGCTTGCGGCGATATTGGTCTCCGATGTCGTCGGCTATAGCCGGCTGGCCGGCGCGGACGAGGATCGCATTCTGGCGCGGTTGAGAGCGCTGCGCAGCGATCTGATCGACCCCATCTCTCGGTTCATCGCGAGCGCATCGTCAAGCGGACCGGCGACGGCAGTCTGATCGAGTTCCGCAGCGTGGTCGACGCAGTGCGCTGCGCGATCGAAGTGCAAAGCGGCATGCTCGAGCGCAACGCCGGCGTTCCGGCAGACCGGCGCGTCGAGTTCCGCATCGGCATCCATCTCGGCGACGTGGTCGAAGAAGCCGACGGCGACCTCATGGGCGACGGCGTCAGTGGACTGAAGCGTCCGCGGAAATCGATCGCGCTCTGCGGGATCATCCGAGAGATGGCACGGTGCTTTGGCAAGCCGCGACGCAACTGGCGCCCATGGGGCGGCCGGAAGAGAGCGTGGCGGTGGCGGACCTCGCTTTGCGTCTCGATCCGCAAATGCCTCGAGGTCGGATGATACCTTTGGTGGGCGCCTATTTTTTCGACCGCAAGTTCGAACGCGCCATTGAGGTCGCGGACCAGGTTCCGGAAGAAATCCGAATGAAATTCGACCGCTGCTGGCGGGCCGCGAGCTACGCGTTTCTGGGCCGCAATGCTGAGGCCCAGCGCGCCAAAGCTGACCTTGTTTCGAAAAATGGCGAACAGGTCATGGAGCTATGGCGCAACGAAGGCCAGGTGTTCGCGCGCACGATCGAGGAGGATTTGTTGCGCGAGGGCTTTCGCAAGCTCGGCTTTCGCATCTGCGCTACTGAGGAAGAGCTGAAGAAATTCGCCAACCCGAAGCGCCTGCCGGAATGCGTCAAGACTTGAGGCGCCCGGCTTAAGGAGGTCGGCGCTGCCGATGAGCGGCGGCCCGCTTCGCTTTGGGTCCGAGCGCCGCCGCCCGCTCCCGTCAGTTTGCGTGCCCGACCGCCCAGACATAAGCCGCGACGGCGGCGACGTCCTGGTCCGAGAGGTCCGCGCCGCCCTTTGGCGGCATGACGCCGGTGTAGTTCCGCGGCCGCGGCACGCCGTTTGTGATCGTCTTCGTGATCGCCGCAAGGCTTCCGTCGCCCCACACCCAGACGCCATCGCTGAGGCTGGGCCCGACCGAGGTGCCCCGCGCGTCCGACCCATGACAACCGCTGCACGCGCCGTTGGCCGCTTCGCCGTGGAAGATGCGGTCGCCAAGCGCGACCTCATCCTTGGTCGCGCCGGGCGGCGGCTTGAGCGCCGCGGCCGGACGGCCCGCGTCCGCATGCGTTCCCTCGGGAGGCTCTGCGGAACTGGGCGAGGCCGCGGCGATGGTGGGCTCAGGCGCCGGGGCGATGTGCGCGGCAGCCGGATCGCCCTTGTAGACGACGCGCCAGATCCGCCCGTGCACGTCGTCCGAAATATAGAGCGCGCCGTTCGGCCCCATCGCCAGGCCCGTCGGCCGGAACGCCGCGCGGCCGGGATCTTTATGGGCGCCGGCGAATCCATCGGCGAAAACAATGTACTCGCCCGATTTCTTGCCATCGGCCATCGGCTGGAA
>Ga0153954_1000279_pt1 | contig 44349 bp, 40 predicted proteins | sample TSFL038MetaG_FD_102277 | JGI IMG/M metagenome (GOLD analysis project Ga0153954, IMG submission 102277) | Attine ant fungus gardens microbial communities from Florida, USA - TSFL038 MetaG | ecosystem: Host-associated > Fungi > Mycelium > Unclassified | place: USA: Florida, Wekiwa Springs State...
GGTGTTGCTCTCGGTGCCGATGTTCGTCTTCCTCGGCTATCTCATCGAGATGACCGGCATGGCGTCTGCCATGGTGCGTTTCCTGGCCAGCCTGATCGGCCATGTCCGGGGCGGCCTGTCCTATGTCCTGATCGGCGCCATGTACCTGGTCTCGGGCATTTCCGGCTCGAAGGCCGCCGACATGGCGGCGATCGCGCCGGTCCTGTTGCCTGAGATGGAGAGGCGTGGCGCCAATCGCGGCGACCTCGTCGCGCTGCTCGCCGCCACCGGCGCGCAAACCGAGACCATTCCGCCGAGCCTCGTCCTCATCACCATCGGCTCGGTGACCGGCGTTTCCATCTCCGCTCTGTTCACCGGCGGCATGCTTCCCGCCGCGGTCCTCGGCGTGATGTTGGCGGTCATCGTTTGGTATCGCCACCGCGGCGATGCGCCGATGTCGGAGCGCCGCGCGCCGGGCCGCGAGATCGGCCGCCTGTTCGTCATCGCTCTGCCGGCGCTGCTGCTGCCCTTCCTCATCCGCGCGGCGGTGGTGGAGGGTGTCGCCACCGCCACCGAGGTTTCGACCCTCGGTATCGTTTATTGTTTCATCGCCGGCCTCTTGATCTACCGTACCTTCGACTGGGCCCGCCTCGGCCCAACCCTGGTGCGCACCGTGGCATTGTCCGGCGCCATCCTCTTCATTATCGGCGCGGCGACCGCCATGGCATGGGTCGTCACCTCGGCTGGGTTGTCCAATATCCTCGGCCAGCTGATGATGGATCTGCCCGGCGGCAGCCTCGTCTTCCTGGTCGTGTCCGTGGTGTTGTTCGCGGTGCTCGGCAGCGTGCTGGAAGGCATCCCCGCCGTGGTGCTGTTTGGACCGCTGCTGTTCCCGGTGGCGCGCACGATGGGCGTACACGAGGTGCACTATGCCGTCATCGTGGTGCTCGCGATGGGCATCGGGCTTTTCACCCCGCCCTTCGGCATCGGCTATTACACCGCCAGCGTGATCGGCGGCGCCCATCCCGACGAGGGGCTGAAATATATCTGGCCCTACCTGCTCAGCTTGCTGGTAGGCATCGCCATTCTCGTCGCCTTCCCATGGCTGTCCATAGGCTTCCTGTGACGGCTGGCGCGCGCGTAATCGTCGGTCCGGCACCGCCGCGCCGATCCTGCTTTTCCCAACAATGATGTAACGGAGAAAACGACTATGTTTGCGATCACACGGCGCGCGTTGCTCGCCTCGGGCGCTGGCCTGACCGCGGCCTGCTTGATGAACGGACGGGCCCGCGCGGCCGAGTTCAGCCTGCGCTTCGGGCACAATTCGCCTGTTACCCATCCCATGCACACGCGTCTGAAGGAGGCGGTGGACCGCATTCGCGAGCAGACCAGCGGGCGGGTCGAGATCGATATCCTGCCCAACAACCAGCTTGGCGGCGACGCCGACATGCTGTCCCAGACTCGCTCCGGCGCGCTCGACTTCTGTCAGCCTTCCGGCCAGATCCTGTCCCCGGTCCTGCCGCTGGCGGCCATCAACGTCATTGGCTTCGGCTTCAAGGACTATCAGCAGGTCTGGGCCGCCCTCGACGGCGAACTCGGCGACCATGTGCGCAAAGAGATCAACACCAAGACCGGCCTGTTTGCGATGAAGACCCGGTGGGACAACGGCTTCCGCCAGATCACGACCAGCTCGAAGCCGGTGCAGGGGCCTCAGGACCTCCAGGGCATGAAGCTGCGCGTGCCGGTGACCGCGATCGCCGTCTCGACCTTCAAGGCGCTGGGCGCGAGCCCGGTCAGCATGCAGTTCTCGGAGGTCTATTCCGCGCTACAGACCCACATCGTGGACGGGCAGGAGAATCCCCTCGCCTTGATCGAGACCGCGAAGATCTATGAAGTGCAGAAATACTGCAGCATGACCAACCACCAGTTCGATGCCTACTGGATCTGCGCCAATGGCCGGATGTGGAAATCCATTCCGCCGGACCTGCAACACATCATTGAGACCAACCTCAACGAGTTCGGCCTCAAGCAGCGCGAGGATGTCGCCAAGCTGAACGCTTCGCTGCGCAGCCAGATGCAGTCGCGGGGGCTTGCCTTCAACGATCCCGACATTGATGCCTTCCGCGCCAAGCTGCGCGAGGCCGGTTACTACGCCGAGTGGAAAGGCAAGTTCGGCGCCGAGCCCTGGGGCCTCCTGGAGAAATATGTAGGCAAGCTCAGCTGAGCGCGCGCCGCGCATTATCCAGCCTACAACCTCAGCCGGCCACGTGCCCATAGGCACGCGGCCAGCGCTGCCTTGATACAGGCATGTCCTCACCCGACCGGAGAATCGTGAATGCAGACGCCACATTACGAGGTCTACGCCCTGCGCTACGGCACCCTGGCAGCGCGCCATGCGCACGAAAACTTTCTCCACGCGCCCGACGACCATGACGGGCCGATGCCGCTCGATTACTTCATCTGGCTGATCCGTGGTGGTGGACGCACCATCGTGGTCGACACCGGCTTCGGAGAGGCCGGCGCGGCAGCGCGCAAGCGCCAGTATCTGTGCCGTCCGGTGGAGGCGCTGGGGCGCCTCGGCATCACGCCGGAGACGGTGGACGACGTGGTACTGAGCCACATGCACTACGACCATGCCGGCAACATGGGCGCCTTTGGGCGCGCGCGGTTCCACGTTCAGGACGCCGAGATGGCGTTCTGCACTGGGCGGTGCATGTGTCACGAATTCATCCGTCACACGATGCAGGTGGATGACGTGCTCCAGGCGGTGCGCTTCCTCTATGCCGGCCAGATGCGCTTCCACGACGGGGAAGGCGAGGTGGCGCCGGGGATTACGGTGCACCGGGTCGGCGGCCACACGCCCGGTCTCCAGGTGGTGCGGGTGCCGACCCGCCGCGGCTGGGTGGTGCTCGCCAGCGACGCCACCCATTTCTGGGCAAATATCCGCCAGCGCAGCCCGTTCCCCGTTGTCACGGATGTCGCCGGCATGCTGGAAGGCTATCTCAAGGTGGAGAGCCTCGCCGACACTCCCGACCACATCATTCCGGGCCACGACCCGCTGGTGCTGAAGCGGTTTCCGATCGTGCCGGGCGCGACTGACGTGGTTCAGCTCCACCTCGATCCCGTCTGATATACCGCGTTTCGATGACACCTCCTTCCCCGGCTCGATGCTTGGCTTTGATCGGCGGGACGACGCAACGCAATCTCTTGTATTGCGGCGACTGCAAAGTCCGCCGGCATCGGCAAACTAGGTTAGCATCTGAAGTCGTCCATCAACGTTCGAAGCGTAATCGGATTGCGTCCAAGAACCGGCTTTCAGCGCACTATCAAAGCATGGTGAGGCCAGCTACCCACACGAAGATGCCCGGTTGACGATCAACCGGGCACATGTTCGCCGATCTTCGCGATCGGTAGTGGAACCGATCAAGGTACCAAATGCAGGGCTATGCCCTGCTCTCAGTGCTGTGCGGGAAAGGGCCGGGGAGCGGGGCCGTCGTATTCGATCTCATCGGCGGTCGCGACAACGCGCCAACCGCGTTCACGAACCGTCTCCTCAACGGCATGCGCGGCAATACCTGCGGCGCGCGGAACGAAGACGAAGACGCGGGCAAGGCGCCAGTCGAAACCGAGATCGCAGAGAATGCCTGAGATTACGCCGTCGATATTCAGCGGAATGCGTTTGCCACTGGCTTGCTGAATGGCCTCCTCGATGCCGAGCATCAGTTCGAGGTGCGATCCAACAAGTCCGAGCTCGCGCGCCATGGCACTCAACGTATCCACGCGTCCGTCGCTGACGGGATGCAGCGGATGACCAAAACCCTCAATGCGTGCTTTGGTCTTACGAGCCTCTGCGACGATAGCGCGGGCCTTCTCGCCCATGCTGATGCCGGCAGCCTTCGCTTCCTTGACCCAGTCGCCAAGCTTACGGGCGACCTCCTGTCCCGCCCCGCCGTGCACGTCGCCAATCGTGAGAATGCCCGCTGCGACGCATGCCTGCAGCGGAACACCGGAAGCAGCCACAATCCGGCTCGCGACCGAGGGAACGACAATGCTGTGATCGAGCACAGAGACGAGAACCGCATTGAGCAATCGCGATTCGTTGGCACTCGGAATGCGCTGCTGATAGAGCACGAACAGACTGCCAGCGAAATCGAGATTTTGCATGATATCCGTCAGCTTGTAGCCGGCAATGGTTTCGGGCTCTGACTTGAAATCCGAGAGAGCGGTTCGCCAACGTTTCTGGGTCATGTTCGTCCTTTCTTCTTGGTCTTTGGTGGTCGTTTTGAGATTACGTCGGCGCGGCGCGCTGGCCCTGATCGTTTGATCGGTCTCGTCTTCTGCGGGATTCGCGACAGTTCGTGTTCGATTGCTGGCTGGGCCGGCATCCAAAAGCCCGCTGCTGCTTCGATCGAGCGTGCCGTCCACACCAATTTCGGACCGATCGTGTCGATCAATTCGTCGCGCCCGACAAGATGAGCGGCGATGCCGCAATTGACCGAGATGATCTCATCATCCCAGCGGAGGCGCAGCGGTACCGCGCAAGCATACGCTTCCGGCCGCACCTCGCCGAACGAGCAGGTGAATCCCCGGTGCTCATAGTCGGCGAGCGCCGCCGGCAGTTCGCTGGCGTAGCGATCCCATTCCGATGGCCGATGAATGCGGTAGGAAGCGAGCAGTTCCTCTCGTTGCCTCGACTCCATGGCAGCCAGATAGGCGCGACCCATCGCGCTCTGGAGCAGCGGTACGGTACCGCCGATCTCGGGCATGGTCAGTCGATGGTTCGGACTGCGAGAGCTTTCAATGAATGTCATCGTGAATCGATCACGAATACCCATCGACACTTGCCCTGACACGGCTTCAGCGAGCTCGCGCATTAATGGGCGAGCGGCCTGGCGAATACTCAGACTGACAAGTAGCGGATAGCCAAGCGTCAACACTCCGGCGCCAAGCGCATAACGCCCATGCTGTTCGGAAAAACGAAGATAGCCAAGTTCAACTAGCGTCCTCGTCAGTCGGGAAACGGTCGGTTTCGAGAAGCCGGTGCGCTCCATGAATTCCTTGTTGCTGAGATGCATTTCGCCGGGGCGATACGCCCGCAATAGCGCCATGCCCTTTGCCAGGGTCAGCACCAGGTCACGATCGGCCGATGACTCCTCCGTCAAGTTCTTGCTCCGTCCGTGCCGCGCGTGTTGACAGCCACGTTTGAAAGATTAGTATTCGATTTCAAATACAGGTCCTTCGTTCCACTATTCGGAATAACGGCGCGAAATATGAAATACAATACCTCTGGTTCGGCTGGCAACAGGTTCTTTCGGCGCTCGGTCGGCTACGGTTTGTGCGCCGCTTAAGACATGTCTCTTCCGTCGCCGAGTGACGCACCAGATCTCGTCGTGTGTCTCAATCCGATGCTGCATCCGGCCGGAGAGGAGAGGCTTCGCCGTGCAGGCCTGCATGTGAGGGTCGTGGACGCGTCCGACGAGCAGGAAGTGGAGGCATGGCTCCCGCGCGCCGATGGCATCGTGGTGCGGCTTCCAGCGGCTTTCGATGCCGGACGCGTAGCGCAGGCGAGGCGTGCAAAAATCCTGTCAGTGAGTGGAGCGGGTGCTGATCACGTCGACATAGTCTCCGCCACATCGGCAGGAATCGGGGTCGTCAACAATCCCGGTGTCGGTGCGCGGGCTGTTGCTGAGCATGCGGTGGGATTGATGCTTGCTCTGGTCAAGCGCATTCCACTCGCGGATCGCCTGTTGCGGGAGCAGGGCTGGCCCTGTCGCGAGGCATTTCATGGCGTGGCAATGGCCGGCGGGTTGTCTGGCCGCAGTCTGGGCCTTGTCGGCTTCGGCCAGATCGCGCGGCAAGTTGCGCATATTTGCCATCGCGGCTTCGATATGCCGGTCACGGTGTTTTCGCGGCGGCGGCCCGTAGATTGCCCCTATTCGTGGTGCGCCGATCTCGGCGAGCTCGCTGCGGGCAGCGATTTCCTCTCGCTACATCTGCCTTTGACGGAGACCACGCGCGGTCTGGTGTCGCGTGAGGTGATTTTCTCGATGCCTCGCACCGCTTACCTCATCAATACCGCGCGTGGTGGCGTCATCGACAATGAAGCGCTTTGCGACGCGTTGAAGGCCCGGGCTATTGCCGGGGCGGGGATCGATGTGTTCGACGACGAGCCGCCATCTCCCGACGAGCCGTTGTTGACCATGGACAATGCCATTGTCACGCCTCATGTCGCGGGCATCAGCGAAGATTCGTGCCGTCGCCTCGCGATTTCTGCAGCGGAACAAATCATCCAGGCTTTGAACGGCGATCGTCCTCCGCATCTTCTCAATCCGGATGCCTGGGCCGATCGAGGCGCGACGTCGAAGGAATTCAAAAATTAACGTTCAGGAAATAAGATCCAGGGAGCAGAGATGAATACAATTCTTCGCGTTGCAGCCTGCATGGTTGCAATCGCCACACTGTCGCCGCTTCGTGCCGAAGAGCCGGCTCCGGTTCGCGTCGGTCTGATCGAATCTCTCAGCGGCAATCTATCGCCCTATTCCAAAGAGGCAGTGCCTGCTGCCCGCTATATTTTCGATCAGGTCAACGCTCAAGGTGGCATCAAGAGCTTGGGCGGGGCCAAGTTGGAGCTGATCGTCGCTGATGATGAAAGCGACGCCAGCAAGACCGCGAGCATCGCGCGTAAGCTGATAAGTGAAGACCACGTATCCGTGCTGATGGGGTCGCTCCTGACTTCTCAGATGCTCGCGATTTCGCCGGTTGCCGACGAGCTGAAGGTCCCCACCTTGTCGGTGTGGGCAAGCAGCGCGAAGGGCGATTACGTCTATACGATCGGAATGCCTTATGATCGGGCCCAGGCCGACACGATGATGGCGTTTCTGCACTATCTCGCCAAGCGCGGTGTTCCGATACACAACGTCGCGACCACTTATTCGAATTATGAAGCGGGTCAGCAGGTGAACCGTGCTTTGCTCCCGCTTATAAAGAGTTCGGACCTTACGCTGGCCGCGGACGTTCCGCTCGATCTCAACTCGGCCAACCAGATGTCAGACATGCTGCGGTTGCGGGCGGCCAATCCCGACGCGGTGATTGGTCTGCAGAATCCAAAGAATGCCGAACAGTTGCAGCGAGCTCGGTTCAATCTCCGCTACACCAAGTCGATCTTTCTTGGCACGGTGGCAATGGCAGACAAGCATCTGTGGAATGTTCTCGGCCCCGACATCGCCAAGGCGGTTCTTCCCGTCAACACTTATGGATTGGCGATGTATTCGTCGGGCGTGAAATACGCTCCGATGCAGCAGGTCATGGCGGGCCTGCAGAAGGCCTACCCGGACGTTGCGTTCTCCCAATTCGGCTTCAATTCGGCGCAGGGCGGCCGCATCGTGCAGCATGTTTTGGAGCTCGCGGCGTCGCGCGATCCGGAGGCAATTCGAGACGCCTTCAACAAGCTGAAAATTTCGCCCGGCGATCCCGACCTCTATTACGCGCGCGACGGTGGCATCAGCTTCGGGCCGGATCGAACGCTCACGGATTCCTCGCTTATGGTGGTGGGCTGGACGTCAGAGGGGCATCAGGTGGTGGTGTTTCCGGAGAAGTACGCGGAAGTCGATCCGACCAAGCCGCGCTGAGCTGCCGAGGGGCGTCCGCGAATGACCATGCTTGCTGTCCGAGGATTGACTCGCCGCTTCGGCGGACTGACCGCGGTCGACGATGTTAGCTTTGAACTCGCCGCTGGCGAAGTTGTCGGTATCATCGGCCCTAACGGAGCCGGAAAAAGCAGCCTGTTCTCGCTGATTACAGGCTTCCTCGTCCCCGATTCCGGAGAAGTCTGGTTCGACGGACGCAATATCACGGGGCTGAAGCCCTATCGTATTGCCCGCGCCGGTCTGGCGCGGGGCTTCCAGATCGTTGAGGTGTTCTCGGGAATGACGGTAGAGGACGCGATCATCACGGCCGCGCTTTCGCACCTCAACATCAGAGAAGCACGAAAAGCAGCGTGCCAGGTGATGGAGGATGTCGGGCTGTCCGGCAAGGCTGACGCGCTCCCGGAAGAAATGTCGATCCAGGACAGAAAGATGCTCGAAGTCGCCAAATGTCTGGCGCTGCGGCCGAAGCTGATCCTGCTCGATGAAGTGATGGCCGGGCTCACGCTGGCCGAGGCACAGCGGCCGCTCGCGCTGATCGAGCGAGCGCGTCAGCAGGGTATTGCCGTGCTGATGGTGGAGCATGTGATGCCCGTGGTCATGCAGGCGACGAGCCGTTTGATCGTGATGAATTTCGGAAAAAAGATCGCGGAAGGCGAGCCGACACGCGTGATCGAAGATCCTCAGGTGATCGATGCCTATTTCGGACAACCAGAACTTGCTTGAAGTCCAGAATCTAAGCGCGGGCTATGGCGGGCGCCGGGTGCTGCACGACGTTTCGATTTCGATCGGCAAGGGAGAACTCGTCGGCCTGCTCGGCGCAAACAACGCGGGCAAGAGTACGCTCATCAATTGCCTCAGCGGAATTGTTGCGGCAGACACCGGCCGTGTTGCGTTCGATGGCAACGAATGCACGGATCTTGCTCCTCATCTGCGCGTCGAGCGAGGGATCGTCCATGTTCCAGAGGGCCGGCTGCTGTTTCCGGGCTTGACCGTTCGCGAGAACCTGCAGCTTGCCGGCATCAATCCAACGGTTCGCAGAGATCGAGAGGCGCGAATAGAGCGGGTGATCCGGCTGTTTCCACGAGTCGGCGAACGGCTTGACCAGCTTGCCGGTACGCTGTCCGGCGGCGAGCAGCAGATGGTCGCGATCTCGCGCGGTCTTGTCTCGGGGGCGCGGCTCCTGATGCTCGACGAACCCTCGCTCGGTCTGTCGCCCTTGATGGTCAGGACCATCTTTGCGGCCATCAAGCGCCTCAACGAGGAGGAAAAGCTGACCATCCTGCTGGTCGAGCAGAACCTGCGGCTCACGATTGCCCACGCCAGCCGGTGCTACGTGCTCGAGCACGGACGGGTCGTGCTGAGCGGATCCAGCGCCGAGCTTGCGGAAGATCCCCGCACACGCAAAGCCTATTTGGGGATGTAGCGGAATGGACTTGCTTATCCAGGCGCTGGTTCAGGGTGTTCTCGTCGGCAGCACCTATGCCGTCATTGCACTTGGCATGGGGCTGATCTTCTCGGTCAGCGGCATCATCAATTTCGCCCATGGCGATCTCATTGTGATCGCCATGTTCATGTGCCTGTCGGCCTTTACCGCGCTGAAGGTCGACCCCTATCTCGCTCTTGCCGTGACGGTGCCCGCGATGGTGGTACTTGCCGCGGCGCTTTACCGATTTCTACTGCGTCGGATGATCGGGCGCCCGTTCCTGATCACGGTGCAGCTCACACTCGGTTTGAGCTTCATGATTCAGAGTCTGCTTCTGATGTTCTACGGCGGAGAACCGCAACGGGTGCCATCGCTGATTGAGGCCCAAATCTGGCTGGTAGGCGACATCGTCTTCGAAGGCAAGCTGGTCGTGGCGTTCGCCGTCTCTGTTGTCTTGTCGGTGTTGTTGTTCTGGATGCTCAACTACACCGATTTTGGCCGCAGTGTTCGCGCGATCCGACAGAATGCCAAGGCGGCGGCGCTGATGGGGATCAATGTCGAGCGCGCCCGTCTCAAGACATTCATGCTCGGCATAGGCGTGCTGGCGCTGGCAGGCTCGCTGCTGGTCCCAGGCATGTCGATTCAGCCTACCGCAGGGTTGCATCTGACGGTCATCACCCTGCTTGCCGTGGTGCTGGGCGGAATGAGCAATTTCGCCGGTATTCTAATTGGAGGAATTGTCATCGGCATCGCCGAGGCTTTCGGCAGCATCTATGTGTCGGGGACGCTCGGTTTGATCTTCCCCTACTTGATTTTCGTCGCGATCCTGCTGTTTCGGCCAGCGGGCATTTTGGGACGCTCGCAATGACCGTCAATCCCTTCCGGAAACCGTGGATCTGGCTCTTCTGCGCAGTCGCGGCAACGCTCCCGTTCTGGCTGCCGTCCTATTTCCTGCACGTCGCCACTGTCACCATGATCATGGTTGCGCTCGCGAGCGCCTGGAATATTCCGGCCGGGATCGGCGGGCTGCTCTCGATGGGGCAGAGTATTTTCGTCACCTGTGGGGGGATTCTGGCCAGTGCCCTCCTGGTCAAGCTCGGAATCAATCTGTGGCTCGGTGCGATCGCAACTGCGGTCCTGGCGGCGGTGATCGGGGCGACGATGGCTTGGTTCGACAACCGCTTTCGCCTCGGTCATCTGTCCTTTGCGCTGATCACCCTCGCTTTTGCCGAAATCAATCAACTCGTGACGTTCGGGACAGATTTCGTTGGTGGCGCTTCGGGCGTTTACCTGCCAAAGGACACCGGCGACTTCCTCCAGTTTCAGTTTGGCGGCAGCACGACCTACTACCTGGTTTCGCTCGCGCTTGCGATGCTTCTTGTCGCGCTCAACGTTGCGATTCTGCGCTCGCGTCTTGGCTATTACCTACGCGCGATCCGTGACAACGACCGCGCCGCGCAGGCTGCCGGTGTGCCGGTTTTGCAGAACAACATGTTTGCGATGGCGTTGAGCGGCGCGACGACCTCGCTGATCGGTACGTTCTATGCACGCTACCTGACGTTCGCAGACCCCAACCTGCTCGCATCGACCAGCCTCACGATCTACATCATCCTCGCCGCCACGGTCGGCGGTCTCGGTACTGCGTTGGGGCCGCTGGTGGGCGCTGTGTTGCTCGTGCCGGTTGGTGAATTGCTCAGCGCAGAGCTGGGCGCCGTTCTACCGGGCCTCCAACGCTTCATCTACGGCGCAGTGGTGGTAGTCGTCGTGCTCTGCGCGCCAAGCGGCATCGTGGCGACGCTTTCCTCGTGGATGCGACGGCGCAATGTTGCGCCTGATCCCGGCCCAACCCATGAAGACGATGCATCGGCGGGATCGGGCAGCGAACGACAGCGGGCTTCGGTCTGACAAGAGTCGAAAGAACAACCATAAAGGCAACAAGGCAACGATGACCACTGACTCGCAAGCCGATCTCGATCGCATGTTCTGCCCACGATCAGTCGCCATTATCGGTGCCTCGGATGATCCGAACCGGATATCGGGACGTGCGCTACGCTACATTCGCGAAGGTGGCTTCAAGGGCGCGATCTATCCGATCAATTCCCGTCGTGACATCGTTCAGGGTCTGAAGGCTTATCCCGCTCTCGAAAACCTGCCTGAGGTACCGGATGTCGTTCTGATCGCACTGCCGTTCAGCCTTGCCGAGCAGGCGGTTAGAAGCTGCGCCAATCTCGGCGTCAAAGCCGCCATCATATTCACCGGTGGCTTTGCCGAAACCGGCGAGGCAGGTGCGCAAGCACAGGCCGAGATCAGAGCGATCGCTGCGGCGGCCGGGATGCGGCTTCTCGGCCCTAACTGCCTCGGCATGTTCAATTCCGAGCTTGGCTTCTTTGCTCTCTTTGCGAGCTCGCTGGATCGCCAGCTGCCGTCGAGCGGCCCCGTTGCAGTGGTGAGTCAAAGCGGTGCCTATGGCCAGCAGATCGCGTATCTTGCGCAGCGCCGCGGCCTCGGCGTGAAATATTGCATTACGACGGGTAATGAGGCGGATGTGTCAGTCGCGGACGCGCTGATGTGGGTCGCCGGTCAGCCCGATATCCGCGTTATCATGGCCTATGCAGAAGGGATACGAAACGGACCTGCCTTCGTGCGTGCGCTCGATGTGGCGCAGCGCAACGGAAAGCAGATCGTCTTCGTGAAGGTCGGACGGTCGGAGCGCGGAGCGCAGGCCGTGGCCTCGCACACGGCGGCGCTTGCAGGCGCGGACGAGGCGTTCGATGCCGTGCTGCGTCAGTTCGGCGCCTATCGGGCGGAGAGCACCGATGAGCAGATCGATATCGCCTATGTCTGCGCGCGCGGCGTGCCGCTGTCCGGACATCGCCTCGGGATATTGACCGTCTCCGGCGGCTTCGGCGTGCAGATTTGTGATGCCGCCATTTCGCTCGGCCTCGACGTGCCGCCGCTTCCGGAGTCAGCACAGGTCAGGCTGAGTCGCATTCTTCCCTCGGGCTCGGTCCTCAATCCGGTCGACTGCACCGGGCAGGTTGTCAACGACACCAGTGTCATCGCGGAAAGCCTCGACCTCATGCTGGCAGAAGGCGGCTACGACGCCGTCATCGCCTTCTTCAGCACGTTACCGATCGCGGCGTCAGTCGCCGAGAACCTGCGGCGCGGGGTTATGGAGGGGACACGCAACCACGCCGACCGTCTTGTCGTGCTGTGTACGGTCGCCGATCCTGATTCGGTTCGCGCCTACGAGAAGGCGGGCTTCCTGGTCTTCGAGGATGCGGCGCGAGCCGTCAGAGCAGTGGCGGCCGCAATGCGTCTGACCGCAAGGAGGCGCTTGTCTTCCGGTGTCAGTGATGCTGCGCCGGAACCGGCGGCGATCGGTCAGGGGCCGGTTTCCGAATTCGACGCCAAGCGCCTTCTCGCGGATGCTCATATCCCCGTGCCATCCGAGTATCTGGTTGCATCCCGCGCAGCCGCCATCGAGGCCGCGCAGCAAAGTGGCAGTCCGGTCGCCATGAAGATCGTCTCCCCCGATATTTTGCATAAAACCGAGATCGGTGGCGTGATCCTCAATGTCAGTGGAGATGCCGCAGTAGGCGAGGCTTATGACGCGCTCATGCGCCGGGCCCGCAACGCGATGCCGTCCGCGCGCATCGAGGGCGTGCTGGTCACGCCGATGGCACCGTGCGGCGTCGAAACCATAATTGGTATCAAGCGGGATCCCACCTTCGGCCCGTTGGTGATGTTCGGCTTGGGGGGCGTGTTCGTCGAGGTCTTCAAGGATGTTGCGTTTCGTCTCGCTCCGATCGACTTGGAGCAGGCCCATGAGATGATCGCCGAGGTGAAGGGGAGTGCCTTGCTCGAAGGCGCGCGCGGAGCCGGTCGATCCGACATCGATGCTGTCGCCGCGGCGCTGGTGAACGCGTCGAGATTCGCTGCTGCCAATGCGGGGCGCATCGAAAGTGTGGATATCAATCCATTCCTGGTCCTTCCTGCGGGGCAGGGCGCGCTCGCGCTCGATGCCGCGATCGTGCCATCGCAGGACGGATCTGCGGGCCCGCCAGCGGCTGGCGCGACGCACGCTCGAGCGATGGGATAGGAGACTCCGATGGACTTTCAGGAGACAGCCGAGGACAGGGATTTCCGTGCAGAGGTCCGCGGGTTCGTCAGCGCCAGCCTGCCGGAGGACATCCGGTGGAAGGTGATGAACCTGTTGCGAATCGAGAAGGATGATTTCACGCGCTGGCAGCGCATCCTGCACGACCGCGGCTGGGGAACGCCAGCATGGCCAGTGAAACATGGCGGTCCAGGCTGGACCGCGCTTCAGCGCAAGGTCTTCGACGAGGAATGTTTCCTCGCCGGCGCACCGCGCCAGATTCCGCATATCAATATGATCGGTCCGGTGCTCCAGCACTTTGGAACTGAGCGCCAGAAGGAGCGCTTCCTGCCACGGCTGGCGCGTCTCGACGAGTGGTGGTGCCAAGGCTACTCCGAACCGGAGGCGGGGTCCGACCTGGCGTCACTTCGCACCAGAGCAGAGCGCCGCGATGGCGTCTATGTCGTCAACGGTCAGAAAATCTGGACCACTTACGCGCATTGGGCCGACTGGATGTTCGCGCTCGTCAGGACGTCGAGCGCCGGCAAGCCGCAGGAAGGCATTTCGTTTCTCTTGATCGACATGCGCAGTCCCGGCCTCACCGTGCGGCCCGTCCACGCCATCGACGGTGGGCACGAGTTCAATCAGGTGTTCTTCGACAATGTCGAAGTGCCCGCCGAGAATCTGGTGCACGAGGAGAATAAAGGCTGGACGGTTGCGAAATATCTGCTCGGCTTCGAGCGCACGGAAATCGCCGGCGTCGGGCTCTGCAAGCGCCTGCTCAACCAGATCAGGCAGGTCGCGACGACCGAAATCAAGTCGGGCCGGCCGTTGATCGAGGACGCGGTTTTTGCCGATAAGATCGTGACGCTGGAGCTTGATCTGCTGGCGCATGAGTGGACCGTCATGCGGGTGCTGGGAAATGATCCGATCGGCCAATCCGGTGGCGTCGGTCCGTCGCTGCTGAAGCTCGTGAGTTCGCAGCTTCAGCAGCGCATGACAGAGTTCTTGATGGATTGCGCGGGACCGAAGGCGATGGCCTATCTGCCGGACGCCCGCTTCGGGGAATGGCAGGGCGAGCTTCCATTTGGGCATCTGATCAACGGAACTGCCGCGAACTATCTCGACTGGCGCAAGGCAACCATCGCCGGCGGCACGACTGAGGTTCAGAAGACGATCCTCGGGAAAGGTCTGCTGGCGGGATAGGGAGATCCGCGTAAGCGGCGATAACTCACCAGGCACGGCGCGTCGTCACCGAACAAAGCTTCGGCACTGATTCCATCAGTACCGAAGCGGCTTCAGGAGCACTCGAATGGACTTCACCTTGAATGATGAGCAGCGCCTCCTTGCGGAAACCGCGGAGCGTCTTGCCGAACGAGTTGCGCCTGAAGCGGCGTGGAGATCGCTGGCGGAGTTGGGCCTTCTCGGCCTTCAAGTCCCGGAGCGCTTCGAGGGCATCGGGGGCGATCCACTTGACGCGATGATCGTGATGGAGAGGTTCGGTCGCCACTTGGCCGGTGAGGGTTTCGTTTCGACGGGGATCGTGTTGCCGCATTTGATTTCCCGGTTCGGCACCGAGGCACAGCAGCGGCGGTTCTTCCCGCAGATCCTGTCGGGGCAGGATCGTTGGGCGCTAGCAATCCATGAGGATAGTGGGCGTTTCGACACCAATCATGTCATGGCGCGAGCCGAATGTCGCCCTGGCAGATATGTACTTCGCGGTGAAAAGATCGCGGTGATCGGGGGCGACACTGCCAACTACTTCGTCACCTCGGCACAAATTCTCCGTCCGAATTCTGAAGACGAACGCTGGTCGTTGTTCGTGGTGCCCGCGCAAGCTGCCGGCGTTCATGTGAAGGCTTTCACCAATATCGACGGGCGCGGCGCGGCGAATGTCGATTTCGATGACGTCTTGATTGATGCTGACGCCCTGATCGGCAAGGAAGGTGACGGGCAGGAGGTTCTCGAGGATGCACTTGCGCATGGCACTGCCGCGCTCTGCGCCGAGGCCGTTGGGGCGATGTCGCGAATGGCGGAATTGACATTCGAATATTTAAGGACGCGACGTCAGTTCGGGCAACCGCTGGGACGATTTCAGGCGCTTCAGCATCGCGCTGCAGAGATGCAGGTCGCCATCGAGCAGAGCCGCTCGATCACCTATTTTGCAGTATCGAGCCTTTCAGGTGCCGATCCCCGTGCACGTCGGGCGGCCGTTTCGGCGGCGAAGTCCGTGGTCGGTCGCCATTCGCGCTTCGTCGCGCAGCAGGCTACCCAGCTCCACGGTGCAATCGGCGTCACCGAAGAGGCCCCGGTGGGAAGATACTTCAAGCGGCTCACGTCATTCGATCTTACGTGGGGAGATGCTGCCTATCACGCCGATAGCTACCGCCGGCGTACCAGGTAGTTGAGGCATTCATTCCGGGTGAAGAGATCGATGACGCGTGCGATCGCGGCCCAAAGGCCGTCGACGGTGCGCGTGGTAGCTTTACGCAAGAGCGCCTTAGTTTGGCGAAGGCGTTTAGTTAATTGGTGGGCCTGGCCGGACTCGAACCAGCAACCAGACCGTTATGAGCGGCCGGCTCTAACCATTGAGCTACAGGCCCCGCCGCGGGCTGCCGCGCGGACGGCGGCGAGGCAACGGTGCGGCCCCCCTTTACAGGGGGAGCGGGCTTACGGCAATGCCGCGGCGCGGTTTTGCGTTAATCCACCGATACCCCCGCGAACTCGACCACCTTGCGCCATTTTTCGGTCTCGTCGGCGATCAGTTTGCCGAATTCGGCCGGCGTCATTGGCTTCGGGATGCCACCCATTTCCCCCAGCCGCGCCACCAGTTTCGGGTCCTTCAGCGCCTCGCCGACGGCCTTGTTGAGGGTGTCGACGATCTCGGGCGGCGTGCCCTTCGGCGCCGAGATGCCGTAGAAGCCGACCGATTCGAACCCGGGCACCGTTTCGGCGATGGCGGGAATGTCGGGCAGGCCCGGCCAGCGCTGTGGCGAGGTCACGCCAAGCGCGCGCACGGTGCCGCCGCGCGCCTGCTCCAGTGCCGACGGCAGATTGTCGAAGATCAGCTGCACCTTGTCGGAGATGATGTCGGGGAAGGCGATCGCCGATCCGCGATAGGGCACATGCACCATGTCGCATTTGGTCATGGACTTGAACAGTTCGGCCGACATATGCACCGAGGTGCCGTTGCCGGAAGAGGCAAAGGAGATCTTGCCCGGATTGGCCTTGCAGTAGTCGATGAACTCCTGGACGGTCTTCGCCGGCGTCGCGTTCGAGACCACCAGCATGTTGGTGAGCTGCATGATGCTCGCGACCGGCGTGGTGTCGCGGATGAAGTCGAACGGCAGGTGCTTGTAGAGCGAGGTCGAGATCGCGTTATTGGGCGCGACGAACAGGATCGTGTAGCCGTCGGGCGGCGAGTTGACTGCTGCTGCGGCGGCGATGTTGCCGCCGGAGCCGGTGCGGTTCTCCACCAGGAATTGCTGGCCGACATGGTCCGACAGCCACTGCGCCATCACGCGGGCGACCGCGTCGACCGGGCCGCCCGGCGCAAAGCCGATCAGCCAGTGCACGGGGCGGTCGGGATAGGTCGCCGCCGCCGGCGTCACCCCGACGCCGAGGCTGCAAATACAAATCCAAATACAATTCAACGCAAACAGGGCCGAACGCAAGATTCGCATCATGTTTCCTTCTCGCTTTGCTGAATCAATCCACGGACACGCCGGCAAACTCGACCACCTTGCGCCATTTCTCGGTCTCGTCGGCGATGTGCTGGCCGTAACCCTCCGGCGTCATCGGCATCGGCACCCCGCCGATCTCGGCAAAGCGCTCGATCAGCTTCGGGTCCTTGAGCACCTCGTTGACCGCCTTGTTCAGGACCGCGACGATTTCGGGCGGCGTGCCCTTCGGTGCCGACATGCCGTAAAACACCGACGACTCGTATCCCGGCACGGTTTCGGCGATCGCCGGAATATCCGGCACGCTTGGCCAGCGCTTGGCCGAGGTGACGCCTAGCGCGCGTACGCTGCCGCCGCGCGCCTGTGCCGCCGCTGTCGGCAGGTTGTCGAAGATCAGCTGCACCTTGTTCGAGATCACGTCGGGCATCGCCAGCGCCGAGCCGCGATAGGGCACGTGCAGCATGTCGCATTTGGTCATGGCCTTGAACAGTTCGGCGGACATATGCACCGTGGTGCCGTAGCCGGACGAGGCAAACGAGATCTTGCCGGGATTGGCCTTGCAGTAGTCGATGAACTCCTGGACGGTCTTCACCGGCATCGCGTTCGCCACCACCATCATGTTGGGCACTTGCGTGAACATCGCCACCGGTACGGTGTCGCGCATGAAGTCGAACGCCAGATGCTTGTAGAGCGAGGCCGAGACCGCGTTGTTGGAGCCGCTGAACATCACCGTATAGCCGTCGGGCAACGAAGATATCCCGGCGGCGGTCGCGATATTGCCGCCGGAGCCGGGGCGGTTCTCCACCACGAATTGCTGGCCGAGATGGTCCGACAGCGCCTGGGCCATGATGCGCGCCACGGTGTCGACCGGCCCGCCTGCCGCAAAGCCATTGATGAAACGCACGGGGCGGTCGGGGTAATCGCCGGCTTGCGACGAGCCCGTTCCGGCGGCAAGGGCGCAAGCGAAGACAACGCCGAGCAGGGCGGCGCGCAGGACGCGAAGCATGAATCCTCCCGTTATTTTGTTTTGGGCCATGCTTTCATAAAATGCGGGACTTGCCTACAACCTCCTACACGTCAAAATTGCGTACGGTGCAGCGCTGGGAGCGGTGCAACAATGACGACAACAGCAACAGCGATATTCGCCCGATCAGCCTGCGCCGGCCTGTGGCTATTGGTGTCCGGTGCTTGGGCGGAGGGTGTCCGGGCGGAAGAGGGGAGCAAGGCCATTTCAAGGACCAGCATCAGTCTCGGCACGGCAACGCCCGGCGGCGGATTTCCGCTCTACGGCAATGCCTTCGCCGAGGTCGTGAACGCGGCCGATCCGACGCTGTCGATCGAGCCGCGCAACACCAAGGGCTCCAACGAGAATATTCCGCTGCTTGAAGCCGGCCAGGTCGACATCGCGCTGGTGGCGGGGGAACCGTCCTATGAGGCCTTTATGGGGCTCGGCGGACGCGCGAAGACCTCGGCGAAAATCCTCACCGCGATGTATTCCTCGCCCGGCATGTTCGTGGTGCGGGCCGACAGCCCCTATCACACCATCCGCGATCTCGTCGGTCAGCCGGTCGCCTTCGGCGCCAGGGGATCGGGCCTGCCGATCCTGTCGCGCTACATGCTCGACGGCCTCGGCTTGAAGCAGGACGAGGATTTCAAGTCGATCTATCTCGACCGCGCCGGCGATGGACCTGCGATGGTGCAGGACGGACGCGCCGCGGCGCTATGGGGTGCCGGCATCGGCTGGCCCGGCTTCACCACCATGGCGCAAAGCCAGGGCGGCGCCCGCTTCATCGCGCCGGACGCCGGCGAGATCGCGCGCATCCGCGCCAAGCATTCCTTCCTGAAGCCGCTGACGGTGCCGGCCGGCAGCTATCCGGGCCAGACCGCGCCGATCGATTCCGTCGGCTCCTGGAGCTTTATCCTGGTGCGCGAGAATCTGCCTGACGATGTCGCCTATCACCTCGCGCGCACGCTGCACTCCGTCGAGGCGAGGCTGTGCCAAAAGCTCGCGCAGGCCTGCGAGACGACGGCGGCGAACACCGTTGCCGCCGCGCCGGATGTGAAGCTGATCCATCCGGGCGTGTTGAGATATTTGCGGGAGATCGGGGTCGCCAAATAACACTGTCGTCCCGGCCAAGCGAAGCGCGAGCCGGGACCCATAACCCCAAGCCTTTGTGGCCGCGAAGAAAGATGACGCGCCGCCCCGCGAAATAATAGTCGCCGGTGGTTATGGGTCCCGCTTTCGCGGGGACGACATCATCATGTGAGACCGCCTTCGGCGGTCACTTCTTCACCAGCGAACATTCCGGATTGGGTGGGCCGAACGCCTGCTCGCCGGGAATGGTCGCGAGGATCTTGTAATAGTCCCACGGATATTTGCTCTCTTCCGGCGACTTGACCTGCACCAGCATGAGGTCGTGCACCATCAGATTGTCCTCGCGCAGCTTGCCGTGGCGGGCAAAGAAATCCTCGATCGGCTTCTCGCGCATCTTCGCCGCGACTTTCAGGGGATCGTCGGTGCCGCTCTCCTGGATCGCCTGAAGATAGTGCATCACCGAAGAATAGACGCCGGCCTGCCACATCGTCGGCATCCGGTTCATCTTGGCGAAATAGCGCTTCGACCATTCGCGGGTCTTGTCGTCCATGTCCCAATAGAACGAGGTCGTGAGCAGCAGTCCCTGCGCAGCCTGCAATCCGAGCCCGTGAATGTCGGTGATCAGCACGAGCAGCCCCGCCATCTGCTGGCCGCCCTTGAAGATGCCGAATTCGCCGGCGGTCTTGATCTCGTTGGTGTTGTTGGGCGGACCGGCGGCAATGCCGATGATCTTGGCCTTGGACGCCTGCGCCTGCAGGATGAAGGATGACAGGTCCGGCGTCGCAAAGGGCGGGCGCACCGAGCCGAGCACCTTGCCGCCATTGGCTGTGATGACGGTGGAGGCGTCGCGCTCCAGCGAATGGCCGAAGGCGTAATCGTCGGTGATGAAGAACCAGGTATCGCCGCCGCGTTTGACGACCTCCTGCGCCGTGCCGACCGCGAGCGCATGGGTGTCGAACACCCACTGGATCGCATAGGGCGAGCAGAACTTGCCGTGGAAGTCTGCCGCGCCGGTCGAATGCGTGATGAAGAGTTTCTTCTTTTCATTGGCGACGTTTTGCACGGCGAGCCCGACCGCGGAGACCGGAACGTCGACGATCAGATCGACCTGCTCGACATCGTACCAGCGCCGCGCAATGCCGGCGCCGATATCCGGCTTGAGCTGATGATCCCCGACGATCACGCTGATGGGCTTGCCCAGCACCTTGCCGCCGAAATCCTCGACCGCCATTTGGGCGGCCGTCACCGAACCCTGGCCGGTCGGCGTCGAGGCCGGGCCGTTCATGTCGGTCAGCACACCGATCTTGACGACGTCGTCCGAGACTTGCGCGAGCGCCGGCGAGGCCAGCGCCGCCGCCGTCAACGCAGCAAGCACGGATAATCTTCTGGCGAACATTCAATCTCCTCCCCCTGAGCCCCGGCTTGGCCGCCGCGGTTACTTTATGTTTCAAGCATTTGAGGGCGTCGTCAACGCGGCGTCAAGCCGCTATCTTTGGCGGTAAAGCGGAAAGCATGTGCTCGCATCGAGACCGGCGCGAGCGCCCGGCGCCGCCGCCGCGAACGCAGCCAGCACGGATTGCGGAACTCCGTCCGCATGTGCATGAAGCCGCGATGATCGCCGCTCCAGATTCGCGCCGCAGTTGCATGCTCGTATCTTTCTGATATTTTTGAGCAGGACGACTTGTTTTCGTTCTTGCGGGCCCGGGCTGACGATGCCGCGCTCTTCGCAAGCGCGGATGGCTGCTTGCTCTCGCGGACAGCGGAAATGAGCGTTCGCTCTACGATATAAGAGTTGGCCGCACCGACGGCGAACCACATAAAGGGAGGGATGGAATGCAGCGTCTCTTGGTTGCGGGTGCGTCCGCTGCGTTGGCGATGGCGCTTGGTCTCGGCTCCGCGAACGCGGCTGACAAGAAGGTCCTGGCCTTCGTCGTCAACGGTGCGTCCGACTTCTGGAAGATCGCCGAGGCCGGCGTGAAGAAGGCGCAGGGCGAACTGCCCAATTACGAGCTTCAGTTCAAATATCCTGAACAGGCCGCAGCCGCCGTGCAGCAGCGGGTGCTGGACGACCTCGTGGCGGCGGGCGCCGCCGGAATCATGGTCAGCGCGGTCGATCCGAAGAACCAGACGGAGGAGCTCAACAAGGTCGCCTCCCAGAGCGTGCTTTTCACCACCGACAGCGACGCCCCGCAATCGAAGCGCGTCGCCTATATCGGCTCGTCCAACACCGATCTCGGCAAGGAAGCCGGCAAGCTGATGTTGAAGGCCCTGCCGAATGGCGGCAAGTGCGTCGGCTTCGTCGGGCTGCCGGGAGCCGACAATGCGCGTGAGCGCATCGAAGGCGTCAAGGAGACGATCAAGGGCTCTAAAGTCGAGCTCGTCGACGTTCGTGCCGACGAGATCGATCAGACCCGCGCCAAGCGCAATGTGGAAGATGCTCTCGCCGCCATGCCCGACGTGAGCTGCCTCGTCGGCTTCTACTCCTACAACACGCCGCGCATCTACGAGGTGCTGAAGGAGGCCGGCAAGCTCGAGAAGATCAAGATCATCGGCTTTGACGAGGATCCGATCACGCTTGGCGGCGTCAAGGAAGGCAGCATCGTCGGCACCGTCGTGCAGCAGCCATTCGAGTGGGGTTATCAGGGCATGAAGCTGATGGCCAAATATATCGAAGGCGACAAGTCGGGCATTCCCGCCAACGGCGTCATCATCGTTCCCGGCAAGGTCATCGACAAGTCCAACGTCGACGACTTCATGGGGCAGATGAAGCAGATGCTTCGCAAGTAACCCGGGAGCGTCAGCGCTGCCCGCAGCCGCCAATGCCAGAGCCGTTCCTCGAACTGGTCGACATCAGCAAGATCTATCCCGGCGTGGTCGCGCTCGACCACGTCGATTTGTCCGTATCGCGCGGCGAAGTCATTGCCCTGATCGGCGAGAACGGCGCCGGCAAGTCGACGCTGATGCGCGTGCTCGGCGGCGTGGTGGAGCCGAGCGGCGGCATCATCCGTGTCGACGGCGTCGAGCGGCCGTCTCTCTCCGTGGCGGAGGCGATCAAGGCAGGTATCGCCTTCGTCCATCAGGAGCTCAATCTCTTCGACAATCTCGATGTTGCGGGCAATGTCTATATCGGTCGCGAGCCGGTTCGTGGCGGGCCGCTGAAACTGATCGACCGCAAGCGGCTCTACGCCCAGGTGCGGCCGCTGCTCGAGCGTCTCGGCGCCGATTTCGAGCCCGATGCGCCGCTCGCCGAATTGTCGCTGGCCCAGCGTCAGCTCGTCGAGATCATCAAGGCGCTCTCGCTCGACGCGCGTCTCGTGATCATGGACGAGCCGACCTCCAGCCTGACCTTGACCGAAACCGACCGTTTGATGCGGGTCATCGCCGGTCTCAAGGCTGACGGTGTCAGTGTCATCTTCATCACGCACCGCCTGAACGAGGTGATGCAATGTGCCGATCGCGCCGTGGTGTTGCGTGACGGGCGCATGGTCGGCGCGCTGACCCGCGCCGAGCTTACGCCGGCTGCGATGATCCGGCTGATGATCGGGCGTGACCTCAAATCGCTGTACGTGCCGCCCGCGGCCGCTCCCGGCGAGAGTGTGCTCGACATCGTCGAGGCCGTTACCGACACCTATCCGGAGCGGGCGGTGAGCCTGTCGGTCCGCCGCGGCGAGATCCTCGGTCTCGCCGGGCTCGTCGGCTCCGGGCGTACGGAACTCGCCCGCGCCGTCTTCGGGGTCGATCCGCTCCGCGGCGGCGAGATCAGGCTCGAGGGTCAACCGATCCGCATTGCCACGCCGCGCGCGGCGATCGAGCATGGGATCTATCTGGTTCCGGAGGATCGCAAGAGCTCGGGTCTATTGCTCGATGTCTCGATCACGGAAAACATCTCGCTGCCGGACCTCGCGTCCTATCTGCGCTTCTGGCTGGTCAGGACCGCGCGCGAGGCCGAGAACGCACGCCGACAGCGGGAGCGCCTCAAGATCCGCGCGCCCGATGTGGCCACTTCCGTCGGCTCATTGTCCGGCGGCAATCAGCAGAAAGTCGTGCTCGCCAAATGGCTCTCCATGCGGCCAAGGGTTCTGATCTTTGACGAGCCGACGCGCGGCGTCGATGTCGGGGCCAAGCAGGAGATCTACGACATGCTGCGGCGCCTTACCGACGCAGGCGTCGCGATCCTGATGATCTCGAGCGACATGGAGGAGGTCATCGGCGTGAGTGACCGCATCGCGGTCATGCACGAGGGTGCAATCTCAGGGTTTCTTGATCGCAGCCAGTTCAGCGAGCACAATGTGCTTCAGCTTGCCGTCGGTCAATCAGTTCAGGCGAGGGAACCTTGCACAAGAAAGACGTGAGCCTGCTTGTCCTGATCCTGGTGGTCGGCGCGGTCGTCGCCTTTATCAATCCGCGCTTCCTTCTGGTCGGCAATCTCTCCAACACCGCCAACCAGGTCGGGCTGTTCGGCATCTTCTCCATCGCCGAGGCCTTCGTCATCATCATCGGCGGAATCGAGCTGTCGGTCGGCTCGGTGATCGCACTGCTCGGCGTCCTCTTCATCGACCTGATCGTCAACCGTGACGTCAACTGGGTTGCGGCCTTTGGCATCATCATCGCCGGCGGGCTTGCGATCGGCGTGGTCCACGGCGCGCTCGTCACCAGGATGCGGATCCAGCCCTTCGTGGTCACCTTGTGCGGATTGCTGATCTACCGGGGCGCCGCGCGCTATTACACCGAGGATGCCACCGCTGGTTTTGGTTTCGGCGCGAGCTTTCCGACGCTGGAATGGCTGACCGCGGGGCGGACCAATGTGCTGGGCTTTCCGTTGCCGCACAGCGTGGTGGCGCTGATGATCGTCACGGCGATCGCCTGGGTGGTGCTGCACCGTTCCGTGTTCGGGCGTTACCTCTATGCGGTCGGCAAGAACGAGGAAGCCGCACGTTATTCCGGCATCCGCGCCAACCGCGTCGTCATCTCCGCCTATATCGTCTGCGGCGGACTGACGGCGTTCTCGGCGATCCTGATCGCGATGTACACGCGTTCGATCTCGCCGGCGGTGCACGGTTCCTTCTACGAGCTCTATGCCATCGCAGCCGCCGTGCTCGGCGGCTGCTCGCTGCGCGGCGGCGAGGGCTCGATCATCGGCGTCGTGCTCGGCACCGTGCTGCTCCAGGTGTTGCAAAACCTCGTTAATTTGCTGGGCATTCCGAGCTCGCTCAACTTTGCGGTGATGGAGACGGTGATCCTGATCGGTGTGCTCGCCGACCAGTACCTCACGCAACACAGTCGCCGCGTAGCGGCGGCCAAGGGACGGTCCCAGGCACATGTCGCCGAGGCGCCGCTCAAGCGGGCGAATGCCGAGTGACGTCTCGCGTCTGTCTTAGTTAGCTGCGCCGGCGGTTGGCGCGGGCTGCGCGCCGCCCCTCACACCCAGCCGCCATCCACGACGTAATGCTGTGCGGTGCAGGCCGACGCTTCCTCGGACGCGAGGAACACCGTGAACTTCGCGATCTCGTCCGGGACGAGCTTGCGCTTCAGGCACTGCCGGTGCATCAGCTCTTCCACGCCCTCCGGCGTCAGCCACTTCGTGACCTGACGCTCGGTCATGATCCAGCCTGGCGCGATCGCGTTGACGCGAATGTTGTAGGGACCGTAGTCGCGCGCCAGCGATCGGGTGAGGCCGAGCACGCCGGACTTGCTGGCGGTATAGGCGGCCATGCCGCCTTGCCCCACCATCCACGAGACCGAGCCGAAATTGATGATGGCGCCGGCATTCGCCGCTTTCATGTCGGGCAGCACCGCCTGCGCCGCAAAGAACTGATGCTTCAGGTTCACGGCGATGCGGTCATCCCAATATTCCGGCGTCATCTCCTCGGTGGGATGCCGCTCATCATGCGCAGCGTTGTTGACGAGCACGCTGATCGGTCCGTGAGCCTTGCGCGCGTCGGCGACGCCGGCGCGCAGCGCGGCGATATCGGTGAGGTCGACGTTCAGGAAGCATGCGCTCAAGCCCTGATCTGAAAGTTCGCGCGCCAGACGTGTGCCTTCCTCGACCTTGATGTCAAAGAACACCACAACGGATTTCTGCTGAGCGAAGCGCCTCACGATCGCTTCGCCGATGCCCGATGCGCCGCCGGTAACGAGAACGACCTTGCCGGCGAGATCCGAATAGATGGCTGCCATGACTTCCTTCCAATGACGTTTGGACCAGCCCATGCGCGGCCCTTTTGAGCCGAGGCTGACATTCCTGAGCACAAGCGGAGTAACTGTATTGCCTGTGCGGCAGATCAAACGTCACCGGCCAGAACAACGTCATCCTATGACTTGGTTCGCAGCCTGTCACTTTCGATGAGCTGTTCAAGCCTTGGAGGCAGTAGCGTCAGGATGCTCCGGAGGGTGGACAGCTGGCGCTCGGACAGCACCTCCAGAAGCAGGGCGTCCCATTTCTGTATCGATTGAATGACATTGTCGCAGAGAGCTCGACCGCGAGGCGTCAGCCGAAGAACGACCAGCCGCTGGTCCGTCGCATCAACCTTGCGCCCTACAAATCCTCGCTGCACCAGCGCCGCCGTCGTCCGGCTGACGGTGGATTTGTCGATTTGGGAATGGTCGGACAGTTGTTTGGTCGAGAGCGGGGCGAAGGCGCCGATGGTTATAAGGATGCGCCAGTCGGCGGACGACAGGCCGAGGTCGCGTTCGAACGCCTGATCCTTGGCGCGGTCCAGCGTCGTGGAAAATCGGTGGATCGCATAAGGTACGGCGCTGTCGACGATCGCGCGAGCACGATCCCGAAGCTCGTCTTTCTCAAGAACAGCCTCTGATTCCACGGATAACTCCCTCATGCTTCGCGTGCGCTCCACAAGATCGTTTCATTGCAAATGAAACGAGTTGACAAGATTTTGCAAGTTTGTTTTGTTGCGAGCGCAACGACAAAGAAGAATAAGGGGAGGCGCTCACATGGCAAATGCGGCCCAGACGGTCTTTCGCGGCGCAATGGATGATCTGCCGACGCGGGTCGATATCGTCGACAAGCTGTCGCCGGAAAATTACGCCAGGGAAGTCGAGCGCATCTTCCGCCGGGCGTGGTTGCCCGTGGCGCACCTCGCCGAACTTCCGCGGGAAGGCAGTTATGTCGTTGTCGACGTTCCAACCGTTCGCACATCGCTCCTCGTGATGCGGGCGCGCGACGGAGTCGTGCGGGCTTTTCACAATATCTGTCGTCACCGCGGCAACAAGCTGGTTCGCGCCGGCACGGGCTGCAGGCCCACGGTGACTTGCGGATTCCATGGCTGGAGTTTTGCCCCGGACGGTCGCCTCGCCGGCGTGCCGGATCAGGCCCAATTCAAAGATTTCGACAAGAATGCACTGGGCCTTATACCCGTGACGACGGAGGTCTGGGAGGGGCTTGTCTTCGTCAATTTCGACCGAGAGCCGCGCTGGAGTCTCGCCGAATGGCTCGGCCCGATGTACGACCAGTTCGCGGGCTATTGGGACGACAAGGAGAAGCTGACCAGCTATCAGGCGGAATTTCACTGCAACTGGCACCTCGGCGTGAACGCGTTCACGGAAGGCTATCACACGCTCTTCCTGCACAAGAATACGGTGCCGGATTATCAGGGCGGACGCAGCAACCCGCTCCGCCATCGTCCGTACATGGAGATGATGCAGCGCCACCACCGCTACTCGGCGCCGCGAAATCCCGATCACAAGGCAACTCCGGCCGAGGTTTTTGCCTTCAAATACGGCCGCAAGCTGGTGCCCGCCTATGACGGCGACAGCAGCAAGCTGCCTCCTGGCGTGAATCCGGCTCGAGCCGATAACTGGGCCTTCGACGTCATCGAGCTTTTCCCGAACTTCGTGATGTTGAACAGCAACAACTGGCATCTGGGGATCTGGTTCTGGCCGGTCGATGCCGGCCAGACCGTCATTCGCGCCGATCGCTATCTCTACAAGGCGAAAACAGCCGGCGAGCGCCTGGGCCAGGCCTATTCCAAGGTGCGCGCCCGCGAGGTGTTGCGGGAGGACCTGAACACCATGGAGGCGACGCAAGCCGCCCTGATGTCGGGCGTGATGCGCGATATCGTTCTGTCCCAGCAGGAGCTGGCCCTCCAGCATCATTTCAAGGTCACCGACGATATGCTGCGCGACGTCTGACAACGACGCCTCGTAAAAGAAGGCTTGCAAGAGAAGCCTTGCAAGCAATGGCGAATTAGGGAGGAGCAAAATGACCGCCAGGATGTTGCCGCCGCAATTTTCGGAATTGCAGCCTTTCGTCGCGGACTGGGCGCTGCCGGACGAGCGCGCACGCTATGAAAAGCTGGCGGCCAGCGATATTCCGACGCTTCGGGTGTTTTATGATGCGATGATGAAGCGCATCGACGAGATCATCGTGTTTCTCGATACGTTTCCTCTGGATGCGATGCCGCCGGATGCCGCGACGCTCTTCGATCTGGCATTGACGTTCATGGAGACTGCTCACCCGATCGATCTCAATTGGTCGATCACCGATATCGAGGACAAATTCCCGGCCGAGCGGTTCAATTTCCTGCCCCCCAGCGCGCCCGCGGGTGGTGCACGGCAAACTTCGTGACAACGCCGCTGCTCTCGGTCCGCGGTCTTTGTGCCGGCTATGGCGCGGTCGACGTGATCGATGCGGTCGATCTGGTCGTCGCGCCGGGCGAACTTGTCGCAGTCATCGGCAGCAATGGCGCCGGCAAGAGCTCGCTCTTGCGCGCCATCTCGGGATTGATCCGGATCCGCAAGGGCGCGGTCGATTTCATGGGGCACTCCCTGGTAAAACTGGCTCCGGAACGCATTGCCCGGCTTGGATTGCTGCATGTTCCCGAAGGACGGCGGGTATTCGCGGATCAGACCACCGAGGACAATCTGTGGCTTGGCGCGTACCGTCGCTTGAGCGACGGACGCGGTGATATCGCCCGCGAGATCGAGGCATTGTTTGAACGATTCCCGCAAATCAAGGAGCGGCGGAACTCCCCCGCGGGCCTTCTTTCCGGCGGCGAACAGCAAATTCTCGCGATCGCCCGTGCCTTGATCGCCAAGCCCCGGCTGCTGATGCTTGATGAACCCAGCCATGGCCTGGCGCCGACTATCGTTGAAATTGTTTTCGAACTGCTGAGGGAGTTGCGTGCCAACGGCACGACGATCCTTCTGGTGGAGCAGCTGGCATATGGCGCTCTTTCCATCGCGGACCGGGGTTATGTTCTCAGCCACGGCAGGATCATCAACGGTGGATCGAGCGCATCGTTGCTCGGCGATTCCGATATCCAGCGCGCCTATCTGGGACAAAGCTTGGGGGCATAGGGCTGGTGAGCGGGCTGCAGACCTATCTTCCCCACCGCCTGCACAGCACCTCTGCGCTGCGATGGGTCATGATCTTGGCGGCCGCAGTTCTGCTCATCGGCATATGTCGCAGTCTTGACCAGGGTTATGCGACTTATCTTGTCAAACTGGCCGGCATCAACGTCATCGTCGTCTATGGCCTCAATCTCCTCATGGGATATGCCGGCCAAGCCTTTATTGCCGTCGCTGCGACATTCGCCATCGGCGCTTATGTCACGGCCGTCACCGTCGTCCAGGGCTGGCTCTCGTTTCCCCTGGCATGGCTTCTCGCAGGCACCGCCGGCGGTCTCTTCGGCGTGATTGCCGGCCTGCCGGCCCTGCGGTTGAGCGGCGCCTATCTTGCGATGGTCTCGATCGCCTTCAACGTGGTGATCGAGCAGATCCTCGTGCATAGCCCCGACGTCATCGGCGGCGCGATGGGCATTTCGGCAATACCGCCGATCGAGGTCGCGGGCTGGCAATTCGACGATGGCGCGACGTCGGCAACGATCGCCGTGACGGCGCTCATCGCCGCATACTGCACGTCGGTGTTCCGCCATTCCCAGTGGGGGCTTGCCCTGATCGCCATGCGGGAAAGCGAAATCGCTTCGCAAAGCCTCGGCATCCGCATCCTGCCGCTCAAGGCAACGGTTTTCTTCATCGCCTCCGCGATCATTGGGCTCGCCGGAGGACTCTATAGTCCGGCGATGGGCTACATCAGTCCTGACATCGCGACGGTCTTCGCGTCCGTTACCTACGTCCTTATGCTGATCGTCGGCGGGCGCAGCACGACGTTCGGCCCGCTACTGGGGGCGTTGCTCCTGACCGCGCTGCCGCAGCTTCTCGTCGAATTTCAGCAATATCACCTCGTGATCTTGGGGATTCTGCTGCTCGTCTTCGTGGTGCTTCTGCCTGATGGCATTGCATCGCTGCTTGGCCCTTTGTTCAGCCGGTGGCGCAGGATCGCATCGGATGACAATTCCCGCTCGTCGCTGGGCGACGAGGTCGCGAAGATTCCCGGCCGAAATCTCGCCGTTCGCGGCATTCAGAAGTCCTTTGGTGGATTGCACGCGTTGCGCGGCGTCGATCTCAGTGTTGCTCGCGGCTCCATTCGCGGCTTGATCGGACCGAATGGCTCCGGGAAAAGCACGCTCGTCAACGTGATTTCCGGATTCTATTCGCCGGACGAAGGTCATGTCCTCGTCGATGACGAGGATGTGACGAGACGGCCGACGGCCGAGCTTGCCGGCTGTGGGCTTGTGCGGACATTCCAGACCCCGCATCTCTTCATGAAACTGACAGTCCGGGACAACCTTCGGGCCGCGCAATTTCGTTCGCTTCGTCCTTCGCTGCTTGCTGCTTTCTTCGATCTGCCGGCCAGTTCGCGTATCGATCGTGCGGCGATGCATCGGGCGGCCGAAGTCGCCCGCCTGGTTGGCCTCGAGGCCGCGCTCGATCACCCGGCCGAGACGCTCTCTCAGGGTGATCGGCGGCGCGTCGAAATAGCGAGGGCGCTCGCGGCGAGCCCGCAAGTCCTGATCCTCGACGAGCCCGCCGTTGGGCTGTCAGCGGAAGAGATCGAAGCGCTGCGCCGTCTCCTGGACACGCTGCGCCAGATGGGGCTGACGATGGTATTGATCGAGCATCACATGGATATTGTGATGCAGCTTTGCGATCGCATTACCGTCCTTGAGCGCGGCGCCGTGATCGCGGAGGGAACGCCGGACGAGATCCAGCGGAACGTTCAGGTGCAGCGCGCCTATCTCGGTGCAATGCACGCAGCCGGCCAGGACAGAATGGCCGCCGGAAAAACAGCAACAAAGGGAGGATAGCTATGGGGTGGAAGCACGCGCTGCGGCTTGTTTCTTCTGCGACACTGATCTCGCTCGCGCAATTGTCGGTCGCCTGTGCGGGGGACTTTGTCATCGGGGTGATCAACCCGATGACGGGGCCCGGTGCCGATATGGGGACCTGGGCACGGCGCGCCCTTGAGCCCGTGGTCACCGAACTGAACGCCCATGGCGGCATCAACGGCATGCAGATCAAGCTCATCTTCCGGGACGATGAAAGTAACCCGCAAAAGGCGGTGGCGGCTGTCTACGAACTGATCCAGCGCCAGCGCGTCAACATGATCATGGGCGCGCATTTGACCCACGTGGCCGCGGCGATCTCGCCGATCATCAATCAGGCCAAGGTGCCGTTCATCGTGTTCGGCACGGGCGCGGCCCTGATCGATCCGGTCAAGCTGCCTTATTCCTTCCGCTTCAACATGACGACGGCGGAGGAAGCGTCGGTCCTTGTCAGCTATGCGGAGAAGAACGGCTGGAGCCAGCCGGCCTTCCTCGTCGATCCGACCGCCTATGGTCAGAGCGGCGAGAAGATGCTGAACCTCGAACTCGCTAAGCGGAACGTCAAACCGGTGGCCGCTGAGACCTTCTCGATGGGCGACACCGATATGACGGGCCAGTTCATCGCGTTGCAAAAGGCTTCTCCCAACGTACTTTTTGTCTGGGGACTGGGCACGATGCTGGCCCAGGCGGCAAGATCCGCCGATCGGGTGGCGTTCGACAAGCCCGTTCTCGGCAGCATCGGCTTGCATCAGGAAGGCTTTGTCGAGCTCGCCGGCTCGGCCGGCAAGAAATGGGCCGGCACATTCTTCCGGGCCTTTACCCGCAGCGAAAACGAACCGGCTCCGGAGCGGACGCGCGCCTTTGTTGACAAGATTGCCGGGCTCTATGGTTCACAGCTGAACAAGTCGATGTCCACCATCATGAGTGCGGCGCCCTGGGATGACGCCATCCGGGATATCGTCGAGACACTCAATCGTAGCGGCGCCAAAACAGGCGATGAGATCAAGGCGGCGCTCGAGTCCGCGCCGCCCTTTCACGGCATCCTGACGACCTACACTTTCGGCCCGCAAAAGCACGATGGCTATGATGAACGCGACATCGCGATCGCTTATGGGCTCGGCGTCGAGAGGGCGATCAGGCTGCGCGTTCCGGAAGCTCCGTAAGGAAAGGCCGATGCTGGCGGAAATTGCTTCGGTATCGATCGCCGGGGTGGCGATCGGAAGCGTCTACGCGTTGATGGCGCTTGCGATCAACGTGGTCTTCGCGGCACGCCGCATCGTCAATTTTGCGCAAGGCGAACTCGTGATGCTGGCGGGATTATCCGGCATCACGCTGATGACGTCCTTTAACCTGCTCTATCTCGGCGCTTTCGTCATCGCCTGCGCGGCGGCGGGAATCGCAGCGCTGGCGGTCGAGCGTGTTGCCGTCAGGCCATTGTCCAGCTCGGAACACGACATCGCCTGGATTCTCAGCATCGTTGCGGCGTCGATCATATTGTCGAACCTCCTGCTCCTGATCTTTTCGACGGACGCGCAGCGTTTTCCTTCCCTGGTCGGATCGCGCGCGATGACATTCGCTGGCGTCCGCTACGTTCCCGATCAACTGGTCGCCATCGGCGGTGCCGTCGCCGCAATTCTCGTTCTCGCGCTCATTCAGGAGCGGACGATCGTCGGCAAGGCGATGAAAGCCGTATCGCTCGACCCGGAAATGGCGTCGATGCTCGGCATCTCCGTCAACCGCTATGTTGGCGGAGCTTTCGCGCTGGCCGGCGGAATGGCCGGCTTGACTGCATTTCTCGTCGGACCGCTGACGTTCGTCAGTGCTCAGCTCGGTTTCTCCCTGACGATCAAGGGATTTGCCGCTGCGGCCCTGGGAGGGCTCGGCACATTCAGAGGCGCGATCGCCGGTGGTTTCGTCATCGGCTTGACCGAAACGTTCGTCAGCACCTATGTCAGTTCCGGCCTGAAAGATATCGTCTCGCTCGTCGCCCTATGCGTGATCCTGATCTTCAGACCCTACGGGCTGGTCGGTGAACCCAAGGTTGTCAAGGTTTGACGGCGGCCTTTGCAGGCGACGTCTCGGACAACACTGCCGTTCGACGGTATCGGCAATTGCGCCACGATAGTGATGAATTGCTGCCGGTCTTTTTTCAACGGGATCGGCCCTAATTGCCGATTGGGGACCTCTACTTTTACTTTGACGGCGAGTTACGGGCAATCCCGCCAATATCGGGACGAGCGCGTTGAGCCATGTTGCGGGCGGAACTTATTGACGGCTCGCCGGGTTGCTAATTGCTGGAAGGTCCCCTGGCTGCCGGCTTTCCGAATCGCCGTCGACTAAGGTGGAGGGAAAACATCTTGAGATCTGCTTGCGGCAAACGGATTTCGTTGGCGCTCGCCGTGATCCTCGTGGGCGCTGTTGCTGGGCTGCCATTCACGAACCTCGCCCAAGCGGCCCACGGCGGTGGCGGTGGTTTCCACGGTGGCGGCGGCGGTGGTGGATTCCATGGTGGTGGTGGTGGCGGCGGCGGTTTCCATGGCGGCGGTTTCCATGGTGGAGGGGGCTTCCATGGTGGCGGCGCTTTCCATGGAGGTGGTGGCTTTCATGCCGGCGGCTTTCGCGGTGGAGGCTTTCATGCCTTCCACGCCGCTCCGAGGGTGGGGGGCGGCTACAGCGCGCATCGTTTCCAGTTCCACGGCACCGGCCCCCACACCGGCGGCCATGCACCCATTTCGTCGCACCGCTTCGTTGCCGGTAATCGCGCCGTCTCGAACCGCATGATGCAGCGCAACGCCAGTGCGGTGGGCCATGCACTATCCACACATCAGATGAGGAGCGCTCTGCACAGCGGCGGGCTGCGCGATCCGATGACGCGCGCCGCAATCACGGCCGCCGCCGCGGGTGCCGCCTGGAGCCATCACAACGGAGGCTTGTGGTGGCGCCACGCCCATGGCGGCTTCGGCTGGGTCGGTCCGATTTTCTGGCCCTATGCCTATTACGATCTCTATGACTACGCCTGGTGGGGCTGGGGCTACGATCCCTTCTTCTGGGATTATGGCTATGGCGATCTCTATGCCGGCCTGTTCGGCCTCTACGACTATGGCGTCTTGAGCGGCTACTCCGGTTATCTGCCGGGCTACGTCGGATCGGCGCGGCGAGCCGCCACTGCCGGCCGACCGGAGACGACGACAGGCCTTGCCGATATGTGCGGCAGCGAAAGCCGGGATATTGCCGGCTTTCCGGTCGATCAATTCCGTGCTGCAATTCAGCCGGACAACGAGCAGAGCGCCGCTCTCGACGATCTCGCCAACGCCTCCCAGCAAGCGGCGGAGACCATTCGCAATTCATGCCCCAAGGAGGTGGCGCTGACCGCGCCGAGCCGTCTGGCGGCCATGCAGCAGCGTGTTGAGGCGATGCGCAACGCCGTCAACATGGTGAAGCCCGCGCTCGACAAGTTTTATGGTCTCCTGAGCGACGAGCAGAAAGCCAGGATCGCGGCATTGGCGGCGGATCAGCACCCCGCGCAGCGCGAGGATATTGCGAACGGCAACTGCAATACGGCGCAGCCCGTCGCGACCGATTGGCCGGGCGAACTGATCGAACGCAACGTGAAGCCGACCGATGCGCAGCGCGCGAGCCTCACGGCATTGCAGGATGCCGCCGCGAAGGCCGCGGACATTCTGAAATCTTCGTGTCCGCCAGAGGACGCGCTCACACCGCCCGCCCGCCTCGCTGCGGTTGCAACACGGCTTGATGCAATGCTCCATGCCATTGGGACGGTGCGCCCGGCGCTCGACAATTTCTACAACTCGCTCACCGACGAGCAGAAGGCGGCGTTCGATGCCATCGGCCCCGAGCGGAACGGCACTGCCTCAGCCTCCCACAGAGAGGAGGCCGCTCGGCGTCACTACCACCGTCACCATTATGGCTACAGCATAAACCACATGATCTTTCGTATGATGGGACTGTAGATCGCCTGAGGGCTGCTGCGGCACGACTGTCCATTTCACGGCGGATCCAGTAGATACGCCCGTCATGAACACGCCCCAACGCCTGCCGGCTTCCTTGACGCCACTTGATGTGGCGCTCGACGTCTTGCTGCGCGATCTCGAACCGGTTGCGGCGGGCGAGCCGGCTCAAGGCGATGTTTCGGGCTGTGACGTCCCCCGGATGGACGAAGTCAAGATCGACGAACTGAAGGTCTGGCCGTCGCGGGATATCGCCGCGACCGACGGCTGGGCGCTGCGTGCGTCGGATCTGGTCGGCGCGTCCTCGTACACGCCGCTGCCGCTCACGAAGGAGCCTGTCTGGGTCGAGGCGGGTGAGCCGATTCCCGATGGCTGCGATTGCGTGCTCGATGAGGGGGCGGTCGATCGGGCCGGACCGATCTGGCTAGTGCTGGCGGAGGCAATCCCGGGGCAGGGCGTTCGCCGGAAGGGCGGCGAGATCGCCGATGCAAGTGGGATCGCCGTCGCGTGGCGACCGGGCGATCTTCGCGGTAGCGAGCGCCGGCCGCGGCTGCGCATTGTGAATGTCCCCGGGGGCACCATCACAGCGAAGCTGGCGTCGCGCGGTCCGCAGGAGGCCGGCCTCGAAATCGTGTTCGCCGAGGCGGTCACGCGCGAGAAGGCCGCCATCGCCGGGCTGCTCGACGGCAACGATTGCGACCTGCTCATCGTTGTCGGCGGCAGTGGCGTCGGCCGCACGGATGCCTCGGTGATCGCGCTGGCGGAGCGCGGCGAGGTGCTCGCGCATGGGCTCGCCCTGCAGCCGGGACGCACGGCCGCGCTTGGCAGGATCGGCCGCACGCCGGCCATTGTTGTGCCGGGCGCCCCGGATCAGGCGCTGGCGGTGTGGTGGGCGCTGGTGGTGCCCGCGCTCGACCGGCTGACCGGACGGCAGCGGCGCACTGTGACCCGGCCGCTCGCGCGCAAGATCGCCTCGAGCGTCGGGCTTGCGGAGGTCGTTTTGCTGGAGGAAACGGATGGCGCCTGGATGCCGCTCGCGATCGGCGATCTTCCGCTCGCAACGGTGGCGCGCGCACAGGCCTGGCTGTTGGTTCCCGGCGGCAGCGAAGGATATGCTGCGGGAACGCCGGTCGAGGCCTATATGTTGCGGGAATGAGTACGCGATGAGCAAGGCACCCGCATCGAAAAAGCCGCAAAACCTCGATCAGGATCAGTTCCTGACCATCCTGTCGCGCGAGGACGCGCTGGCGCGGTTCGAAGCCGTGCTGTTCCCGCGTCCGATTCCAAGCGAGCCGCGCAAGGTCGCTGACGCACTCGGCTTTGCCTTGAGCGAGGACGTCACCGCGCCGATCGATGTGCCGCCGTTCGACCGTTCCAATGTCGACGGCTTTGCGGTGCGCTCGTCGGATCTTGTGTCGGCCGGCGAAGCCGAGCCGGTGCGCCTGAAACTCAACGACGAAGTGATCGCCTGCGGCACGGCTCCCGCGCGTCCCGTTCTCTCGGGTACGGCGACGCCGATTGCGACCGGCGGCCCGCTGCCGCGCGGCGCGGATGCGATCGTGATGGTGGAGCACACCCAGCCTTCGGGCCCGCGCGCGATCGAGATCCGGCGCGCGGCTTCGCCTGGACAATTCGTCGCCTCAGCCGGCTCCGACATCGCGCGCGGCGAAGCGCTGCTGCGCGCCGGCACCATCATCGGCTCGCGCGAGGTCGGCATGCTCGCGGCCTGCGGCATCGCTGAGGTTGCGGTTGCGCGCAAGCCACGCGTGAGCGTGATCTCGACCGGCGACGAACTGGTGCAGCCGGGCGAAGGGCTGCGGCCGGCTGCGATCTACGACACCAACGGCCCGATCGTCACCGCCGCGATCAACGAGAACGGCGGCGAGGCTCGCTTTCTCGGCGCCATTCCCGACGACGAAGCCGCGCTGGAATCCGCGATGCGCCGGGCGCTCGCCGAGAGCGACATGCTGGTGCTGTCGGGCGGCACGTCCAAGGGCGCGGGCGACGTCTCCCACCGCATCATCGGCCGGCTCGGCAAGCCCGGCATCATCGCCCATGGCGTGGCGCTGAAGCCGGGCAAGCCGCTCTGCCTCGCCGTCTGCGACGGCAAGCCGGTGATCATCCTGCCGGGTTTTCCGACCTCGGCGATGTTCACCTTCCACGACATGATCGTGCCGGTGCTGCGGCGAATGGCCGGCCTGCCGCCGCGCCCGGACGCGAAGGTTTCCGCGAAAGTGCCGGTGCGGATCGCCTCCGAGCTCGGCCGCACCGAGTTCGTGATGGTCTCGCTGGTCGAAGGCGCCGATGGCCTGATCGCCTACCCGACCGGCAAGGGTTCAGGCGCGATCACGTCATTCGCGCAGGCCGACGGCTTCCTGAAGATCGATGCGCTCGCCGATCAGATGCCGGCGGGTGCGCAGGCCGAGGTCACGTTGTTCACGCCGTATGTGCGGGTGCCCGATCTCGTCATCGTCGGCAGCCATTGCACCGGGCTCGATCTCGTCACCGCGCCGCTGGCGCGGGCCGGCCTCACCGTGCGCTCGATCGCCGTCGGCAGCCTCGGTGGACTGGCGGCGGCCAAGCGCGGCGAATGCGATCTCGCCCCGATTCACCTGTTCGACGACAAGAGCGAGACCTACAACACGCCCTACTTGACGGAAGGGCTCGAGCTGGTGCCGGGCTGGCGGCGCATGCAGGGCATCGTGTTCCGCAAGGGTGATGCGCGCTTCGAGGGTAAGACCGCGCAGGAGGCGGTGCGCGCCGCGATCGCCGATCCCGCCTGTATCATGGTCAACCGCAATCAGGGGGCCGGCACGCGCATCCTGATCGACCGCCTGCTCGGCGACGCGCGCCCCGACGGTTACTGGAATCAGCCGCGTTCGCATAATGCGGTCGCGGCCGCAGTGGCGCAGCATCGCGCTGATTGGGGCATGACGATCGCGCCGGTCGCCCATGCGTCCGCTCTCGGTTTCATTCCGCTGGCCGAAGAGCATTATGATTTCGCGCTGGTGAAATCGCGCAAGCAACGGCGCGCGGTGCGGGCCTTTCTCGATGCGCTGGCGTCGGAAGAGGGGCGCGCCGCGCTGACAAAGGCCGGCTTCCGGCCGGCATAAAGAAGCGCGGGGCTTCACCGCGCCGGAAAAACATTGGGGTGGGAAGCGATGGCAAGGCCGCTTTCGGTTGCGATCATCGGTGCCGGCATGGGCGGTCTTGCGACCGCCGCGGCGCTACGTCGTGTCGGTATCGATGTCATGGTGTACGAGCAGGCGAGCCAGTTCGCCCGGCTGGGAGCCGGCATTCAGGTCGGCTGCAATGCGATGAAGGTGCTGCGCGGGCTCGGGCTGGAGACGCGCATGCGCAGCCAGTCGTTCTATCCGCGCTCCTGGAACAACCGCGACTGGAAGACCGGCGAGGTCAAGTTCGACATGATCTTCGGCGAGAGCGCGGAAGCGAAATTCGGCGCGCCCTATCTCCTGGCCCATCGCGGCGATTTGCACGCGGGGCTGGCGAGCGTGGTGCCCGACGAATGCATCCGCCTCAGCCACAGGCTGGTCGGACTGGATGAAACCGCCGATGGCATTCGGCTGAGCTTCGCCAATGGCGCGACCGTGATTGCCGATGCCGTCGTCGGCGCCGACGGCGTCCATTCCATCGTGCGCGATATCCTGTTCGGAGAGTCGCCGGTGTATTTCACCGGGCGCATCGCTTATCGCACCACCTATCCCGCGGCCCTTCTCAATGGCGAGAAGATCGACGACTGCACCAAATGGTGGGGCGAGGATCGCCACATCGTTATCTATTATGTGAAGCCGGACCGCAGCGAGATCTACCTCGTCACCAGCCAGCCCGATCCTGAATTCCGGATTGAATCCTGGTCGGCCAAGGGCGACGTGAAGGAATTGCGGGCGTCATTCGAGGGATTTGATCCGCAGGTCGGACAGGTGCTGGCGGCATGCCCCGACGTGCACAAATGGGCGATCATGGACCGCGACTCGCTGCCGCGCTGGGCGCAAGGCAACGTGACCCTGCTCGGCGACGCCTGCCATCCGATGACGCCCTATATGGCGCAAGGTGCGGCGATGGCGATCGAGGATGCCGCCGTGCTGTCGCGCTGTCTCGATGGCATCGAACGCGACGGCGTCGCCGATGCATTTCGCCGCTTCGAGGCCACGCGCAAGGAGCGGACCACGCGGGTGCAGGACACGTCGCGCAAGAACGTCTGGCTCAAGCAGAAGACCGACGGCGACTGGGTCTACGGCTACGACGCCTGGAACGTGCCGCTCGCGGCGTAAACCCCGCGCATTGAACGTCAGCCGCCGTCCAGCGCCGCAAGCCGGTCGGCTTCCGCGATGTCGTCGACGGTGTTGGCGTTGAAGAAGGGGTCGACCGGCGTTGTCGGCCAGGTCACGGTCGCGAGCGTGTAGCGCGCGGTCCAGCGGTCGATCTTGCGGACGTCTTCCTTGATGAGCGCGTGGCGCAACTCGTCGCGGAGGCGCACGCTCCACAGCCCGATCACGGGATGCGTCTGGCCATCGGAAGCCGCGACCGCAAGCTCGGCGTTTTGCGCCGCGCGCGACTCTTCCAGCCGCGCTACGAGATTGCGCGGCAGGAACGGGCAATCGGCCGCGGCGCTCAGCACCTGCCTCACCTCGGGGCGGTGGGCGGCCATCCAGTCGAGCGCCGCCAGGATACCGGCGAGGGGCCCTGGAAAATCGGCGACGGTATCGGCGATCACGGGCAGGCCGAAGGCGGCAAAGCGCGCGGGATCGCCATTGGCGTTGAGGATCAGCCCGTCGCATTGCGGCGCAAGCCGCGCGATCACGCGCGCCAGAATGGTTTTGCCGGCAATGCTGCGCATCGGCTTGTCGCCGCCGCCCATCCGCCGCGCCAGTCCGCCGGCGAGCAGCACGCCGGGAATTTCAATCGTCACCACGCTCGCCCTTGCGCTTGTGCTTTGCGGATTCCTCCTCGACGTAGTCGAGGTTCTGGTCGTAGACGATACGCTCTTCGCCGGACAGTGCGATGAAGCGCTTGCCCCGCGTGCGCCCGACCAATGTCAGGCCGACCTGCCGCGCGAGATCGACGCCCCAGGCGGTGAAGCCGGAACGCGAGACGAGAATGGGGATTCCCATCCGCACCGTCTTGATCACCATCTCCGAGGTGAGCCGTCCCGTGGTGTAGAGGATCTTGTCGGCGGGATCGACGCCGTGGCGATAGATCCAGCCCGCGATCTTGTCGACGGCGTTATGGCGGCCGACATCCTCGGTGTAGCAGACAGGCGTGCCTTCCCTGCAGAGCACGCAGCCATGGATCGCGCCGGCTTCCAGGTAGAGCGAGGGCATGGTGTTGATCGCATGCGTCATCTGGTAGAGCCAGGAGGTGCGCAGTTCCGCCTTCGGCAGCGCCACGCTCTCGACGGCCTCCAGGAGATCGCCAAAGGCGGTGCCCTGCGCGCAGCCGGAGGTCTGGGTGCGCTTCTTCAATTTCGCCTCGAAATTGGTGTGATGTGCGGTGCGCACCACCACCACCTGGAGGTCATCGTCATATTCGACCTCGGTGACGACGTCGTCGTATTTCAGCATGTTCTGATTGAGCAGGTAGCCGAGCGCGAGATATTCCGGATAGTCGCCGATCGTCATCATGGTGACGATCTCCTGCGCGTTGAGATACAGCGTCAGCGGCCGCTCCACCGGCACCTTGATCTCGACCTTCGCTCCGGTCTGGTCGATGCCGGCCACGCGCTCGGTCAGCCGCGGATCGTCCGGGTTCGGGACGATCAGGGGGACAGGGGCTTTCTCGATCTTCATCATAACGGGACCTTAGCATGACAACGCATCAAGACCGATATAATGCTCGACATGCGAATGTCATTCCGGGGCGATGCGAAGCATCGAACCCGGAATCGAGATTCCGGGTTCGCCTCTTCGAGGCGCCCCGGAATGACGATGTAGGTTCCGGAGACCAAAACGTCATGAAAGTCATCGGCCTTGCAGGCTGGAGCGGCGCCGGCAAGACCACCCTGCTGACGCGGGTGATTCCGCATTTGCGCCGGCATGGCCTCAGCGTCTCCGTGATCAAGCACGCCCATCACAAATTCGACGTCGATGTTCCCGGCAAGGATTCCTGGCGCCACCGCGAGGCTGGCGCCGAGGAGGTGCTGGTCTCTTCCGGCAATCGCTGGGCGCTGATGCACGAGCTGCGCGGCGAGCGCGAGCCGCATCTGCCGGAATTGCTGCAGAAGCTGTCCCGGGTCGATCTCGTGATCATCGAGGGCTACAAGACCGAGTCGCACCGCAAGATCGAGGTGTATCGCTCGGCCAACGGCAAGCCGTTCCTGTTTCCGGCCGATCCCGACATCGTCGGCATTGCCGCCGATGTCGCGGTTGAAACGGCGCTTCCCACGGCCCATCTCGACGACATCGCCGCGATCGCCGCGATGATGAGGCGATACGCGATTCCGATCGAAGACATCCTGGCGATGGCTCAGGGCTGAGACGCGAAAGGTTGATAGGCGATATGGCGCAGCTCTCCGACGATTGCTTTGCCTTTGGCGGACCGATGCTGTCCGTCGACGAGGCCGTCGGCATCATCACCTCGCGCGTCAAGGCGGTCGGTGACGCCGAAAGCGTCGCGCTGGTCGAGGCCGATGGCCGCATCCTGGCGCATGACATCGCGGCACCCTTGCCGCTGCCGCCCTTCACCAATTCCGCCGTCGACGGTTATGCCGTGCCGGCCAGCGAACTGCCGCGGGACAAGGAGCAGGCATTTCCGGTCGAGGGACGCGTGCAGGCGGGCGCCCCGGCGCAGGCCGCGCAGCCCGGTCACGCCGTGCGCATCTTTACTGGTGCACCGATGCCTGATGGCACCGATACCGTGTTCATGCAGGAGGACGTGCGTCTCGACGACAAGGGCCGTGTGGTGCTGCCGGCCGGCTTGAAGGCGGGAGCCAATGTGCGTCCTGCGGGCGAGGATATTCCGCAAGGCCATATCGCGCTGAAGGCCGGGCAGCGGCTGCGGCCGCAGGACGTCGCGCTCGCCGCCGCGTTCGGACTGACCGGTCTCGATGTGGTGAGGCGCCTCCGCGTCGCCGTGTTTTCGACCGGCGACGAACTGGCGTCGCCCGGCGCGCCGCGAGCGGACGCGCAGCTGTTCGATTCCAACCGTTTCATGCTGATGGCGATGCTGAAGCGACTGGGGTGCGAGGTCAGCGATCTCGGCATTTTGCGCGACGAGCGAGGGCCGCTGGCGAAGGCGCTGAAGCAGGTGGCCGGCGCGCATGATCTCATCCTCACCACCGGCGGGGTCTCGACCGGCGAGGAAGATCACGTCAGGGCCGGCGTCGAAAGCGTGGGATCACTGGTGCTGTGGCGGATGGCGATCAAGCCCGGCCGGCCCGTCGCGATGGGGATCATCTCCGGCACGCCCTTGATCGGCTTGCCGGGAAATCCGGTGGCAAGCTTTGTCACCTTCGTCCATGTGGTACGGCCGACCGTGCTGGCGCTGTCGGGCGCCGCCCCGGCGCCGCTGGTGCCGGTGCCGGTGCGCGCCGCCTTCACCTACGGGAAGAAGGCCGGCCGCCGCGAATATGTTCGCGTCAGCTTGCGCCGCGCGGATGACGGCACGCTCGAGGCCGTCAAATTCCCGCGCGAGGGTGCCGGCCTGTTGTCGTCGCTGGTCGATACCGACGGGCTGGTCGAGCTCGGCGAAGCCGTCACGAAGGTCGAGCCCGGCGATCGCGTCGGCTTCCTCGGCTATGCCAACCTGCTGTAAAGAACCCGATCACATGACCACGACCAAGCTCGACCTCACCGGCCTCAAATGTCCATTGCCGGCGCTCAAGACGCGCAAGGCGCTGAAATCGGTCACGCCCGGCGATTTCCTCGAAGTGCACTGCACCGATCCGCTGTCGGTGATCGACATCCCGAATCTGATCCGCGAGACCGGCGACAAGGTCGAGATCACCGCGCGCGATGAGAAACGGATCGTGTTCCTGATCGAGAAGGCCGCGCCGGCACCAAATCAAGTGTGACAGGACCAGAAGTTCGCCTCTTCCTGGGGAGAGGTCGGATTGCTTCGCGGGCCGTCCCTCATACCCATCGTCGCACCCGCGCGACGTAGTCGTCATAAGCCGCGCCGAACTGGCGGCGCATCTTGGCCTCTTCGAAGGGGATGTGAACCCAATTGACAGTAGCAAACACGGCGAGGGGCGCGATGAACATCGGCCAGGCGCCGATCCATATCGCAATGCCCAACGAGAGAGTGATCAGGCCCAGATACATCGGGTTGCGGGTGAACCGGTATGGGCCGCGCGTGACAAGCTTGCGGTTGGTCGGCGACGTCGGATCGATTTCGGTGTCCTCGCGCTGGAACAGGACGAAAGCCCACACCGGCGGGATGAACGCAAGCACCACCAGAGCCATGCCGAGTGGCGGAAGCGGCAGGCCGGGAGTCGTCGGCCAGCCCAGCAGCCAACTCAGCGCCGCGCAGAGCAGGATATAGATCAATGTCCAAATTGGCGGAGGGAGCTTGAGCATGATCGGACCGACCTGAGATCACCATCTTGTTTGCAGGCGTGCGATGCTATGGCGTGAGTGATCCCGCGTAAGCGGCCAAGGCGATCATGTTGTCGATGGAGAGGGCCTCCACGATCGGCTTCATCAGCTCACTATTTGCTCCATTCCGCGCTCCCGACTTGAAGTCGTAAAGCTGTCGGAAAAGGTAAGTCGGGGACCTTCCTGCTACGCTTGGTGCCAGGTCAGTGCCTCTGAGGCCTTCACCGTGGCACGTCGCGCACGCAAGCCGAGGATCGCCGGTGGTCGCCAGGGCCTTCCCCTTTTCAAGGCTACCTTTTGGTATATAGGCAACAAAACGGACATGTGAATCACGGCTGATATAGTCTTCAAGGGGCTCTGGCACCTCGATAATCCGCTGGCCGATGGGTTCCCGCTCGGTGCCGGCAATCGGTGTCAGAAACAACTCGCGCACCTCGGTCCTTGGCACGGTGTCGGTTTCCAGGACCGTCAAATTGGCTCTTGGCTTGATAGCCGCAAAATAGGCAGCGGCCTCGGCGAGTTCCTGATCGGTGACGGCCTTGGCCCCTTTGGTCATCAGGTCGGTAGGAACGCGCGATGCGGATCCGGACCGTTGGCCGGTCCGAAACTCTTGCGTCTGTCGTATGATATAATCCGCCGACAGACCAAACAGGCTGGAGCTCTCCGGGCCGCCCGGCCCGTCGGCACGGTGGCAGACACCGCACGCAAAGACCTCAGGCTTTCTGCCGGCCGCCACGACTTTCGGCATCGGCGGATGCTCCTCGGGATGCCAGTCGGGCGTCGAGAAAAGATCGCGCACCTGTGTCAACGTAAAGCCGGCGGTGCTACCCGGAACATGCCGAATTGAGCCATCATCAGGCGAGCGCTGGACGTTGGGTGGATTGACTGGATAGGCCCATGACGGCGGCCGTTCCTGGCTGTGTCCGCAGCTAGTGGTCACGGCGACAATCACCAATGAAAACGATAGTGGTGCAATAAGGCTTTTCACGGCGTTCGACCTTTCCAAATGCTAGAAACTAGGCGCGCGACAGCGTGGCGGCGAATAGCGCAAAATTGGCTTAGTCGGCCTTCGAGGACCGATACGTCCCTTCAATAGTGTGCAGTAAGGCGAGCCGTCATCACCCGTTCCGGTGATCCTCAACTAAAGACCATCCGCGCCTCTCTGCCACCTGACGGGGCGAGGGCGCACCACGCCTCTCAAGGCCTCAAATCATGCGCTCGGCGGAATGCTGGCCGACGCTCCGTTCCCGATAGCGCGCGTCAACTGGAGCATTGCGCGAGCCGAGGTCGCGCATGAAGTGTTGGTGCTTAGAATCTGAAAGGCTTAGGTTTTTCGTGCCCGAGAATTCAGGTGAAGTAGCTCACACCAAGAATGTGGTTGAGCTCTCATTCCTTCGTTCTGGATGTGGAACCGGAGGTTGCTAAGGATGTGAATGAGCAAGCAATGCTTCGGTCGACAACAAGGCGAGCCGCGTTCTCGCGATCTCGGCTTAGGTTATAGCGATCAGCGTTTAATTTTCCGTATCGCAGCACGCAAGGCAAACACCCAAGGCTGATGCGTGTGGGCCGACGGGCAATTCGCACATGGCGACCATGCGCAGATTGCCCGTCGTGTTATTCGGTCGCACCATTTCGGTATTGCCGAAATACCCAAATCAGCGGCACAGTGCCGGCCATCCCGCCTCGGCAAGAGGGACGTTACGGCCAATCGTCACGAAACGTGA